>Ga0182018_10005589_pt1 | contig 10062 bp, 10 predicted proteins | sample 812P2MmetaG_FD_120490 | JGI IMG/M metagenome (GOLD analysis project Ga0182018, IMG submission 120490) | Permafrost microbial communities from Stordalen Mire, Sweden - 812P2M metaG | ecosystem: Environmental > Terrestrial > Soil > Wetlands > Permafrost | place: Sweden: Stordalen | collected... | reverse complement strand
TCTGGTTTCTGGTGCTCGATAGCCTGTTACTGGGCGACCATCACATCTCGCGGCGCGGCAAGATCGGGCTGGCGATCGGAATCGCTGGCGTACTCGTGCTCATCTGGCCCGATCTCCAACACTCCAACTCCCTCGGCCGCCGCGAACTCTGGTGGTCGCTGGCGTTGCAACTCGGATCGTTCAGTTGGGCGCTCGGTTCAGTGCTCTCGAAAAAATGGCAGACCGCGGCTGCCGATCCGTTCAGCGCCATTGCGTGGCAGGTGATCTTCGCGGGGATCGCGAACTTGTTTTTCGCGCTGATAGTCGAGAGACACGCGAAGGTAGCGTGGACCTTCCGCGGAGTAGCCGCGATCCTATACTTGGTAGTGTGCGGTTCCTGGATCGGCTACACCGCCTACATCTGGTTGCTCCAGCACGTCCCGACCTCGAAGGTTTCCACCTACGCCTACGTCAATCCGGTGGTCGCCGTGTTTCTCGGATGGCTCGTTCTGCACGAGCGCATCGACCGCTACATTTTGATGGGCAGCGCGATTATCGTGGCGTCGGTGGTGCTGGTGACGAGCGCGAAAGTCTCGAGTCGGACGGTGGCGGAAGAAATTCCTGCCGTCGAAGCTGCTAGAGATTGACTGATTCTTCTGACAGCCTGCTCAGGCTATTCTTCCGGTTCCTCGGCGTCGGTGACCACGTCGACTACGCGCCCCCGTATGGAAAACACCAGCTTCTGCTCGCCGCCGTGCTGAAAGGTGACGCGCAACGGAGTGCGCTCCCAGACCGGAGGCGGACACTCCGAATCGGGATCGTCAGCTCCCGCAGGTTCGCCTGCGTCTTTTTTCAGGATCGGCTTGCGGCGTCCCACCTGCGCGACGATCGCGTAGAGCTTCTTGCCGTCTTCCGAGACGCCGCAGTAGGCAATGTAATCGCGATACCAGCTTGCGGTCGAATAGAAGGGATCGAACTCGGGCAGGTTGAGCTGGGAAACTCGTCCGGTGAGGCGGTCCACCAGCAGCCATCCACCGCGTTGCCACTGCCAGCGTGGGGTGCTGGAATTGGGATTGGCCGTTTCTGTCGGCAGCGCATCGTTCACGCGAAAAGCGCGCCGGACCACGAACAGGCGGTCGGTCAGCTCATGCGAAGTTCCAGTGGTATATTCCCGGAGTCGCGTATCGACAAACAACGGACGCACTTTCAAGTCGAGCAGCTTCTGTCCGGTAGCGTTGGGCCATTTGGCGGAGAACCATTTTCCAAAACCGATGACATGCGGTTTCGGGACCGCTGCGCAATCGCTCCAAGCGAAGCAGAGCAGGACGAATATCAATAAGAGTTTCCGTAGCATGATGGAAGACTGGCACGAGCGCGGAAGGCTTTGCAATGACGTTTGAACAAGGAAAATGTTCGGTTTTCCCGGAGCGTTAGACATCCGGCCCCCCGCCGCGAAGCGGCGACAAAGGAAAGCCCGGCACGTGAGTGCCGGGAAAGCGAAACTGGGACAAATCGAGTCCCGCAAGGGACGCACCCGAGCTATGACATCGACTCCCACGGGTCTAGGCGGTGGCGCGCTTTCGGGGCCTGTGGGAGACTGGAACCATGGCAAAGCGTAGTCTTCGCATCCTAAAGCGAGTCAGCAACGTCCCGTCGCTGGGAATCTGCGAATCGTGCAATACGCAGTTCTCGGCAGATCCCCGTCAACTGGGGCAGTCGGGAGTTCACCAGCAGTTCAACGCGCACAAGTGCGACGCCAGCCAGAACGCAGTGCCGGTCAAAAAAGAAGCTGCCAAAGTTACGGGGAAGTAGCCCATTGGCGATCATTGCTTCACTGAATGATTGAATCATTGGGTTATTGACTCGGTGTCTCAATCGTTCAATGATTCCATGGTTCAATGACTTTGACCTACTCCATCGTCATTCCCGCTTATAATGAGAGCGTGCGTATTCGGCCGACGCTGCATGAGATTCTCCGTCATGTGCACGAACAAAATTGGGATGCCGAAATCCTGGTTGTAAATGACGGTTCGAGCGACGATACGGCGCAAATCGTGCGCGAGTATGGCAAGTTGCATCCGCAGGTTTTGCTGCTTGAGAACCCCGGCAACCGGGGCAAAGGTTACAGCGTTCGCAACGGGATGCTGCACGCGCGCGGCGATATTTGCCTGTTTACGGATGCCGACCTTTCTTCGCCGATCGCGGAGGCGCAGAAACTGTTCGACGCCATTGGGGCGGGCGCCGACATCGCAATCGGGTCCCGCTGGCTCCGTGTGGATCTGCAGACCGAGCGGCAGCCCCTGTACCGGCAGGCGTTTGGACGAATCTTCAATCTGGTTCTGCGGTTGATTTTGGGTCTGCGTTTCGCGGATACACAATGCGGGTTCAAGGCTTTTCGGCGAGATGCCGCGCAACGCATTTTTCCTTTGCAGAAAATTGAGCGTTGGGCGTTTGATCCCGAAATCCTGTTCCTGGCCGGCCGCACGGGCCTGCCGGTGGAAGAGGTTCCGGTGCTGTGGGCGCATAGCGAGGGAACCCGGCTGCACCCTTTCCGCGACGGCATGCGCATGTTCGTAGAGGTTTTGCGGATCCGGTGGTATGCGATGACCGGCGAGTACGCGGCGGCGGGCGTGGCTACTCCGGAAAAACTCTAGTAGAGACGCGGCTTGCCGCGTCTCCCCACACTATGACGCAGCGCGGCCGGTTGTAGAAGCCGCCAGACGCACGAATTCGGCGATCTGAGCGCCCATCTCTTCAGTGGAGACGGTGCGCTCGCCGGGACGCGCCAGATCGCGCGTGCGAAAACCACCCATCAACGTCGAGATGACGCCAGCCTCCACGCACTCCGCTTCCTTGGGCAGATGAAAGGTATGGCGCAGCATCAGCGCCACCGACAGGATGGCGCCCAGCGGATTGGCGACATTCTGCCCAGCAATGTCCGGAGCCGAACCATGGACGGGTTCGTAGATGCCGACCCGACCTCCGATGCTGGCCGAAGCAAACAGGCCAAGCGACCCCACAACTCCGCCGGCCTGGTCGGACAGGATGTCTCCAAACATGTTCTCGGTCAGGATGACGTCGAACTCGGCGGGCTTGAGGACGAGCGACATGGCCGCCGAGTCCACGTACATGTGGGAAAGCTGAACATCGGAAAAATCGCGGCCAACGCGAGTGACGATTTCGCGCCACAGACGCGAGCACTCCAGAACATTCGACTTGTCGACGGAGAGCACGCGCCGGCGGCGGGTGCGAGCGAGTTGAAATGCGACGCGGGAGATGCGCTCGATCTCCGGTTCGCTATAGCGCATGGTGTTGAGCGCGTGGCGCTCGCCGGGAGCGCCTTCGCCTTCAACCTCAATCGAGCGAGGCTCGCCAAAATACAATCCGCCAAGCAACTCGCGCACGATGAGAATGTCGGTTCCCTTGACGATTTCTTCGCGCAGAGGCGAGCAGGCGGCCAGCGATGGATAAAAGACGGCTGGACGGAGATTTGCGAAAGCTCCAAGTTCCTGGCGGAGGCGCAACAATCCAGCCTCCGGACGAAGCTCGCGAGGATTGTGATCGAAGGCGGGACTGCCGACGGCTCCCAGCAGCACGGCCTGTGAGGCGAGGCAGGCCTGAATGGTCGAGTCTGGCAAGGGATTTTCGAACTTGGCCAGGGCAACTCCGCCGATTTCTTTTTCGTCGAGTTCGAGTTCGTGGCCAAAGCCGTCAGCTACTTCTTCCAGCACACAAATAGCTTGGGATATAACTTCAGGACCGATTCCGTCTCCGGGTAGGGAAGTGACACGGAGCTGCATGGAATCCCCCTTTCGTTTCCGAAAGGATAAATGACGATTCGCCGCCGTGGTCGCCGGGGTTCACGATTTGTTGCAGCTTGCTACTATGAATGATAGTAGTAAGCTGTTGTTAAACACCCCAAAGATAGTCTTCTTGCTCGCCGTGATGATCGGCGAACGGAATCGACACCTGCGCCTGGCCGGTGCTCCCGGATACGTGGGCCGGGTGCGAATCATTGGAACTGGAACCGGCACCGGCGGCCGCGGCACGCGTGAAAGGCAAAGCAACCGCCGCGGGCGGAAACTTCCTAGCCGGGCTTCCGGCGGCATCGCTGTTGCTGCCGTTGCCGCTGATGACGTCCTGAATCAGTTCGAGCAAATGGCCGTCCTGGATCTTTTTGATGCGGTCGGCAAGAACCACAAATTTGCGATAAATTTCATCGAGTTCGCGACGCTCAAACTGATGTCCCAGTTGTTCGCAGCGCAGAGCCAGCGCGTGGCGGCCAGAGTGCTTTCCCAGCACCAGCCGCGAATCGGGTACGCCCACCGACTGCGGCGTCATGATTTCATAGGTCAGCGGATTCTTCAGCATGCCATCCTGATGAATTCCCGCTTCGTGCGCAAACGCATTGCGCCCGGTGATGGCCTTGTTCGGTTGCACCGGAACGCGCGTAATCTCCGCCAGCATCAGGCTGGAAGAATACAAATGCTCACTGGCGACGGCGGTTTCGTAAGCATAGCGATCGGGGCGCACCCGCATGACCATGACGATTTCTTCCAGCGAGGCATTGCCGGCGCGCTCGCCAATGCCGTTGACGGTGCATTCCACTTGGCGCGCGCCCTGCTGCACTCCCGCCAGTGAGTTCGCGACCGCCAGTCCGAGGTCGTTGTGGCAATGCGTGGAGATCATTACTCTTTCGATACCCGCGACTTTTTCCCGCAACGTACGGATGAGTTGGCCGTATTCCTCGGGCATGCTGTAGCCAACCGTGTCGGGAATGTTGACCGTAGTGGCCCCGGCCGCGATGACCGCTTCGACGACTTGGCAGAGAAACGCCACATCGGTACGGGTAGCATCTTCGGGCGAGAATTCAATGTCGGGGCAGAGCGACTTCGCGTGCCGAACAGCGTCCCGTGCCTGCTCCAGGCACTGCTCACGGTTGATGCGCAGCTTGTAGTTCAGATGAATGTCCGAGGTTGCGAGAAAAACGTGGATGCGTGGGTGCGCGGCTCCCTGCAATGCCTGCCAGGCGCGGTCCACGTCGCCGGTACCAGCACGTGCCAGACCGGCGATGATGGGACGCCGCACCGAGGCGGCGATCCGTTGTACGGCCTCGAAGTCGCCATCGGACGCGATCGGGAATCCCGCCTCAATCACGTCCACGCCGAGGCGGTCGAGTTGCTGGGCCAGGCGCAGCTTTTCCTGCACATTCATGCTGCAGCCCGGCGACTGCTCGCCGTCACGAAGCGTGGTGTCGAAGATGGTGATGCGTGGCCGATCCATTGATGGCATACCTCCGAAAAATCCGATCAGTTTGTAAACTCTACCGGCGGATTGGCACGAAAGAAAAGGTTATTATAGTAACAGCATCATTAGCGTCAGTGATACTATTAGACCAACTTATTGAATATCCATGATTGATAACAGGTGTCAGGTCGGAAGTCTCAGGTGTCAGGAACCCGCCTGCAGGCATCGCAGACCTGACACCTGACACCTACACCTAAGACCTGACACCTCATCCCCATGGACCTGTCTCAACTCGAAGTCTTCCTGACCGTAGCCCGCGAACGGCGCTTTTCCCGCGCCGCCGAGAAGCTGTTTCGCACGCAATCGGCAGTCAGCCAGACGATCCGGAAACTAGAACTCGAAATCGGCGAGCCCCTGTTCGACCGGTCTTCCCGTGAGGGAGTCCTCACCGATGCCGGACGCGTCTTGCAGGAATATGCCGAGAAGTTACTCAATCTGCGCCAGGACGCGCAGACCGCGTTGGTCGAGATGCGCGAATTACAAAAAGGCAAGCTGGTGATCGCTGCCAACGAATTTACCGCGCTTTACCTGTTGCCGGTATTGGGCGAGTTTCGCCGCCTGCATCCCACGATCAAGATCACGGTGCTGCGTTCCCTGGGCAGTCACATTCCCGACGACGTGCTCAAGCACAACGTGGAGCTAGGGGTGCTTTCTTTCGATCCGCAGGAACCGCAGCTGCGGTCCGTGGTGGTTTATCTGGACGAGTTGGCGTTTGTCGTGCCTCCGGGTCATCCCCTGGCCTCGGCGGGCGAAGTCGGCATTCGGCAGCTGGGCGCGGAGTCATTCGTGGCCCACATCGTCGCGTCTCCGTATCGCGACAAAGTGATCGAGGCCTTCCGCCGCCACAAGACTCCGCTGCACATGGACGTGGAGCTGCCCACGCTGCAAGCCATCAAGAAGTTCGTGTGCATGGGAAACGGGGTGGCGCTGGTGCCCGAGATCAGCGTAGAAAGCGAGATCAGCCGCGGAGATCTGGTGCGGGTTCCGGTGCGCGATCTCCATTTTCAGCGCAAGTTGCGCCTGGTGTATCGGCAGGAATCCGGTTTGTCGCATGCGGGAAGAGCGTTTTTGAAAGTAGCGGAGCAGGTTGCAAAAGACCGAGGCGGCCGTTATCGCTTTCAGCGGGAAAAATAGCAGCTACGCCCGCAGTACAAGTACGATCCGCATGAGGGTACACACCAATTTGTATCAGGGTATGCCTTTAGGTATACCGCAAGTGCGGTGCTATGAATGCGCCTTTAGGCGCTGTTTTGGGCTCCGGAGTTCACCACGGGCATTTTACGCCGGTGTATTTTTAACCTGAACCATCGCCGCCATCGCCTCGGGGACGCTGGCGTAGACATCGAACCCAGGGAAAACCAACTACTTTGAATCCTTGCGGCGGGACGAATCCACGGGAGGGACGAGCGGACGTCGCAACGGAACGATCGCGCCTTTCGACGGATCGGCGGCAGCCGCCCGCGTCAGCACCTCGTGCTGAATGTACTGCACGAAATCCTGGATCTGGCGCTGCATTTCCTCCATACGCTCGCGCATTTGAAGAATAATGGCAATGCCGCTGATGTTGACGCCCAGATCGCGTGCCAGCGACAGGATAAACTCGAGCCGCTGCAAATCTTCATCCGTATAAAGCCGGGTGTTGCCCTCGGTGCGGCTAGGCTTGAGCAGCCCCTCGCGCTCGTAGAGGCGCAAGGTCTGCGGATGAATCTCATACATCTCGGCCACCGCCGAGATCATGTACGCGCCTTTAGATTTACGCTTGGTCATGAGAGAACATCATCGCATGTGAGGTGAGTTTTCTTCGATAGCTTTGCCATCGAAGTCTTCGGGAGGTAAAGGACCCAACGTGGCGACGACCTGTACTCCGTACCGGCGGTTCACGAGCGCCAAGAGATAGTTTGCCGTTTTGCGAATGAAATCGAGATCGTCTTCGATATCGTCAAGCGCTTTTCCTATGCCGTCTTTGTGGATAATGCCGTTCCTGGCATCGTCAATTTTCTCGAGTCGGCCACGATCGTAGACATAGTCGTTGACCGGGGCATAGTCCTTGGGCGGCCTACAAAGCTGGAAAAGCAGGTCCACCTTTTTCAGGAGAGACTCTCTCTCCATCCGCTCGATCTTCTCCCGAATCATCTCGTGGCGGATTGCGTCGAGAGATCTTCCAAGATCCGCGAAACTAACCTTCTTCTCGGCAATGATCGGTTCCCAATCCGCGGGGCACGCGATTGCGCAAACTCTCAAATATGACCATGCGCTGTCGTCAAGCACAGAGTGTGCGAACACGAGAGACGCAGCATCGATCGCAGCTTTAGCACTTGTCATAACACCCGCGGTCATGGCAGTTCTTAGGAGATTCTTCGTGTCGTCGTCCCACGTCGCTTCGCTTCCATCCAGATTGACAATGATTTTTTTGTACTGGGGATCGACTGAGAGTTGATCGACAAAGTCTCTGTGAATGGCCGAGAGGGGTTGCGCCGCGATAGGGATCGCCACATCTGCGACCTGTCGGAGTGACAGGATAGTAGCCCAATTTTTCCAGAACCGTCTAAATGTCGCTGTCAGGGCAACTTCTGCCGCGGTCATAGTTACTTGGCGTAGTTGATCGGGTTGCGGTTTCTCCGAGACCGCTTGAGATCGCCGTGCCAGACTCCAGTCCCGTAATATATCGAAGAATCCCCTTGCGGTTCTCCGGGTGCACCAGGAGATTGAGCGCCATATTGACAATCTGCCGTGTGGTTCTAAGCTCCGTCAACTTGCGCGCCTTGCGGATCAGATTATCGTCGATCACGATATTCATTCTGCCCAGCTAGCATACACCCCACCGTCAAAAGCTCTGTCGTCGCAACGTGCATGCGCGATTTCCCCTTGTGTTCCTATATGCCTCCGGAGTGAAAGGGTTTACGCCGCCATCTCCGGCTTCGGCTCGGCCGCCGCCCAGCCGGCCGGCTTCAGTGCATGATTAATCAGGTAGGCGACGATGCCTGCGCCAATCAGGGTTAATCCGAACAAGAGTGAACTCATGCCCAGCACGACTTCATGTTCGCTGCGAATGATGGCAAATCCCAGCAGCAGCACCGGAGGAATGCCCACCGCAATCGCTCCAAACATCCCGCCTGGCACGCGAAACGGCCGTTTTAATTCCGGTTCGCGAATGCGCAGGCAGATCAAAGCCACAAATTCCAGCGCCAGGCTAGCGCCGTAGATCATGATGTCGAGCGTGACCAGCCGTTCAAAGCCGAGATTCAGAGCCAATCCCCAGCCAACCGCCAGCGCCAAAATCGCGACCCACGGCGCGCGCGATTTCGGATGCAGCTTGCCAAACACTTTCGGCAACATGCCATCTTGCGCCATGGCCAGCGGCAGCCGCGAGTAGCTCATGACGAGCGCATTAAACATGCCAAAGCCGCTCATCATCCCGCCCGCCACCAACGCGATCCGAAGCACCGGCCCGCCCATCAATTGGGCGACGTCGGCCCACGCGCCCGTTTCCCAGGCGCTAGCCGGAAGGCCGGTGATCCACATGGCGGCAAAGGGAAGAACGTAAGTGATGCACACAATGACCACCGCCACCAGCATGGCGCGCGGATAAGTGCGCTGCGGACGCTCGACCTCGGTGGCAATGGTCGAGGCGTTGTCCCATCCCATGTAGTTCCACATACAGATAAGCAGGCCGCCGAGAATATCGACGTTCGAAGTGGTCGGCTTGGTCACCGCATTCGCAAGCGCATGAATCTTGAAAGGCGCAAGCACAAAGATTGCCGCGAACGGCGCCGACAGGGCGAAGAACAGCCAAAGCGAAGTCGTCGAGACCACCTTCACGCCCATGATATTGAGGACAGCGCAGACCACCACCACACCCAGCGCGACGGCCACGCCGCGATGGTTCTCCTGAAACCAGGGAAACATGCGCGTAAGATACGCGACAAACAGCGTGGGATAAATCGCCATATCGAAAATGGACGCTACCAGCGACAGCCACGCTTCCTGAAATCCCCAGAAATTTCCCATGGCGCGGCGCACCCAGGCGTAGTAGCCCCCTTCAAAGGGCAGTGCGCTCGACAGCTCGCCGATCATGAATGCGGTCGGCAGGCTCCAGAGCAGCGGGGTCAGCAGCAGGATGAGAATCGCTTTGCCATACCCAGCGCCGTGCACGATGTCTTCGGTGCCATAGGTTCCGCCCGAGACCATAAAGAAGGTCGCGGCCACGAGAGGCCAAAGCGTGAGGCGGATAGACTTCGTCTTCTTTTGGGGAGCGACGGCAGGAACAAACTCGGGCTGCGAAAGATTAGATGCTGCGGTAGCTGTTGCCAATTTCTATGGCTTCCTCCTCAGGGCGACTCACTCTCACCACCGCGTCTCCGGAGTTTCCGAAAAACGACGTTCTGCTCGCGGCTCCCGGGTGCACGGCGATTCCCGGGCATTGTCGGCGAAGTTAGTTCGCATGTGTGAGATTACGGCAAATTTCCACAGATGCAAGAAATTTTTGAGTTATTTTGCAAATTCTTGTAAGCGAGCGTTCCGATACCGAGGTAACGCAGGAGGAAAGTCGCCCGGCCAGCATGCAGACACGATTCGGATTCGCTGTTGCCGGCGATTTCCTGTATAAATCTGCCGAGGGCACTCAGCTGTTGAATCGAACTTGGAGGAATCAGCGATGAGGAAAACAATGCTCGGAGTTCTATGTGTTTGTGCAGGTGTGCTGCTGGCTCAATCGGGGTCGCACCAAAATGCGTTCACTCCCGACCAGATCAAGTACGGACCACCGCCGCCTTTCGT
>Ga0182018_10005588_pt1 | contig 10062 bp, 11 predicted proteins | sample 812P2MmetaG_FD_120490 | JGI IMG/M metagenome (GOLD analysis project Ga0182018, IMG submission 120490) | Permafrost microbial communities from Stordalen Mire, Sweden - 812P2M metaG | ecosystem: Environmental > Terrestrial > Soil > Wetlands > Permafrost | place: Sweden: Stordalen | collected... | reverse complement strand
TGGTAGCAAATTGCGCCGAGTATTACGGTTCTGCCGGTTCCTCCGGTTATTAACTCCTTTTGAGTCAATGGCCGGTTGACACGGTAGAGGTCAGGAGTTCGAGTCTCCTCGTGCCTACCATTTTCAATCAGTTACATGACCCGCGTCGGTTTTTCCAATCCACACCAATCCACAGCGTCGGCGAATAGCTGCTGAGCCGTGGACATCTCGTCCGAGTCCCCCTGCGTATACAGGTCGAGCGTGGTCTGGATTTTGCTGTGCCTCAGCATCGACTGCACCGTCTTTGGTTCCACCTTCCCCTTGTTTACCAGCCAATGAGAAAGCGAATGCCGTAGATTGTGCAGACCAAAGCGTTGGCCCTTTTCTATCTTCACCCCAGCGGCAGTTGCCGCAGAACGGAGATGGTCGGCAACAAAGCAACTCATCGCGAGGGGCACCGCTCCGTCGCTTTTGAACGATGCGAAAACAAAGTCCGTGGGTTGGCAGTATGGAGTCTGCTGACGCCATGCTGAGAGCACCTTTGAGAGTGCTTCGCTCATGGACACCGAGGCATCCGAGCATTCCGTCTTCGGCTTGCCGAATTCACCCAAAGCCCACCGCTTGTTCACGACGATGCGATTGTTTGCAAAATCCACGCATTGCCATTGCAAGCCAGCAAGCTCGGAGGCCCGCAGCCCGGTGAGGACAGCGACGATGAGCAGCACACGATGCAGAGGGTCCTTCATCAACGTGATGATGGTCTTTGCCTGCTCGGGTGTGACGATCACAGCCTTGTAATCCGACTTTGCCACGATGCGAAACTCCTTACACGGATTGTTGTCGCAAAGCTTCTCCATTTTCCCGAACTGGAAGAGCAACGACATGAGCGTTTTGATTTTCGCGAGAGTCGGAGAGCACATTGAGGAAAGGCGATTGCCGCAGAGAGACGGTGAGCGCCGTCTTCAGCGTGTCGTCGAATATCGGATCACCCGTACTGTTGGCAAAATCGGCGAGAACGATGGTGTCTTTCTCGGTCAGGCGGGTCGTGGTCTGGCGTGATCGGAAGTAGAACCCTCCCGCGATTGCCACTAGTATTACGGCTGCGGGAACCAGAACCTTCCAGAGTTTCCTGCCCGCAACGGGAACCTCGACGACCTTGACCGCGCTCGATGACGGAGACGGAGCAAGCGCAGGCGAGGAAGCGGATGCTGGCGATGGCGGTTGGGCGACATGAGAGCCGCTTTCCTGTGCGGCAGCCACCGTACCGGAACTCGCAGCTATGGCTCGTCCCATCTCTGTATCCCGCTTCAGGCGTTGCAGATCGGTGCGCATCTCTGAGGCGTGCTGGTAGCGCAGGTTGCGGTCTTTCTCCAGTGCCTTGTTGATGATGTCTTCCAGCTTGGGCGGTACGTCATGATTCAGCCGCACCACGGCCACCGGGGCTCGGTTCACGATGGCTTCACAGATCATCGCCGAGCTTTCTCCGTGAAACGGCAAATCACCGGTCGCCATCTCGTACAGGACTGCCCCAAACGAGAAGAGGTCGGTACGCGCATCCAACTCTTTCGCCCGCACCTGCTCCGGCGACATATAAGCCACCGTTCCCACCATTGTGCCCTGACTGGTCAGATGCTCCGCGTCCACCGAACCCGTCTGCGTGTTAAGCGACGCAATCTTGCTCGAAGAACTGCCCGCAAGACTGACCTTCGCCAACCCAAAATCCAGAATCTTTGCGTGTCCACGCTTGGTCACAAAGATATTTGCTGGCTTGATGTCGCGGTGGACGATGCCTTCTGCGTGTGCAGCATCGAGCGCGTCCGCAATCTCGATGGCGAGCGACAGAATCAACTCAGTTTCCATTGGTCGGCCTGCGATGCGATGCTTCAACGTCAGTCCGTCCAGAAACTCCATGGCGATAAACGCTTCGCCGTGCTGGTCGTCGATTTCGTAGATGGTGCAGATATTGGGATGGTTGAGGGCAGAAGCGGCCTGCGCCTCGCGTTGGAAGCGGGCTAGAGCTTGCGCATCCTTAGAAATCTCGTCGGGCAGGAACTTCAAGGCGACGAAGCGATGCAGCTTCACATCCTCAGCCTTGTAGACAACACCCATCCCCCCGCCGCCGAGTTTCTCGATAATGCGGTAGTGCGAGATGGTTTGCCCGATCATGGGAGAGCGCAGGACTCAGGGTGCAATGTTAGGGATGTGACGAGGTAGAGCCAACGAGGACGGCACACCGATAAGGGCAAATCCTGTCATTTCAAGCGTTCCCTACGGGGTGGTCAAAAAGGGTGTCTGCGGCGACTTCATTTTATGCGGCCTTTCGCCCCCTGTTTCGGCAGGTTGGTCGCTGGTGCACAGGTATACCTTCGGGCCAGCGATTACTGCGGCACGGTGCGGATCGTTTAAGCTTGAATCCGCCGCAATGCGAGGAGCAATGCGAGCGGCTTGACGGTGCTCCTAATTTGACTCGTTTCTTGTGCCGGAGTACTGTTTCACCGACTTTCTTTCGGAGGTAGTGATGTCCGCCTCACCTTCGGTTCCGCCGTTCGATGCTGAACGATATAAGAACACAACACGCGAGCAGTGGGATTCTGCCGCTCAAGCATGGCACGATTGGGCGCCGACCCTGCAACAGTGGCTGGGGTCCGCAACCGACCTCATGCTTGACATGACGGGCGTCAAGCCCGGCAGCCACGTCTTAGACGTTGCGGCGGGTGCGGGTGACCAAACGCTAAATGCCGCGAGGCGGGTTGGCTCAGAAGGGCTCGTTCTCGCTACCGACATTTCGCCGAAAATTCTGGCGTTCGCAGATCGCAATGCCCGGCATCTGGGTTACTTGAATGTTCGTACGCGAGTGATGGATGGCGAGAACATTGATGTTGAACCGGGTAGCTTTGACGCAGTGATCTCGCGTGTTGGCCTAATTTATTTCCCTGATCAAAATAAGGCTCTCGCAGGAATGCGGCGGACACTCAAGCCCGGAGGTAAGGTGGGGGCTATTGTCTATTCAACAGCAGACCGAAACCAGTTTTTCTCGATTCCAGTGTCCGTAATCCGGCGACGTGCGGGCCTGCCGCCGCCCGCGCCGGGTCAACCCGGCCCATTCAGCTTGGGTGGCGAAGGTATCCTGCGCGATCTGCTCGCTAAAGCGGGTTTTCGGGACGTACAGGAAAAACGTGCGTCAGCGCCGCTCAAGATGAAGTCCGCCGCCGACTGCTTGCGGTTTGAAAAGGAGTCATTTGGCGCTTTGCACACGATGCTTGCCGGACTCGATCAGTCAGCGAAAGAGGCGGCGTGGCAAGAGATCGAGAACGAGCTTCACAAATTCGAAAATTCTTCCGGATTTGAGGGCCCTTGCGAATTGATCGTGGTTGCGGGTTCGGCGTGAAGAGTTCCGATGCCATCTTGCTGGAGCCTGGTCGCACGACAGATGCAGGGCGTGATCGAACGCTTCATTGGGACGGTCGCCCCGAAGATCAGGCGATGCTTCTTCGTGCGGTTGTTGCCGACTCATCTGGAATGCCCATGTGCGTAAGTCGGAGTTGCGTCCCGGCGTCTTGAGCGATGAATTCGACTGTTACCACGCTCTCAGCTACAATTCGGCCACGGTTCGTTCAAAGGAGGCCAACATGGCCGAAACCCGCAAAGTGCTTGATTGTCGCCGTTTCCCCGCAGAGAAGCCCTGCTCAATCGCCATTTCTGGCACAGTAGACGAGGTAGTGGAACTCGGAGTACTGCATGCCACGACCGTCCATGGGCACCAAGACACGCCGGAGCTGCGTGAGCAACTTCGATCTATGCTCCAAGATGACAACGCCGCCATAGCCGAGGCGGCATAACGCTAAACGGGGAAAAGGGTGCGCACCCATGCCCGCCTTTTCCTCTTAAAACCCCAGACCTCCGCGACCCACTCCTGATGCAAAATCAAAGAACTTCTAGACCTTCAGTCTTCAGCCCTTCACATAGGCGAGCTTTGCGGCTACTTTGCCATCTCTTACGGTAAAAACGTCAACGCCGCGCAGGTGCCATGGCTGACCGTTGCGCATCTTGCGGTAGACCCAGAGCACAGTGGCCCGACTTCCGCTGACGATCACTTCCTCGGCCTCGAACCGTGCGTCGGCATTGCGGACGAACCATCCGCGCCAGAATTCAACCACAGCAGCCTTTCCCTCAATGCGTCGGCCGTCCGGAGCGGGTGACGTATCCTCGAACACTGTATCCTCGGTCAAGAACTTTGCTAGCCCGTCAGCATCGTGCCGATTGAACGCTTCGTTGAAGCTGTCAATGGTTTTGCGCGTCGCTTGCTCCTGTGACTGCACATTCTGCTCAGACCTCATGGGAACCTCCCTTGGGGAACACAAACTCCCCAGTACGAACACAGAGCAAGTTACCACCAAGACGTGGCGAGTTGCAGAGCGCATAGGCATCTGATCCTCCGTGACGGGCTGGGCAGCATTTTCCCGGGAACCGCCAGCCATTGCAACTTGGCATACTCCGCCTTGGCTTCCTTCAGGATTGGGATGTCGGGGTCGGCATCTTTCCAGAGGGCGAGCCTACACAACGGCTGCCGATACCCGCTCGACTGGCGGCTTCGCCGGAGCCAGCACGATCAGGGCTACACCGATGATGACGAGCGCAGCCACGCCCACCAGTTCTCCGCGTGCGATCAGGTTAAGGAACGCCTGCAGCGCCATAAGCGCTGCGTGGGCAAAGCTCGACCATGCGGTGAAGGCAATGAGGCTGCGATTTGCCGATGGGTCACGGGCTGCCAGCAGCAAGAAAATGCCGAGTGTGACATAAACGCTAAGCATCATCGCCAACGCAGGCTCTTGCCGCCCAAATACTATCAAGGGATAAACTAAGCCGCAAAAGATCAAGCCCACCCCGACCAACACAACCTTCAGCACCCGTTCTCGACGCACAGTACGTCCTCCCTTGCTGTCACCGACAACATAATAGCCCGGATAGCTATTGCAGCTTCGCGTACTCCGCCTTGGCTTCCTTCAGGATGGGGATGTCGGGGTCGGCGTCTTTCCAGAGGGTGAGGAAATCTTTGTAAGCGGCGAGTGCCCGGACGCGGGCGGCATCGGCATCCGCGCCCTGCGAAGTTCTTGCCTCCAAGGCATTGGCACGAGCCACTCCCAGATGCGCCAAAGATCCTGTCCAGCAGTTCCAGACGATGCCACTGTGGTCGAGAATCTTCTGAAACTCGGCGGCAGCAGCACTGCCCTGTCCGGCTGCCAAGTATGCCTCTCCGCGAACATAGGTCGGATAGAAGCAGGAAAGATTGTTAAGGAACAAAATTTGCCCCAACTCGATGGCTGAACCAGCTTGCAGCGTAGTCAGGGCAGAAGCCGGGTTCTTTCTGTCCAGCGCCAATTGCCCCTGAATCGCAGGCAGCCAAAGCGACTGCATCTGGGTGTCCAGTGGGAAGCGTTTCTCCAAGTCTTGGGCCAAGGACTCGGCTCGTGCCGCATCGCCAGCCATGGCAAACGCAAGCGCGGTTTCTACCTCCACGCCCTGACTCGTCGGAGCCAGCTTCAAAGCCTCTGCCGCTGACTGCCGCGCTTCCGTGGAATCGCCGTAACCTGCTTGTTGCAGAGCAGCATTCGCTTGCCATATTGCCCCATCTTCCTTGCTGTCCGCCCGGATGGCAGAGTCCACAGCCCGTTTCGTCAGTTCCCGACCCTTGCCCACATGACCTCCATACGCCTCGGTGTCGGATGCGAGCGCAAGCCCCCAGTTCTCGTAGTCAGGCTTGCCCGCAAACCACTGTTGCTGTTCCGCCATCGCCGCAGAGTCCTCCCTGAGGGAGGCAAGAGCGTAGAAAGCATTGTGGAACATCGGATTATCCAGTTTTCGCGCCTGCGCCTCGTGGATGATCTGCCGCGTTTCCTCGAAGCGCTGCAAGGCAAGGGTGTAGCTGGCGAGATTGCTGTACCACTCGACATGATCCGGTGCAAGGCGCACGCATTGCTTCGTGATCTCCGTGGCTTTTTCATACTGCCCCTGTTCGGCATACACTAGGCCCAAAGTGCTGTACCCTCCGGCCTCCCGCGGGTAGCTCTCAATCTCCTCCTGAAAAGTCTGGGCCGCTTTATCCAACTCCTCAGTTACTACTCTGGTAGTAGGATGCGGTGATCGTCAGCTTTTCCCGCTCGCTGGCATGTTCCCGCAACTGAAATGCCTTGGTGTAATACTCGCTGGCCCGCCCTAGCTCGCCAAGACTAGCGTAGTCCGCGCCCACTGCCCTGTAGCCTATGGCAAAATTCGGATCAAGCTCGATGGCACGCTGGTAGTAAGTGGCCTGCGGAAAATAATTGCGCGAAATTGAGTCGCCAAGAAGCAGAACATTCGGCAGTTGGGGATTGGGATGCGGTGGCCGAACTTCCCATGTCCATTCAATATCCTCGGGAGTGGACACGGGCTTCTGCGCGAGGCAAGGCACGGCAATCGCCGCTGCGAGCAGAAGAATGAACAGCATTCGCGGAGCGCGGAAACTCAGAAAAGCCGTGGTCGAAGATACGGCTGAATTAGCCGAATAAGTTCTCATGGGATATCCGAGTTTCAGCGCATCCTACCGGGGCCGTTCGAATCTTGATTATTGTGCCTGAAGCTCTCTGGGCGTAGCCGCAGCCTTTGCCCTGGCTGAAAGCGAACCGTGATAAGACCATCGCCATACCGGGCAGGCGTGATGCCACCGAGCCGACTGAAGATTGTCGCCGAGACGAGTCTGCCGTTGCTCCACGCAATATCAACTTCATACCCGCCACGTGCACAAAGGCCGCGAATAGAGCCGTTCGGCCATGCGGCGGGGAGGGCCGGCAGAAGTTCGATCTCGCCACCCTGCGACTGAAGCAGCATTTCGGCGATCCCCGCAGTGGCGGCTGTATTGCCGTCGATCGCGAAGATATTCTGTTCGGCTCCCGCGATGCCTCCGCTGGAAAACGTGAGTAGGTTGTCGTCGGCAGCCTTCGCGACGAGACTTACAAGATACTTATGCGCCTCGTCTCCCTTGAGCAGTCTTGCGTAGTACACCACTAAGTTGGCGCGACCCCACTCGCTCTGCTCCCAATGGGGCGCGTTCATCCGGCGCTGAATCGTGACTTCGGCTGCGCGGGCGAGCTCCGGAGTTGTTCTGGGTGCGATCTGATGCTCGGGAAAGAGTGCGACCAGATGCGCCGTGTGCCGATGATTCGGCTCTGCGTCTTCGAAATCCTCAAGCCACTCCTGTAGTTGGCCATGCCGGCCGATCTGGAACGGCGGCAGCTTCGCCCGTGCCAGGTCAATGCGCCTGCGAAATTCCGGATCGACAGAGAGTGCCTTCGATGCCTCGATGCACATGGTGTAGAGTGCGTACACCAAGGTACGGTCGCAGGTGTCGCCCATGGATTCGGTTGCGTGGGCGCCCGATGGGGCGACATACCAATTTTCCGGAGAGTCGGAGGGGCCGGTAACAAGCCATCCATGTTTCGGCTCGGGAACCATATAAGCAAGGAAGAATTCGGCCGCTTCACGAAGCACCGGATAGGCGCGCGTGCGCAGGAATTCGATATTGCCATTGAACGTCCAATGCTCCCATAGCTGCAGCGCAATCCAGACGCCAGCGGTTACAAATATTCCCCAGCCCGGACTGCCTGGAGCCGTGAAGCCCCATGGATTTGTAACTGTATGAACGACCCATCCCGGAGCGCCATACATGTCTTTCGCGGTTTCGCGGCCTTTCGCTCGCAGCAGATCGATCAAGTGGAAAAGCGGCATCTGACACTCTGCGAGATTGCACACCTCGGCCGGCCAGTAGTTTTGCTGTGTATTAATGTCAAGATGAAAGTCGTCCGTCCATGCCATGCTGCTCGCCAGACCATCGTTCCAGATGCCTTGCAATGCGAGGGGAGTGGGGAATCGGCACGTGAGCCGGAGATGGTGAGGTATCGTCCGTACTGAAAAAACAACGCCAGCAACTCGGGATCGGCGGCGCCATTTTCGAGGGCTTTGCGCCGTATGTCGGTGGGTTGCTGCCGCATCTCGAATGGAGTTTCGCCCAAGTTGATTGCTGTGCGCCGGTAGAGTGGCTGGTAATCTGCGATATGGGTTCGCAGTATTTGTGCGAAGGTCTTGCCTGCGGCGCCCTCGAGAGCCTGCATGCACAGTTGTTCCGGATTGGCTGCATGAAAGCCGGTCCCGATGGCCACCAGGACGATGGCCGCGTTTGCATCACGCACCTCGATAGCTTGTTCCGCCGATGTGACCATCCCACCCTCGGCGATGACCCGTGCGCGGATCTGCAGCGCGACTCCGTCATGGCCCGTGCTGTGCATGTGCTCCCAGGCATGGCCGTCAAATATGAGATTGTCGCGACCGCTCGTGCTCACCGTAGACGGGAGGATGCTCTTGCCGAATTCCATGCGAAATGCGATATTCCCCGGATGACTGCACGTGAGACGAATGGCCAGCACGCGGTCCGGATGTGAGGCGAGAACCTCTCTTCGGAACAGCACACCGTCGCTTCGTAAGCTCACGTGCGCGATCGCTTCCTCGATGTTTAGCGAGCGCCGATAGTCTCTCGCTTCGCCTACGCGGTCGAAGGATAGCTGTAACTCCGGCAATGGAAGGTTCGTTCCGAAATTCTTCGCATGACCCGGAAGATATTTGCCGCAAAGCGCCTGTGCTTCTTCGTATTGCCCGGAGAAGAAGAGTTGCCGAATCTCGTGTAAATGAGACAAGGCACCGGGGTTGATTTCGCCGGTTGCCGGTGCCCCGGACCACGCTGTCGACTCTGAAAGCGCAATGCGCTCCCGTTGTATGCCGCCGTAAACCATACCGCCGAGTCTCCCGTTTCCAACGGGAAGCGCCTCAAGCCAACGCTCGGCCGGCTTGCTGTACCAGAGTTCCTCGCCTGTACTTTGGTCCGTGACTTGCTCCGGCTGCTCCCGTGCGAAGGGCGAAAGGACGCCAACTGCGAACGCCGCCTTTAGAAAGCTACGTCTCGTTGCAGGCACGATCTTGCCCTTTCGGATGCGGGTGTAAAGGACAACGGAGCGGTCGTTGCATATTCGTAACAGAACCAGGCCGGGACGAGTTGTCGTTCAAAGAATCGTTCTTAGGTAGCGTAGATCTTCACCAGAGATTCTGTTACATGACGGCGCTGGAGCCAAGAGGGAAGATTTTACAGGCGGGTTCGATCGACATCATTGCGCGCTCGCGTTTGGCTGACCTGTGCCACAGGTTACTGATCTCACGAGGCGTCAAAATATCTGGAATGCGGCTGCGCTTTCCAGATTGACGCAGCAGTTTTATCCGATTGCCTTCAGCCACAGGAGATTCCACTACGAGTTGCGGCCTCGCCTGCCTCCGCACAGCCCCTTGGCCCACGCAGAAACCAACCGCATTACTCGTTCCGATGTCCGACGCGCACCGACCGGCTCCCCATACCTCTGGCAATACAGTCGGCCAGGAGGAACCGTGGTGTTTGACTTCCGTCTCGGTCGTGGACGCGATGGCCCAAAGCAGTTTCTTGGACAGTTCGAAGGCATTCTGCAAACTGACGGATACGCGGCCTACGATCAGATCGGCGGGACGAAAATGGTACATGCCGCCTGTTGGGCTCATGCTAGAAGGCAGTTTTTCGAGGCGGTGCAGCTAAATCCACGAGACCCGGTCGCAACTCCGATTGTTGCGCGGATGGACGAACTGTTTGCCGTCGACGCCGAAGCTCGCCGCAGAGTAATTGGTCTCACTGGGCGTCATGCTCTGCGTCAAGAAAGGGCCCAGCCTCTCCTGGATGATATCCGTAGCAAGATCGAGGCAGCACAGTCCGCTGCATTGCCCTCCAGTGCACTCAGCAAGGCCTGCCAGTACGCGCTCACGCTTTGGAGGAAACTTACACGATTTCTGGAATATCCGGAACTTGAGCTGAGCAATAACCTAGCGGAGAATTCCATGCGTCCCGTGGCTCTGGGTCGGAAGAACTGGATACACATCGGCAGCCCCCAGGCGGGGCCAAAGGTTGCGGCCATTCTCTCGGTCGTGGAAAGCTGCCGCAGGTTGAAACTCCCAGTCCGCGACTATTTGGCCGCGGTTCTC
>Ga0182018_10005587_pt1 | contig 10063 bp, 11 predicted proteins | sample 812P2MmetaG_FD_120490 | JGI IMG/M metagenome (GOLD analysis project Ga0182018, IMG submission 120490) | Permafrost microbial communities from Stordalen Mire, Sweden - 812P2M metaG | ecosystem: Environmental > Terrestrial > Soil > Wetlands > Permafrost | place: Sweden: Stordalen | collected... | reverse complement strand
CGTAGAATGTTGGTGTCGAATGGAGTTTACGTGGTGACCGATCGGCTGGGAACAGTACGAGCGAATACGCAAGGGGAATCGTTCGCGTATTACCCGTTCGGGGAGGAGCGCACGAGCACGGTCGACGGGCGGGACAAGTTCGCGACGTATTTTCGGGATACCGTCGGGCTGGATTACGCTGAGCAGCGATATTACAATTCCAGCCTGGGCAGGTTCTGGTCGGTCGACCCAGGTGGAATCAGGACGGCTCACCCCGGTAATCCCACCAGTTGGAATCGATACGCGTATGTGAACGGGGATCCCGTTAACTTCCAGGACCCCCACGGGCTGGACGGAAACTGCGGCCCCGACGGGACTTGGATGGGCGAGGGGTGCTACATGGGCGGCGCAGGCGCGGGTGCACCTACCGGCAGTAACTACGAGGAGGAGGACGATCAGGGCAACGTGACGCTCTATACCGTTGTCAACATGGGCGGCGTTTTTGTCAACGGCGGCGGAGTGTCGGGAAACGGCGTTTGGGACTTTAACACGGACGCCACCTCAAGTTCCGAAGGCAACGCGGGGTCGACGACTCCCGACAACGGCACCGCCGACGATTCCGGCCAGTCGGGCTCGACCACGGAGCCTACGATGGCTTTGACCGGCTCGGTCGGCTTCTTCGTGCCGATCGACGACCCCGAGGCGCCGATATTCGGCACTGGCTTTCAGATCAATGGGGCCTACATCCCGCAGAATAATACTGTCTGTCTCGGCTGGGCGTTTGGAAATAGCGTGCCCCCCGGCCTGAGCCTTAGCGGTGGCATCCTATCTAGCAGTTCGAATATCCAGAACATAATCCAAGGACCGTCAGGAACCGTCAGCGCAATCCCCGGCGGCCCAACCCCTGGCTTGCAGCTGACGACGGCCGGGCAAGCCGGAACGGCGGGTGGGCCGGTGTGGGGCACGCCGGGAGTAAGCGCTACCGTGGGTCCTAGTGCCTGTATGTCGGTGCCGACAGTTGTCAACAACGTGAAGAAAGTGCTGAGGAAATGGTTGCCTCTTTAGTTTCTTCGGCTTCGGGAGGCTGGCGTGAAGGAGTGCCTGATAGCCATAGGTTGGCTGTTTTTTACAGGATACAGTTTGGCGAGTGGTTTGTATGGCCTCTTGTGGCCTGAAAAATACCTGCGGGCGTGGTGGACCCCCACGAGGGGTCTTCAACGAAAGTCCGCCGGGACCCCGGAGGCGCAGACGGGGGCTCGATTTGTAGCTGCCTTAGCATTGCTCGGCGGCCTCCTGTGCCTAGCCTTGATAATCGCGGCGGTGATCAAGTATTAAGGGACGCCGTGAAGTAGGGTGTACGGTCAAAGCCGTGGCTCAGAGAGGCGGGAGTCTTGGTTTATACGGGCTCAACGGTCGGCAGATGGGGAAGATCGACTTCGCGGCGCGTTTCGGCGGCGTCGATCACATCGTCGTGCACTAGGGTCGCGGCGTGGAGAAGTTCCACCACGGCGCCGAGAAACCCCAGTCAGCAAACTGCGAGGCTAAGTGATTCGAAACTGAATCTGATCGATTGCATGAATACGACGTACAACTACCCGGCGACGCAGAACAACGGGCGAATCACCAGTTCGGTGGACGGCATCACGGGCGAGAACACGACGTACACGTACGACGCGCTGAACTGGCTGACGAACGCGTCGAATTCGCTATGGAGCGAGGCCTACACGTACGACAGATTCGGGAATCTGACGTCCAAGACGGGGAGCGGGGGCTCGCCCAATCCGGCGCCGCCCGTGTCTTGACGCTGCAATTTCGCTCACCTGGACAAGCTGAAGCTTATCCCACAGATAGCCGTCACTCCACCGTGACGTGCGTCCCTTTGTGCTCCCCCTGCTTGGAAAGCTGGGCGATTCTTTCGTCGAGCAGGCTCCGCATTCCCTTTAGAAATTCGATGCGCGAATTGCGGAAGTGCTCCATAGTGGCGCCCCCGAGGCAGCGCTCCAGCAGCGGCATCGCCGTCTCGCAGAGGAAACAACCCTGCGCCTTTTCGGAACCATTGGGATTCCCGGCAGGTTTTTCGTCCATATCATGCCTCTTTCATTTCCACGATCAGTACCCTATTGTCTAATTTTGCGCGCACGGGCGAAAGGCTGGTCATGGAAGCCGGCAAGCCGATGTGCCGCCGCAGGGTTCCGATCTCAACCACCAGTTCATCGCCCTTCTTGAATAGGCCCACCTCGCCTTTCTGCGCGAAGGGCAGTTGCAGGCGGACCTCGTAATGGCCATCCCGCTTGGTGAACGTATAGGGAGCTTCGGTGCGCGTCACCACGGCAGGATCTTCATCGCCTGCGTACAAAGCCTGAGCGAGTTCCTGCAACCGTTCCCGCCCCAACACCTCATGGTTGAACAGCGGGACGCGTTTCACCGGCACGGGCGCAAAATAGGCGTCGATTTCTTCCAGAATGCGCGCCTGCGACACGTGCCACGCCTCGAAATAAGCATCGGTTACGGTAGACGGCAGCACGCGGTTCACAATCACAGTATCCACCGCCAGTCCGTGGAGGGAGAAATACACGAAGGCCCGCTGCGTCTCGCGCAATACCATCCGTTCGGGATTGGTCACCAGCCGGACGCTGGTGGTCTGCGGGTCCTCGAGGAGCGTGTCGATCCCGTTGAGTTTTCCGAAGAGCTCCTGGATGTTGGCGAAATAGCTGTCGGCGGGCAGTTCCACCGGCGACACGCGGTTGGCCAGGGGCCGCACCGCTTTCAGGAAGCCGCGCTGAAAGGGAAAGATGTGCTTCATGTACCAGTCGAGCGTGGCCGGCATGCTGACGAATCGCATGGATTCCGCGGTGGGAGCGCAATCCAGTACGATTACGTCGTAGCGCCCCTCGCGCCGGAACTGATTGACGTACATCATGGCGCTCAGCTCTTCCATGCCGGGGAGAATCGCCAGCTCCTCGGCTTCCACATCGCTCACGCCGGTCGTGCGCAGCACAGAGATCACGTAGGAGGAGATCTCCCGCCAGTGGCGCTTGATCTCCTGCTGGATGTTGACCTCGTGGATGTCCAGCCGGTCGTCCACGCGGTACGGATCGCCTGTCTTGCCGTGGAAGAGGGCGGTTTCCAGGTCGAACGAGTCCCCCAGGCTATGGGCGGGGTCGACGCTCATCACCAGCGTCCGGTAACCCAGGCGGGCCAGTTGCAGGCCGGTAGCGGCAGCCAGGCTGGTTTTCCCCACGCCGCCCTTGCCGCTGAACAGGAGGATGCGCACAACTCGATTCTACCGCCGGCCTAAAGTCGGCACTCGTACCTGCCGATCTAACTTGCATGTTCGAATGGAAGCCTGATTACAGTGTGAAGATTGCCAGCATCGACGGCCAACACCAGAATCTTTTCCGCATGGGTGAAGAGCTTTATGCGGCGATGAGTGCCGGGCAGGGAAAGGCCGTACTTTCCAAGACCCTGGATCGCCTGGTCCAATACACCAAGGTGCATTTTGCTCATGAGGAGCGTCTGATGCGTGCCCATGGCTATCCCGGTCTGGACGCGCACCTCGCGGAGCATCGGGCTCTGACGCAAAAGGTGGTGGCGTTTCAGTCCGATTTCGAAAACGGTAAAGCTCTCATGACGGTACAACTTCTGAACTTTCTGAAGGACTGGCTCCAGCATCACATCGCGGAGTCGGACCAGAAATATGCGCCGTTCCTGAAGGAGAGGGCGGTGGCATAGCTCGGCCGCGCCCATTCCTGGCCTTCCCGAGGTTGTAATATGGGACAGGCCGTTGCGCCCACAAATAGACGGCGCCGCCCGCGCCGAACGGCGGAGGGAGCTTATTGGTAGTACTCGGCATCGACATCGGCGGCACGCAAATTAGAGCGGGGATGGTTGACGAATTGGGCGCAGTTCTGGCGTCCCGGACCGTTGAGACACCGCCCGACCTGGAAGGCTTCGTTCCCTCGTTGCACGCTGCCATCCGCTGGCTGCTGGAGGCCACCTCATTGCCCGCCGGCGTAGGGGTCGGCTGTAAGGGCATCATCAATCCGGACAGCACCCTGGTAGAGGTCCTGCCTGGAGCCCTGCATTATCTGGAAGGTCTCCGCCTGAGCGATCTGGTGGGATTGCCGGTCGAAGTGCCGGTATTTGCCGACAACGACGCCCGCGTGGCATTGGCCGGAGAGATGGTTTGGGGCGCGGCCAAAGGGTTCGACGACGTCGTCATGCTGACCCTTGGGGCGGGCGTCGGCGGCGCCGTAATCGCCAATGGACGGCTATTGCGCGGGCATACCGGGATGGCGGGGAATCTGGGCCATATGACGGTGGATGCCGATGGCGCGCCCTGCTCGTGCGGCAATCGCGGCTGTCTGGAGGCGGCGTTTTCGGCTCGGGCGATCGAAGGCGAAGCATGGTCCGCCGTCCATCGCGGCTGCCCATCCACGCTCACCCGTCTCTTCCGGGAGCAACCGCAACTGGCCACCTGCAGGACCGTCTTTCAGGCCGCCAGCGAGGGCGACGAGCTCTCGCAATCCATCGTCGGAAAAGCCATCCATGTCCTGGCCTCGGCGATCGCCGGGCTGTTGCACATTTTCGACCCCCAGGTGGTGATCCTCGGCGGACAGGTGGTGGATGCCGGGGCCGAATTGCTGACTCCCCTCAAGGACGAGGTGTGGGCCCGTTCCCGCAACCTGCTGGGCCGCGAAGTCCCGATTCTCGAACAAGAGGTTGCGGACAGATCGGGCATCGTCAGCGCGGCAGGATTGGTGATGGCGCCGCGCGGCTAGCCGGCGTCCAAACGCTATCCGTGTATCGCGACGCGCCCTCAAAGACGATGAAAATTGTTGCGGTGGGGCGGTCGCCAACGCCGAGCCGGGGGGGCTCGGCTGCGGGTCAGGGGACCCGCCGCACCGGCGTGTCACTCATACCGCAAAGCTTCGGTGGGATTCAAATGCGCCGCCCGGTTGGCCGGCAGGATTCCGAACACCAGCCCCACCACGCACGACACTCCGAAAGCTACCGCGATCGCCACCCAACTGATGGGAATGCGAATATCCGCGAACAGCCCGACGCTTACCGGAATCGCCACCCCGACCAGAATGCCGACGAGTCCGCCTGAGAGGCTCACCATCATGGCTTCGGTGAGGAATTGCAGCAGGATCAGTTTGGCCGATGCCCCCACCGCCAGCCGTAACCCGATTTCGCGCGTCCGCTCGGTGACGGTCACCAGCATAATGTTCATGATCCCGATGCCCGATATTAGCAGCGTGATCCCCGAAACCAGCACCAACACCAGCGAGAGAATCAGCGAGATGTTCTTGGCGGCATTGAGGATCGCCGTCAGCGTATCGACGCGGTAAGTGGCTCCCGGCCGGTGGCGCGCCGACAGAATCTCCTGTACCCGCGTGGCCGTCCGCTCCACCTCCGGCGCCTGGCGCACCTGAACGTAAAGTGGATCGATGCGTTCCACCGGCGTGAAATAACGAAGCACGGTAATCGGGATCACCACGGTATCGCGATCCACTTCCGACTGGCCGAAAGTCTCCACCCGCTCGTGAAACGTGCCGATCACCGTAAACTGCAAGCCATACAAGCGCGTGACCTGCCCCAGCGCGGCCGCCGCGCTGCCGTACATGCGTTCCGCCAGGTGGTCGGTGAGGAGCGCGACTTTTTCGCGGCGCGCGATGTCCCCCGCGTCGAGGAAACGGCCGGTGCCGATCACCAGGTTCCGCACCGCGCTGTAATACTCATCCGTTCCATTAATTTTGATGTCTTGCAGCTTGCCGCCAATCAAGATCTGGTCGTAGTTCGACATCACCGCCGTGGCCGCGCTGATATCGGTGGCGAGCTCCGACCGGATCGCCGCCACGTCCGCAATTTTCACGTAGTCGGCATCGGCCGTCGGGCGGGATGGCCCGCCGGTGGCGTAATAGGCGAAGATGATGTTCGATCCCACGCCTTCCACCTGCTCCAGGATGTAATCGCGGCTGGTGAGCGAGATGGTCACCACCAGGATCACCGACGCCGTACCGATCACCATGCCGAGGCCGGTGAGGAGCGATCGCACGGGGTTGGCGTGTAGCGCTTGCGCGCTGAAGCGGAGAGACTCGCCGAGGAACATGGACCGGTTAGCCGCCGTGCGCCTCTCGCAGAAGCTTGGCAGCTTGCGCTTTGGGCGGATCGTCAGGCTGCAGATCCATAGTCATGTATCGCTTTAGCAATTCTCTTGCAACATCCAGATTACGATGAGCTTCTACGTATACGCAAGCTCTCGCATAAACTACTCTTGGGCTGTTCGGCGCCACCTTATCGGCGCGTTCGAAACTTTGCTCGGCTTCCTGGTAGCGGCCCTGTTTCATGAGAAAACGGGCCAGATCGATGATCTTGCCTACCTGCTGCGGGGCCAGTTCCACGGCACGGCGCAGGTGGGCCTCGGCGGTGCGCGATTCCTTTCGCTTCTCGGCCAGTTTGGCCTCCGCCCACTGACCATCCGCCGGACTGATTTGCGTCATCCGTTCGGCCGTCGCCTCGGCCTTGTCCAAGCCGCCCCCGAGGAATCCGGGTGCATCCAGGTAATACTCGAATAAATCGCTCTGAGCATCCAGATTGGTTGGATTTAGCTGCACAGACTTTTCCAGATACTGACGGGCTTTGGAAGCGTAGGCCGGCGCCGTAAACGGACTGGAAGTCTCCGCCCGCCGGCCCCAGGCCCGGCCTGACCACAGGGCGTATTCGGCGTTGAAGGGGTCCATCTGGACGGCTTTTTCGAGGACGTCGGTGGCACGCCGGTAGTCGGCCTGCATGTAGTAGTCGCGGCCCATCAATTCGAAAACCGCGCCATCTTTCGGTTGAATCGCCTGTAATACATTCAGTGAATGCTCATAATTCGTTGAATTATAGAGCTTTTGCGCTTCTATTAACCGGGGGTCAGCCGCCCCGGCAAGACGCGCCGCCCCTAGCACGACCGCCAGAATTCCCAATCCCGGTGCCACCCGTTGCCGTATCATGATCGCTATCTATGTGATGGCTGGCACGCCAAAGATGTTTCTATTTCTTTGTGCCGGGGCCCGTGATCACCGGATTGGCTTCCTTCCGCGCGCGCGCCAATTCCTCCCGAATCAAAGGGTTCTGAGGATAGTCGTTGGCCAGTCCGGCCAGAATCGCCTCGGCGTCGCGGGACCGCTTCTCGCGCATGGCGATCACCGCCAGCAGCATGCGGGCGAACGGACCGGAGTACTTGCCCTGTTTGGCCACCAGCTCCAGCTCGTCGATTCCCTTTTTCTTGTTGCCTTCCACGTTGTCCATGTGTACGAACCAGCGGAGGAAGAAGGGCAAGCTCCCCACGATGTATTCGGCGGTCCCGAAGGTCATGTAGGCGTCCACCACCGGAGGCTTCAAATCGAGCAGCTTCTTGGCCCAGATGTGACTTTTCTTGGCCAAAGCGAAGCTGCCGAAGCGACGTTTCTCGATTAATGCCGCGTAGTCGGTCACCAGGCCGCTAGTCATGCAGAGAGCCAGCAAAGCGTCCGGATCGTCCGCGTGGGCCGCCAGCCGGGCATTGGCTAATTTGTCGGATTCGTCCACAGTCTGGAAGAACTTGGTGCGGATCGCCGGATCGGGGACCAGTTTGTGCCGGTCGACCACCTTGTCGTCATCGGTGAAAAAATCGAGTTCAAGGATACGCAGGCGGTCGAGCTCGGAAAACAGATACGCCGCGGCTTTTGTGGCCACCAGCATCGGTTCTTTCGGGTCGAGTTGGCGCTGGCGATCGAGAACCTCATGCGCCCCCTTGAAATCGAAATTGTATAAGCGGTTGTAAGCGCGCTGGAGGGCGGCTTCATTGTCGACCTTTTCCACCTGCGCGGCCGATGCCACGCCAGCGGCTAGACAAATTGAAAGCAGGCAGGCGAAACGCAAAAATCGGGATACCTTTTCTGTCTCCGGAGAGGCGAATTTACCCACTAGAATCTCTCGACGGCTCGGCAAGGATGAGGGTTACACCTGTTTCGCCGCGAACTTGCAGTCGGATGCCACTACACACTCTTCGCAGAGCGGCCGATTGGTGCGGCAAACGGCCTTCCCATGATACCGCAGCAGCAAGTGCGCCCGCGTGAGCGCCGCGGCATTTTTCGGAATCTGCTCCGCAATGGCACCCTGAACGGACCGGTAAGTGGCGCCGTAATTCTTCTGCGCGCGGCCGAAGCCGACACGTTCGAGCACGCGCAAGCCGTTCGATTCGAGCGGGAGCCCGGAGCTCATCCCGCAGAGCATGAGGATTTTCTCGGCCCCCGGCTGCCCGATGTTCGGGAATTGGTGCAGGGCACGTTTAGCTTTGTCATATGGCAATTCGAGAATCGAGTCGAGATCGCCGGCAAACTGCGAGATGGCGATGCGGGCGATTTCCCGCCAACGAAACACCCGCGTTTCGGGCCGCATGCCACCCAATTTAGCCAGCGGCAGGAGCACTGCCTGATCGGCCTTCCAGATGGACTCCGCGTCCATGCCGACCTGTTGCCGCAGGCCCTCGAAGACGGCCGCGCGCCGTTCGTCGGGGAGCAGATAGCAGGCGTTCTCCCACATCACCAGCTCAAACGGTCCGCGGGCCGGCGGCAACGCAGGTTCGCCATAGGCCTTCTTCAGTCTGGCGATGAGCTTCTTGAACTCGATCACGGTTCTCCAGATTATACATACCGAGCCGCGCGCGTGAGCAAGCGGTTTCTTGAAAAATAGGCTAGGCTGTCGCCCGGCGGGGCAAGCTAAAGCATACCCCACGTGGGACATGCTTCAGCTTGTCCAAGCGAGCGAAGCTCGCCCTAGCCCGCGGCGCCGTGCAGTATACTTTTAGAGCGGCGAGCAAACCTATGAGTTTTTTTTCCAAACAGTTCATCGACGTCATTCAGTGGACCGAACCGGGCGAAGGCATTCTGGCCTACCGCTACCCCATGGAAGACCAGGAAATCCAGAATGGCGGCAAGTTGACGGTACGCGATTCGCAGCTGGCCATCTTCGTCAATGAAGGCCAGATTGCCGACGTGTTTCAGCCCGGGCTGTACACGCTCACCACGCATACGCTGCCCATCCTCACGTACCTGCGAAATTGGGACAAAGCCTTCAAATCGCCATTCAAATCGGACGTTTACTACTTCTCCACGCGTCTGCAGATCAATCAGAAGTGGGGCACCACCACTCCCATCACCATCCGCGACAAGGAATTTGGCGCGGTCCGCCTGCGCGCCTACGGAATCTACGCCTACCGCATCAACGATCCGAAGGTGTTCTACGAAAAAATCAGCGGCACGCGCGAAACCTACGCCGTCGCCGATCTGGACGGCCAGTTGCGCAACACCATCGTGGGGCAGATGACCAGCGCCTTCGCCGGCAGCGCCATTTCGTTCCTCGATATGGCAGCCGCGCAGCAGCAGTTCGGCGTGAATATGCTCGCCGCTTTGAAGCCGGTGTTTGCCGACCTCGGCCTGCTGCTCGATAGCTTCGTGGTGGAGAATATCTCGCTGCCCGATGAATTGCAGAAGCTGCTCGATCAGCGCATCGGGATGAATATGGTGGGCGACATGGGGCGCTATACGCAATTCCAGGTGGCGCAATCGATGCCGATCGCCGCGGCGAATGAGGGCGGCGGGGCCGCCGGGGCCGGGGTTGGCTTGGGAGCCGGCCTGGCGATGGCGCAACAGATGATGGGCGCCATGCATCCGCCGGCGCCCGCTCCTCCGGCGGCGCCCGAGGCCGCGCCGCCCGCGCCGGCGGCCGGCGGCGCCACCAAGTTCTGCATCTCTTGCGGCAAGCCCATTCCGCGCGCGGCGCATTTCTGCTCGGAATGCGGCGGCGCGCAACAATAGAGTTCCCGCATGACGCCTGAAAAGAAGGCTGCGCAATTCCCTTGCCCGGGGTGCGCGGCAGATATGCAGTTCGACCCTGCCACGGGTGGAATGAAGTGCCTGTTCTGCGGCCAAACGGTGGCTCTTGCCGGAGCGAGTGGCAGGGAGTCCGTGGCCCCTCATGGCTTCGATGAGTTCGTGGCCGCGGGCGCCGCCAAGTTACAGCCGCTCACCGGCCAGGCGCTCCAAGTGAGCTG
>Ga0182018_10005586_pt1 | contig 10064 bp, 4 predicted proteins | sample 812P2MmetaG_FD_120490 | JGI IMG/M metagenome (GOLD analysis project Ga0182018, IMG submission 120490) | Permafrost microbial communities from Stordalen Mire, Sweden - 812P2M metaG | ecosystem: Environmental > Terrestrial > Soil > Wetlands > Permafrost | place: Sweden: Stordalen | collected... | reverse complement strand
GCAGGCGGTGATCGAGAAACCACGGCGTGAGCGCGGCGATCTCCGAGTCGGTAAGGCCGGAGTACGCCTTACCGATCGTAAGCAGCGCGTCGCGTTTCCCGCGTACCGCGAACGTGTAGTCGGAGAGGACCGCCGATCGCTTTCCGTGCCCCCATTCCACCGCGACCACGACGACGTCGAGCGTCGAGAGCTCGCGCTTGAGCTTGAGCCACCACTTTCCCCGCCGCCCGGGCAGATACGGTGCGCCGGCGCGCTTGAGCATGATCCCCTCGTTGCCGCGCGCACGCGCCGCTTCAAACCGCTCGTTCACGCGCGCCGGCGTCGACTCGTCAAAGCCGTCGATTGGCGATAGCTTCAGGTGCGCGCCCGCGGCGAAGATCTCGGCAAGCCGCTCGCGGCGCCGGAGCAGCGGCTCGTCGATCAGCAAATCGCCGTCGAGTGCCAAGAGGTCGAAGACGATGTAGGCAACCGGCACCTCCGCGCGCAGCGACTCCTCGACGATTTTGCGCTGGAGACGGGCTTGGAGGGTGCGAAAGGGCTGCACGCGTTCATCGCGGATCGCGACAATCTCGCCGTCGAAAATCGCATCCCGCGCGAGCGTTGCAAGCGCCGCGGCAACTTCAGGGTAGGCGGCGGTCACGTCGTTGAGCCTGCGTGAAAATAGGGCGACGTGCCCGTCGCGCAGGTGCGCCTGTATGCGGATGCCGTCGAACTTGTCTTCGACGAGCCACGCATCGTCGGCGAGCTCCGTATACGTTTCGCCGTATGAAACGGGAGTGGCCAGCATGAAGCCGATCGGCGTGCCGTACTCCACGCGCAGCTCCTCCAGCGAGCCGTTCTTCGCCGCCAGCGCCACGGCACCAACGTCGCCGCAGGCCATCAGCCCTCGGCGAACCGCACCGGGATCGGCGTCGAAGGCACTCGCGATAACATCGAGCACGAGCCCTTCGCGTAATCCGACGCGCATATCTCCAGTGATAATCTTGACGACGTAGGTCGCGACCAACGAATCGTCGCAGGCGCGCAGGATGCGCTCGAGCACTGCCTCGCGCTGTCGGTTCGCACGTTTTCCGGATGCCTGCGCGACTTCGCCAAACAAAACGTCGAGCGTTGCGGGCGTGAGACGCTCGGAGAAGAGCATCGCATCGACCGGCGGCCGCACCAGCGGACCGAGCGCGGCCCCGAGATCACCCGTCGCGCGATAGCTCGAGCTCAGCGCGGCGTCGTCGAAGCCCCAGACCCGTCGGGCGACCTCGACGATCCTTCGTCCACCGATCGAGAGCGTTCGGCGATCGCGAGTCGCAAAGGGATTTCCGGTGAAGAAGCGTGCCGCTGCGATCAAGTCTGCATCGTCGAGCGTTCGAAAATACGATGCTAGGGTCGCGATCTTTTCGAGTTTTCCAGGATTCGACGCAATCCGCTGCGCCGTCTGAGCAAACCGCTCCATTATTGGCGCCCGAAAGTTACCCGCCGCGCCCGCTCAGACGCTCGAAGTACTCGTAGGTTGCACGAATCCCATCGGGCAGATCCGTCGAGGGTGTCCACCCGAGTTCCAAACGAGCCCGCGTCGCGTCGAACTGTGCGTCGCGCGCGTCGCCGGGACGCTGTGGGGCGTGAATCACCGGCGCTTCAAAACCGCTTATTTCTACTAAGCGGCGATAGATTTGATTGACGCTCGTACGAACTCCCGTACCGATCACGTAACAGCCGCCGGAACCGCGGTCGAGCGCGGCGAGGTTTGCGCGCGCGACATCCTCGACGAAGACGTAATCGCGCGTCTGGTCGCCGTCCCAATCGATGCGGACGGGTTCGCGCGCGAGAAACTTTCCGATGAACATGGAAATCACGCCAGCCTCTCCGTTGGGATCCTGCCGGGGACCGTAGACGTTTCCGTAACGCAACGCCGTGAAGTCGAGGCCTCGAGAGGCCTTGTAAAAGCGCAGATAGTGTTCGCCAACCATCTTCGTGATGCCGTACGGCGAGCTCGGATGCTGCGGCGTGTCGTCCGCGATCGGCAACCCTTCGGGCGTGCCGAAGGACGCACCGCTCGAGGCGAAGACGACCTTTCTTACGCCGGATTTTTGCGCGAACTCGAGCACGTTGAGCAGCCCGATCACGTTGATTTGCGAGTCGTAGAGCGGATCCCGCACCGAGATCGCGACGGAGTGCTGCGCGGCATGATGGCTGACGACCTCCGGCGCGAAATCGGCGAAGACCCGGCCGACCGCCTCATCTCGAACATCCATGTGGACGAGCGAGACGTTCTCCGGAACGTTCGCGCGCCGGCCGCCACCGTGTTCCCAGAGCGAATCGATCACCAACACGTCGTGACCGGCCGCGCGATAGGCGTCGATCACGTGCGATCCGATGAAGCCGGCCCCTCCGGTTACGACGATACGCATTTCGCGTTCTCTAAATTGCGCAAGCTAGCCACAGCGGCGAGTCGTCGCAGGGGAACGCTTGTGCCGAGCGGAGTCGAAGCGCCGATGCCATTGTGGGGGTTCCTTTGCTTTGCGAGCGTTAGCGTGCTGGGAACGTTGGCCGTTATGCCGTTGGGACCCGAGGTTCGTCCCTTAGAAGGCCTTGGTTTCGCCGCGGTTGCCGTTTACGTTTCTTTCGGCCACGAAGCGCCGCGATTTCGCGCCGCGTTGTTCCTTGCCCTGGTCGTTGCGGCAGGCAACGCCGAATTCCATCAGCGCAACCAAGAGGATCTCACCGAGCACCGCACGGCGCGCTATGCTGCGACGCTCTTGGAACGCGAGGATGAAGGCGATGGTTCGTCATCGCTTACGCTTGCGCTCGACAACGGCGCGGTGGTGCAGGCGCGCGTACGCGACGAAGTTCCTTCGGCGGGTGCGCGGTTGATCGTACGCGGACGGCTAGGGCCGTTCGACGAGGCGCGAAATCCCGGCGAGCCAAGCGAACGCGAAATGGAGCGCGAACGTGGGCTGGACGGCCGGCTCGATTCGGCCGCCATCGTTGGCGTTCGTGGAGCGAGTTGGAATGCTCGCATTGCGCTCTCGCGGGCACACGAGTGGGCTCACGCTCAACTGCGCGAGCGTCTCGGCGAACCTGCCGCCTCCGTCCTGGCGGGTGAGCTTTGGGGAGAACGGTCGTCGTTGCCGCCGGCGCTGCGCACGGAGTTTCAGGAAACCGGCACGGTGCACATCTTAGTCACCGCCGGTTTGCACCTGGGCGCGGTGACGGCGCTCTGCCTTCTCGTGCTGCTCTTTTTCGGTTTGCCGCGCTGGTCGACATGTCTGATCGCCATCGCGCTTGTCTGGGGCTTCGTTTGGTGGAGCGGTTCACAACTGCCCGCGCAGCGCGCCGCGACAATGGCAACCGCGGTGCTTGCCGCGCGAGCCTGCGGACGTGCGACTCTTTCGTGGAACGCGTTGGGAATCGCCGCCGGAGTCATCGCATTCCTGCGCCCGCAGAGTGTCGCCACAGCCTCGTTTGCCCTGTCGTTTTCGTGCGTGGGCGCGATCTTTGCCTGTGCCGGCCCCTTGGAACGCTGGATCGAAGCACGAGTCGCCCTGCCGCAACGCGTGCGCGAAGCGCTTACCCTAACGCTCGCTACGCAGCTCGGGACGTGGCCGCTCGGCGCAGCGATCTTCTTACAGTTCGCGCCGTACGCGGTCGCGGCGAACTTCGCGATCGTCCCGTGCGTGGCGCTGACGATGGCGTTGGGCGCGGCGACTCTCGCACTGTGGTGGTGCGCACCGTTGGCTCAAGCCTGCGCGAATCTCAACTCGTGGCTGCTCGCGTGGATGCTGGGCGTCGTGCAGACGGTGAGCCAACTTCCCGACGCGGTGCTGCCGATGACGCCGGCTCCGGGCTGGTGCATCGCCGCCTACGACGCTGCGCTTCTCGCAGCCCCGGTGTTATGGCGAAGAAACGCGCAAACCGTTGCCGTCGCAGCGCTAGTGTTGGCGACGTCGTACGTGCTGTGGCCGCCGCGTGCGGTTGACGGGCGGCTGCGCGTTACGGTGCTCGACGTTGGGCAGGCCGATGCGATCGTCATCCAAACGCCGCGCGGCCACGCGCTGATGGTGGACGCGGGCGGGCGACTCGAGCGCGGCGGAATGCCGGGCAACGACTCGGTAGCCGAGCGTGTTGGCGAGCGTACCGTCGTGCCGTTTCTGCTCCGTAGCGGAATCCATGCGGTCGACGCGTTGATCCTCTCGCATCCGCACGGCGATCACGCCGGCGGCGTGGCGCCCGTGTTGCGGCATCTGCGCGTCGGGCAGTTCGACGACGGCGGTCAGCGATATGCCGGCCACGCCTATCGCGACGCCGTTATGACGGCGACGAGCGAAGGTGTACCGATTGTCTATCCCCGCGCCGGAATGCAATGGCGTACCGACGATGGCGTGACCCTGCGATTTATCGGCCCTTCACTCCCCTTTATCGAAGGCGGCAACGCGATCAACAGCAACTCCGTGGCGTTCATCCTGCAATACGGGGCGTTTCGCATGCTCTTCACCGGCGATGCCGGCAGCGAATCCGAGGACCGGTTTCTGCAAGAGGGCGTCGACCTTCACGCCGACGTGCTCAAGGTGGGACATCACGGCTCGGCTTACGGCTCGTCGCCGCGGTTCATCGCCGCCGTCGCTCCGCGCTATGCGATCATTTCGGTGGGCCGGCACAACCTCTTCGGGCATCCCGCACCATCGACTCTAGCCACGTTGGAACGTTTCGGCGCACGCATTTATCGAACCGATGAAGATGGCGCGGTTACGGTTATCACGGACGGAGCGAACGTCGCATTCTCGAGCATGTTGCCACAGAAACGCTAATCCGGCCGCTCCAGCGACGCGCGGTCCCATTTCGCGAGATTCGCTGCCGCCTCGTACGTGGAGTTAAAAAAATCGAGCACCGTGCGATCCCGATCTGACGACGTGCGCACGCTCTCGTACGGAAGCAGAAACTCTCGCAGCTGATCCGTCCAAAGTCCCGGCAGCGCGACGGGCGCTTGCGCAAAGCCCGGCGGCTCGGGATAGGCGTAGGCATAGAACGCCGCTTCCGCGCCGGGGCCGCCCGGCCAAAAGCCGACGCTCTGCTCTTCGCGAGAGTAGGCTTCGCGCGTGACCCAGTCGGGCATATTCGGAACGCCGCCGGGATGCGGCGGCGCGCGGCGTCCCGAGAAACGCGTGACGGCCAGATCGAAGCTGCCCCAAAAGAAATGCACCGGACTCGCTTTACCGAGAAACGGCGCGCGAAACTCCTTGCAGAGCCGGTCGGCTTGGAGTAGCGCGCGGAAGAAGCGCTCGACGTACGCCTTGTCGTACGACGCGTGGACTGTATCTTCGTCGAAGCGCACCGCGTCGGCGATTTCGTTGGGCATCGTGTTGATTCGGATGCCGAAGTCGAGCGTGCGCAGCTCATCCATGACGCGGCGATAGAATTCCGCGACGGACATCGGCTCGAGGATAAAGCCGCCGCTTTCGCCGTCACAACCGCGGAGCTGCAAGCTTGACCCCAGAAAATCGAAGTCGATCGACAACCACCGGCCGCCGGAATACGGCATCGCCGACGTCGTCAGACCGCGCGGCGTAACGTAGAGCGCGACGTTCCACCAATGGTTGACCAACGGCTCCAGTTTGAGACGAATTTTCCCGACGATTTGCGTCCAAAGATGCAGGGTCGCAAGCGTGTCCTTCCACTCGTCGTACTTGAGCGCGGGCCAACGATCCATCGAAACTAGCTTCGCGCGGGCACGATCGGCAGCTCGATCTGGTTAGGATCCGTCTCGCCGTCGAGGGACGGCGGCCGGAAGTGCTGCGGAGCGAAGCGCAGATACATAATCGGTATCAAGATCAACGTGAGAATCAACGAGCTCGACAAACCACCGATCACCACGATTCCCAGCGGTCGCTCGGCCTGCGAGCCGGGATCGAGCGCCAACGCGAGCGGCAGCATGCCGGCGATCATCGCGACGGTCGTCATCACGATCGGGCGGAACCTTGCGTGCGCGCTCTCTTCGATCGCTTCCAGCTTGCTCATCCCTCGTTCTCGCAGCTGATTTGCGAAGTCCACGAGCAGGATTCCGTTTTTCGCCACCAGCCCGACGAGCAAGATCGCTCCGATCATTGAGAATAGGTTCAGCGTCTGGTGCGTCAGCGCCAGGGCGCCCAGGGCACCCACGACCGCGACGGGCACCGTGAACATGATGATGAAGGGCGTGACGTAGCCGTTGTACAGGGCGACCATCAACAGGTAGACGAGCAGGATCGAGAGCGCCAGCGAGATCCCCATCTCCGTGACGGTATCCTGAACGTTCTGCTGATTGCCGCCCGCGACCGGCGCGACGGTGACGTTCTTGGGGAGATTGAGCGCGCGCAGGCGCCGTTCGAAACTTCGCTGCACGTTCGACAGAATCGCGCCGGGTGCGACGTTGGCTCCGATCAGCATAACGTTGCGCCGGTTGATGCGGATGATCATCGGCGGCGCGGGCGACACGACGAGCTTGGTGATGTCGCCGACGCGGACGATCGAGCCATTGTTCGCCCGAATCGGAATCGCGGCAATCTGATCCAGCGAGACCAGATCGCTCTCGGGATAGATTACCTGCACGTCTTTGAGGCCTTCCGGCCCGGTGAACTGCGTGGCAGTATCTCCGCCGAAGGCGGCGCGCACGGCCGTCGACGCCGTACCGATGCTTGCATCGAGCGCGCGCGCGTTCCCACGTTCGAACTCCACCTCGACCTGGGGCGCGTTGTCGGTCAGCGAGGTCGTTGCATCGATCGCCCCAGGCGTTGCGGCAAGTGCGGCGTACGCGCGAGCGGCTGCGGGCCCCGGATCGGCCGTCAAGCTGGAGACGACGTAAGAAATCGGCTGAGCGATTCCGCCCGACGGGTCGGTTGCCGGCACCGCGACGACGTTCGCGCCGGGCAAGAGCCGGGCGATCCTCGATCGCAAGTTCGTAACCCAATAGGAGGTCGAGTGCGACCGGCCATCTTTCAGAAAGAGATGAATCTGCCCGATGGCGCCGTTGTTGATATAGCCGCTCACCTCGCCCTGATAGGCGCCGGCAATCGACGTCTCCGATTGCATGTCGGCGACGCCGTCGACGAGCCCCTCCGCGCGCAGGACGGCCTGCTGCGTCGCCGTCAGCGGCGTTCCGGTTGGGAAGCCGATGTTCACGAAGATCTCGCCGCGGTCGACCGGCGGCATGTACTCGAAGCCGACGATTCCCAACGGAATGAGCAGTAGCGCTAATACTAGGCTGCCGAACGCGATCCAGACGACCAGCGCGCGATGTTCGAGACCCCACGGGAGCGCGCGCTGCGTGTACCAGCCGCGCACTCGATCGAACCCATGGCCGAACCGGTCGACGATCCGCCACGGTTTCCACTTCGAGTAGAGCGCCCAGCGCCCGGCCAGCGCCGGCGTGACGGCAAACGAAACGAAGAGTGAGGTCAGCGTCGCGACCGTAACGACGAGGCCGAACTCGCGCAAGAAAAGACCGACGGAGCCGGGCAAGAACGAGATCGGTGCAAAGACAACGACGATGACCAGCGTGATCACGATCGTCGCGACGCCGATTTGGGTCAAACCATTGATCGCGGCGGTGCGTGGGTCTTCGCCTTCGGCATGGTGGCGTTCGATATTTTCGAGCACGACGATCGAGTCGTCGACGAGGATGCCGATCATCAGCGTCATCGCCAGCAGCGAAACGGTGTCGAGCGTAAATCCGGCCACGCGCATCGCCCCCAACGTCACCAGGAATGAGGCCGGCACGGAGATCATGACGACGACGGCATTGCGCCACGAGCGTAGGAAGAAGAGCATCACGATCGCCGTGAAGATGATGCCTTCGATCAGCGTTCGCGTCACGCCCGAGAGCAGCTCTTTGGTATAGGTCGACTGCACGCTGAGCACCGAGAAGTTGATGTCCGGATACTGCGCGCGCAGCGCCGGGAGCGCCGCGAGAACCGCATTCGAGGCGGTAACCTCGCTCGCGCCGGCCGCTTTCTGCACGTCAAGCTCGACGGTCGGCTTTCCACCGGTGTACGCGTAGACGCGCTGCGTCTCGTACGCGTCCTGCACGTTGGCCACGTCGCCGACGCGGTAAAGGCGCGGCGAGGCGCTCCAAGGGTAGACCGAGCCGGTCGAGGACGAACTCGAAGCGGTCGTCGAGTTGCCGAGCAAGAGATTTGCGACGGAGGGCACGTCGGTGATGTCGCCGCGAATGTCGAGGTTCGTTTCGCGATTGCGCTGATAGACGATGCCGCCGGGAGCGCGAACGTTATTATTCGCGACGGCGTTGATCACGTCGGTCAGCGTGAAGCCGGAGGATTGCAGCGCCCGCGGATTGACGTTGACTTGGATCGACGCGGTCACGTCGCCGTTCCCCTGAACGTACGAGACCCCGGGGACTTGTTCGATGGCCGGCACGACCGTATTCGTAACGATCGCCGAGAGGTCGCCGAGTGAGAGCGTTGCCGACGAAGCGGCCAGCGAGACGACGACGGCTTCGCTCGGATTGTAAATCGAGATCTGCGGCGTTGGTAGATCGCTGGGAAGCTGATGGAGCGAGTTCTGAACGCGCCCCTGAACTTGCACCAGATCGGTGTTCTGATCGGAGTTCAGCGAAAAGACCGCAACGATCGAGGCTTGACCCGGCTCGATCGAGGTTTCGATGTAGCTCAAGTCCGGAGCGCCCGCGATCTGATCCTCGAGCGGACGCACGATCGCGTCGCGCATCTCCGTCGTTGAGGCGCCCGAATAGGTGAGCAGCACTTGAATCGAAGGAACGTCGTAGTTGGGCAGCTGCTGCTTGACGAGGTTGATGCCCGCAATCGAGCCGGCGAGCAAGACGAGCGCAAGAAAGACCGTGACCAACGTCGGCCTTTGAACGAAGAGCCGCGTCAACCACATGGCTAAGCGCCCGCCGCCGCGGGATGCGGCATCGCCGCCGAGGCCGGATCGGTACTTCCGCGCGGCTTAGGCCCCAGCCACATGAACATCACCGGCACGAGCAGCAGCGTCAGCAAAAGCGAACTGATCAAACCGCCGATCACGACGATGCCCAAGGCTTGTCGCTGGGCGGCGCCGGGATCGAGTGCCAGTGCGATCGGGGTCATACCGGCGATCATCGCGCACGTCGTCATGACGATCGGGCGGAATCGTTCTCGCGCCGCTTCGACCATTGCATCGGCGCGGCTCATTCCGCGCTCGACCATGTGATTGGCGAAATCGACCAGCAGGATGCCGTTCTTCGAAGCCAGCCCAACGAGCAGCACGGTGCCGATCAGCGAGTAAAGGTTGAGCGCCTGATGCGTGATCGCCAGTGACGTCAAGGCGCCGACGGCGGCAACCGGCACGGCGAACATGATGATGAAGGGCAAGCGATAGCTATCGTACAAGGCAACCATTAGCAGATAGACGAGCAAAAAAGAGAGCAGCAACGCGGTGCCCATGCCGCGCACCGTATCCGAGAGATTCTGCTGCTGCCCGCCGACGTTCGCCTTCACCTCAACGGTGGACGGCAAATCGAGTGCCGCCAATCGCCGCAAAAAATTTCTTTGAACGATCGACTGCGTTGCTCCCGGCGCGAGATTGGCCTGCACGTGAATCACGGTTTCGCGATTGGTGCGCGTCATCAACGGTTCGGATGGATCCTCGACGTAGCTGGCGACGTCGCCGACATGAGCCAGCGTGCCGCCAAGCGTGCGGATGGGTATGCGGCTCACGGTCCCGATGCTGGTCTGGAAGTTGCGCGGATAGAGCACTTGCACGTACTTCGTACCGCGCGAGGTGTTGAACTGCGTCGCGAGCGTCCCGCCGAATGCCGCGCGAATCGCGGCGGCCGTCTGTCCGATATTGATTCCCAGCACGCGTGCGCGGTCGCGATCGAACTCGATGTCGATCTGCGGCGCCAACTGCTCGGCGGAACTGTTGACGTTGAGCGTTCCCGGAGTCTCTCGCAGCGCTTGCGCGACCTGGGGCTCGTAGGCTTCGGGGTGATCGTCGGTAGACGTAATCAGATAGTCGATCGGCTGTGCGTTACCGCCGCCGGTGCCCGTCGCCGGAATGGAGACGACTTTCGCGGTCGGTGC
>Ga0182018_10005585_pt1 | contig 10065 bp, 8 predicted proteins | sample 812P2MmetaG_FD_120490 | JGI IMG/M metagenome (GOLD analysis project Ga0182018, IMG submission 120490) | Permafrost microbial communities from Stordalen Mire, Sweden - 812P2M metaG | ecosystem: Environmental > Terrestrial > Soil > Wetlands > Permafrost | place: Sweden: Stordalen | collected... | reverse complement strand
GAGAAGAGGCAGCAGGAAATACGGGAAAAACGGCAGGAAACACGGCAACGTCAGCAGGAAACATGGGAACGACAGCAGCAGATGCGGGAAAGGCAGCGAGAGCAGAAGTTGCGCCATGAGTTGTCCGGGACGTGGGCTGACATCTGACACCTTCCGGGAAAGCGCGGCGACAGGTTACTAAGGTCACCGGCGTGGAAGCGTAACATCGTCGGGTTGCCGCAGGAATGGCCGCATTCCGCGGGTGGACCGCACACTAGTTACCTGTCGCGGTGACGAAAATCCCGATAATCTCTAGTCGCAATGGCTTTCCGCGCATTGTTGTTTTCAAAAAGCTCCGACACGAACGCCACCATGACGGTGGCCTGCCAGATCGCAGATATCCGCGCCGAAGTCTGCTCCGACATCTTTACAGCCATTGAAAAAGGGAAGACGCGAGCTTTTTCCTGCGTGATCGTGGATTGGGCTGACCAGCCGGAGGCGAGCTTCCTGTTGAGACGCGCTCGCGAGTCTGCGCCGAACCGTGAAACGGTGGCCGTTGCGATCGTCGATAACGAACCTACCGCGGCGGAAACGCACGACAACCGGCTCGACTTTCTAATCTATCGTCCAATTTCTGCGGAGGAAGCCGACGTGGTGCTGGCAAAAGCCTCCCTCAAGATGCAGCCGTTGAGCGCAGCAAACATCGCGGAGCCATCCGTCGCGGACGATGCGAGCAGCGCGGGCTCAAGCACGGTCTCGGACGGCGGGGAACACTCCCATCCAAATCAGTCAGCCGGTTCGCCGGAAGGTCACTCGGCGGAGGAGAGGGACGAGATTGCGGCTGTCGAAGAGTATGTTGAACCTCGCGGACTTGGTAACGCGACAGGGTTTCGCGGTGTTCTTGCTGCAATGCTTTTGCTTGCGGCGGTGGTTTGCCTGTGGAGATCGCGTGAGGCCGTTGTGTATCTGGCGCGGACTCCGGAGGGAAGATTCACGGTTCTGCGGGAATCGGTCGCGGCACTTTTTTACATGAACCAAACCGGTGCGGCGGACGTCGGCTCCGTCGGCAGCGACGCACAACAGGATGCCTACTTCAGTCGGAATCCCGCGAGTTCCAATCAGCAAACACCGGCGCTAAAAGTGGTTGCGACCGAGTCGACGGGGGAAGAGCGCGTTTTCTTGCCTAAGGCTCCCGATTTCCCCCTGCCAGTGCCAGTGTTCGAGCGCCAGGACGTAATGCCCATCCATGTACGACACGCTGCGATTCCCGAAAGCATGCGAGATTCGGCACCGATTGAGCGGCCGGTGGTGGTGACGGTGAGTCCAGCGCAGATGATGCCTGTCTCTGCACCTCAACCGCAGGCGGCGGTTCAGCAATTCAGCGAACCTGTCACGCTGAGCGAGGAGTCAGCGCGGGCCTTGCTGGTTCACACCGTGAATCCAGTGTATCCGCCGGAAGGAGCGGCGCAGAAACTTCAGGGTCCGGTGGTGCTACAGGCGGTGATTGCGCGCGACGGTAGCGTCGAGGATCTAAAACTTGTTCGCGGATATTTCATTCTGGGCCGGGCCGCGATCGCCGCTGTCAAGCAATGGCGATTCCAACCCTACAGTGTCAACGGCCACGCTGCCGCAACGCAAACCGTGATCACCATCAATTTCAGCTATCCGCCAGGATAGCGACAACTCCTAAGAGCTACTTGTGCTCGCCGTGTCCCTCCGGCTGCTCGCCGGTGGGAGGAACCACGCCACTGGATTTCTTCCAATAATCCTGCACCGCGGGTGGCAGCTTTTCTACGCGGGTGAGGAACGCCGTAACTTTCCAGATGTCAGACTCCGAGAGCGCCTTGTCCCATGCGGGCATGCCGGTGTAGCGGACGCCGTTGTGAATCACGTAGAAGACGTGCCATTCCGGATCATCGGATGGGTCAAGAATCAGGCTCGGAGGCGGCGGATAGAACGATTTTGCCAGAACCGAGGGCTTGCGATCGACGTCGCCATGGCAAAGCGCGCAATTCATGGTGTAAATTTTCAGGCCCGCGATCAAATTCTCGTCGGTGGGAGGCACGGGATTGTTCAAGTGCGCGGCATGGCGCTCCACTGAACTGTCGAGGGCGCTCATGGCGATGTGACCTTCCAGTGCTGGAGCGTCGACGTTGGCTCGCGTCGGCAAGAGGCCAAGCAGGGCGAGGCCAAGGCCGCCTATCAGCAGGATCGCAATGGTGATGACAACGCCCAGAATAAAGTTGCGCATTTCAGCTCCTCACTGGCACACGACGCTCTCCGCATCCTACCGGAACATTATGCCTGCGGGTTTTTATAAATGACAGGAGCGCAGCGCCGGGTGCAGCAGGAAATCAGTAAGCGTGCAGGCGGCGAGACTCACGCACCAGGTCCGAAACTTTGGGCAGGAAAAACTCCTCCTGCGGCGGAGAAAACGGAACCGGTGTGTCGAGAGACGCCAGCCGGATAATGGGGCCATCGAGGTCGTCGAACGCTTCTTCATTGATGATCGCGGAAATTTCTCCGGCCAGCCCTCCGGTGCGCGAGTGTTCGTGCAGAACGATGACTTTGTTCGTCTTTTTCACCGTGGCAACAATCGCCTCGCGATCGAGCGGCGCGACCGTACGCAGGTCAAGGATTTCGATTTCGATTCCTTCTTTACTCAGGATTTCCGCCGCCTCAAGCGCGGTATAGAGCATGGCGGCGTAGGTGATCACGCTGAGGTGATGTCCCTCGCGCGCGATCCGCGCTTTTCCGAGCGGAACTATGTAGTCGTCGTCGGGAATTTCTTCTTTGATTCTGCGGTACAGATACTTGTGCTCGAAAAAGATCACCGGGTTGTGGTCGCGGATCGCCGCCTTGATGAGTCCCTTGGCATCGTAGGCGGTCGCCGGACAGACTACCTTCAACCCGGGCGCGTGCACGAACCACATCTCCGGATTTTGCGAGTGGAATGGTCCGCCATGAACGTTTCCGCCGCTCGGGCCGCGCAACACCAGCGGCGCCGGCGCTCCCCAGCGGTAGTGCGCCGACCCGACCATGTTGACGATCTGATTGAAGGCGCAGCCGATGAAGTCCATGAACTGGAATTCGGCGACGGGACGTAATCCGGTGAGCGCGGCTCCGAAGGCAGCGCCTACGATGGCCGACTCCGCAATCGGTGTGTCGATGACGCGTTCGGGACCGAAGCGGTCGATGAAGCCCGCGGTGATCTTGAAGGCGCCGCCGTAGATGCCGATGTCTTCGCCCAGGCAAAAGACACTTCGGTCGCGCTCCATTTCCTCCCAGATTCCCTGGCGGATGGCTTCGAGGTAGGTGACGGTGGGCATGAACAGGAGAGTGTACAACAATCAGTTCCCAGTTCTCGGTTCCCAGTTCTCAGCAAGTGCGCTTGGCGCTTTTGATGTGTTCACTGGTTAGTACCGATACCCCCTCTCCCCCCGGTCTAAGGGAATCATTGGGTTAGGAGGAATTTTCGGACTTGATCTTTGAAAAATAAGGACTTATATCTAAAATATTCCGGACTAAGGACTTAGCTCGACTCGTAACCCAAACTCTCCCAAAATGGGAAGTTTCGGCCACTCTTGATGAGGCTCTGACCGCCTCATGAACGATTATCAAAGAACAGCCGGCCGAGGGTCCGACAGCCTCGGGGCGTCTCCTGGGAGACGGGCACACTTCTCAATTTCGCACTCGAGGCGAATTTTCGCAGGATTGCGGTTCGGTGTCTGTGATGGACGTACTGGAAAAATGTGATGAAAAATGGCAGCGGCTGGCTTGGGGGCGCTGCAGTGTCGCTTGGGTGTCCGCAGTCGGGCGGGGCGGACCACCCTTCGGCTATCGCTCAGGGCAGGCCTTCTCGCAAAGCGCGCGAAGTGGCGCACCCACGGTTGTTTCGTACCAGCACCTACGTCATCTGAAACCCGGTCATCCTGGGGCGTACCATGGAGGGCAAGATCGATCGCAAACGATAGCGAATAACAGCGCAAGATTGCAATGGCGGAGGTCTCTTCGTGAAACTGCAGCGGATCATCAGTTTTGCAACCCTGGCGATTTCGATTCTCACGCTTGGCCTCGTGCTGAGACGCCCCGCGCCGGTTGCGCCTGCCGTTGCGCCCGCCCTGGCCGTCGCCAATGCCCAGTCTTTTCAAGAGAAGGTGAACCAGCTCGCGCAACCTAAAGCGCCCGGCGAAGGCGAGAGTGAAGTCCGCATGAATTCCGGCGAATTGTCGGCGGCCATCGAGCAAGCTGCGGGCCTGCTGCCGTCGGCCGCGCCCGCGAATTCTTCGAACGGTTCTCCCACTCCCAACTCTCCCGCGCCCGGCGGTGCAATGGAGTTCCCAGGCGCGGTTCCTGATATCAAGGATTACCAGGTCTCCATGGATGGAGATATTGTTCGCGGTCAATTCCTCACGCAGATTGCCGGCAAAGACCTCTATCTCACTCTCGCAGGACATCTCGGTTCCAAAGATGGCTACGCCACCTTCGACGCCACCGAGGTCAAGGTCGGAGATCTCAGCGTGCCCGCATCGCTGATCAACGAGGTGTTGCAGAAGAAACTGGCAGAGCAGCGCGATCAGCTGAAGCTGCCCAACAAACTAAAAGACCTGAAAGTCGAAAACGGCGAGCTGGTGTTCGTGGAGAAATGATTTTCCAGTATTCGCTAAGGCGCGACACCATGGTTTCCTCCCAACAGAATCTTCTAATGTTCCTCTAATCTCTTCCTAATCGTTCTAGTTTCAAATGGATGGATGACGAGTTACCCGAGTCCATCCAGCTACGCTAACCACATTCTGGTGGCGAGTCCGAGCCATGTGGTGCGGCAGCGCGTGCTGGATAGTCTGCGGTCTCCGTCCCGTCGCTTCAAACAGGCCAGCGGAGGAGCCGAAGCCCTCGTCGATCTGGAGAGTGGCTTCTGGCAGGTCCTTTTTCTCGATCGCGACCTGCCCGACCTGAATGCCGAGGAACTGAGCGCCACCGTGCGTCAGCGTTATCCCGGAATCGAAGTTGTACTGCTCGATCCGGAAAGCGAGTCGGGACCGAGGTCGGCCCGGGAGAGCGAGAATCTGCTTTCGAAAATTTGGGCCGCCGTGTCGCTGGACAATATTGATAACAACGTCAATGACGCTCATGCTGGTAGTGACACTCACCAGCACAACGAAAATGGCAGCGCCGAATCCGAGGCTCTTGCCGTCGGCCGTGCCGCGCAGTCCATTCTCGAAGTTCCTTTACCTGGAATGATCGGCAACTCGAAGATCATGCGTCCCGTGTATCGACTGGCGCGCCTGCTGGCGCCGCGCACCACCAGCGTGTTGATTACCGGCCCGACTGGCTGCGGCAAGGAAATCGTGGCTCGCGCTATTCATCATTTGAGCCCTCGCGCCGGGCGCGCTTTTGCGGTTGTCAATTGCGCCGCCATTCCCGAGACTTTGCTCGAGGCCGAACTCTTCGGATACGCGCGGGGGGCTTTCACCGGAGCCATGCAATCCTACGCGGGAAGAATCCAGGCGGCTCAGGGAGGCACGCTTTTTCTCGACGAAATCGGCGAGATGCCGCTGAGCCTGCAGCCCAAGCTTCTCCGTTTTCTGGAGCAGAAAGAATTGCAGCGCCTGGGCAGCGCCGAAGTTGTGCGCGTCGATGCCCGTGTCGTCTCGGCTACAAACGCGCGCCTGCTGGTCCTGGTTCGCGAGGGAAAGTTCCGCGAGGATTTGTACTACCGGCTCTGTGGTTTCCCCATCGAAATTCCGCCGTTGCGCGACCGGTCCGAAGATATCGCGGAATTGGCCGTCCACCTCCTCGAGAAACTGGCCGCGGGCCTGCCCTTGCCGCAATTGTCCGATGCTGCGCTCCAATTGCTGAAATCGCACCGCTGGGACGGGAACATTCGTGAACTGCAGAATGTGATCGAACGCGGATTCATCCTCTCCGAAAATCAGTCCGAAGACCGGCCGGTGATTCGGCCCGAGCATCTGTTGCTCGCGGACACCAGTGTTCGCTACGCCGGCTAGAAATTCAAAAGTGAGTCAGCCCCGTAAGCCAATCCCTTGATGCGAGGTATCGTGGTGGCGCCTTCTCGAAAGGCGCGAGAAGGGGCGCACCCGCTTTCGCTTTCACACAGACAGAGCGGCCCGCGACTTCTCTCTGAGTTTTTTCATGAGAGCGCTCTAAGAATGAAGCTTGCGTCTCGCTCCTTTATCCATCGCGACGACGCCGATCTCGCTAATCCTCTGAATCCAACCTGTTTGCCTCCAGAGCCCTTTGGGTGGCTTGGATTCGAGCCCCGGCATCCGGCTTGCAAACATCGGCTACATGCCGGACGTGCACGCAAATCCCGCGCCCGAGAACGTGTCCCAGAAAAAAAATAGTTGGCAGTCGTGCTCGCTGTGGGGCTGGGCGGCGGGGTGGGCCTCTTCGTCTGGTTGCGCCTGGAGTGCTCGACCAGCGCCGCTGCGCAAGCCACGCTAACCCTGGAAACTTGTCGTCAATCTTAACGGCTCCGGCCAGCGAGCCTACTTCCAGGTTGAAATCACGCCCGGCCTGGCATCCCCCCTGACCAACGACGCCCTAATGAAAGCAGGCAAGCATCGTGACCAAACATCCCGCCAAAGCCTGCCCACCCGTTCAGAACGACGCCGAACGCGAGCGGGTCCTCCTGGAACAGCTTCCACAAGTCCGTTACATCGCTCGCCGCATTCACGAGCGACTGCCCCGCCACGTGCCCTTCGAAGACCTGGTCCATGCCGGCGTCCTCGGCCTCATCGACGCTCTCAACAAGTTCGATCTCTCCAAGCTCGTGCAATTCAGTTCCTACGCCAAGTTCCGCATCCGCGGCGCCATCCTCGACAGTCTGCGCGAACTTGACTGGAGTCCGCGCGAATTGCGCCGCAAAGGCCGCCTCGTCGATTCCACCTACTGCCAGCTTTCGGGTAAGCTCGGACGCGCGCCGAGCGAAAATGAAATCGCCGTTGAGATGGGCATCGACCTTCGAGAACTGCAATCCCTGCTCGCCGAACTCGATGGCCTGGAACTCGGCAGCCTGCGGGTCGAGTCGCCCCGCGACGGGAAGGAAGAAGATCTCACCGACCACGTCCCATCCAAGCCTGAAGACACTCCCTTCTTCCAGTGCTTCCGCTCGGAAATGAAACACCTTCTGGAGCGGGCAATTTCCGAATTGCCGGAACAGGAACAGCGCGTTCTCGCGCTTTACTACTTCGAAGAATTCACCATGAAGGAGGTGGGAGCCGCGCTTGGCATCGGCGAATCGCGTGTTTCCCAGATTCATTCTCTCGCCGTGGTCCGTTTGCGCGCCCGACTCAGTTTTCTGACCTCACCCGCTACCCATGCCAAAGCCGCGGGAGCCTCATAAGTCTTGCGCGTGACAGAGTGTGTCTCAGAATCTCGGCGTTCGGCGGTGAATCCCTCTACAGCGTCCGCTTATAGCGTCCGTTTGAACAAGGGCACCGCCAGCGCCAGCGTCACCACCGCAAAAATCGACAGATAAAGCATGTCTGGAACAATCGCCGTCAACCCCGTTTCCTTCAACAGCAGCGACTTGAATCCATGCACCGCATAAGTAAACGGATCAACCCTGGCAATCGCCCGTAGCCACGCCGGAAACGCTTCCACCGGATAAATCGATCCGCTGGGAAAAAACAACAGCGTATTCAGAATCCCGAACATCGCCCGCGGCACCAGGGGATCCTCGATGCGCACCATCAGCAGGAACATCATCGTGTTGAACGCCAGCGAGGTCAGCACGATCATCACGAGCAGCCCGACGATCGTCCCCAGATTGAATATCGTCCCCACTCCGGCCAGCAGCGACCCAACCACCGTAATCACCACACCGGTCATCACCGCCTTGATCGCGCCCGCGCCGTTCAGTCCAAACACCAGCTCCGACTTGGTAATCGGGGTCACCAGATATCCCTCGTGCACCCCGCGCGCCTTATCGTCGATATACAGCATGCCTCCGCCGATCATCACCGACACAAACATCGCCAGGGTGATCGACCCGGGCAGCAGGTACTTCATGTATTCGATATAGGGATACAGTTCCACCACTTCCAGCGCCGTCTGCTGCAATAGCCGCGGCGAGACATCCGGCTGATTCAATGCGTCCGTCACCGCAGTCATCTCGTCTTCCAGCGTGGAACTCATGAAGTTGTCGCTGTTGTCCACGATCAGCGCGATTCGCGGATGATTCTTCTCGTATACCAGCTTCGAATACTGCGCCGGAATGATCACCGCTCCCTGAATTTTCCCGTTGCGCACGTCATCCCGCGCCTTGACTTCGTTGTCATAGGGGATCGGCACAAACGTCCGCATGTTCGACCGCACCGCATCAAACGCTTCTTCGATTCGGACCGCCTGCGTCCCATGATCCTCATCCACAATCCCCATCTTCGCGTCGCGGATCTTCCCGCCAAATGCGTTGCCGAGCACGATTAACTGCACCAGAGGCATCACCATCGACGCCATCATCAGCGCCGGAGAACGGAAAAACTTGCGCATCTCGCGCTCGATAATCGCCATCATCCGGTTCATGGCTGCAACCCCGGTCGCGGCGGCATGGTGAAGGCATGCGCCTTCACCAGTTCATCGCGCAACTGCCGGCCGGTGTAGTGGACAAACACATCGTCCAGCGTCGTGTTCTGCACCGTAAGCGTCTTCAGCGTCGCCCCCACTACTACCGCCATCTCCACCAGGTCGGTCGTGGTTCCCGATCCATTCGACGTCAGCACCCGGAACATCCCGCCGCTCTCGTTCTGCACCGACGTCACTCCCGGCAACCCCCGCAGCCGCTCTTCCCAATCGTCCGGCGCGCGCTCAAATTGCGCCTCAATGACGTTCGATCCCGGCACGCTGGCCTTCAGCGCCTCCGGAGTATCCAGCGCCACGAGCTTCCCGTGATCCACAATTGCAATCCGGTTGCAGAGCCGGTCGGCTTCGTCCATGTAATGCGTGGTGATCAGGATCGTCAGCTTGCGCTTGGCCTTGATGTTAGTCAGCATCTCCCAAACCGCGACGCGCGACACGGGATCGAGCCCGGTAGTAGGCTCGTCCAGAAAGAAAATCTTGGGACTATGGACCAACCCGCGGGCGATTTCCAGCCGCCGCCGCATTCCGCCCGATAAAGTCTTGGTCTGCGCCCCTCGCCACTTAGTCAAGTCCACGGTCTCCAGTAACTCAGCAATCGCCTCTTTACGCCTCTTAGTGGGAACGTCATACAGCTTCGCGTAAATATTCAGATTCTCTTCCACCGTCAAATCCAGATCGCTGGTCAAAGCCTGTGGGATCACTCCAATCGTGCGCCGCACCGCCTCCGGATCCGATGCCACATCATGCCCTTCTACCCGCACCGCTCCCCCCGTTATCGGGATCAGCGTGGTCATCATGCGGATCAGCGTGGATTTTCCTGCCCCGTTCGGCCCCAGCAGTCCAAAGATTTCCTCGTCCTTCACCACAAACGACACATCGTTCACCGCCGTGAAGTCTCCATATCGCTTGACGATGTGGTCGACCTCAATCGCATTCGCGGCATTCGCCTTCACCTCGCCGCGTCCGCTGAACTCCGACGGCGAAACCGGCTCGCCGTTTGTCTTGTTCATGTCCGCAATCACGGTTTCCCCGCTGCTTCCGCGCTCTTCGGCGCCGCCGTCCCCTTGATCTGCTCCGGACTCACCAGCACTTCCGCCGTCATCCCCGGTACATAAGCTCCCTTCGGATTCTCCAGCCGCACCTTCAGAGCAATCGTCCGAATATCTCTCTTTCGCCGGCCCACATCGCGCTGGGTGGCAAAGTCGGCTTCCGCCGCCTTGTAAAAGACCTTCCCCGGAACCACCGTTCCTCCCGGCAGCCGCACCCGCAGCGTGTCTCCCAATCCAATATGATCGGCATCGTTCTCCGGAATCGCCGCAAAGGCCCAGGTGTCGGTGAAGTCGACCACAGTCACAATTGCCTGCCCTGCATTCACCACTTCTCCTTCGCGCGCCGCTCGCACCAGCACCGTCCCGGTGACCGGCGAATAAATCTTCGTGTATCCCAGCCGCACTTCCGCTTCGTTCAACTGCGCCACCGCGTTCT
>Ga0182018_10005584_pt1 | contig 10070 bp, 7 predicted proteins | sample 812P2MmetaG_FD_120490 | JGI IMG/M metagenome (GOLD analysis project Ga0182018, IMG submission 120490) | Permafrost microbial communities from Stordalen Mire, Sweden - 812P2M metaG | ecosystem: Environmental > Terrestrial > Soil > Wetlands > Permafrost | place: Sweden: Stordalen | collected... | reverse complement strand
CTCGCGCAGTACGTTGTCGTTCCACATTTCCAAACCGCCACTCGTGCTCCAGTACACCTGATCGGCCGGGATGGGATTGGACGCAATCCATTTACTGCAGGCGTACTTGTAGAAGTCTTCGCAGGGATTCAGCGACTTGTCGACCAGATTTGGGTCGAAGTGATCAAGCTTTGGAGCACTATTTGTTTCATCAGCAGCGGCGGTCACGGCGCTCGCGGGATTGAAGCTTGCATTTTGTGCGAACAGGATGAGGGGAAAAATGGATAACAGAAAGCCGAGGATGACCCTGCAAAAAGACATTAATCCTCCTTCGTGAGATGGACCGGACTGGCGCAAGAAGCACAGCATATCATTCGTAGAGCAACATACTACAGACGGGCCGCGGGCCGCACGGTTAGCGGAATTGCAGAAGCCGGTAGCGGACCTATCCCGTGTTATGCAGTCCGGCAGAGATGCCATTGATCGTCGCGCCGAGGGGATATTCCAGTTTCGCAAGATCCTGGCCTTGTTGCTTGCGCCGCAAAAGTTCGACCTGGATCAGGCTCATCGGATCCACATAAGGATTGCGCAAATGAATGGAACGCGCCAGCACCCGGTTGCGCGCCAACAACTCGCGCTGACCGAATATGTGCAGAATCATTTTCCTCGATCGTACAAACTCATCCTCGAGCATCGAAAAGACACGCATACGCAGTGTCGAATTTTTTACTAGTCCGGAATAAAGCCCGGCAATATAGAGATCGGCTTTGGCCATTCCGAGTTCAACATTGCGTACGAGATCGCCAAACAGGGCAAACTCTTTTGCCATTTCGCGCAGCAGGCGGTCATGTCCTTTGCCTTTATTGGAGAAACTCTGAAGTCCATGGCCTACGCCATACCAGGCAGGCACCGCGTAACGGCTTTGCATCCATCCAAAAACCCAGGGAATGGCGCGCAGATCCTCCAGACGGCGGCCCTTGGTCCGGCGCGAAGGCCGCGAGCCGATGCGGGCTGCATCCAACTCATGAACCGGCGTGGCCTGCTCGAAATATTCGAGCACGTCGGCATTCTCCGCGATGTTACGGCGATAGATGTGGTAAGCCTCTTGCGACATTTCCTCCATCGCCTCCTCCCAGTGCGCCTGACCTTTCGCTCCCTGCGCGCCCGGGCGCGTGAGTGCTTCCAGGCTGGCCGCAATCATCAATTCCAGATTCCATTCCGCCAGCACCACATCCGCGTACTTCCAGTTAAGGACTTCTCCCTGCTCGGTAATGCGGATCCGTCCGGAAAAACATCCGTCGGGCTGTGCCAGAATTGCCGAATGCGTAGGACCGCCGCCGCGCCCCACCGTGCCGCCGCGCCCATGAAAAAGTCGTAGTTTCACTCCACACTCGAGTGCCGTTTGATGCAACTCGCGGTGCGCTTTGTGTAGTTCCCACGTGCTGGTGAGCATCCCTCCATCTTTATTGGAATCGGAGTATCCGAGCATCACTTCCTGCCAGCAATCCCACGAGTGGAGCAGAGATTGATACTCGGGATGTTGCCACAGACGGCGCATTGCTCCGCCCGCTGCCCGGAGTGAGTCGATCGACTCGAATAGCGGCACAGGCATGAAACCAGGATCGTCACCAGACGCAGCCAGATTCACTCCACAGACTTTCGCCAAACGAATCACATTCAGAACATCATCTTCGGATTCGGCGCCGCTGATGATGTACTGGCGGATCGATTGTGGCGGATAAGTGCGCTTTAACCGCTGAATGGTGCGGAAAGTGTCGACTAATTCTTTCGCCTGGGAAGAACTTGCCGCCACATTCTCGGATAACGCCAGAGAGCCGGCGGACTGCTGCGTCCCGAGCTCTCGCAGAACTTCGGCGTGCACACGGGCATGCTGGCGAATGTCGAGAACAGTAAGGTGGAAGCCAAACGTGCGTAGTTGGCGTAGTAATGGGTCAACAAAAGCCTCCGCCAATCGCTGTCCGCGATTCGACATCAGGCTGTTGCGCAGCAAAACTATATCCGATTCAAATTCCGCCGCACTCTGATAGGAGCTCTGAGCGTCCAATCCTTCGCGGCTGTGCCGCAAACGGTGAACCACGTAGGAAAGAAATCGTCGAGAATGTTCCACCGTGTTTTCTGGCCCCCACAGCATGGCAACGTTGGGCATCGAGCGTTCATACTGCGCCAGTTGAGAGAGCACCTCGGCAGAAGTGCCCGACTGCCGGGATGACGAACTCAGGCAGTCGCTCAGAAATTCCACCTGGTAGATGTATTCACGAAGAATGACCGTACGCGCCAGCTCCAGTGCATCTTTCACGCATGCGGCCTTGACCAGAGGATTGCCATCGCGGTCGCCCCCGATCCAGGAGCCGAAACTCAAGAGGCTTGGCAATTCGGCGGCATCGAGAAGCGTGCCGTAGACATCGCGAAACGATTCCGCCACTTCGGCATAAATCCGGGGCAACGTCTCAAAGATTGACAGCCGGAAATATCGCAATCCCATTCGAATCTCATCGTCGACGGTGGGCTTGGTATGCCGAACTTCGTCGGTTTGCCAAAGCGCGGTAATTTCAGCGTGGATAATTTGTTCGCATCGCAAGGCTTCGCCGGCGGTGAGGGGAAGACGATCCAGCCTTTCCAGTTGCTCTGCGATGCGGCGGCGCTTCAGTAAAACCGTTTGACGGGCCACTTCTGTGGGATGGGCAGTAAATACCGGGGTGACCAGGATTTGGCGAAGAGCCGCCAAAGCGGCCTCTGCCGGCATTCCAGCTTCCTTCATGCGCAGCAGCGTTCCGCGAAAGGATCCAGGTAACGCCTGCTGCCGCTGCAATTGCCGGGCGCGGCGACGGCGCTTGCGATGGTTGGTCTCCGCCAAATTCGTCAGTTCAAAATAAATTGCAAAGGCCTTGGTGACCTGATAGGCGCGCGTAAGATCCATCTCCGAAATCATCGCCTGAGCGCGGGCCATGAGTTCGCCGTGAGCCCCAACGGCGGTGCCGTGGGCGACCCGTTCCCGGTGCCGAATCGTCAGCCGCCTCAATTCTTCGACCGTATCGAATAGCTCCGGGCCCACTTGCTCCACCAACACCCGGCCGAGCAATGCTCCAAGCGAGCGGACGTCCCGACGCAAGGAGTGATCCTTGGCGGAATCGTCCGACTGCGCCGTGAGTTCGGACAAGCGGACCATTTGATCGTCCGCTTTCCACAGTGGTTTAGGCCGAGTCATTCGTAGCAAGTCAAGATGCGATTAGCTGACAGGATAAATCAAGGAAGCTCGCATCGGCAGACTGGCGTGCCGGAGAGCGGAGAATATGGAGGGGCGGAGACCAGCCAGGGCGCTACTTTGGGAGTTCGAAGCGATAGCCAATGCCGCGCAATGTTCTCAAGTATCGCGGATGGCGGGGATCGTTTTCTATCTTCTCCCGCAGCCGCCGCACGTAAACATCGATGGAGCGCGGTGTCACAAAGGGGGTCTCTCTCCACACTGCGTCAAGCAACTGATCGCGTGTGAGCACGCGGCCGACGTGTGTAGCCAGATATTCCAGCAAACGGAACTCCCGCACAGTAGTAAGCACCGCTCGTCCCTGCACCTGCACCGTCATCGAAGAGGCGTCGATCTCGAGATCCCCCACGCGAAGCACTTCTGGCGCGATGGTGGGTTGGCGATTACCGCGAAGCACACTTCGCACCCGGGCTACCAACTCACGCGGACTGAACGGCTTGGTGATGTAATCATCCCCGCCCAACTCGAGTCCTTTCACGCGGTCGGCTTCAGCTGTTCTTGCAGTCAAGAAGATGATAGGGAGTGCGGAGAGAGTTGCACTCTGCCGAATCTGGCGGCAGAGTTCAAAACCGTCCGCACCGGGCAACATCACGTCCAAGAGAAAAAGGGAAGGCATCTCGCGCAGGGCTTCCGCAATCACCGATGTACCGCTGACGAAGCTTTGCACGTCAAAGCCGGCGGCTTGCAAATTGTGGGAAATGAGCCGCGCGATATCTTCTTCGTCCTCGACCACGAAGACGAGGCAGCGAGACACTCCGCCTGTATCCGAATCGCCCCGCAGTTCGTACGATCCCATGGGAAAATGCATTTTTAGGAATGATGGCCCGTACAGAACACCAGACACGATTCTCTTTCCGGTCCCCTAAGACTCTATTTTGGAAATGTTGCGAGAATGTTTCCGGCTTGTTAAGGAATGATGAATTTTGGGGTGGTCAGTTTGCCGCCCTTTTCTTAGGAGCGTGGCGCAGACTACGGCCTTCGATCAAGCTGTACAGATCTTCGGCCAGATTGGTGGTATGGTCGCCGGCTCGCTCCAATGCCTGGGCCATGAGGAGCACTTCGAAGCTTGAGGGATTGCTGCGTGCGGCGTGCTCGGTAAGGTGCTTTTGGAAAAGAGCGTGACAGACGCGGTCGATGTCCTTATCCATTTGCAACACCTTGCGGGCCCGTTCCAGGTCGAGGTCGACGAATCCGCCATAGACCAGATCGAGCATCTCGCGCAGAATCGCCGACATTTCCACCAACTGGCGGACATCAGACGCTGCCATCTTTGCCGTGCGCGCTTGCACCCGCATGGCCATGCTCATCACCAGATCGCCAATGCGTTCCAGATCCGTTGTGCATTTCAGGCTGGTCAATAGTTGGCGCGCCCGAACTTCATTCACGCGTGTGATGGCCGCTGGTAGGCGCTCATCGATGTAGCGTTCGATGATGTCGAGCTCCTGCTCGCACTCCTTGATCGCGAGGAATGCCATCCGCGAAGATGGAGTAAACAAATCCGGCACATTGGCCGCAGCGTCGCGCGCAATCAGGAAGGCCTTTAGCGCTGTGCGCGCCAGATCGTCCAGCGATCCCGATCCCTTTATCGCAGTTTTCTTTCCCGCTTCGGGGCTTGGAATTGAACTGTCAGCTACCTCCGTGTCAGGCTGTGGGGCACGCGTTGAGGCAACTTTGCGGGGCATACTCAGCAGCGTTCGGAAGCCGGGCAATATGCGATGACTGTCACTGAGAGTATCTCACTGCCGCGGTCAGGGAGAAGTGTAACCGAGAATTGTGAATGGACCGTTAAAACCGGGTTGCGGATCGCTCGCGCGCCGATTAGATTGTTTTCCAGGAATTGTTGCCTGCCAAGCCAGTTTTTCAAGGTGAATGCGGGATGATTGGACGATGGACTTGCTCGAACATCTGCGTCGTCAGTTTGCCTATGATGCGTGGGCTAACCGCGAAGTTCTGGCAGCGATCAGGGCCAACGGGTCTACATCACAGTCGGCTCGGCCACTGCAACTGCTGGCGCACATTCTTTCCGCCGAGCGCTTGTGGCTGGAGCGCATCGAACAGCATCAGCAAAGCCTGCCCGTTTGGCCGGACTTCATGTTCGATCAGTGCGATGCTCAGATCGCAGAACTTGCCCAACTTTGGCGCGGATATTTCGCCCAACTTTCGTCTTCCGACCTCCCGAAGAAGATCCCTTACAAAAGCAGTAAAGGCGAGTCATGGTCAACTACGGTGCAAGACGTGCTGGCCCACGTCGTGTTGCACTCTGCGTATCATCGCGGGCAGATCGCGAGCTTGATGCGCGGCGCCGGTGATGCTCCCGCGTATACGGACTTTGTTCATGCCGTGCGGCAGGGATTGGTCGAATAGCCGCAACTGAACGAAGAAAGGGCAATCGATGGATGGTCGACAAGTCTATTTTCTTACAGTGGTTCAAATCGTGGGGGTTTGCGGACTTCTTTGGTTCCTACTCACCATGCCCGGCGGATGGGATCTGCAGCGTGGCCTGGGGGCAATATTAACAATGGCGGGCGTGGGTGGGATTGCGGTCGCGCGCTACCAACTTGGCCGGTCCTTCGCTATCAAGGCCGAGGCTTACCAACTCGTCAGGCATGGCATCTATTCTAAAATCCGCAATCCAATCTATGTGTTTGGCACGCTGCTGGTTGCTGGCTTTGCTCTGGTCATCCGTCGGCAAGCATTGTGGCTCGTCGTGCCAATTGTGATCGTCGTGCAGAGGCTGCGCGCGCGGCGCGAAGCGCGCGTTCTCGAGACGGCATTCGGCGATGCCTACCGTGAGTATCGCAGCAAGACCTGGTTTTGATGCGGGCACGGTGGCTGAACGCAAGTCGGCAAGGTGGGGTAATATCTTCTTCCATGAAACACATTTTCTACGTCTGCCTGCTGGGGTTTTGCGCTTTTATCTTTTTGGGCGCTGACGACCCTAAGTTTCCTCCGATGCCCGCCGCCGTTTCCAATAACGCCGTGGCCAGCCTGAAAGGTGGCTTTCAGCTTTTTTCCCTGATGGGGGTGGGCCCCAAGAAAACCTGGGATGATGTTACGAACCAGGTGTATGTCATGACCCTCACCCACGCGGGGAGATGGGCCAGAGGACGCGCCGTTCCAGGGCCCGCGGGTCGTTTAAACGCGGCCGCAGGCGGAGCCAAGGGATTGATCGTCCTCATGGGCGGCTTTGTGGTCGACAACCGGGGCAGCGAACTGACCGTTCCCGACGTAAATGTTTATGAGCCCGGTGCCAAGCGCTGGTCCCGCGGAAAAGACATTCCCGTTCCTGTAGACAGTGCGGTCACCGGCGTGACCCACGATCGCTTTGTCTACTTAATTGGCGGCAGGTCGGCGAGCGGTCCGGTAAATGATGTACAGGTTTACGACGTCGAGAAAGATGAGTGGAGCCAGGCAACGCCGTTCCCCGGCACTGCCGCCTTTGGCATGGCCGGCGGCGTAGCCGACGAAGCCATCGTAGTCGTGGACGGCGCTAAGCCGGAACCGAAGGGCGGTCCGCGTTACGTCGCGTCTGACGAGTGCTGGCTGGGCAAGATCGATAAGAAAGATCCCAGCAAGATTGAATGGCGCAGGTTGCCACCGCATCCTGGAACCGCTCGCTTCGGCATTTCCGCCGGCGGCGCAGAAAAGGATCACAGGATTTATTTTGCCGGTGGTACCCCAACTCCTCACGATTACAAGGGCGCTTCCTATGATGGCAAGCCCGCGGACGTCTCCTCCGTCACGTTCTCCTATGATTTGCGCGGACATCGCTGGGACACGATCAGCGAGACTACATATGATCCGCGCGCCGATGGACGTGGTCTGCTGGAAACGCCGCTCGGCCCCGTGGTGCTGGGAGGCATGGTGAAGAATCTGGCGGTGTCGGCGCGGGTGACGCTATTCGCAAAAAAGTGATTGGCTCAGATTTGATCGAAATTGCCGGATGCCGCTGCTCGGCGGTACAATCCTTCTAGATTTGACGGTTTGGTTGCATTGGAGCTCTGCATCGCCGCTCGAATTTCTTGCTTCAAGGAAATGACGATGTTCAACCCTCGGTAGTTCGCCATCCTCTAAGTCCGCACATTCGGACATCTCGCGGTGTGTTTGTAATCTGGTTTCTGTAATGTGGATCGACTCATTCGCCCGCTTTATTTTTCCCGGCGACTGACGTGGAAAGTTCACACGGTATTTTATGGAAGGCACGGTCACCACTGCTGAGAAGCAGCACACATTATGGTCGTCACTGCTGGAAGCCGTCCGAGGCTCGCACCAGGACTACACCACCGGCAACCTGAACCGGGCTATCTTGCTTTTGGCCGTCCCCATGGTTTTGGAGATGGTGCTGGAATCGCTGTTCGGCGTGGTGGACGTTTTCTGGGTGGGGCGACTGGGCGCGAATGCTGTGGCCACGGTTGGCTTGACCGAATCAATGCTCAGCCTGGTTTTTTCCGTAGGCATGGGATTGAGCCTTTCAACGACTGCCATGGTAGCCAGGCGCATCGGAGAAAAGGATCCTGAAGGTGCTGCGATTGCAGGTGTTCAGGCGATTGCTCTCGCGCTCTTCGTCTCCCTTGTTATCGGAGTGCCCTGCTTCTTTTATGCGCCAAACTTGCTGCGTTTAATGGGGGCTTCAAGGGAGATCGTTGCGACCGGCAGCGGCTACACCAGAATTTGCCTGGGCGGAAGTTTTGCCGTGCTCTTGCTGTTTCTCAACAACGCGATCTTCCGCGGCGCCGGCGATGCAGCCATCGCCATGCGCCTGCTCTGGGTATCAAACATCATCAATCTGATTCTCGATCCGTGCCTGATCTTTGGTTGGGGACCGTTTCCGCGCCTCGGTGTGACGGGCGCGGCAGTGGCTACGCTGACCGGCCGCAGCATCGGCGTCGTCTATCAGTTCTATCGTCTGATGAAGGGGACAGAGCGTCTTCGCATCCTGAAAAGTCAGGTGCAGCTCCGGGTGGATGTTCTGCTGCGATTGATCCGCGTTTCAGTGACCGGCATCCTGCAATTCGCTATCGCCCACACGAGTTGGATCGGCCTGGTGCGCATCGTGAGCTTCTTCGGCGCTGCGGCGCTTGCCGGATACACCATTGCGATTCGTATCGTGATTTTTGTGATCCTGCCATCGTGGGGATTGAGTAATGCAGCGGCTACTCTTGTGGGTCAGAACCTGGGCGCAGGCCATCCTGAGCGCGCGGAAAAAGCAGTGTGGCGGACCGGTCTTTACAACGTAATTTTTCTCGGGGCGGTGGGGATGGTTTTCATATTCTTCGCCGAACCCATCATCCGTTTGTTTACGCAAGATCCAGCCGTCGTCCCGCTAGGCGCATCCTGCCTGCGCATCGTAAGCTATGGCAACCTCGGCTATGCATATTTCATGGTGATGATGCAGGCCTTCAATGGCGCGGGAGACACGATCACTCCCACCATCGTAAATTTTTTTGGCTTCTGGTTGTTCGAGATTCCGCTGGCTTATGGGTTGGCGATTCCGCTGCACATGCGCTCGGACGGCGCTTTCGCGGCCATCGCGATCGCCGAGAGTTCCATGGCAGCTGTGAGCGCGATTTTGTTCAAACAAGGCCGCTGGAAGAAAAATAAAATCTGATCTCAGCAACGCAAACAGCAATCCCGCGCATCGCCTTAAAGGACTCAGAACTGAAGACAGGGAATTGACTAACGCGCCCGCGCCAGCACCAGTGTGATGTCATCAGGCTGCTCGTTCGCGCCAATCCAGTTGTCCACTGCGGATGTGACTTCCTGGCTGATCTGCAGCAGCGTCAGATGGCGGTTCGCACCTACGAGATCGATGAGTCGTTCCTCACCGAATTCGCCAAACTCGTTCTCCGGTTCGGTCACGCCGTCGCTATAAGCGACGAAGATTTCGCCGGGCTGCATCTCCACCGATCCCTCGTCATAGGTCATGTTGTCGAACAGACCCACTACCGTGCCCCCAGCCTCCAATCGCCGTACGGAACCATTTTCGCCGATCAAAATCGGCGGCAGATGGCCTCCGTTGCTATAGGTCAGTTGATGAGAACGTCCATCGTAAATCCCCAGAAACAAAGTTGCGTATTTTTCCGGTGGAGTGCTTTCGTAAAGCTGATGATTAAGCAAGCTGAGCAACGCGCCGGGAGACACCTCAACGCCCTCGGGCCACGCGGCCATGATCCTGTCCGCCCCCCCCAGCGCGCCCACAGCCAGGGACTCGCGCATTTGCGGCAGGCTCTCCACACTGTAAGCACGCACCGCCGAATGGATGGTCGCCATCAAGAGCGCGGCCGAGATTCCTTTTCCGCTGATGTCGCCGACGGCCAGAATCAGTTTGTGGGAACTCGCCGTCAGGAAGTCGTAATAGTCGCCGCTCACGGTTCGCGCCGGACGGCAGAAGCCGTGTATCTCGAGGGACTCGATTTCTGTAACCAGGCGCGGAAACAGTTGCGCCTGCACTTCCTGTGCGATTGCCAGTTCGCCCTCCAGGCGCTGCTTCTCTTTCTGCTCCAGAATCAACTTTTCGATCGATTCTGTCATCGAGTTGAACGACAACGAGAGCTGTGCCAGTTGGTCGGCAGATTTCACCGGAATGCGATGGCTGAAGTCGCCGCGATCCACATTTCTCGTGGCGTTGTAGAGTTGCGCGACCGCGCCGGTCACAGTGCTCGTCATGCGCGTGCCGATGATAAGCGCAACGATCTCGATCACTGCAAAGAAAATGATGATCGCAAGCAGAATGTACTCCACCCCCCGAGCAATATCTCCCAGCGCTGCAAACAAGTGGCTGTAAAGAACGGAAGGCCGGGTACGCACT
>Ga0182018_10005583_pt1 | contig 10070 bp, 3 predicted proteins | sample 812P2MmetaG_FD_120490 | JGI IMG/M metagenome (GOLD analysis project Ga0182018, IMG submission 120490) | Permafrost microbial communities from Stordalen Mire, Sweden - 812P2M metaG | ecosystem: Environmental > Terrestrial > Soil > Wetlands > Permafrost | place: Sweden: Stordalen | collected... | reverse complement strand
CGGCCCGACACTGAGAACCTCTTTACGGTTCCGTTTTCCGTGAGCTACGAGCTTGATTTGTTCGGACGCGTGCGCCGCAATCTGGAAGCGGCCAACGCTTCGCTGCAAGGGAGCGCGGCCGACCTGGAAAATGTGCGCCTGGTATTGACCGCCGAACTCGCCGCCGACTATTTCAATCTGCGCGAGAGTGACCGTGAAGCGGGAGTGGTGCGAAAGTCGGTCGAAATCGAGCAAAAAGGATTGGACCTGGTCAACCGTCGTCACGAAGGCGGGGTCTCGAATGGGCTGGAAGTGGCGCAGCAGGCCGCGCTACTCGATTCGACGGCGACGCAGCTTTCGCTCGTGCTGCAGCAGCGAGCGCAATATGAACATGCCATCGCCGTGCTGATAGGAAAATCCGCCTCAGCGTTCAGTGTGGCTGAAGCGCCGTTCGACGCCTTGCCGCCGGCGATTCCCACCGGAGTTCCATCGGAGATTCTGGAGCGCCGGCCTGACGTTGCCACCAGCGAACGCCAGATGGCGTTCGAGAATGCGCAAGTCGGCATAGCGATGACTGCGTTTTATCCGCATATCACGCTGTCCGGAAGTGGCGGATGGGAAAGCCGCGACATCGCTACCCTCTTCAACGCTCCCAGCGCGGTGTGGTCGCTGGGTGGCGACGTGCTGCAGCCGATTTTCAATGGCGGCCGCAATCGCGCCAATCTGGCGTCCAGCCGAGCGGCCTATGACCAATCGGTCGCCAACTATCGCGAGTCGGTGCTGGAGGCATTTCAGCAGGTCGAGGACGGGCTCTCCGGTCTAGCGCTGCTTGATCGGGCCATGAAGACTCAGCAGGCAGCGGTCACCGACTCGCGCCGCGCGCTCGACATCGCCAACGACCGCTATGTCGGCGGTGTTACGACGTACTTGGATGTTATTACCGCCCAATCCACACTGCTGGCCAACGAGCGTCTGCAAACCCAATTGCTCGGCCAGCAAATGACCACTTCCGTTTATCTGGTGAAAGCTCTGGGCGGCGCGTGGGACGCCTCCGAACTTCAGCGCGAACAGGTGAGGCCGACGCTGGTTCAGGCCGTGCAGCAGTAACTCCACCGTGGAAGACAGCCCAATGCTGCTCTAGTGCGGGTTCGTATCAGGGTATCGCTTTACCGATACCATAATTTCTCTTAAATCAGACGCCCCTTTAGCGGCTGGGCAGCGACAATACCCATCAGGGATTCGACGAGGCTGCTGGCGTAGGGTTCTGCGGAGGTTCGGCCACGGTAGCCGGTGAAACCGGGGTCTGTCGCGAAATAATCTGCTGCGAAGTTGGCAGCGTGGAGGCATCCCAGCCTCCGCCAAGCGCCTCAACCAACTGCACGCTGTCGACGATCTGCGTGATCCGCAGGCTCACGGCCGTCTGTTGATTGCTGAAGAGCGTGGTCTGGGCCGTGATGACGTTGAGATAGGGATCGATGCCGAGGCGGTAGCGTTCGGTCGCCAGTTTAAGGCTTCGTTCCGCGGACGCGATTGCGACGTCCTGTTGCCCGATTTCCTGCGAAAGAATGCGGAGGGCGGCAAGGTTATCCTCGACTTGTTGAAACGCGGTGAGGACGGTGCTGCGATAGTTGGCGACTGTCTCGTCATATTGCGCGCGATATTGTTCGACGGTGGCACGACGCAGGCCGCCGTCGTAAATCGTCTCGGAAATGGCCGTACCGACCGACCAGACACGGCTTGACCAGTTGAACCAGGTCCCGGCCCTCGAACTTTCAAACCCGGCGGAAGCGCTAAGCGTCACGGTTGGATAATAGGCGGCTACGGCGACACCGATTTGCGCATTGGCCTGAGCCATCAGGCGCTCGTTCGCAGCCACGTCCGGACGGCGTTCCAAGAGTTGCGATGGAACGCCAAAGGGAATGGCTGGCGGAGGAGTTTTTAGCGCCTCGACGGCGACGGAGAAAGAAGAAGCGGGTTTACCGACCAGGAGCGCGATCGCATGCTCATATTGAGCCCGCAGAATGCCAAGATTGGTGTCTAGCGCCTGTGTGGCCTCCAGCTGAGTTTCGGCTTGCGCGACCGATTCGTCGGAGTCGATGCCGGTTTCATATAGCGCCTGGGTCAATTTCAGGGACTCCGCATAAGCCTTTACGGTCGCATCCAGCAGGTCTTTCAAAGCGTCCTGCCCGCGCAGTTGGAAATAATCGACTGCTAATTCCGCTTGCGCCGTCAGGCGGATATTCTCGAGGTCGGCCGCGCTGGCTTGCGCGCTCGCGACATCGGCGCGAACCGTGTTGCGCACGCGGCCAAACAAGTCGGGCGTCCAGGAAGCGTCGAACGGGAGTGAGAATTCGTTAAAAGTCGTCCCGGTGGACTGGCCATTGACTACGCTGGATGCGGTGCGCTGACGAGTGGCGCTTGCCCCGACCGTGAGAGTCGGGAAGTATTGCGCGCGAGCCTCGCGCACAATTGCGCGCGCCGCCATAAAACTGTAGAACGCAGATGCGACGTTCTGATTGGAGATACTGACTTGCTCTTCCAGCGCATTCAGTTGCGGATCGCCGAAAATCTCCCACCACTTGCCATGGAGGGCGCTGTCCTGCGGTTGTGCGACTTTCCAGCCATCCATCTTCTTGAGATCGTCCGGAGTGACTTCTTTGAAAGTCCCCGGGGTATCGACTGAGGGGCGATTGTAATGCGGACCGACAACACAGCCCTGAACAATGAAAAGGAGTGCGCCGCAGAGTGCCGCGGTCAGAGCGCGCATTTTGTTCGTTACTTTCATCGTTGTCTTGGACTCATTGTAATGGTTCTGCCGGCTTCCGCCTTTTTCCAGTAGTGAGTTCGCGCAGCGCATAAGGGACTTCTCATCCGAAGGACTCGATTTGTCTTTGCGCTTCGAGCTTTCCATGAGCCCGGAGCCATCTGACTCTCATGCGATCGAGTGAAAGATAAACGACCGGCGTGGTATAAAGCGTGAGCATTTGGCTCAAAAGCAGGCCGCCAATAATCGCCATCCCCAAAGGGTTGCGAAGTTCCGAACCCGTGCCCGTGCCGAAAGCCAGCGGCACAGCACCACATATAGCAGCCATGGTGGTCATTAGAATCGGACGAAAGCGCAGGATGCAAGCCTGAAAAATGGCATCTCGAGGGCTCTTGCCGTCGATGCGTTCGGCGGCCAGCGCAAAGTCGATCATTAGAATCGCGTTCTTCTTGACGATACCAATCAGGAGAATGACGGCGATGATCGCGATAATGCTCAGGTCTTTGTGAAAAATCATGAGGGCAAGTACGGCGCCAACCCCCGCCGAGGGAAGCGTGGAAAGAATTGTGATGGGGTGAAGGTAGCTTTCGTAGAGAATGCCAAGAACGATATAGACAGCCATGAGAGCGGTGATTATGAGAAAAGGCTGCGTCGCCAGAGAAGCCTGGAAGGCCTGAAGCGTGCCGGAGAACATGCCGGTGATGGTATTGGGCATGCCCATCTTCTGTTCCATGGCGAGGATGGCCCTGGAAGCGTCGCTGAGAGCCACACCCGGGGCAAGGTTGAAGGAAATGGTGACCGACGGATATTGGCCCTGGTGATTCACCGACAGAGGCGCAGTGTTCGCCTCGTAGTGCGCCACGGCGCTGAGCGGAATGACCTTCCCTTGCGCGGCGCGGATATACACGTCGTTCAAGTTCACCGGTGACTGCCAGAACTTCGGTTCGACCTCCAGCACGACGTGGTACTGGTTGATGGCGGTGTACATGGTCGAAACCTGGGCTTGGCCGAAGGCTTCATAGAGAGAGTTATCGATCATCTGCGGGGTAATGCCGAGGCGTGAAGCGGTGTCACGGTCATAGGTAAGCATGGCCTGAAGACCGCTGTTTTGCTGGTCGGTATTGACGTCGGTGAGAATCCGCAGTTTCCGCATCTGTTGCAGAAGCACCGGGCCCCACTCCACGAGATCCTGTAAATTGTCGCTCTGGATGGTGTACTGATATTGCGCGCTGCTTCCCCGTCCGCCGATGCGCAGGTCCTGCGCAGCCTGCACAAAAGTGTTTGCACCCGGGACAGAAAGCAGCTTGGGACGCAGACGGTCAACGATCTGGCTGGAGGTTGCGTGGCGTGTGTCAAACGGTTTCAAACCCACGAAGATGAAGCCGCCATTGGTGGCGCCACCGCCGCCCGTGAACGCCATCGCGTTGGCGATGCCTGGGTCAGTCTGGACGATATCGACGATGCGCCGGGTAGCGGCTTGCATGGCCTGAAAGGAAATATCCTGGGAGCCCTGGATGCCGCCGAAAATAATGCCGTTGTCCTGCTGCGGAAAGAACCCTTTGGGGACGATCCAGAAAAGATAGAAGTTGAGCGCGACGGTTAGGCCGAGAACGGCCAGTGTCAGGCGGGAGTGTTCCAGGACCCAGCCCAAGCTGCGTTCGTAGTGGCCAAGGACCCAATTGAAGACGCGTTCGCTGGCGCGGAACAATTTGCCGTGCTCCTCATCCCGTTGATGCTGGAGGAGGCGAGAACACATCATCGGTGTCGTGGTTAGCGAAACGCCCAGGGAGACCAGGATGGCAACCGAGAGGACCACGGCGAACTCGCGGAACAGACGACCGACGATGCCACCCATCATCAGAATGGGGATGAATACCGCAACGAGCGAGATACTGATGGACAAAACCGTAAATCCAATTTCGCTGGCACCCTTGAACGCCGCTTGCATGGGCGACATGCCCTGCTCCAGATAGCGTGTGATATTTTCGATAACCACAATCGCATCGTCCACCACAAAGCCCGTCGAAATGGTGAGCGCCATGAGCGAGAGATTGTCGATGCTGTAGTGACATAAGTACATCACGCCAAATGTGCCGATCAAGGAGACGGGGACGGCGACAGCGGGAATCAAGGTGGCGCGAACGTTGCGGAGGAAGAGGAATACCACCAAAATGACCAGGGAAACCGAAATGAGGAGGGTGCGCTCGGTGTCGTGAACCGAGGCGCGGATAGTTTGCGTTCGGTCGATCACGATTTGCGTGTCGATGGCGGAAGGGATGGAGGCCTTGAGCGACGGAATCGCAGCGCGGATGCGATCCACAGTCTCGATGATGTTGGCGCCTGGCTGGCGATAGATAATGATGAGGACGGAGGGTTTGCCGTTGGTGAAGCCGGCCGCGCGTATGTTCTCCGTGGAATCCTCGACGTTCGCGACATCGGACAACTTGACGGCAGCGCCATTGTGGTAACCGACCACCAGCGGCATGTAGTCGACCGCCTTGAGCAGCTGATCATTGGTCACGATATCCGCGGTCATTGAGCTATTAGTGACCTGTCCCTTGGGACTGTTGGCGTTCTGCTGGCTCAGCATGGAGGCAACGTCCTGCAAGCCGAGACCATAGCTGTTGAGCTGCGTCGGATTCACGTCCACGCGCACTCCTGGCAGCGAACTGCCACCCACACTCACTTGCCCGACGCCCTGAATCTGAGAAAGACGCTGCTGCATGATGGTGGAGGCCGCGTCGTAGAGCGCTCCACGGTCGTACACAGGTGAGGTGAGCGCCACGACCATGATGGGAGAATCCGCCGGGTTCACTTTGCGATAAGTGGGATTGCCTGGAAGATTGGCAGGCAAGTAACTGCGCGCGGCATTGATTGCGGCTTGGACGTCGCGCGCGGCTCCATTGATGTCGCGGTTCAAATCAAATTGCAGCGTGACACTGGTGGTGCCAAGATTACTGGACGACGTCATTTCAGTAATGCCGGCAATCCTCCCGAATTGGCGCTCCAAGGGAGTCGCGACCGATGAGGCCATGATCTCGGGACTGGCTCCCGGTAAACTGGCGCCGACCGAAATCGTGGGGAAATCGACTTGCGGAAGCGGTGAGACCGGCAACTCGCGAAAGGCCACGCCTCCTGCGAGGGCGATGGCCGCGGTCAGGAGGGTGGTGGCGACCGGCCGTTGAATAAATGGAGAAGAGAGACTCATTCGTAATTCATCCGCATTAATCCGCTAGGACCGCCTCAGGTCCAGTTTCCGGCGCGCGGTGCGAAGAATAACGATGCGCGAGCCGGTCGAAGAAGATGTAAATGACGGGAGTCGTGTAGAGCGTAAGAACCTGACTCAGGATTAAGCCCCCCACCATGGAGATGCCCAAGGGTCGACGAAGCTCCGAGCCAATTCCGGTGCCGAGGGCGAGTGGCAAGCCGGCCAGCAACGCGGCCATGGTGGTCATCATGATGGGACGGAAACGCAGCAGGCACGCTTCATAAATGGCTTCTTCCGGCCTCTTGCCCTCTTTACGCTCCGCCTCCAAGGCGAAGTCGATCATCATGATTCCGTTCTTTTTGACGATTCCGATCAGCAGAATGATGCCGATGAGGGCGACCACGCTGAGTTCCTGCCCGCAAATCAACAAGGCCAGAATCGCACCCACTCCTGCAGACGGCAGCGTCGACAGAATCGTGATGGGATGGATGTAGCTTTCGTAGAGAACTCCGAGGACGATATAAACGGTGATCAGAGCGGCGAGAATCAATAGCGGTTCATTCGACAAGGAAGCTTGAAACGAAGCGGCGGTGCCCTGAAACGCGCCCTGCACGCTCAGCGGCATGCCAATTTCCTGCTGCGCCTTGTCGATGGCCTTGGTGGCTTCGCCAAGCGACGCGCCACGCGCCAGGTTGAAAGAGATGGTGACGACAGGAAATTGTCCCTGGTGATTCACGGACAAGGGGCTGCTCGTCATTTGGAGCCGAGTGATAGCGCTGAGGGGAATGGCGGCGCCGTTCACCGTGGTTACGGCGCCAGGATTGGCAGAACCCGAACTGGTAGCGGTGTTCGGGGCAGCGGTGGGGCTGGGGGAAGCGCTCGAGGCAGAATTGCCGGAAGCCGTGGTCGCCGTGATGGTCTGAGTACCGGAAGAACCGGTAGTGAGCGCACTTGAAGCCAAAGCAGAACGAACGTAGAGGTCCCGCAATCTCGAAGGGTTCTTCTGAAATTCGGGTTGAGTTTCGAGCACGATGTGGTACTGGTTCAACTGCGTGTACATGGTCGAAACCTGCCGCTGCCCGTAAGCGTCGTAGAGCATCTGGTCGATCGCCTGCGGCGTGATCCCCATGCGGGAGGCGGTGACCCGGTCGATGACGAGCGAGGCGGCGAGACCGGAAGTTTGCTGGTCGGTAGCCAGGTCGCGAAGCTCCGGAATCGCTTGCAGTTTGGCCATCAGCTTGGCTGTCCAGAAATTCAGTTCGCTCTGATTGGGATCTTCAAGGGTGTATTGATATTGCGTCCGGCTCACGCGGTCTTCGACGGTGAGGTCCTGCACCGGCTGCATATAGAGCGTGATGCCATCGATCTTTTCCAGAACGGGTTGGAGGCGCCGGATAACATCCGAAGCATTGATGCCGCGCTCTTCCAGGGGCTTCAAATTGATCTGAATGCGCCCGCTGTTCAAGGTTGTGTTGGTGCCATCTACGCCGATGAAGGAAGAAAGACTTTCTACGGCAGGATCCTGCAAGATCAAATGCGTGAGTTCCTGCTGCCTTTCCTCCATGGCAGGAAAAGAAATGGACTGCGTGGCTTCCGAAATGCCCTGAATGATGCCCGTGTCTTGCACCGGGAAGAAGCCTTTCGGGATGATGATGTAGAGAACGATCGTAAGCACCAGCGTGCCAGCAGCTACCAGTAGGGTTGCGGTTTGGCGCTGCAACACCCACCGCAAAGTTCTCCCGTAGAAGGCAATGATGCTTTCGAAGGCGCGTTCTGAAACCACATAGAAACGGCTCTGCTTGCGCCCATGCGTGCTCTTCAACAGGCGTGAACACATCATGGGAGTAAGCGTCAGCGAAACCACCGCGGAGACGAGGATGGTTACGCTCAGCGTAATGGCAAACTCGCGGAAAAGCCGGCCGACGATGTCGCCCATGAAGAGCAGGGGAATCAACACAGCGATCAGCGAGATGGTAAGCGATACGATCGTGAAACCGATCTGCTCGGAGCCTTTGAGGGCCGCTTCGAGCGGCGGATCTCCCTCTTCGATGAACCGGATGATGTTCTCAATCATGACGATGGCGTCATCGACGACGAAGCCAGTCGAAATGGTGAGGGCCATCAGCGTGAGGTTGTTCAAACTGAAGCCGGCGAGATACATGACTCCGAACGTGCCTACGATGGAGAGCGGGACGGCCACGCTGGGAATGATGGTGGCGGAAACATTGCGCAAGAACAGAAAAATGACCATGACGACCAGCGCCACGGTGAGCATAAGTTCGAACTCGACGTCTTTGACAGAAGCCCTGATGGTAGTAGTGCGGTCTGTCAGTACGTCCACTTGAACGGCAGCCGGGAGATTGCTCTTGAGAACCGGAAGCAGCTTCTTAACTCGGTCGACCACCTGAATGATGTTGGCCCCGGGTTGGCGTTGAATGTTGACGATGACCGCGGGGGTTTCGTTCATCCAGGCCGCCTGGCGATTGTTTTCCACGTCATTGTCGATCGTCGCCACATCGGAAAGCTTTACGGGCGATCCATTGTGGTAGGCAATGATGACTTGCGCGAAATCGGCGGCGCTGAGCAGTTGGTCGTTCGATTGAATCTGGTAGTCCTGTTGCGGCCCGTCGAAGTTGCCCTTCGCTTGGTCGAGGCTGGTTTGCTGCAGGGCGGTGCGCACGTCTTCGAGGTTGATGCCGTAGGAGGAAAGCGCGGTGGGATTCACGCGCACACGGACAGCCGGCTTCTGGCCGCCACTGATGCTGACCAGTCCCACGCCTGGGAGCTGGGAGATTTTTTGCGCGAAGCGCGTGTCGGCGAGATCTTCGATCTGCGACAGGGGAATCGATTTGGAAGAAAGCGCCAGCGTAATAATCGGCGTGTCTGCCGGGTTCGACTTGCTATAGATCGGCGGGACCGGCAGATCGGAAGGCAGATAGGTTTGGGCCGCATTGATGGCCGCTTGCACTTCCTGTTCGGCGACGTCGATGTTCAGCTCGAGTGAAAACTGCAAAACAATAATGGAGCTTCCATCGGAACTCGTGGAAGTCATCTGATTGAGCCCCGGGACCTGACCGAACTGCCGCTCCAGAGGCGCGGTTACGGCCGAGGCCATCACATCGGGACTGGCGCCGGGATAAAACGTAACTACCTGAATGGTAGGGTAGTCGACCTCGGGCAGAGCGGAAACCGGCAATTGGAGATAAGCGACGAAGCCCGCGAGCAAGATGGCTGCCATCAATAGCGAAGTCGCAACCGGCCGTAAGATAAATGGACGAGAAGGACTCACCGCGTCGAGGCTCCGTTTTTGCCCCCGCTGGCGCCTCCGTTAGAGACCGCCGGCGCGGATTGATTCTCGTTATTTTGGCCGGTTTGAGGCTGCTGGCCGGAGGCTCTGCCGCTGCCTTTCGCAGGCGTGCGAACGATGACTTTCGCGCCATCGAGCAGCTTATCGAATCCATTCACAGCAACCACTTCCTGCGGTTCAAGACCTTCGACGGCGGTCACGGATCCATCCGTGGTGCCGGGCGTAATGGTCCGCATGGAGGCGGTCTGGTCGCTCTTAATTGCGTAGACAAAGGCGCCCTGGGCGTTGCGTTGAATCGCTTGAGTGGGAATCAAAGTCGCATTGTGTTGCGTGTCGACGAGTAGCTTGATGTTAACGAACTGGCTGGGAAAGAGAGCGTCGTCCGAGTTGTTGAAGATGGCTTTGAGTTTCAAGGTTCCGGTGGTTGGGTCAATGACGTTATCGAGGGTCAGCAACGTGCCGGATGCGAGTTTGGTGCTGGCTTCACGGTCAAAAGCGTCGACCGTCAGTTTCTTCCCTTTGCGCAACTGCTGCTGAATCTGGGAGAGATGATCTTCAGCGATGCTGAAGATGACCGTGATGGGTTGAAGCTGCGTGATCACTACCAGAGCAGTGGTGCTATTGGCCTGCACGATATTTCCGGGATCGACCAGCCGCAGTCCCACATGCCCATCTATGGGTGAGGTGATGTGCGTATATACCAGATTGACCTTGGCATTCGCCAGTTGGCCCTCGTCGTTTTTCACCGTGCCTTCATCTTGCAGCACGACCTGCTCTTGATCTTCATACTGCTGCTTGGCAATGGCGTTGCG
>Ga0182018_10005582_pt1 | contig 10071 bp, 8 predicted proteins | sample 812P2MmetaG_FD_120490 | JGI IMG/M metagenome (GOLD analysis project Ga0182018, IMG submission 120490) | Permafrost microbial communities from Stordalen Mire, Sweden - 812P2M metaG | ecosystem: Environmental > Terrestrial > Soil > Wetlands > Permafrost | place: Sweden: Stordalen | collected... | reverse complement strand
GAGTGGCTGATGAGATTTTGCGAGCGTGAATCGAAGGTCTCTCTCAGGAAGACCTCCAATCCCGACGTGCCGCCGATGGCCCCGGCGAGGACGAGGGCGACCAGGAGTGTGGGAACCAGGCCGACAAGGACGCGAAGACGCCCGCCGACGCCGTGTCGAAACACGACCAAAGCGGCCGCTGCTGGCCACGTCTTGATCAGCCCACCAATCCCGATCAGGACACCCAAAGCGACCCGGCGCTCCAACATGAGAACAGCGACCGCCAGCACCACGAGGACAAAGGCGTCGGTCTGCCCCTGTGACAGTTCCACCTTCGTCACCACGAACTCCAGAACGGTGACCACCGAGAAGCCAAAGAGGAGAGGCCGTCGCCAAGAGAAAGGGCCGGGGACTTCGGCCAAGGTGACCAGGCCGGCGAAAAGGATCAGGGCCGCGATCGACAAGGCCGTCCACACATGCCAGACGTGAACGGTGGCGGCGTGGGAGAACGGGAGAAGAACGAGAGCGACCAGAGGTGAGTAGACGTAGCCGTAAGAGTTCTTCGGCACTCCGGCTGACCCGTAGAGGCTGTGGCCAGAGGCAATCTGGCGTGCCCCGTGAAGAAACAGCCAGAAGTCGCCGCCGGCCCCGTTCGCGCCCGTGGGTATCACGCCCGCTAACTCGTTGTAGCGATGATAAGCAAGATACGCGGCCGCGCCGAGGGCGACGAACCACAGCGCCCACACAAAAGCCAACCTGCTCCGCTCGGTGGAAGTCATCACCGGCGATCCCGAAGATGAGCAGGAGGATCGGCCGGAGACTCAGAAGGTGGTCTGGCTCCCAGGCTCACCTCAACACCGTCGGGCCGCGCCCACCAACGTGGTGGTTGCGATTCAAGGTACATCCACTCAACTGCTGGTTTCGGGCCGCCGACTGAGGATCTCGCACAGGACCCGGGAAGAAAGCCCCGGGTCCCGGAAGCGAATACCTACACGACTGGCAGCGGTGGACGCCAGGATCATCGTGGCCACGAAGGAACTGTCTCGAGCGTTGTCTGCGAACTCGGAGACGAGCCTGCGGAGCACAGCGGACCGCTGGCCGTCTTGTAAGAGGAGAATGGCCTCGTGGTACAAGCGGCAGGCTGATGTCATGTCGGTCTGGTGCTTGGCGAGCAGCGCGCGACGGCTGCGCTGGTGCCCGCTGATCCCCTTCGTGACACGCTGGCCCCCGTGCTGGCGGAATTGGTAAAGGACTGATGGCACCGTTCGCATGGGTCGCTCATTGGCGCAGCGGATGCAAAGGTCCCAATCCTCCGCGCCCGCCAATTGGGGATCCGCATCGTAGCGGGGATCCTCTGCGAAGGCAGATCGGCGGACCATGAGGAATGGGATGGCGACGACGTTGGACCAGAGCAAGTCCTCCGCTCGGTAGGAGAGCGGGCCTCGGTAGACGACGGCCCGGTTCGACGCGGCCCTGAACACCTCGTGCCATGCTGAGACTGCACCACACTCTGCGTGCTGGTCGAGAAATTCCACCATCGTGGCGAGCGCCCCTGGCAGGAGGCGGTCGTCGTCGTCGCAAAATGCCAACAGGTCGCCTTCGGCGAGTTGGACGCCACGGTTACGCGCACCTCCTGGGCCCAGCGACGATGCGTTGCGTGCGAACCGGACGCGAGCGTTGTCGGCAACGAGTTGTTCCATAATCGCCGGCGTATCGTCGGTGGACGCGTCGTCGACCACGACAACCTCGACGTTTTGCGCCGTCTGCGTGAGGACAGACTCGACCGTCTCGGGAATCTCCTTGGCGCGGTTATGGGTGGGTATCACCACGCTCACGAGTGTGTTGCGCGCCATCGTCGACCCTACCTTAAGAGCCCCTGCCTCGGCGTACTGTAGTCGGCCAATACTTCATTGCCACTCCCCCGAGAGGCAGCGTTACCGCCCGGACCCGATACCGCTCGGACACAGTGCGGGATGAAGCCGGAGCAGGCAGAATCTCCCACGATGACCGTGACGTGCTCACCGCAGGAGGCCGCCGCCCTCGTTCGACCGCGAGACACGATCGGCTTCGGGCTCGGACCGGGCAATCCGGATGCGTTCCTCACGGCCTTGGGAGAACGCGACGACTGGGAGGACCTGGTGCTCGGGGGGGCATTGCTGCTCGGCTACTACACCGTTCTGACCAAGCCGGGCGTGTCCTACCGCAGCGGGTTCTTCGGGCCGGCCGAGCGCATCCTGTTGGCCGAAGGCCATGACATCGAGCTCGTGCCCGGCGGCTTTCGTCAGTTCGCGCCCATCCTCGCCCGTTTCGCCCCCCGGATCATGACGGCCCAGGCGACACCGCCCGACGCAGACGGCCGAGTCAACCTCTCCCTGCACCTGGGGGCGACGCGCGACGAGCTCATGCAGGCGGGCACCGACCCCGACCGGGTGCTCCTGGTCGAGGTCAATCCCCGCCTGCCGCGGACACGGAGCCTCCCCCCGCGTTTCGACAACACGCTGCCCGTGGAGCTCATCGACGTGCTCGTGGAGGCGGACGGTGAGCCGTATGCCCTAGAGGATCCGGCACCCACGGACGAGGACAAGGCCATCGCCGGCCACGTGCTGCCGTTCGTGCACGACGGCAGTACCTTGCAAACCGGTATCGGCGCCGTCCCGAACATGGTGGCCGCCACGTTGGCCGACGGCACCGGTGGTGACTACGGCGTGCACTCCGAGATGTTCACCACCGGCCTGATGCGGCTGCACGAGGCAGGCAAGGTCACCAACGCGACGAAGGGCGTCTTTGACGGCGTGTCGGTCACCACGTTCGCTCTGGGCACGGCCGACCTCTATCGCTGGCTCGACGGCAATGCCGAGGTGGCCTTCCTCCCCGTCGATATCGTGAACGATCCCACCGTCATCGGACGGAACCGCAAGCTGGTGTCCATCAACGGGGCGCTGTGCGTCGATCTGTACGGACAAGTGGTGGCGGACAACATCGACGGAAAGCAGATCTCCGGCGTCGGAGGTCACGAGGACTTCGTGGCCGGAGCTGAGCTCCATGTCGACACCCGGTCCCTCGTATGCCTCTCCTCCACGGTGACGACGGGAGGGGCCGTCCGCTCGCGCATCGTCCCCCTGCTGCCCGAGGGGTCCGTCGTCTCCACCCCACGCCATCACACCGGAGTCGTCGTCACCGAGTACGGGGCGGCTGAGCTCTCCGGTCTCACCGTCCGGGAGCGGGCGCGAGCGTTGGTGGAGATCGCCCATCCCGACTTTCGGCCCCAACTGCGTACCGTGGCCGACTCCCTGGGCCGGCGGTGAGCGCCGGGACAGGCGGCGTCAGGGAATCCAGACGTCGTGGTGTTCCCCGGCCGAGCGCCTCTCCTCGTCGGTGAGGTCCCGGTCCCGCACGGGGGTAACGAGGGTCCAGTGCTTCCCGACCGGACAGCGCTGCAGCCGGGCCACGCCGAGGTCCAGTGCCTTGAGCTTCACCCCGGGAATCCAGATCGTCGTGAAGAGGTGACCCTGGCGGCAACGGACGACGACGTTGCCGCCCACCTTGTAGCCGAGGAGCCGAGCCACGAGAGTGCCCCCGACGAGAATGACGACGACGAGGACGACGGGAGAGGAGGGTCGTCGAGACATCTCGCCAGTATGACTCTTGCCCCAGGGCGTGAACCGTCGGGCGACGGGGCTCTGACCGTCTCCGGTGCGCTCTACGATCCTGCCCGGGCCCGCCGGTCCCGGATGGGGAAAGCAGGGTGACGCACTGCGATGGATGACCCGATGTTCAAGTACGACGAGCGGATGGTGGAACTGATCTTCGACTACTGCCGGGAGCGGTTGTCTTTCGATCCGGTGACGCTGGACTTCTCGGGCGAGAAGGACGCTCTCGACGCTGTCCTCGCCGGACTCCTGCGCCCCGAGGGAAACGACCCCGAACACGTCCTGCAGATCTTCGCCGACCATCTGGCGCCGGCGGTCATCTCGTGCGACAGCCCGAGGTTCCTCGCCTTCATCCCGGCTGCTCCCACCCGGGCGTCGATGCTCTTCGACATGATCGTGTCGTGCTCGTCGCTGCAGGGTTCCTCGTGGTTGGAGGCGGCCGGCGCCGTGGCGGCCGAGAACCAGGCTCTACGCGTGTTGGCCGACCTCGCCGGGCTCCCGCCGGAGGCGGGCGGGGTGTTCGTGTCCGGAGGATCGGCGGCCAACCTCTCGGCGCTGGCCGTGGCCCGCGACACCGCTCGTCGGCGCCTCGGAGAAAGCCGGCGTCAGCTTCGGGTGGCCGTCAGCGACCAGACGCACTCCTCGGTCCGTAACGCTCTGCACCTTCTCGACATGGCCGAGTTCGTCGTGCCCACGACGGACCACCGCTTGACCGGAGACACACTGCGCGACGCTCTGGCGCGGGACGGTCACGGGGCCGACGTGGTGGCGGTGGCGGCGACCGCCGGGACGACCAACGCCGGCATCGTGGACGATCTCGCCGGTATCGCCGAGGTGGCGGCACAGCACAACCTCTGGTTCCACGTCGACGGGGCCTACGGGGGGGCCGCCCTGCTCGCCCCCGGCGCCCGGCACCTCTTCAGTGGCGTCGAGCGCGCCGACTCGTTCGTCGTGGACCCGCACAAATGGCTCTTCGCCCCCTTCGACTGCGCCGCACTCCTGTACCGGGATCCGGAGTTGGCCAAGGCCGTGCATACCCAGCAAGCGAGCTATCTGGACGTCTTCCACGTCGAACCGGGCTGGAACCCGAGCGATTACGCCTACCACCTCACGCGCCGGGCCCGGGGACTGGCCCTGTGGTTCTCGCTGGCCGTGCACGGCCTCGATGCCTACCGGACGGCCGTCGAGGCCGCCCTGGCCATGGCCACACAAGCGGCAGCCCGCATCGACGCCGCCGACCACCTCGAGCTCGTGCGGGGGCCCGGCCTCTCGATCGTGCTCTTCCGTCGTCGCGGCTGGCAGGCGGCGGACTACCACCGCTGGTCGCGCGATCTGCTCGCCGCCCAGGTGGGCTTCGTCACGCCCACGGCGTGGGAGGGCGAGACCATGGCCCGCTTCGCCTTCCTCCATCCCAACACCACGGTGGAGATGGTCGACGAGATCCTGGCCACGATGACCTGACGCTGCTCCTTGCGGCCGCCCGTCCGATTTTATAGACTGAACAGTCAGTCAATCACATCGGTGGCGCCCTACTCATCGGAGTCAACAGTGGCCGCAGAACTCTCGACCATCCCGCTCGTCTCGGCTCGACTCGACGACATCATCACCCGGGAGGAGCGGATCTTCGTCGAGCGCCAGCCCGGCTCGGCCGAGCTCAGTCGACGGGCTCTGGGCTCCCTGGCCGGCGGGGTGACCTCGAGCTGGCAGATCACCAACCCTCAGGCCGTGTGGCTGAGCCACGGCGCCGGTTCGAAGATCTACGACGTCGACGGGCATGAGTACGTCGACCTCCACGGTGGGTACGGCGCCGGTCTGGCCGGCCACGCCCACCCCGCCATCGTCGAGGCCGTGCGCCAGCAGGTCGGTCGCGGCACTCATTTCGCCCAACCGACGGAGTACGCCGTCGAGGTGGCCGAGGAGCTGACCCGCCGCTTCGGCCTTCCCCTGTGGCGGTTCAACAACTCGGGGACCGAGTCGACCATGGACGCCGTCCACCTCATGCGGGCCATTACGGGACGGGACCTGCTCATCAAGGTCGAGGGTTGCTATCACGGGCACCACGACTCGGTGCAGGTCTCCGTGGCCCCCGAGGCCGACGAAGCGGGGCCCGCCGATCGCCCGGTCGGCGTGTCGAGCAGTACCGGGATTCCGGCGGCCATCCGGGATCTGACGATCGTGGTGGGCTTCAACGACGTAAGTGCGGTCGAACGAGTGCTCGACGCCCACCCCGGTCAGGTGGCGGGGATGATCGTCGAGCCCATCATGATGAACGCCGGCATCATTCCCCCGGCACCGGGGTATCTGGCCGCGTTGAAGGACCTCCTGCACGCCCACGGGGCGCTCCTCACCTTCGACGAAGTGAAGACGGGGCTGACGGCCGGTCCGGGGGGCGCCAGCGGTCTGGTCGGAGTCACTCCCGACATCGTCTGCCTGGCCAAGGCCATCGGCGGTGGCATCGTCTCCGCTGCCATCGGAGGATCGGCCGAGGTCATGGGACACGTGGCCAACGGGGATTACGAGATGGTAGGGACGTTCAACGGCAATCCCCTGGCCATGGTGGCGACCCGGGCCATGCTCACGGAGGTGGCGACGCCGTCGGCCTATGCACGGATCGACGGCCTCAGGACCCGGGCGGTCGCGGACCTCGAGCGCATCATCGGCGAGTACGGTCTCGAGGCCCATGTGGTGGCCGTGGGCGCCAAGGGCTGCGTCATCTTCCGTTCCGACCCCGTGACCGACTATCGAGGCTTCCTCTCGCTCGACGATCGGTTCAACCATGCGCACTGGTTGATCCAACACAACGGAGGGGTGTTTCTCCCCCCCTGGGGGAAGACAGAGCAATGGTTGATCTCGACCCAGCACGACGACGGCGATATCGATCGGTTCCTCACCAACTTCGACCGACTGGCCACGATGCTCGTGGCGTGACGAGCCGACATTCGTCCTTGCGGCGACGCGGGCGTGGTGCTTGAATCACTGAACAATCAGTCAAACCCGGGCGCGGCAGCGCTTGGCGAGTCAGGGAACGGAGGTGATCGGCTTGACGTTTCACCCACGCGAAGGCTGGTCGGAAGACGGATCCCGCCGATCACACCCTCTGTCGAGGCGTACCTTCCTCGCCGCCGCGGCCGCCACCGGTCTCGGGGCCGGCCTGGCAGCATGCGGCAAGAGCGGGGCGGCGTCACCGTCGTCCACCACCACACCCCTCGCCCCGTTGGCCCTTCCCCGCCCCGACCACCCGGTCACCTGGCCGCTCTATACCTCGAACACGGCCATCGCCGACGGTCTCCAACCAGAGCGCAACGCCACCCTCAAGATCTACAACTGGGTCGCCTACATCAACCAGAAGGACCTCGACGCCTTCGGCAAGAAGTACAAGTGCAAGGTGGAGCTGACCACGTTCAACACGATGACGGAGGCGATCGCCAAGTTGCGCAGCGGTCAGTTCGACTTTGACGTATTCGTTCCGACCGTCGATGTCCTCGGACAATTGATCGGCGCCAAGATCATCCGCCCACTCAACCACACCTACATCCCGAACATCTCCCAGGCCTGGCCCCAGTACACCAGCCCCTTCTACGACCAGAGCTGGCAGTACACGGTTCCCTACACGATCTACACGACGGGGATCGCCTGGCGGAAGGATCACGTCGACGAGAACCCGTACACCATGGCCAACGCCTGGGCCATGCCCTGGCAGGCCAAGTACAAGGGCAAGGTCGCCATCTTGGACGACTATCGCGAGAGCATGTCGCTCGGGCTGCTGAAGAACGGGCTCTTCGACCTCAACACGACCAGCACGACGCAGTTGCAGAAGGCCACCAACTCCCTGCTGCAGTTGGACAGGTTGGTCAATCTCCACATCGACAACAACGACTATTCGAACGTGCCCAGCGGTCAGATCTGGATCCACCACGCGTGGTCCGGCGACATGGCGGCGGCCGCCGGCTACATGCCCAAGGGCACGCCGGTCGATGTCATCGGGTACTGGTTCCCCACCGACGGCAAGGGCCCGGTGGGCAATGACACCTTGACCGTGCTGTCGGGGGGGAGCAACCCCGTGCTCGCCCACCTCTTCCTCAACTACATGCTGGACCTGCCCAATGTGCTCGAGAACATCAGCTACAACGGGTATATGCAGCCGATCAACGGGGTCACTCCCCAGGCTCTCGTGGCCGACGGGATCTTGCCGCCCAGCCTGACCTCGACCGTCGTCCTCCCCTCCTACTTCGATAACGGTCTGAGAGAACTCGAGCTCGCACCGGCCGTCGACGCCCAGTGGAACCAGGATTGGCTCCGAGTCAGCGGCGGCGTCTGAGCGGCGTCTGACGATGGCCCGGGGGGACCGCAGGCGCATGTGGGACGACCGGGACCGGAACCGATGGGTGTGGGCCGCCTTCGCCATGCCCGGGATCATCTGGCTGGCCGTCCTCTTCATCGTCCCCTTCTACGCCGTTTTGGCCATCGCCGGGGGGAAGCTGAATGAGATCTTCGAATCGCCGATACCGGTATGGGACCCGCTCCACTGGACGGCGGCGAATTTCACCGCCGTCTACCACGACTTCGTCGGGCAGTCGGCCTTCGTGGGCCCGATCTTCGTCCGCACGCTCGTGTACGTCGCCATCGCCTCGGTCCTGTCACTGCTCATCGCTTATCCCGCCGCCTACTTCGTTACCCGGTTCGCCGGGCGGCGCAAGGTGTTGTTCCTGGCCCTTCTGATCGCCCCGTTCTGGATCAGCTACATGATGCGGATGCTGGCGTGGATTGACCTCCTGCAGACCGACGGCTACATCAACCGGGCCCTGGTGGACGTCCACCTGATCAGTCAGCCCGTCAACTGGCTCGGTGGGAAGTCCATCACCGTCATCCTCGGCCTGGTCTACGGCTACATCCCGTACTTGATCCTCGTCCTCTACGCCGGGCTCGACCGCATCGACCAAAGGCTGATCGAGGCCGGGAGGGATCTGGGCCTCAACCGGATCCGGACCTTCGTCCGGATCACCCTCCCGTTGAGCCGTCAGACCATTCTGACGGGGATGCTGATCACGGTGCTGCCCATGGTCGGCGACTACTTCACCAACCAGATGCTCTCCGGTTCGGAGGCCACCTCGATGATCGGGAACGTCATCGACAGTCAGCTGAACACCGCCAGTCAGGAGTCCCAGGGCGCGGCTCTCTCGTTGCTGCTGCTGGTGTTCCTCCTGGCTCCGATGCTGTACTACGTGTTCCAGACCCGCAAGGCGTCGAGGGAGGCCGTCTGATGTCGGTGGCCACCCCCTCGGCTCCGGAGGTCATCCGCCCCATCGAGGCCGATCCCGTCGACGACGGTCCCCCGCCCGGCGCTCCACCACCGCGGCCGGACCGGCGGCGTTGGCAGCCCCCCTGGCGCAACCCCTGGCGACGGCCGTGGATCCTCGAGGGCTTCACGTGGCTCTATCTGATCTGGTCGCTGGCCCCCATCGCCATCGCCGTCCTGTTCTCTTTCAACAACGGCAAGTCGCAGAGCGCGTGGCAGGGATTCTCCGTCCGGTGGTACTGGGGCGACCCCGTCAACTCCATCTTTCACAATCCGATGTTGCGCAGTGCGGTCGAACAGACCCTCCGACTGGCGGTCTACACGACGGTGATCGCCGTCCCCATCGGAGTGGCCTTCGCCATCGGCATCCATCGGTGGCACACAAGGACCTCGACCAGTTTCAACTTCGTCATGGTCTTCTCCTACGTCATTCCCGAGTTGATCTTCGGCGTGGCCATGTTCTTCCTCTTCACCCAGCTGTTCACTTTCGTCCACCTGGGCACGGTGGCGGAGGTCCTCGGGCTGGTGACGTGGAACTTCTCGTGGCCGGCCATCATCGTGCTCGCCCGCCTGGTCTCGGTCGGCAGCTCCTACGAAGAGGCGGCGGCCGACCTCGGCGCGTCGCGCCTCCAGGCGATCCGACGGGTTCTCATACCCATGTTGATGCCCGCCATCTTCGCCAGCGCCGTTCTCGTGTTCGCCAGCGTCGTGGACGACTTTGTCGTCGTCGACCTCCTGTCATCGACGGCGAACACCCAACCGATGTCGGTCATCATCTACGCCAACACGCACGGGGGCAACGGTGGGCCGGCTCTGAACGCATTGGCCACCATGATGCTGTTGTTCTCCTTCGTGGTCGTCATCGCCGGACTCGTCGCCTACCGGTGGATGACGCGCGGTGAACGCGGGAGCAGTCGTCACGACGCCATGACCAGCATCGCCGGGATGTGAGAAGCGAGTTCAGAACGAAGGTGGTGACGCGACGCCCACCGGTGGCGCTGCGGAGGCGACGGCTACCGAGGCGTCGCCGGCCTTGGGGGTCGCCTTGAGCACTCGCAGGGCATCGGCCGGGAGATGAGCCTGGACGGCCGTGCCCTGTTGACAGGTGGGGGGTCCACCCTGGTTCTGCACCAGGGCCTGGATCTG
>Ga0182018_10005581_pt1 | contig 10076 bp, 10 predicted proteins | sample 812P2MmetaG_FD_120490 | JGI IMG/M metagenome (GOLD analysis project Ga0182018, IMG submission 120490) | Permafrost microbial communities from Stordalen Mire, Sweden - 812P2M metaG | ecosystem: Environmental > Terrestrial > Soil > Wetlands > Permafrost | place: Sweden: Stordalen | collected... | reverse complement strand
TCCGGTGGGTCCAATGCGCGCTGCGGCACTCCTGCGGCGCCCGACGGTCTTCATGCTCGGGTTGTACCGCGGCGGCAACCGCTACCATCTGGTGTTCGACCTCATCGCCGACTTCTCCACGGTCGGACGCGCTCAACGCGCGGCGGCAGTCGAGGAAGCCATCAAGCGCTATGCGGCGCTACTGGAGAAGTACTGCCGCAGCGACCCCTACAACTGGTTTAATTTCTTTGACTTCTGGCGCGACGCGGCCGTGCGGCGGTCGCATCCGTCGTAGGCCAATGCGCAACGCCGTGCATTTTGCAATGCTGCTCGGAGTGCTCATTGCACCCAGCGTGCGCGCCGCGGAGAGCGACCTCGACCGTCTCATGACGCTCTTAGCCGAGCGCGCGCACGGTCACGTGAGCTTTGTGGAAGAGGACTTTCTGGCGGTGCTCGACCGACCGGTTCGCTCCTCTGGAGAGCTCTTCTACGATCGGCCGGACCGACTTGAAAAGCGCACGCTCGCGCCGCATCCGGCGAGCCTGATCCTGGAACACGGCAGCGTCACGATCCAAGCGCGCGGGCGCAGTCACGTACTGGCGCTGCGCGATTATCCGCAGTTCGCCCCCTTCGTCGAGAGCTTGCGTGCGACTCTGGCCGGAGATCGGCTGGCGCTCGAGCAAGTCTTCCAAGTCGCATTTGCAGGCAGTCTCGAGCACTGGACCCTGACTCTCGTGCCGCTGAACGCCAAGCTCAAAGGCGTTGCGCGGCAGATCCGCATCGACGGGGCGCGCGATGAGTTGCAGACCCTGAACATCTCGCTTTCCGATGGGGATCGTTCCGTCATGACCCTCGGATCGTCGATGCCGCCATGACTCGGTCGCGCGTCGCCCGAATCGCACTGTGGGCGAGCGCCATGGTGCTCGCAGCCATCATCGTCGCGCGTGCGCACTACACGGCGGATCTGTCCGGGTTCCTGCCGCGCGCGCCAAGTGCCCGGCAGCGAATGCTGGTCGATCAACTGCGCGATGGCCCCAGCTCACGGCTCTTGTTGATTGCCATCGAGGATGGCGATGCCGCGGCGCGCGCGCAGCTGTCGATGGCGATCGCGCGGCAACTGCGCACCGATGCGACTTTCGCCAGCGTCGAGAACGGTGAGTCTGTAAACCAAGAGCGCGATCGGGAATTTCTCTTCGAACATCGCTATCTCTTGAGTGAGACCGTGACGGCGCAGCGCTTCACGGTAGACGGCCTGAATGCCGCCATCGATGACAGCATTGATCTCCTCGCATCTCCCGCGGGGCTCATCGCCAAGCCGCTGCTGCCACGCGATCCCACCGGTGAATTCCTGCAGATCCTAAATCAGCTCGATCGTAGCGCGCAGCCGCACTTGCTCGGGGGCGTCTGGGCCTCGCTTGATGGCCAGCGCGCGCTTCTGCTGGCCGCCACGCGCACGGCCGGCTCCGACCTCGACGCCGAAGAGCACGCCGTGCAAGCCGTGCGCGCGGCATTCGCCGCAGCGCAGCAATCATCAGGTGCGTCCGCGGTTCACGCGGCGCGGCTGCTCGTGACTGGCTCGCCGGTGTTCGCCGTCGCGGCGCGCGCGACGATCAAGCATGAAGCCGTGCGGCTCTCGATCGTGAGCACACTTCTCATCGTCAGCCTGCTGCTCGCCGTGTACCGTTCGGTGCCGGTATTGCTGCTCGGTCTTCTGCCCGTTACCTCCGGAGCGCTCGCGGGGATCGCTGCGGTCGCCTTGGGGTTCGGTGTCGTGCACGGCATCACCTTGGCCTTCGGCATCACCTTGATCGGCGAATCGGTCGACTACTCCATTTATCTATTTGTGCAATCCCGATCGCGGCCCGATGACGCGCTCGATTCCGTGCGGCGCGAACGCGTGCTGTGGAGAACCATTCTTCTTGGCGTGCTGACTTCGGTATGCGGCTTCGCATCGCTCCTGCCGTCGGGCTTCCCGGGACTCTCTCAGCTGGGTCTGTACTCCATCGCCGGCCTCATTGCCGCCGCAACAGTGACCCGGTTTGTCTTGCCGAGTCTCATGCCGGAAACCTTTCAGGTACGCGACCTGACGCCACTCGGGAACACGGCGGGCCAAGTTCTCCTGCGAGTGCGTGCGTGGCGCTGGCTCCTCGGTGTCGTTGCCGTAGTCGCCCTAGGGGTGCTGTATCTGCAACGCGATGCCTTGTGGAATCGCGACTTGGCGGCATTGAGTCCCGTAACGGCAGGTGCACAAGAGCTCGACGCCGCACTGCATGCCGATCTAGGCGCCCCGGATGTCAGCGATTTCATCGTCGTGACTGATTCGGACCTGCAAACAGTGCTGCGCGCCTGCGAAAAGGTCGCAGGCGCGCTCGATGGACTGATGTCCAATCGAACGATCGGAAGCTTCGACAGTCCCGCGCGCTATTTGCCCAGCCTTGCCGCGCAAACGCAAAGACGCGCGAGCCTTCCCGATTCTGAGCAGTTGCGCGTGCGCTTGCGCGCTGCGACCGCCACGCTTGGCGTGAGCGCCGAGCGCCTCGAGCCCTTCATCCAGGATGTCGCGCGCGCCCGCACGGCGCCGCTGCTCACGCCTGCAGACTTGAAAGGCACTTCGTTCGAAGCGGCCTTTGACGCCTTGATGATGCGCCAGCACGACCAGTGGCTCGCGCTGTTGCCATTGCACGCGGCGCAGGCGGGCGCTCCACCCTCCGAGCGCGCCATCAATCAGATTCGCGCCGCGGTCGAGCACGCAGCCCCCGGGCAGGCTCTGCTTCTGAATCTGAAGAGCGAGTCGGACGCGCTCTATGCAAGCTATCTGTCCGAGGCGCTGCGCCTCTCAGGAGCCGGGCTTGCGGCCATCGTTGTATTATTGCTTATAACGCTGCGCTCGCCGGTCCGAGTGGCCGGCGTGGTCGCACCGCTGGTGCTCGCCGTGCTCGTCGTCGCCGCCGCTTTGCTGCTCGGGGGCCGATCCTTGACGATTTTGCATCTGATTGGAATGCTGCTCATCGTGGCTGTAGGCTCGAACTATGCGTTGTTCTTCGATCGAACCCGGGCCGATCAGCACGCGGGCACGGCACCGCTCACCCTGGCATCGCTCTTGATCGCCAATGCCACAACCGTCGTGGGATTTGGCGTTCTCGCGTTCTCACAGGTGCCGGTCTTGGCCGCGCTCGGATCCACTGTTGCCCCCGGGGCGTTCTTGGCGCTGGCTTTTTCTGCCGCGTTGAGCCGCGCGCCGCCCGTGCAGCGGGCCGGCAATCCTTAGATGGCCACCCGAGCTTCGCCACGCTGGACCCCGGCGCCGCTCCTCAAAGCCTCGGCGGCCTTGCACCTGGGCGCAGCGGCGCTGGCGCTCGCGCGCCCCACCCTTTGGCCGTGGGCGCTCGGCGCGGTCGTCGTTAATCACGTGCAGCTCGCCGCGACGGGACTGTGGCCACGCAGCACTTTGCTCGGGCCAAATCTAACGCGCCTGCCACCGGCGGCAGCTCGCCGCGGCGAAGTCGCGCTCAGCATCGACGATGGGCCGGAGCCCGCGGTCACTCCGCAAGTGCTCGATCTTCTCGACCAATACCGCGCCAAGGCTACGTTTTTCTGTGTCGGCAGACGCGTCGAGGCATGCGCGGAGCTGGCGCGCGAGATCGTGCACCGCGGCCATGCGATCGAAAATCACAGCTACCGGCATCTCAACTATTTTTCCCTGCTCGGTCCGCGCGCGCTGGCCCATGAGATCGAGCGGGCGCAGGAGGCCATCAGCGGTATTACGGGCCGGCGCCCACTTTTTTTTCGCGCCCCGGCCGGATTGCGCAGCCCCTTGCTCGACCCCATCCTGACGCGCCTCGATCTGTTGCTCGCGAGCTGGACGCGGCGCGGATTTGACTCCGTGAACCGCGATCCGGAATCCGTGTTCGCGCGCCTTGCGAGCGGACTTGCCGCCGGAGACATCCTGCTGCTGCACGATGGACATGCCGCGCGCACGCGCGCGGGCACGCCTGTGATCCTCGAGGTCTTGCCGCGACTTCTCGCGGCCTTTGCGCAGTCAGGGTTGACCCCCGTTCGCCTGAGCGCGGCGCTGACATGATGAAAATCCTCGCAGCGCGCGCGCTCATCGATGCCCGGCGCGTGCGTTGCCGCGGCGCCGCCGGGTGGCCGTGCCACGGTGCGCGCGGCCAGGCGGACGCAGAGCCCGCCCTGGCTTTGGTCTTGTCAACCCACGTGGCATTGCTGGCGTGGCTCGGATGACGCCGCTGCGCCTCACGTGCTTCACCGCAGTCAGCGCCGTGGGGTGCGGCACTGCCGCGACCTTGGCCTCCCTGGAACAGCAGCGCAGCGGCCTTGCGCCCTGCGCCTTTGAAACCGTCGACGTCGAGACTCATGTCGGGGAGGTCCCGGGAGTGGACGCGACTGCGCTGCCCGAATCTCTGCGCGCCTTCAGTTGCCGCAACAATCGACTCGCACAGCTCGGATTGATGCAGGATGGCTTCGCCGCAGCTGTCGCAGCGAGCGCCGGTCATTGGGGTCCGCGGCGCGTCGGGGTGTTTCTCGGCACCAGCACCTCCGGGATCCTGGAGACCGAGCTTGCGTATCGCGCGCGCGACCCTGTGGGTGGGGCGTTGCCCAAGGACTTCAACTACGCTGCTACTCACAATTCCTTCTCGGTCGCCGACTTCGTCCTGCAGGCGCTGCACCTGGAAGGTCCCGCGGCTGTGATGTGCACGGCCTGCTCCTCGAGCGCCAAGGTTTTCGCATCCGCTCAGCGCATGATCAGCGCGGGGCTGATTGACGCCGCCGTGGTCGGCGGCGTGGATTCGCTGTGTCTCACAACCCTCTACGGTTTTCACTCCCTACAGCTCACCTCGCGCCTCCCGTGCCGCCCTTTCGACGTGGCACGCGATGGCATTTCCATCGGCGAGGCCGCGGCGTTTGTATTGCTTGAGCGACCGCCGTCGCGCCTCGACGGCGATGCGATCATGCTCCTGGGCACTGGAGAATCGAGCGACGCCTATCACATGTCGAGCCCGCATCCCGAGGGCCGCGGTGCGCGCGCATCGATTCACCAGGCGCTCACGGCGGCGAAGCTTGCGCCCGGCGACATTGACTACATCAATCTGCACGGTACCGCCACCGTCAGCAACGACAGCGCCGAGGATCTCGCGGTCACCTCGGTATTCGGCACTGGCACCGCCTGCAGCTCGACCAAAGGGGCGACCGGTCACGCTTTGGGTGCGGCGGGCGCGCTCGAAGCGGTCATCTGTGCGCTTGCCATTCAGCATGGATTCATGCCGGGCGGCCTTAGCACGACCGCAGTCGACCCGAAACTGAACCTGCTCTATCTGTGTGAGAACCGGCGCGGCAGCGTGCGCCGCGTGCTGAGCAACTCTTTCGGGTTTGGCGGCGCCAACTGCAGTCTCATCTTTGGCCGCGCCGCCTGAGGCCATGCCGGCCATGATCCCACTGACCGCCTATATCGATGGGATTGGTTTGCTGGGTCCGGGATTTGCTGACTGGCCGAGCGCGGCGGCGATACTCTCCGCAGCGGCGCCGTACGTGGCGGCTGCGACAGTTCTGCCAGCTCCGCTGTCTTTGCCGCCCCCGGAAAGACGCCGCACCGGACGGGTTGTCAAACTGGCGCTCGCCGTGGGCTTCGAGGCCACGACGCGCGCCGCCATCGAGTGCAGCACATTGACGACGGTGTTCTCTTCCTCCGGCGGCGATGGGTTCAACTGCCACGAAATCTGCCAGGTGCTGGCAAGTTCGGATCGGCAACTATCGCCGACGCGATTTCACAACTCCGTGCACAATGTCGCCGCCGGATACTGGAGCATCGCCGCCGGCGCCACGGCTGGTGCCAACGTCCTGTGCGCACACGACGCGAGTTTCGGCGCGGGATTGCTCGAGGCCTTGACGCAGGTGGTAGTCGCGCGCGCGCCGCTGCTGCTGCTGGCTTACGATACGCAGTACCCGGAACCATTAAATGCCAAGCGCCCTATTCCCGATGCCTTCGGAGTCGCTCTGGTACTTACACCCAACGCAAGCGCGCCAACGCTTGCGAAGGTTACCGCCATGCTCACGGATAGCGACGCCGACCACATGAGCGAGCCGCTCCTTGAGGCGATGCGCGCATCCATTCCGGCCGCCCGCAGTCTCCCCTTGTTGCATAAGCTCGCACGCCGCGAAAGTGGGCGCGTCACTCTTGACTACCTCAACCATGCGCGTCTCGCGCTCGAGGTTGAGCCGTGCAGCTAGACCGCCGCTGGATCGGAGCTCACATTCCGCACGCCGGCAAGATGTGCCTGTTGGATGCGGTGCTGAGCTGGGACGCGACTCGCATCGAGTGCCGCACTGCCACGCATCGCGACCTCGACAATCCGCTGCGCTCGCACGGCCGGCTCGGCTGCGCCTGCGGAGTCGAATACGCAGCGCAAGCGATGGCCGTGCATGGCGCGCTCCTCGCCGGCCGTGCGGGCCCACCTGCGGCGGGCTACTTGGTCGGCCTGCGCCGCGTCCTGTTGAACGTCGCGCGCCTCGACGATATCGAGACCGATCTCTGGGTCAGCGCCGAGCGCGTGGACGGCGATGATACGATCGTCCTGTATCAGTTCTCCGTGCACAACGAGCTGCGCGCCTTCCTCAGCGGACGCGCGACCGTCGCGCTCGACGCCGCGGCTCTGACACGCACTGCTTCCGCAGGTGCCGCGCCATGAACGGCGTCGCCAGGCGCGCGCTGGTCACCGGTGGCAGCGGGCAGATCGGCGCTGCAATTTGCCGCCGTTTAGCGCTCGCCGGGCATTTTGTGTACGTGCAGGCACATCGCGGCATAGCCGCGGCGCACTCTCTGGTGGCCGAAATCATCGCCGCGGGCGGACACGCCCAGGCGCTTGCCTTCGACGTCACCGATGGCGCAGCAACACGCGCGGGCCTTGAGACAGTGCTCGCCGACGGCGCGATCCAGATCCTCGTGAACAATGCGGGGATTCACGATGATGCCGCATTTCCGGGCATGAGCGAACAGCAATGGCACCGGGTCATCGATGTCTCCGTCGACGGCTTCTTCAACGTGACGCAGCCGCTCATGCTGCCGATGATCCGCACGCGCTGGGGTCGCATCGTGACCACCTCCTCGGTTGCCGCGCTGATGGGCAATCGCGGTCAGGTCAACTACGCGGCGGCCAAAGGCGCACTCAACTCGGCCACACGCGCCTTGGCGCTGGAGGTGGCAACCCGCGGGATCACTGTCAATGCAGTTGCTCCCGGCATCATTGCCACCGGGATGACCGACACCATGTTTGACGATGCAACTATCGCGCGCCTGGTCCCGATGAAGCGCGTCGGTCAGCCCGCAGAAGTCGCAAATCTGGTTGCATTCCTCGTTTCCGAGGAGGCTGCCTACCTCACGGCGCAGGTGATCTCGATCAACGGCGGGATGACCTGATGGGGGTTGCGACCGCGGTGCCGGCCTTGGCCGTGCACAAGAACGAGACGCTGCTCTTCTTCACGCTCCTCGAGCTTGCGACTATCGTCGCCGCCGCGCGCGTAGCCGCGGCGTTGGCGCGGCGCGTCGGACAGTCGCCGGTGGTGGGCGAGATCGTCGTGGGAATCTTGTTGGGGCCGTCGCTATTCGGCTGGGTCGCCCCGCAAGCGTTCAATTTTATATTCCGCTCGGCGCCGCCGGAACCCCTGCAGACGCTCTCCGGATTGGCACTCGTACTGCTGATGTTTCAAATCGGGCTCGAGTTTGACTTCTCGCATCTCACGGCACGCAGCAACCGCGCAGTCGCGCTGCGTGTGGGCACGGCCTGCCTCCTGCTGCCGTTCGGACTCGGCCTCGCGCTCGGCTACTACGCCGCACCCATCCTCTCGCCGCAGGCAAATCGGCTCGATTCCGCGCTCTTTATTGCGACTGCATTCTCGATTACGGCGCTGCCGGTACTCGGCCGAATCATGCTTGACTTACAGATCACGCGCACGCAGCTTGCGGTGATCGCCATCAGTGCCGCGGCGTTGAACGATGTCGTCGGCTGGCTCCTGCTCGCGTTGGTCACGGCGCTCAGCCTCGCAACCTTCGATGGCGCGCATTACGGACTGCGCATCCTACTGCTCGCGGGCTACATCCTCCTGTGCGTGGTGTGGCTGCGACCGCTGTTGAAGAAAATCGTGCGCCGCTCTGATCTCAGCGACGGCAGGATATCAAGCGCTCTCATGAGCTTCTTGCTGAGCACGATCTTCCTCTCGGCCATGGTCACCTACGAACTTGGCATCTTTGCCGTCTTCGGCGCCTTCATGATGGGCGTCATTCTGTTCGATGAACCGCAACTGGTGCGCGCGTGGCAAGGACGGGTCGGTGACTTTGTCACCGTGTTCTTCCTGCCGATATACTTCACCTACACGGGATTGCGCACCTCGGTACAGGGCCTCGAGACTGCGCAGCTGTGGGGTTGGTGCGCTCTCACCATAGCGTTGGCGACCCTTGGAAAGTTTGGCAGCGCCTATATTGCCGCGCGCCGCTCTTTGGATCACACGTCCGCGACAATACTTGGCTTCATGATGAACACGCGCGGGCTCATGGAGCTGGTGGTCATCAACGTCGGCCTTGATCTCGGCGTCATCTCACAGCAGATGTTTACGATTCTTGTGTTGATGGCGCTCGTGAGCACAGTGATTACGACACCGGCGCTACGGTTCTATCTGCCGCGCGCCGGCATCGCGCTGCTGGCGCGCCGCTAGGTCTTCAGCGCCTGGCTCGATGGCGCCGGCACGCGTGGCGGCTGCGCGCACTATGCCTAGGCCGCGCAGCGCAAGAAAACAACTGCAGAGCACTGCCACATAAGCGCCCGCACCAATTGATATGTGCGACGCCACCGTGTCGCTCGCACGCGTAACGGCTGCCTGGGCGATACGCGCAAGGAACGCGCTCACCGAATGCGGATCGGGGTCGGCGGGGATGTAGCTCGTGGAACTCTTGGCATACAGCACGGCAAAACTGACCGTCATCACCGCGAAGGGAATGAGATAGGTGAGCCAGGCGTTTTTGCGTTTGTAGAGTATCGAGATCGCGGGCGCCAAGACCGCCGCAGCACATACAAGCCCAAATGCGAGCGTCGCGAGCGCGTGCGAGCGATTGATGCCACCTAAACGGCCGAAGGGGTCCTGGATGACGGCCCAGACATCGTAGAAGCGAATGCTCTGCTGCCACAGGCCGAGATTTAGGACGAGCGTGGTCATCAAAAACCAGCCAACGCCGATGGCGCCCAGAGCAGCGAGCGCCGCGTGATCTACGTCTACTTTTCGTTGCATTAAGTCTCACCCGCGTGACGCCGCGACGCTTTTAGTTTGTCACCATTCCCAAGCGCGTGATAGATTTGTTTCGCACGGGAGTAATAATAATGAAACGCACGCACCGTATCGCGGTCGTATGCGGCATGATCGTCATCATCACCGGCTGCACGACGCTCAACGATCAGAAGTGGTATCAGGAGACGAAAGAGGCGTCGGCCAAGGCGGCGGATACCGTCACGGACACGACGTCCAAAACCTTCAAGCGCATGCAGCACTATCTTGCGGAGAAGGACGTGCTGCAGACATTCCACGACGCGGGTGAGCACAGCGAGGCGGTGGTCCTCGACGTCCTGCACAAGTCGAAGCTGCATGCGGGCGCGAACACGAGCAAGGCGACCCCGCACGGGACGGCGCCTGCGCCGCCCGCAAAAGGGCAGCCTGCCGCGCCCGCCGTACCGCAGAAGTACGCCGGCAACCTGCGTTGGCCAGTCGATGCAGGCATCGTCAGCTCAGAGTTCGGCGCCCGCTGGGGCAAGCAGCACAAGGGAATCGACATCGCAGCAGACGCCGGCGAACCCGTCTATGCGATAGCCGACGCCGACGTCATCTACGCGGGCGACGGCCTGCGCGGCTACGGCAACGTCGTGATTCTGCGCCACGATGCACAAATGACTTCCCTGTACGCGCACAACAGCGAGCTGAAGGTCCATCAGGGCGACCACGTCACGCAGGGCACGCTGATATCGCTCCTCGGCAATACCGGTCATTCGACCGGCCCGCACGTGCATTTTGAGATCCGTGAGGGCGACACGGCGATCAAC
>Ga0182018_10005580_pt1 | contig 10079 bp, 8 predicted proteins | sample 812P2MmetaG_FD_120490 | JGI IMG/M metagenome (GOLD analysis project Ga0182018, IMG submission 120490) | Permafrost microbial communities from Stordalen Mire, Sweden - 812P2M metaG | ecosystem: Environmental > Terrestrial > Soil > Wetlands > Permafrost | place: Sweden: Stordalen | collected... | reverse complement strand
GTCGATGGCAACGGCAAACCCGATGCCATCAAGGGCCGCATCGAGATGATCAAAAAGCAGATCGAGGAGACCGATTCGGACTTCGACCGCGAGAAGCTGCAAGAGCGTCTGGCGAAGCTTTCCGGCGGCGTCGCGGTCATTCAGGTGGGCGCGGCCACGGAGACCGAGCTCAAAGAGAAAAAGCACCGCATCGAGGACGCTCTGAGCGCGACCCGCGCGGCCGTGCAAGAAGGCATGATCCCCGGCGGCGGCGCGTCGCTCATTCATGCGATCAAAGCGATCGACCGTTACGAGCCCCCGAAAACAAACGGTCACGCCTCGACGTGGGCCGACGAGAAGATCGGCATCAGCATCGTGCGCAAGGCCCTTGAAGAGCCGGCCCGTCAAATCGCCGACAACGCGGGATTTGAAGGTTCGGTTCAGGTGAATGCGGTTCGCATCAAGAGCGCGCCGTTCGGCTTCGACGCAATGACCGGCGAGATCGTGGACATGTTCGCCGCGGGCATCGTCGAGCCGCTCAAAGTGACGCGCGCAGCGTTACAGAATGCGGCCTCGATCGGCGCGTTGATCCTCACCACCGAAACCCTCATCGCGGATAAGCCCGAGCCCAAGAAAGAGTCAACGGGCGCGCCCGGCGGCGGCATGGGCGGATACGGCGACATGATGTAGGCGTCGCTCTCGGCGACGAATACGAGAAGGCGCGTCGTGCACGACGCGCCTTCTCTTTGCAGCGCCATCCTGAGAACGCGCGCGCCTTAGCCGGCCGACGTTTTCCAGAACTTGGGGCAGAGCAATGTATCGACTTGATCGCCGGCCAGCCCGTCGATCATATCCTCGGTGACGTTGAGGAGAATGCTTTCCGGCCAGCCGCTCCAAGAAACGGGAAACGACATCGGTATTCGCACGTAATGATACTGGTGCGTCGGGGTTCGCAGGCGCAGCGTGAGTTGTTGCGGGCTATTGCCGCCGGACACGTCGGAATAGAGCCACGCATAATATGAGTCCTGATCGTTCTCTATCACGATGTGCGTCGGCAGCGGTTGCGGAAGCGGTTTCCCGCAGGTCACCGCGTTCTTGTCGAAGAGGACGAAGGTCGGTTGCACGTAGAGGAAGGATTGCGGCGCCGTACCGGAGAGCAGCAGCGGCATGGGAGGCGCAGGGGCGGGCGAGTCGCTGAGTTTCTCGGTTATGTTGCGATCGTATCCCGGGATGAAGTAGACATAATCCGTCGCCGAGCAGCGATACTTGGGAGCGGTGAGATCGAGGCGATAGAGCCCGAACGCGTTGTCGAACTCGACGATCGCCTGCCGATCGTCGCCGCGCTCGAAGTGAAAGACTTTGCCCACCTCCTGCCGTCCGATCCGGTCGGTCAGACTGACGCGCAGCGCGATGCTCGTCCCGGCCGGCGCGCGCGCGATCGCGCCGCAGAAGCCGGCATGCAGAACGATATGAGCGAGCGCGAGCATGGATGAGGTCTTTCGGCCTTCCGCCGCCGACTCCATTCGCCGGAGCAGCCGCTCGCCTTGGCGGGAGCAGGCCGCACCGACACGACGGATAACTTCACCGATCATGTCAGTGCGTGCCATCAACGATTTTACGATTCGCGTGGCAACGGTCAACGGTTCGGGAAGTCAATCCTCCAATCTGGTGCTGACCAACGCCATCGCTAGCCTCGGGATTCCCGTCGCTCCGAAGAACGTTTTTCCCTCGAACATCGAGGGCTTGCCCACCTGGTTCGACGTGCGGGTTTCGGCGCTGGGATATCAATGCCGCGCGCGCGACTTCGACGTGCTGGTAGCACTCAACGCCGCGACGTGGCAACAAGACGTCGCCGGCGTCAAGTCCGGCGGTGCGGTCGTGCACGAAGACAGCTTTCCTTGCAAGGGCGACACGCTGCGCGAGGATCTTAGCTACTACGCCGTTCCGTTTACGGCGCTGGCGAAAGAGCACTTCGCCGATAAAGGTGACCTGCGCAAATACTTGATGAATATGATCTACGTAGGCGTGTTGGCGCAGCTCCTCGATATTCCCGAAGCGTCCCTCGAAGAAAGCTTACGATCGCAGTTTCGCAGCAAGGCCTCGGCGGTCGAGCTCAATCTTTCCGCCGTGCGCGTCGGCATCGAGTACGCGCGGCAGCATCTTGAGAAGCACGACCCTTGGCGCCTCGTACCGATGAGCGGAAAAACCGAGGGCCTAATGTTCATGGAAGGCAATCGCGCCGCGGCGTTAGGCTGCGTCATGGGCGGCTGCACCGTTGCCGCCTGGTATCCGATCACGCCGTCCTCCTCGCTGTGCGAATACTTCATTCAGTATTGCGACCGCTATCGCGTCGATAAAGAGACCGGCGAACGCAGGGTTGCCATCGTTCAAGCCGAGGACGAGCTCGCTGCCGCCGGGATCGTCTTTGGCGCGGGATGGGCGGGCGCGCGAGCGATGACGTCGACCTCGGGCCCGGGCATCTCGTTGATGGCCGAATATGCGGGCTACGGATATTTCGCCGAAGTTCCGGGCGTAATCTTCGACGTACAGCGCGCCGGACCGTCGACGGGACTGCCGACGCGAACGATGCAAGGCGACGTGTCGTTTGCGTACACGCTCTCGCACGGCGATACCAAGCATCTCGTGCTCTTGCCCGCGACGGTGGCCGAAGCGTACGAGCTTTCAATGGAAGCGTTCGACCTGGCGGAGCGCTTTCAAACCCCGGTCTTTGTGCTCAGCGATCTCGATCTTGGAATGAACGCATGGCTGACGCCGCCACTGTCGTATCCGGAGAAGCCCTTCGACCGCGGAAAAGTGCTTGGCGCCGACGACATGAGCTCGATGAAGTCGTGGGGGCGTTACCGCGACGTCGACAAGGACGGAATCGGCTATCGCACGCTGCCCGGGACCGACCATCCCGGGGCCGGGTTCTTCACCCGCGGCACCGGCCACGACGAGGAGGCGCGTTATTCGGAGCTCCCCGAGGTTTGGCAGCGCAATCTCGATCGACTTAACCGAAAGACTGAAACGGCACGGACGGCCGTGCCGGCGCCGGTCGTTGCCGAGAAAACCACCACTAAGATCGCGATCCTAGCGTACGGGACGACCCACCACGCCGTCGTGGAGGCTATCGATTTTTTGCGCGAATCCGGGATCGAATTCAACTACATGCGCGTGCGCGCGCTGCCACTCTCGCCCGACGTCGCGACCTTCGTAAAGCGTCACGATCGCGTTTACGTCGTCGAGCAGAATCGCGACGGACAACTGTACGGCATTCTACGAACGGAGCTCCCAACTCACCTAATCGGCCGCCTGGAATCGATCCGGCATTACAACGGTGTGCCGATCGATGCCCACGCAATTATCGATCCCCTGCTCGACGCGGAACGCGCGCCGGCGGTAGTCGCGGAATAGGATGACAGCATGACCGTAAACATCGTTGGCCTCACTCGCGAGGTCTACAAGGGGCTTCCGACCACGCTCTGTGCGGGCTGCGGGCACAACTCGATCACCAATCATTTGATCAAAGCGCTCTACGAGTATGGCGTCGAGCCGCACAAGCTCGCGAAAATGAGCGGTATCGGCTGTTCCTCGAAGACGCCGGCCTACTTCGTCGAGCAGGCGCACGGCTTCAACGGTTTACACGGACGCATGCCCTCGGCGGCGACGGGAGCGAAGCTGGCCAACAGCGAGTTGCTCGTTCTCGGCATCAGCGGCGATGGCGACACCGCGAGCATCGGGCTCGGACAGTACTGTCACATGATCCGGCGTAACCTGGACTGCACGTACATCGTCGAGAACAACGGCTGCTATGGTTTGACCAAGGGGCAGTTTTCGGCCACCGCCGACGTCGGCTCGAAACAAAAAGGCGGAAAGACCAACGAGTACGCGACGATCGATATTTGCGGACTCGCCATCGAGCTGGGCGCCACTTTCGTCGCGCGCTCGTTTTCGGGAGATGGTAAGCAACTCGTGCCGTTGCTGCAGGCCGCCTTTTCGCATCGCGGCACCGCCATTCTCGACGTCATCAGTCCGTGCGTCACGTTCAACGATCACGAAGGCTCGACCAAGAGTTATGCCTACGTCAAAGAGCACGACATCGTGCTGCACACCGCCGATTATATCGCTGGGGGTCGCGAGATCGTGGTCGATTACGAACCCGGTACCGTACAGGACGTTACGCTCGACGACGGCTCGCACGTGCTGCTCCGCAAACTCGACATCGAGTACGATCCGACCGACGGAATCAGTGCGTTGCGCGTGATTCACGAGACGCGAGCGCGTGGCGAGTTCGTTACCGGACTGCTTTACGTCGACACGACGCAGCAGGACCTCTGCGCGCGCGAGCACCTGGTGAAGCAGCCTTTGGCGCAGCTCGACGAAGAGTCGCTGCGAATCGGCCGCGACGAGTGGCGGAAGCTGATGGACCCGGCACCCTGACCGCTGACGTCATCGCCGCGTTACGGCAAGCAAAATCCGTTTTCGTTCTGACCGGTTCGGGCATTTCGGCGGAGAGCGGCTTGCCGACGTTTCGAGGCGACGGCGGTCTTTGGCGCGCGCATCGCGTAGAAGAGCTCGCTTCACCCGAGGGTTTCGCGCGCGATCCGGTTCTGGTCTGGACCTGGTATAACGAACGCAAGGCCGCTCACGAACGAGCGCAACCCAACGCCGGCCATTACGCGCTCGCGCAACTCGAGGGCTCGTTGCGCGACTTTACGCTGGCAACGCAGAACGTGGACTCGCTGCATCAGCGCGCCGGGTCCCGCAACGTGCTCGAGTTGCATGGCAGCCTGCGAGAAGCTCGGTGTACGCGCTGCCACGCGCGCCGCCCGTTCGACGCTACGGGTCTTCCGCCCGACGAGATCGACCACTCGTGCGGCGGTCGCTGGCGCCCCGACATCGTCTGGTTCGGCGAATCGCTCCCGCCGGCGGCCTGGCACCGAGCGCAGGAAGCGGCCGCACGCGCGGACGTCATTCTCGTCGTCGGGACGAGCGCCGTCGTCTATCCTGCCGTCGCGCTTGCAACGCATTACAACGGTCGCGCTTTTGTTGCGGAGATCAATCCGGAACGGACGGCGATCAGCGATAGAGTGGATTGCGTCCTGACGGGAACGGCTGCCGGCGTGCTTCCCTATTTAGCTGCGGACTAAGAGGGTCGTTTCGCAAGCAACTCCGTGAGCTTGCGTTCCATGCCGCGCAGCTGTGCATTCTCGGCTTCGACCTTTGCCAATTGATCGCGTAACTCCGTGGTCGCGACGTGGCCGTATCCCGCCGCGGCCGCAGCCGCGAGCCGGCGCAAATTGCGGCGCTCGCCCGGATCGAGGTCCTCACCGGTGCGGTGGCCGCCATACAATGCAATCGCTTCCAACTGCGGACCGACCGCGACCGCAACGGCGTATAGCACCCGGCGCTCGTCGCCGGGAAGGTCGGAGCGCGACCACCGCAAATCGTGCGGGTCGATTGCATCGAGGCCGGCGCGCAGGCGCAAGACGAGCGAATCGTCCTCGGCCAGGGACGTTGCTTCGGACTCGCGCCAGCCGTGAGCGCGAACGCGCCGATACTCGGCATTTTCGCAGCGAAAGAGGGCTCCCGACGAAAGAGCGAACGCCTCAACCGGTTCCTTCACGAGCGCTTCGTCGATCGACCGCGCGGTCGACGCCTGCGGCAAGGAGCGCGCGACCCGGGCGAGCCGCTCTTCGGCGAGGTGGTGTCGGCGGAAGAGCACGCGATCGACAAAATCGTCAACCCGTTTGTGAAGCTCGTTGAGCGAGATCCCCAAGGCGATCGCTGCAGCGATGTCGAGGAATGTCGCGACGCCTTGGCGCTCCAAGAGCTTTCCGAAAACGTATTCGATCGATGTAAAAATAGCGACGGCAAAGACGGTCAGCGTCGTGTAAACCACGGTGCGGCTGATGATGAAGTTTACGTCCATGACGCGGTGCCGAATCACGCCGTACGCGACTGCGGCGGCAACCAACGCCGGCGAGGCCGAAAATGCGATTGCGAGAGCAAAGAGCGCACTTTGGCTGGTCGTCCATTCCGAGCCGACTTGCTGCAGGACGCCGCTCACGATCAACACGACGAAGCTGGCGATGACCGGCAGCAAGCGCGTGCGCGTGCCGCCCGGCGTCGTGACGTAGGTTGAGACGAGAGCGATCGATGCTGCAGCGCCGGGCAGTACGACGGCGTAATTTGCCAACGAAATCCAATGTGCGGGGGGCACGAGCGAAAAGCGCAGTTGCATATAAGCATAGAGATAAATCGCCGCAACGATCGCGCCAATTGGCAGGCTGAGCCGGTAGATGATTTGAGCGACGCCGGTGGGCCGGTCGTTAGGAAATCGGCTAGCGAAGATCGTGATGGCTGCGATTTGCGCCGCGTAGAGCAGCGCGAGAGCTGCGTCGAATGCCGCGGCGTTTACATTTTCGGTTTGCTGCGACCAGAAGATCAGGTTCCACGGCATCAGCAGCGGCGGCGCTATCAAGGCGAACGCCCAAGTCATCGAGCTCGGCCGCAAGCCTACCAGCAGCAGACCGGTCAATCCGAAAGCAAGACCGGCTAACGCGTAGGTGAGTGTCTCAACGCGGCTTATGGCGGTCGTAGACCCGGCGTGCAGCATCACCCAACGTGCCCGTCCGGAGTGAACGATCTCGAACGTGATCGGCGCGTCGCCCGGAACGTTCTCTTGAAAGATGACGAAGTGCCGCCCGCGTAGCGGCAGCGTCGCATAAATCAGCCGGTCCCCCCGCACGATTGCCGCACGATCGGCCGGCGAGGCGCGCTCGACGTCCACGATTGACCTGCCGTCGCTTCCAACGAGAAATCCATAGGCTCCGATGGCTGCCTTGTAGGGCGCAACAGATGCTGCAGCGGCCGCAAGCTCGAGCAGGGCGAGGATCGCGACGAGGGCCATGCGCGTGCGGTTAGGCACGCACTCGCTTCGCGGCGCGCCGAGCAAAGAGCGCATAGACGGGCAACCCTGAGAGTAGAATCGCGATGCCAATGCCCGTATCGTGCGGCGATTTCAGGACGGTGTCTCCCACGATATACCACGCCGCGGCGAGAAAGAGCAGCGTCGTTACCGGGTGTCCCGGCATGCTGAAGACGGGCTTGCGCGCCCAGGGATCGCGCGCGTCGCGATTGCGGAAGACGATCAGTGCGATCGCGGCGAGCCCGAAGAAGATATAATCGTTGCAGGTCACGTAGTTCAGAATCTGGTCGTAGCTGCCGGAGAGCGCGATGACGATTGCGATCAGTCCTTGCAGTAGGATTGCGAGCACGGGCGCGTGAGTCCGGGCGTTCACCCAAGCGAGCTGTTTGAAAAACGTGCCGTCAGCGGCCATCTGAAAGTAGACCCGGGGCGACGTAAGAATCTGGTTGCTCAGAAAGCCGAGCGTAGAAAGTGCGATTACGGCGGCCATGATCTGCAAACCGATTGGACCGAAAGCGATTCCCGCAACCTGCGAGGCCGGCGTATTTGTTGCCGCCAAGCCGCCGATGCCGAGCGCGCGTAGACAGGCTGCATTCACCGCCAGGTAGAGGATGACGACAACACCGACGCCGACGATCAAGCCGCGCGGCAACGTTTTCTGCGGCTGGTGTAACTCGGCGGTCATAAAGCTCGACGTTTGCCAGCCGCTGTAGGCGAAGAGTACCGGCACCATTGCCAGTCCGATCACGGCGAACGTCCCTCCGGGCGCCGAATGCGCAGGCATTGCTACCGCCCCGCCTGCGGCGTGAACCGCAAAAAGGCCGATGGCCGCAAACGCCGCAATGGCGAGGACCTTGAGCACCATGAAAGCGTTTTGCGTCGTCGTGCCGGTGCGAACGCCAAGCGCATTGATCGCCGTGAACGCCGCGATTGCAACGACGGCGACTCCTGCAGTTGAAGCGTGCCAACTCGTTAACGTTGCAAAATAATTGGAGAACGTCACTGCGGCCGCAGCCATCCCGCCGCTTTGAGACACGAGCAGCAACGTCCAGCCAAAGATGAATGCGAGCGCCGGATGAAACGCGTCCCGCAGATACGCGTAGAGGCCGCCGTCCGCGGGACGGCGCGCCGCCAGCTCCGCGAAGATGCCCGCGCCGAGGAGCGCGATCAGGCCGCCCGCGACCCAAACCGCCATCACCAGGAATCCGTTGCCGACAAAGCGGGCGACGACCGATGGGTTCATAAAGATGCCCGAGCCGATGATGCCGCCCATCACGATGAGCGCGGCATCCCGGCCTCCTAGGAGCCGTACCAGTTTCGGTGCCGGCGCGCTCATCGGGGGAATGTCCACATTCCAGCGAAGAGGCGCGTCATGTTCGCAATTGCAACGTTCGTCCTGGCCATGCTCGGTATCACCGTAGCTCAGATGCCTCCTCCGGGGCCGCCGCCCCCTCTTTCGCAGCCGCCGCTCGAAAGCGGCTCATGCCTCGATTCGCCCCGAGCGGTCCCAAAGGTGCTTATGAAGCCGGTTTCGCGTGCCATGCAGTTAGTCGGCATCGATGCAGTCGTTTCGACGGCGACGATGACGTCCAACCAGACCATCGGCTTCTTGTATACGACCGGGGACGGCGGCACGTGGCTCGGCGAGCGAACCGGGCTCTACATGTCCGCCGCCAACGCCACCTCGATCAACGCCGTCTTGGCAGCAACCCACGCCGCAGGCGTCGCGAAGGATGAGTTTCCCCCGCAGAGCCGCTATGGTGAGCCCACGGGGTACCCACAATTCTTTAGAGTGCAGGTGCCGCCCGGCGCCCTGGCCGCCTTGCGAATCGAACTCATACCGTGCGTCCGCTGGCCGAGCACGCGCCCGCTTCCCGATCCCACGATGTAACACTTAGCAGAGGCCGCATCCGAGTGCTAAAATGACGGGTTATTGGCCCTGATGGAGTTCGTGGCTCGGGCCCGCTTGGGAGCTTTCGCGCCAAATGCTGACGTCTTCGTCGACGAGGATCAGCGGCGCGTCGTCGTGGTCGTAGAGGTGGCTGGAGCCGATCCCGAGAGTCTGCGCGTCGTCGTTGACGAGCGGTTTTTCATCATCGGCGGACGCCGCCGCGAGGCCGCGCGGTTGCGCAACGGTTCCTTCGTACAGAAAGAGATCGCGCACGGCGAGTTCGTCAAAAGGATCGCGTTGCCGGTAGCGGTGGAATACGATCGGATCGCGGCGACGTATGAGGACGGTTTTTTGATCGTCGTCGCACCGATTGCGGCGATGGCCTACCAGCCGACGGCCCGAACCGAACTCCACATCTTGGTAAAAAGGACCCATTCCTAAATACAGATGGCTCATAAATCTAGTCAAAACATCGTTCCCGCCAATTTGATCGGCATTCTGCCGCTCCAAGAGGCGGTGCTTTATCCGCATACCGTCATTCCGCTGGCGGTCGTCAAGAAATCCGGCATTCAACTCGTCGAGGAAGCGTTGCGCGAAGGAAAACCGATCGGTCTGACCGTCCTGCGCGATCGCGAGATAGAGGACCCCGGCCCCGAAGACGTGCAGCGCGTCGGCACGATCGGCGTCATACAAAAGATGCTGAAAGTTCCCGACGGCACGCTGCGATGCATCGTTGCCGGTCAGCAGGTCTTCCGCATCGAACAGTTCACGCAGGTCGCACCCTATATGGTTGCCGCTTACACCGAGTTGCCGGACTCAACGGTCGAGAACGAAGAGCTCGTCGCGATGCAGCGCAATTTGGCGGGACTCTTCCAAAAACTGCTTTCGTATCTCCCACAAGCGCCGCGCGAGATGGAGATGGAAGTCGCCAACATCACCGATCCGGTGGTGCTGACCTACTTCGTCGCCTCGACGATGCGTTTGGATACCGCCGATCGTCAGGCGCTTCTCGAGGAACGCGACACGGCCAAGCGCATGCGCAAGCTGACGATGCTTCTCACAAAGGAGCTAGAGGTCGTCGAGCTCGGCCATAAGATCCAGAGCGACATCCAACGCGAGATGGAGAAGAATCAACGCGAGTTCTATCTCCGCCAACAGCTGCGCGCAATACAGGAAGAGCTTGGCGAAGTCGATCCGCAGCAGGCCGAGAACAACGAGCTGCGGGGCAAGATCGACGGTGCGGCGATGCCGCCCGACGTGAAGAAGGCGGCCGACCGC
>Ga0182018_10005579_pt1 | contig 10080 bp, 7 predicted proteins | sample 812P2MmetaG_FD_120490 | JGI IMG/M metagenome (GOLD analysis project Ga0182018, IMG submission 120490) | Permafrost microbial communities from Stordalen Mire, Sweden - 812P2M metaG | ecosystem: Environmental > Terrestrial > Soil > Wetlands > Permafrost | place: Sweden: Stordalen | collected... | reverse complement strand
ATTTCGAGAATTACGGGTACCTGGACGTCACCCGCGGCGATAAGTGGGAGCGGGACTTTGTGCCGGAGAAGTTCGATTATTTAAATGATCCCAAGTCCCCGATTCGCCTGGAGCCGCACATTGGAGTGGTGCAGGAGTTCGTCAACAGCATCCTGGAAAAGCGGGCGCCGGCAGTGGGCGGTGCAGCCGGGCGCGCGGCGGTGGAAGTCTGCGAGGCGTGCCAAATATCCGCACGGGAAGGGCGGGCGGTGGACTTACCACTGCGGTGAACGACCGCGAATCCCGACCGGTGGCTGAAAACGTAAAACGATCCCGACGGCCGGTCAGCGTGTAATTCTGCTCGCTGCCTCCAAGGCCGCGTCAATGTCCTGGTCCGAATGCGCCGCCGAGATATACCAGCGACCATCCGGCAAGGCGAGCACTCCTTCATCGAGCAGCGCGAGGACGAAATCCCGGTATTTGGCTTGATCCGCCGCGAGCGTCTCGCGGTAGTTGGTGGCTTGGTTTTCCATGAATGACAGTTGGAAAACCGGGCCGCCTCCCGACGTAACCACCTTAAATCCACTATCGCGAAGCAGCTTTTCCAGGCCGAGCCGCAGGCGCTCGCCGCGCTTCCATAGACCCTCGTAGATGGTGTGGCGATCGCGTGAAAGAATATCCAGCGTCCCTTTGGCGGCGGCGAGCGCGATTGGATTTCCGTTGAGGGTGCCCGCGTGAACCACTTTTCCCGACGCGATAAGCTCCATGAAATCGTGTCTTCCGGCGAGCGCGCTGACGGCCACACCGCCGCCCAGCGCTTTTGCGTAGGTAGCGAGGTCGGGGGTAACGCCATAGTGCCCTTGCGCGCCCGCGAGGTGCAGTCGAAAGCCGGTGATTACCTCGTCGAAGATGAGCAGAACCTCGTACTGCCGGGTGATCCTGCGAAGAAACTCCAGGAATCCCGGATTCGGCGGGATGCAACCGCTGTTGCACAGCATGGGTTCGCAGATTACCGCGGAGATTTCGGCGGAGTGGCTGGCGAAGATTCGTTCGACGGATTGTGGGTCGTTCCAGGCAGCGACGAAAACATCGGTGTGCGCCCTTTGTCCCGCGCCCGCACCCACTGGCTCTCCCTTAGCGGATGCGATTTCCGCAGCGGTTGGGTGATAGCTGACCAGCACGCTATCGTCCCAACCATGGTAGTGGCCCTCGAACTTCAGGAATTTTTGACGCCCGGTGGCGGCGCGTGCCAGGCGCAGAGCTACCTGGACAATTTCCGTGCCGCTGTTTGCAAAACAGACCAGGTCGCAGCAAGGTATAATCTCAACCATTCGTTCAGCAACCTGAAACTCGAGATCATGTTGGGCCCCGTAAGTAAAACCATTCCTTAAGTGTTCGGTGATCGCATCCACTAGCTCCGGCGGCGACTGGCCAAGAATTAGCGGTCCCCAGGCCAGACCGAAGTCGCAATACTCGTTCCCGTCCACGTCGATGGCGCGGCAGCCGTATCCCCGTTGGAAGTAGAGCGGGTAAGGGCGGGCGCTGCGGCGAAGTCCGCTGGAGACGCCACCAGCCAGCGATTCCTGGGCGCGGTCGAAGCGTTCCAAAGAGCCTGGGGTTCTCGCGCGAACCCGTTCTTCTCGCTGTTTCGCACCGAAGGATTCGTTGGCCATGTTCGGAAAAGCTCCGTTAGTTGATGGCCGCGAGCGAGGCACGGCGTCTCACAAGAATTCAGAAATTATAGCAGCGGCGAGTCGCTAGAAAATCAAATCACCCTGGCCGATTTGTCGAGGAATGAAACCCTGTTCGAGATGCTCGACGGCTACGTCGATGTGGCGCTGTCCGCCGCGCAGGGTGAACAGACCGTGCCCCGGAAACAATCCCTCAATCCCCAGATTGCTCAACTTTCGCAAGTCGGCCCGGTAGCCACTCATTCCCGAACCTTCGGCATTGATGACGCCCAGCACTCCGCCGTAGAAAATCACGTCGGCGGAAAACAGAGCGGGCTTTCCATCGATTTCGGCGAGGAAACATGACGAATCATCACTATGTCCGCGTACTCGAATCACTTTCCAGGTCAAGCCGCCCGCCTCGAATTGCTCGCCATCGCGGAATGACTGGTTGACCTCGCACGGGGTGAAACGGAAATCCGCGGGATAGACGCCTTGAGTGCGAGCCAGCCGCAGCCCGCTGGCCTCCTCGTCGCCTTGCTCCAGAATGCGACGCGTATATTCGGTGGTGATTACCCTGCAGTTAGTCTTCGCGTGGATGGAAGCAGCGCCGCCACAGTGGTCGAGATGCCCGTGGGTTGCCAGCAAGGTTTCCACATCGTTCGCCCCGAGGTCCGCGCGGAGATTGGCCAGCAGAGCGTCGGTGTGGGTACCCGCGCCGGAGTCTACCAGGACGATGCCGGCGGGACCGCGAACCGCGTACACGTGGCAGTCCCAGGGACCGGAGATTCCGTACTGGAAGCTAGCAACAAGAGCGAGGGATGAAGTAACGCGCATGGAAGCGAGCCAGTATCCTTTGGAAAAGGAAAAGATTATCCCGGCTGGACAAAGTAGCACAGGGCCGTTATTCTGTCGACCGTCGACAGCCTGAACGGGCAGGTAACCGCTCCCGGATCGAATTCTCTCCGCTCGACACGTCATCAATTGCTAAGTGTCACGTACCAAGCAGGTACACACGTGCTAGATACTGACGTGCCAAGTAGCCACGACCCTCTGAATCCGGCCCCAACCAGCCGATGACCCCGACCATTACACTCGAGTCAACCGGATTAGTTTACTGCAATCCAGCGCCGCACCTGCGCAGCGTGGTGGCGTACCATCCTTCGTTAACCATCGTTGCCCATGCGCAACAAGAGCTGATCGCCACCTTCGATATCGGCGAAGCCATCGAGTCACTCGACTATCACACCGTGCTCAGCCGATCGATGGACGGCGGCGCTACATGGAACCTCGAAGGGCCGTTGATCAAAGCGCCCCCGCCCCGGACTTCGCACACCGCGCGCACCAGTCGCGTGTCCGACGGATCCTTGGTGGGACTGGCGGCGATTTTCCATCGCGATAATCCGGATGCGGGGCTGATCAATCGCGCGACATTCGGGTTTGTGCCGATGGACATTTGCTTGATGCGGTCGTTCGACGCCGGGAGATCCTGGACGCCGCCCCAGCAGCTCAAGCTTCCGCTCGTCGGGCCTTCCTGGGAAATCTGCCACTCGATTCTCGAGTTGCGCAGCGGCCGTTGGCTGCTTCCCACGGCGACGTGGAGAGGATGGAACGGTGAAAATCCGTCGGGCGAGCAGACCGTGGCATTCATCAGCGACGATCGCGGAGAATCCTGGGACAAATTCGGGCGCATTTTCGACGGGCGCCAAGATCAGCGCTCGCGACTCGAAGTCTCGGTGGTGGAACTTCCCGATGGCCGAATTTTGGCCGTGGGTTGGGTGCACGACCCCACGACATGTACGAATTTCCCCACGGAATATTGCCTCAGCGACGACCACGCGGAGAATTTCAGCGCGCCTTTACCGACCGGATTCGAGGCGGAGACGTGCAAGCTGCTGGTCCTACGTGACGGGCGGATTTTTTGCGCATATCGGCGGACGGACCGGCCAGGATTGTGGGGAAGGGTTGCGGAAATCCAGGGCTCGCGGTGGGTGAACTTAGCGGAGGAGCCACTGTGGCAAGGCGCGGGCGGCGTCACAACCTCGACCGGAAATTCGGCGGACGGGCTTAGCTCGTTGAAATTCGGGTACCCGAGCCTGCAGGAACTTGGGAACGGAGAAGTGCTGCTGCTGTTTTGGTGCCAGGAAACGTGCGTGACGAACATTCGCTGGATGAAAATCAAAGTCGAGTGATATTCGAGACCGGCGAAAAGCAACGTGATGGCGAGAAATTCCAAGCAGGTTTGAGGAATCAATGACGCTCAAAAGGCTCCAAGGTGTGGTTCCCCCCATTGGCACTCCGCTGACCACCGGCGATCGTGTGGATGAAGCCGGCCTGCGGCGGTTGACGCAGTACCTGCTGCAGGCGGGAGTCGCGGGCATCCTGGCGAACGGAACCATGGGCGGTTTCGCCTTTCTGACCGACGAGGAGCAGCTCCGCGCAATTTCGATCATCGTCGACGAGGTGAACGGCGCGATCCCGGTGATCGGCGGGGTGGGCGAAACAAGCACCAGCCGTGCGGTTCGCAAGGCGAAGCAAATCCGCGAATGCGGCGTGACGTATCTGTCGGTCCTGCCTCCTTACTATTTCTTCGCCACCCAGGCGCATTTGATCGCTTACTTCTCGGACGTTGCCGCTGCCGTCGACTTGCCGATTTTCCTCTACGACAATCCGGTGATGACCAAAAATCCGATTCATCCGGAAACTGTGGCGGAATTGCGGCGCGCCATTCCCCAGATTGTGGGAATCAAGGTTAGCAATCAGGACTGCGTGAACCTGCAGTCGTTGCTGGATTTGATGCGCGGAGACAAGGAATTTTCGGTACTCACTGGCAGCGAGTTTCTTATTGTGGTCGGACTGCAGATGGGCTGCTCGGGATTCGTCGGCGGGCTGCATAATCTTTGCCCGCACCTGGCCGTCGCTCTCTACAATGCGTTTACGGAGGGGCGAATCGATACCGCGAAGGAATTACAAAGAAACCTGATCGAAGCCTGGCAAATCTTCAAATATGGAAGTATCTGGGGCGCGTTTGACGAAGCTTTGCGCTACTTGCAGATCGCCGAGCGCGCTACGGGAGCTCCGTACATCTCCAGCTTGACCGCCGAGGAAACGGCTAAAGTGCATGCGATCCTGGATCGGTACGTTATTCCTTACGTCGTCCCGCCACTGAAGCGATAGCGACCGACTCGTCCTTGTCCTTTGGCCATAAGCTGGAATAGCGCGCCGGTTCGGGCCAGCGCCGCGCAAGATGCGCCATCATCACCGCTTCCGCGGTCTGCTCGGACTTTCCAACCACGAAATCGAACATCGGGCGGTGGGTATCGAGCACGAAACTTTGCGTTTCGGTTCGCACGAAAGTCACCATGCGATGGGCGAAGAGCGGAGCGGTAAGGCTGGTGAGGGTCTTTTCGAGGTATTCGTTTCCGGTAGCGCTCCAGATGGTGCGATGGAATTCCACATCCAGACGCACCGACTCGTTGGTGGGAGCGGGCTTGGCATCTTCAATTTGCTTCATGAGCTGGCCGAGTTTCTTTACTTTTTGCGGGGTGATGTAGGACCGTGCCAGGCGCAGCGCCTCCGATTCCAGAACCAATCGCAAACTGTTGATCTTTTGCACATCTTCTTTTCCTAAGCTGACTACAAACATGCCCCGCCGCGGGATGTTCACCACCAAACCCTGTTCCAACAATTGCTGCAGCGCTTCGCGAATCGGTGCGCGGCTGATGCGAAGCTGTTGGGATAGCGAGCTCTCATTCAGGCGCTCGCCCGGTTTGATTTTCCCAGACATGATGCGATCAGTGAGTAATTCGACGGCTTGGTCTTTAAAGCTGGCGTGACCGCGGATCGGACTAAATAGCGCCTCTACCTTGCCCATCGGTGCCGCTCCTGTACACTGTCGACAGCATAAGTCTTGAATCTTGACGCGTCAACGACGCCGTGAAACGGAGCCGTAATCGTGAGCCGAATCGTCGATCGTTTCCAAAGGTTGATCGCCGCCGCAGTATTGCTCTTGGGTTCGTCCACGATCGCTCGCGCGGCAACCGACAAATGCGCGGAACTTTCGAAGCTAGCGTTTCCCGACGCGGCGATCGCCGTAGCTGAGACGGCCGCGCCTGGCTCTTTCGTTCCGCCGGAACACGCCGCTGCCGATTCTGAATCTCAAGCGTTTAAGAGCATGCCCGCCTTCTGCCGCGTGGCGCTGGTTCTCCGCCCAAGCTCTGATTCGGACATCAAAGTTGAAGTATGGATGCCCGCGTCGGGCTGGAATGGGAAATTTCAAGGCCAGGGGAACGGCGGATTTGCCGGTTCGATCGATTACTTCGCGATGGCCCGTGCGATTCGCGCCGGTTATGCAACGGCGGGTACGGATACCGGCCACACCGGCGGCGATACCGATGCAACGTGGGCGCCCGGACATCCCGAAAAGGTGATTGACTACGGTTATCGCGCGATCCATGAAATGACGGTGAAGGCCAAAGAGATCGTCATCTCCTACTACGGCAGCTATCCCAAACACTCATATTTTTGCAGCTGCTCCAACGGTGGGCGCGAAGCGCTGATGGAAGCGCAGAGATTTCCGGGCGATTACAACGGGATCATCGCCGGAGCTTCGGCTAACAATTGGACCCATAACTTCGCTGCGTTTGCTTGGGATGCGCTGGCGCTTACCGGGACCGCTGCGTCCGTTATTCCGCCGGAAAAACTGCCCGCGATCGCCTCGAGCGTGTTGGCTGCGTGCGATGGCCAGGAAGGTGTGAAGGATCATCTTCTGAATGATCCAGGGAACTGCCAATTCGATCCGGCGGTGCTTCGGTGTGGAAAAACTGCGAGCAACCGCTGCTTGACCCAACCGCAGATCGCCGCATTGAGGAAAATCTACGCGGGCGCGCGGACCTCGGACGGCCGGCAATTCTATTCAGGGTTCGAGCCGGGCGGGGAGTTAGGTCCGGGAGGCTGGGAACACTGGATGCTAGGAAAGCCCGGCGGCCGGCAATTGGAATACGCCAATTCTTTCTATCAGAATCTGGTTGTGGGCGATTCGAAGTGGGATTACCGCAAGATGGATTTTGACCGCGACACAAAACTGGCGGACGATCGAACCGCGTCAATTCTTAACGCTACCGATCCCAATCTTGATGCTTTTCGCAATGCCGGGGGAAAGTTGATCATCTACCACGGTTGGAGCGATGGCGCTATCGCTCCCCAAAATTCGATCGATTACTACAATCTGGTGGCCGCCCGAATGGGAGGAACAGACGAATTTCTGCGCTTGTACATGGTGCCCGGACTACAGCACTGCGTGGGGGGCGCGGGCGCCGTGACGTTTGGCCAGCTTGACGATGAGACGCCCGATCCCACGCGCAGCATTTACGCCACTCTCGAGCGGTGGGTGGAGAACGGCAAGCCTCCCGGCACGATCATCGCCACAAAATATGAAAATGATGCGGACCGCGGTTCGCATGTTTTATTTACGCGACCTCTGTGCGCTTACCCTACCAAGGCGATGTTCGGTGGCTCGGGCGATGTGAACGACGCCCAAAATTTTTCGTGCCGGAAGTAATTCGGTCGGTTCGTTCGGCGCACCACAACCAAGCCTGAGAAAAATCAGAAGGGATCTACCAGCTGGCCGGCGGCGTCGAGCCTTACCAGGCGATTCTCGCCGGCGGCGAATTCTTTCCATGGTTTCAAATCGCGCCTTGGCCGCACTTGAGGATTGGCGGCAAATTCGGGCCAATAGCCTTTGCAGTATGCTTCGACCGAAGCGGCGCCGGTATATCGAAGGTCGTTGAGCGAATCCACCGAGTTGGCCGCGCAATGAGGAGTGATGATCACGTTATTTAAGGCGCGCAATGGACTCGATGCAGGCAACGGCTCCGTCTCGGTTACGTCCAGCGCTGCACCGGCAATCCGTTTGTCGAGGAGGGCAAGCACCAGCGCGCTCTCGTCGATCACTGGCCCGCGACTGGTGTTCACCAGGAAGCTGGTTGGCTTCATCCGGTCCAGCAGCGCCGATCCGATCAGGTGATGGGTTTCTTTGGTCAGCGGAGTATGGACGGAGATGAAATCGGATTCCGCGAACAGCTTTTCCATGCTTACCAGCGTGGCGCCGTTCGCTTCCGCGGCCTGCGGATCGATGAAAGGATCGTGGGTCAAGATAGTCACACCGAACCCGCTCATCTTTTGCGCCACTAGCCGCGCAATTCTCCCAAAACCGACCAGGCCCAGGATCCGATTCCTGGTTCGCCGGAGCGGCGGGACCAGAGGCATACCGGCCCAGCCCACGCGATGGACGTGATCGTTGAACTGAACTACTTTGCGCGCCAAACTCAGTATCAACGCGACCGCATGATCCGAGACCTCTTCCACGCAGAAATACGGAGCGTGGCAAACGACGATTCCCTTCTCGGTGGCCGCGGCAACATCGACGTTATCTAGCCCAACGCTATATTTGACGATCAGGGCGCAATCGTTCAGATCGTTGATTACCGTTGCCGATAGCGGAGTGTAAGGATGCTCGAGGAGCACCACTTCGCAGCCGGCGCACGCTTGAATAATTTCGGCTTCGGTGCGAAGGGTGGCCAGGATGAGGGAGGAACCCAGGGCGCGGACCAGGCGATCCTCGAAGTCGTAGCCGCGAATGTCTTTGAAGTAGCTGTCGATATTAATGATTTTCATGAGGAATGATAGGGTGATCGGCAGGCTTTTCGTCCTGTCGACTGCCGACAGATATTAGAACTACCTGTGTTTTCTTTTTGTGTCAACCCATTCCCCGCATTCGACCTGCGTTTCACCCCGGGGTTTCAGCCCGGGGTTTCATCGCGACGGTCCGCTGTCCAATCATGCGGGACACGCACCTCGCGGACCAGCAACCTGGGAGTATACTCGTTCGCCGTTCCGTGGACCGTCCGTCAGTCGGCTCGAACCGCGACGCGCGACGTTGCGCGAGGAGAATTTAAACCAGCCGAGCAGGGTCTCGGAGTGCGGGGAAAAAGCCAAAAAGCGCACTCCCGGGCAATCTGTCGACAGTCGACCGATTTAATGCTATAAAACGGGCCTCCTATGCAGCACTCCTTTTCATTCCTATCCTGGGCCGTCCTCGGCGGCTACATCTTAACCGTCGCCACCGTCGGCAGTTTGTTTTATCGAAAGAAGTCTTCCGCCTCCGACTATTTCCTGGGCGGCCGCGCCATTGGCTTCATTCCCGTCGCCATCTCCCTGGTAGCCGCGGACATGAGCGCGATCAGCTACATGGGTGTTCCGGCCTGGGGCTTTGGCCACGACCTGGAATTGTTCCTGCAAACCGTCGTGTTTCTGATGGTGGTCCCGATCGTGATGTATCTCTTTCTTCCCTTCTATTCCCGCTTTCAGTTCTACACCGGGTACGAATATTTGGAGCGGCGGTTCGACCTGAAAACCCGGCTGCTGGGCAGCGCTCTGTTTTTGTTGACCCGCGGCGGTCACGTGGCGATCGTGATTTATGCGCCCTCGATGGTGTTGTCGCTGCTCACGGGAGTCTCCCTTACGGCTTGTATTGTGGTGATGGGAACGATCACTACGCTGTACACCACATTGGGAGGCATGAAGGCGGTCATCTGGACCGACGTGCTGCAGTTCTCGATCTTGTTGACCGGGGTCATCACGGTTTTCTGGATGTCGCTCAGCCGCATACCCGGCCATCTGCATGGCTTCATGCAGGTAGCGTCAGCGAACGGGCGATTCCATACCTTCAATTGGACGACCAACCCCAACGACCTGACCAGCGTCTGGGCCATGGTCCTGGGCGGCGGAACGCTGATCCTCTCCACGATGGGGACCGATCAGGCATACTTGCAGCGTTACTTCGCCACGAAATCCCTGAGCGAAGGGCGCAAATCGGTTTTGCTCGATGGCTTAATCGTCGTGCCGGTGGGGTTCCTGCTGTTCCTGCTGGGGACCGCGCTGTTCGTCTTCTACCAGTTCAATCCAAGCCACCTGGTTGGCCTTCCGAATGTGGACGTGATCCTGCCCTTCTTCGTCGTGCATGAGCTGCCCGCCGTTCTGTCCGGCTTCGTTATCGCCTCGATTTTTGCCGCTTCCATGGCGGTGATGAGCGCGGGGATAAACTCGTTGACCACCGTGACCGCGGTGGATTTTTACCAGCGATTGCTGCAGAAGGACAAGTCTGACCCAAATATGGTGCTGGTGGGCAGACTGGGAACGGTGGGATGGGGAGTGGCCGCGACCATCGGAGCTCTCTTTGCGGGCCGCCTGGGTCCGCTGACCAACGCATTCAACAAGATCAATAGCTATTTGGGCGGACCCATTCTGGGAATTTTTCTGCTGGGCATGTTGACCCGCAGGGCCAAGGGCACACCCACCGTTTTTGCGGCCTTCATCGGAGTGATGAGCGTGGCGGTCCTGGGATGGAAAACCGACTTCTCGTTTTACTATT
>Ga0182018_10005578_pt1 | contig 10080 bp, 11 predicted proteins | sample 812P2MmetaG_FD_120490 | JGI IMG/M metagenome (GOLD analysis project Ga0182018, IMG submission 120490) | Permafrost microbial communities from Stordalen Mire, Sweden - 812P2M metaG | ecosystem: Environmental > Terrestrial > Soil > Wetlands > Permafrost | place: Sweden: Stordalen | collected... | reverse complement strand
GCCGCGTTGAGGGGCGATCGCCCGAGCTCCATCGTCGGCCCCGAACCGCAATATCGCTAAAACGAAGTCGCCGCCGGCGGCGACATCACCATCGTGCGGCCACCAGCCGTCCGATAATCCTAACGCTGTTAAGATACAATACGCCAAATCTAAGCGCCGTCAAGATTTTGCTAGAAGCTGCGGCAATGTCGATCTATCCTGCTGAAATGCTGAAGAAACGGCAGGGCAAGCGTAGGGCATCCTACCACCATGGCGATCTCCGCGACGCTTTGGTTCGCGGGGCGCGAACAATTTTGGAAACGAAAGGTTTGGCGGCTTTATCGCTCCGCGGCGTTGCGCGTGCGGCAAAGGTGTCGCCGGCCGCGCCTTATCATCATTTCGCTGACAAACAGGCTTTGCTCAATGCTGTGGTGGCGCAAGGATTTGACGCTCTTAAGGCGGCTATGGACAAGCGCGTTGCCAAGGCGACAAATGCGGATGAGCGGCTCGACGCGAGCGGCGTTGGCTATGTCGTGTTCGCTCTCGAAAATCCGGCGCTCTTTCGACTGATGTTTGGTGGTGGCGAAAAGGAATCGTCGACCACAGCGCCGGTGATGGAAGCGCGTGACCGGGCCTATGGTGTGCTTCAGGCGGTTGTGGCCAAGAGTTCCCCTGATGGCGTCGCGCATCCCTTCGTTTGTCTGCGGCTATGGGCGCTAGTGCATGGGATCGCCACGTTGATCCTCGAACGCTGCGTCAAGCCCGCCGACTTCGGCCTAAAAGGCGGCGAAGCGTTGACCGCGCACCTGCTCAGAGATGGTCAATAGATCACGCTGGCTCAATTCCAACCAGTATTGCTTTTGGTGAACCAGGCCATTTGGACCTTGAAAACACTTGCTCGGAAGAAAGCTCACGCAGCGAGAATCGCCAAAGCACTGAATCGAACCGAAGGCGCGACGCGGCAAAAAGCGTTTAGCATGGGAATATCTCTTGAATCGCGTGCCTGAGATTTGCACAAGGCGATACAGAAGGCCGACCATCGTGTCGGCCTTCTCGTTCTTGTAAACCCAGAGCGGGCTGGCCTAGACCGCAAACGGCGTCTGCTCTATCGGCTCAACACGGATGTACACAACCCTATGTCTAAAGGAACGACACGCGCGTACCGCGCTACGAGATTTCCCGAATCTCCGGTCGGTAAGCTTTAGCGGTCGATGATCACGTTCTTTCTTCGTTGTCGCTTGCCCCACCGGTCAGCAAGTAATTTTGCAACGCCACCGCGCGGTCTCCGTGTTCAATCATGCGCCGCATCAGCTTGTTGAGCGCCTTAAATTCTTCCCGCCTCAAGCAGCCAAATTCGACGTCGTTGACTCGCCGCTGGGCCGGAGCGAGCTTTTCCAGCGCCGCACATCCCTTGCCGGAGACGGTCACGGTCACGCGACGACGGTCGACTGTGTCCATCGTCTTGTGAATGAGTCCGAGCTGCAGCAGACGGCGCGTCGTCGATGTGATGAACGCGCCCGAGAGGTGCAGATGATCGGCGACCGTCTTGACGTTGACATCGCCCTCCGCCGCTAGATGCGCGATCGCGATCAGCACCGTGTACTCAATGCCGGCGAGACCGATGAACTTGCCATGGCCCCTGCGGATCCGTTCGTGCAGCGCGAAGAAACCAAACAGATTGTGCACCAGTTCGCGGAATTCGCGGTCGCTGCCGTTGACGATCAGTTCGGGCCGGGAAATCGTCAATGGCGCCGCGCCGTAACGCCGGCCCGCCTTACGCGCGGGCGCACCGGCGGCATGGCCGGCGGAGCGGAGAGCGGAACGCTTGCGTGCTGAATCAGCCATGTGGTCGGCTTTCCGGTTGGTCGGTGAGTGATGACGGCGTGGCGGGCGATGCCGCCGGCGCTTCTCCCAGGAATGCCTTTGCAACCCGCGAATCGTTGGCGAGTCCGGCGGCGGCGCCGGACGTTATCACGCGTCCGTTTTCCAGGAGATACGCCCGGTCGGCAAATTTCAGCGTCTGCCGCGCCTTCTGTTCGACGAGCAGCACGGTCAGTCCGTCGCGGCGCAGGCCGGCAATCAGATCGAAGACGAGATCGCTGGTTTTCGGAGCCAGCCCGAGCGACGGCTCGTCAAGCAGCAGGAGCCGCGGCCGGCCGAGCAGCGCGCGCACGATCGCCAGCATTTGCTGCTCGCCGCCGCTCAAGACATTTGCCGGCGCGCGCCGCCGTTCCTTGAGGATCGGAAAGCGCGCAAACATCCCGTCGATGTCGGCGAGCGCGGCGGCGTGGTCGGCGCGGCAATAGACGCCCATCAGCAGATTTTCTTCGACGCTCATGCGGCCAAGGATGCCGCGACCCTCGGGTACCAGCGCAATGCCGGCGCGAAGGTTGAACTCGGCCTGGTTGGGCCGAAGCTTGCGCCCGTCATAGGCGATCTCCCCGCGAAACGCGGTTAGCCCGGCGATGGCGCGCACCGTCGTGGTTTTGCCGGCGCCGTTGGCGCCGATCAGCGCGACGATCTCGCCGGCTTTGACGTCGAGATCAATGCCGCTTACGGCGCGGATCGGCCCGTAAAGCACTTCAAGCCCGCGCACCGTCAGCATGCCACCTCGCTACCGAGATAAGCGTCCAGAACGGCCGGGTTGTTGCGAATGTCGGACGGATGGCCGGCGGCGATTAGGGCGCCGAAATCGAGCACATAAAGTTCGTGGCAGAGGTTCATCACGAAGGCCATGTCGTGCTCGATCAGGAGAATGCTCAAGCCGCGTGCGGACAGCCGCAACAACAGGCCGCGCAAATCGTCGGCCTCGTCACGGTTCATTCCGGCGACCGGCTCGTCGAGCAGCAGGAGTTGGGGTCCGGCGCTGAGTGCGCGCGCCATCTCCACCTTGCGCTGGATGCCGTAGGGAAGCGTGCAGGCAAGTGCGGCGCGATATTTCTCCAGGCCGAAAAACATAAGCGCATCCTCGGCGCGCGCCAACGCTTCTCGATCGGCGAAGCGCACCGGCAGCATCCGGCGCAACGGCGCTCCGCCGCGCGGCTGTGCCACGATCAGATGCTCCCAAACCGTCATGCTGGCGAACAACCTGATATTTTGAAACGTGCGGGCAATGCCGGCGCGCACGATGCGATACGCTGGCCAGCGTGTGATCGGCCGGCTCTCAAACGTTACGTCGCCGGCGTCGGGCCGGTAAGCACCGGTAATCACGTTGAACAACGTGGTCTTGCCCGCGCCGTTCGGGCCGATCACGCCGACAATCCGATTTTGCGCAACGCTGAGCGACACGTCGCGCAGCGCGCGGACGCCGCCGAAGCTTTTGCTCACGCCGGCAAGGCGAAGGAGCGATGTGGGCGATGGTGCCGTCATGACGGCTTGCTCCGCCGGCGCAGCAGCCCCAGCAGCGGGCGATCGAGGATTCCCTGCGGCCGCGTCAGCAGGACCAGGATCAGCATCGCGCCAAAGGCCGCGAGGCGCCAATCGGCAAGGAAACGCAGCCATTCCGGCAGCAGCACCAGCAGCGCCGCGCCGACCAAGGCGCCGGCGCCGACCGTGGAGCCGCCGAGAATGACGGCGAGCACGAAATCGATCGACCGCTCGAACCCGAAATTGCCGGGCTCGATATAGATGTAATGGTGCGCGAACAGCCCGCCGGCGATGGCGGCGACCGCGGCGCTGAAACCGAACGCGCCGACTTTGGTCAGCGTGGTGTTTAGGCCGACCAGACCGGCCGCCGTCTCGTCGTCGTGGATAGCGCGCATTTCCAGCCACAGCCGCGAGCGCTCGAGCAAGGTCACGAGCAGAAGGATACCGGCCGTCCAGGCCCAGATGTATCCGAGCGAAACGTGCGGCATGCCGCGATAACCGCCAGAGCCGCCCATTGGGCTGAATACAAGAAAGAAGCTGCGCACCATTTCGCCGAAGCCCAGCGTGGCAATAGCGAGATAGATGCCTTTGAGCCGCAGCGCGGGAAATCCGACGATCACGCCGATGACGCAGGCGGTAAGCGCCGCCACGATCAGCGCCGGGGTCAACGCCCAATGCTGCTCGACGGTGAGGTACGAGGCGACATAGCTGCCGATCGCCATGAAGCCGGCATTGCCGAGCGACAATTGGTTGGTGACGAGGATGATGTAAACGCTGAGCGCGCCGAGCATCAAAATGCCGATGTCGGCGAACAGGCCGGCGTAATAGGTCGACATCACACCCGCTGCCCGAACTCGGAACGTGCGCCGAGCAGACCCTGCGGGCGCAGCAGGAGAGTGACGATCATCAGCCCGTAGACGACGAAATCGCGCATCTGCGAACCGCCAAAGGCGATGGTCATCACCTCGGCGATGCCGATCAGCGGACCGGCGATCAGCGCGCCCCAGACGCTCGTGGTGCCGCCGATCACCATCACCGCGATCGCCTTAAGCCCGGTGTCGACGCCGATATAAGGGGTAATCGTCGCGTAGTGCAGGCTGATCAGTACGCCGGCGGCGCCGGCGAGCGCACCGGACAGCATAAAAGCGAACAAGGTGATTCGGCTCGCCGACACACCGAGGAGCCGCGCAACCTCGCGGTTTTCGCTCACCGCGCGCAACGCCCGGCCGACGGCGGTCTTCTGAATCAGAAACGCTACCGCCGCGACAAGCACGACCGTCACGGCGACGACCACCATCTGCATCACGCCGATCTGCACCGGGCCGAGACTGACGCGGCGGTCGAACAGCTCCGAAGGAAGCTGCAGCGGATCGGAGCCCCAGACATTGGTGACGACATTCTGCAAGATGATGGAGAAGCCGATGGTCGACAACAGCGGCGTGATCGGCGGCGCATGGCGCAGCGGCTCATAACCGATCTTGTCGATCACCAGCGCAACCAGAGCGGCGCCGGCCATCCCGATCAACAGCGCAGCGGCCAAAGGAAAATGCGCCGCAATCACGGCGAAGCCGAGATAACCGCCGAGCATGAACAACTCACCGATGGCGATATTGAGGATCGCGAGCAGCCCCATGACCAGCGAAAAGGAAAGCGCGACGAGCGTGTAAACCGCTCCGAGCGTCAGGCCGTTCACCAGTTGTTGCAGCAGCATCGTGGCGATCTTGCTCGGCGCCCCGTCATTGCGCCGCCCCGCTTCCTTCAAGCTTAGGGCCGTATGCGGCCGCGAACGAGTCTCCGGCGCGCATGCGCCCGCCCGTCAGGCGGGCGAGCGAGCGCATGGCCCGTTGTCCGGATCAGCAGCTGCCGCCGCCGCTGCAACCCGTGACCTTGGTTTCCCAGGCGCCCTTCTGTCCTTGCACGATGAAGAAGGCTTTCGCCGCGTCGCCATCGGCATTGAAACCGATCGCTCCGCTGAATCCCTCAAAGCCTTTGAGGTTCGTCATATAGTCGCGGATCTTGGCGCGGTCGGCTTCCAGATCCCGGGCTTTGCCGCTGATTCCGTTCTTCTTCACCGCGTAGATATACATGCTGATGATCTCGTAGATGTTGGCGTCATACATGCTTGGCTCGATGTCCGCCGGCAGGCCGGCGGTCTTGCGCAACAGCGGCTGCAGCTCGGCGACGAATTTTTCCGCTTTTGGCGTCTTCATCGTCGCGTAGAACGTGGCCGGCGCGACAATCGGAATTTCCGGAGCCGCTTTGAGGATCGCCGAGGAGATCAGCGGCGTGCCGCCGATCACCGGCTTGTCCATGCCCTGGCGCTTCATTTCGCGCAGCACGGTGACCGCCTGGCTGTAATCGGCGCCGATCACGACGCCGTCGGGATTAAGCGACTTGAGCTTGGTGATCTGGGCGCTGACGTCCAGATCGCCGGTGTTGAACGACAACGCATCCTGCGCGTTGAGCACCTCGATGCCGTTGTCGGCAAAGACCTTCGGCATGATCTTGGTGGCAATGGCGGTGGAGACGGCGTCCTTTGCGTCGTAGATCACCGCCACCGACTTCGCATTGAAGGTCTTCTTGAAATAAGGCACCGACGTCCTGGCGAGGATGCCTTCATCGACGGTGTCGCGGAACGCCCACGGCCGGTTGGCCTTGGCGACGCCCGGCTTCGACGAGGCCTGCGACGTCGAAACGATCTGCATTTGATTGGCGACCGGGAAAGTGACCTCGCAGGCGCTGCTGGTCAGCGGACCCGCGACCGCAAGCGCCTGATCGTCGCCGGCAAGCTTGCGCAGATTGTTCGCGGCTTGCGCCGGCTTGGCGTTGTCATCGAGGATCACGATCTTGAGCTTGGCGCCGTTGACGCCGCCGGCGTCGTTGATCTGCTTCTCCAGCATTTCCAGAGTGGTTGTGTTGCTGCGGCCCCATTCGGCGAATGGCCCGCTGCTCGGCACGATCGCGCCGAGCGTGATGGTGTTCTGCGCCTGCGCCGTTTGCAAACCGGCGATCAGCGTGACGGCGGCAATCGCGCTGCCGAAAAGTTGCGTGCGCATGGGGATAGTCCTTCACCTCACGAATGACATCGGTCGTCGCGTCCTGGGGTCGAGATCGCGCTGACAAGCGGGGCGTGGCGGCGGTCGTGCCATCACGCGCCGAGCGGACGAAGGCTAACATCGGCTCTCAAACTTGAAAAGCTTCGTTAGTTAGGCAATTATCGAAGGGAATTACCATTCTGCCTATTTTGTCGGCAGGGGAAAGCCATGGAAATCAAGCGTATCCTCACCTTCGTCGATGAAGTACGCAGCTTGGCCGGCCGCCCCGCCGAACCGCCGCTGCGAAAATCCGCCGCAGTCGCGATCGTGCAAAATCCGTTCGCCGGCAAATATGTCGAAGACCTTTCGCCGCTGGTGAAGGCGAGCGAAGCCATCGGCCGCGAGATTTGCGCCATCGCGGTCGCGCTGTTGGCGCCATATAAACCCGCGAGCTACGGCAAGGCGGCGGTGATCGGCATTGCCGGCGAGCAGGAGCACGGCAACGCCATGTTGACGACGGTCTACGGCAACGTCATGCGCGAGGCGGCGGGCGGCGGCAAGGCGTGGATTTCATCCTTCACCAAAGTCGCGGCGCCGGGCGCCACCATCGACGTGCCGCTAGCGCACAAGGATGCGCTGTACGTCCGCTCGCATTACGACGGCATCAGCCTTACGCTCCACGACGCGCCGCTGCCCGACGAGATCGCTGTGATCTGCGCCTACGCGAGCCGCGGCCGGCCGAACCACCGCGTCGGCGGCCTGGCGGCGCAAGACATCAAGGGGACCGACGGCCTGACCTGACGGCGGTCGATGCCAGAGGACCGGAAGGAATTGGCGATGAGCGATTGCAAAACTGGAGCCGAGCACATCAAGTCGCTCAAGGACGGCCGCGCCGTCTTTCTTGACGGCAAGCCGATCGGCGACGTGACCGAGCATCCGGCGTTCCGCAACGCGGTGCATTCCGCCGCCGCGCTTTACGATTTCCAGGCGCGTCCCGAGAATCTCGAGTTCATGACCTTTCAGCCGAACGGCTCGAACCGGCGCGTCAACCGCGCCTGGCAAATGCCCCGCGGCTACGACGAGATGGTGCAGCGGCGCAAAGCCCTGCAAGCCTGGGCGGCGCTGTCCTGCGGCTTTCTCGGCCGTTCACCGGACCATTTGGCATCGGCTCTGGTCGGGCAGCGCATGAGCCTCGATGTCTTTCGCAAGCACAGCGCCGAGCGCGCCAAGGTGTTCGCCGACTATTTCGATTATGCCAGCAAGAGCGATTTGTTCCTGACCTACGTCATCATTAACCCGCAGGCCGAGCGCGGTAAGGCGTGGGGCGAACAGGCGGAGGATCTGGTCGCGCGCGTAGTCGACGAAGACTCGACCGGTATTACCATTCGCGGCGCCAAGATGCTCGGCACGTCGTCGATCATGGCGAACGAGGTCTTCGTCGCCAGCCTGCAACCGCTCAAGCCGGGCGAAGAGGATTTGGCGTTTTCCTGCGCGGTGCCGATGAACGCCAAGGGCCTGCGCGTGCTCTCGCGCAAGTCCTACGAAGCGCATGCCGTGTCGGTTTACGACAATCCGATCTCGTCGCGCTTCGACGAGAACGACGCGCTAATGTATTTCGACGACGTCAAAGTGCCGTGGGACCGGGTGTTCGTGTATCGCGATCCCGACATGTGCCGGGCGCAATTCCACGACACGCAGGGCCACGTCTATCAGAACTACCAGTCGCAGATCCGGCTTTCGGTGAAGATCGCTTTCCTCGCCGGCATCGCGCACCGCGTCACCGAGGCGATCGGCACCACCAAGATGCCGCAGGTGGCGGAGCAACTCGGCATGCTCGCCGCCCAGGTCGGCATGGTCAACGCGATGATGTCGGGGATGGAAGCGTCCGGCTCGCAAGTCGGCGAATGGTACGTGCCGAACAAGCATTTTATGTATTCGGCGCAAGTCCTCACCCAGGATCTCTATCCGAAAGTCGTGCAGACCATTCGCGATCTCGCCGGCGGCGCGCTGATCATGCTGCCCTCCTCCGTCGAAGACTTCGGCAACCCCGAATTGGCGGCAATCATCAACAAGACGCAACGTTCCGCCGCGATGAGCCCGGAAGGCAAGGTGAAGCTTCTGAAAGCGGCGTGGGACGCGATCGGGTCGGAATTCGGCTCGCGTCACACGCAATATGAGATGTTCTACGCCGGCGCCCGCTTCGTCACCTGCGGGCACAGCTTCCGCAACTTCGACTGGGGCAACGCCACCGGGCTGGTGGAGCAGCTCCTGTCGTCCTACGATTTGCGCAGCGAATTAGCCAACGCCAAGCATTGACGCCGGGGGCGCCGCGTGAAGATCGCTATCGTCAATCTCGGACAAATCGTTTCCGGCGACTGGCGCAATCCGTTCGTCGCAGGCGACACCATCCTCACCGACGGCGACAAGCTGGCGGCAGTCGGCTCCGCGGCGACGAAAGATGTCGAGAGCGCCGACGTTGTGATCGACGCGGGCGGCATGACCGCGATCCCCGGGCTGATCGACTCGCACGTGCACATCACCTTCGGCGACTACACGCCGCGGCAGCGCACCGTCGGCTATCTGGAAAGTTACCTGCATGGCGGCACCACCACCGCCATCTCTGCCTCCGAAGTGCATGTGCCCGGCCGCCCGAGCGATCCCGAAGGCGTCAAGGCACTGGCGGTTGCCGCGCAGCGCTGCTTCGCGAGCTACCGGCCGGGCGGCATGAAAGTCATCGCCGGCTCGGTGATCCTGGAACCGGGACTGAGTGCCGCCGACTTCAAGGAATTGGCAGGCAAAGGCGTGAAGCTCGCCAAGGCCGGATTTGGCGCGGTCAAGACCGCCTACGATTACGTACCGCTGGTGCGCGACGCCAAAAGCGCCGGCCTGATCACCACCTGCCACACCGGCGGCTCATCGATACCGGGATCCGGCGCGATCACCGGCGATCATCTGCTCGCCATGCGTCCGCACGTTTCGTTTCACATCAACGGTGGGCCGACGGCGATGCCGGACGCCGACTTCGAGCGGGTGATCAAGGAAAGCGAGATCGCGCTACAGGTCTGCACAGCCGGCAATCTCCGCACTGTCCTATTATGTGCGCGGCTTGCGGACAAACTCGGCGCTTTTGACCGCTTCATCATTGCAACCGATACGCCCACTGGCTCCGGCGTTATGCCGCTCGGCATGCTCTACACCATCGCGCATTGCGCGAGCCTGACCGCCATGCCGCCCGAGAGTTTCATCTGCGCGGCGACCGGCAGCAACGCCCGCGTTTACGGCCTCGATTCCGGCTACCTCGGCACTGGCAAGGCGGCTGACATCGTGCTGATCGACGCGCCCGACGGCGGCACACAAAAGACCGCCCTTGCGGCGATCAAGCATGGCGATATCGCCGCGATCGGCGCGGTAGTGACCGCCGGCGTGCCGCGCTTCGTCGGCCGCAGCCGCAATACCCCGGGCACTAGTGGAAAGGCGCGGGTCGTGAAATCCGTAGTGACTCAAGATTTCGCTACCGCCAGTCATTAGAGCGGTATGAGTTTAGCCTGAATCGATTTAGGATTCCCAAATCAGGCGGGTTCTGATTCAACATGCTGGCTGGGAACGGAGGCCAGCATGGATGGGCAAACCTTACTCTGTTGATCTTCGTGAGCGGGTGGTCGCGGCGGTTGAGACCGGCGGCCTGTCGTGCCATCGGGCG
>Ga0182018_10005577_pt1 | contig 10080 bp, 10 predicted proteins | sample 812P2MmetaG_FD_120490 | JGI IMG/M metagenome (GOLD analysis project Ga0182018, IMG submission 120490) | Permafrost microbial communities from Stordalen Mire, Sweden - 812P2M metaG | ecosystem: Environmental > Terrestrial > Soil > Wetlands > Permafrost | place: Sweden: Stordalen | collected... | reverse complement strand
CTTACCGCCCGAGCACGCCCAGACGCTGGTCATGCTGCAAACGCCGCAAACGCCGCAAACGCCCCAGAGGACGAGCGCCGAACCCCCCGAAAGACCCTCGAAGACACCCATTCTCATTGGCTCATCCTAATGCGCCCGGTCGGGGGCGCTAGCTCGCTTGACAGACATGGGGGCTCCGCGTAGTTTCCCGCGCCCCTCATGCCCTCGACGGCGTCCGAACCCCGCCCCCGCAGACCGCACAAGTCCTTCGTCATGACGAAGGCGCATGCGCAGGCCACACGGGCCTGGTGGGTCGTCGACGCGACCGACAAGCCGCTCGGCCGGCTCGCGAGCGAGGTCGCCCGGGTGCTCCGCGGCAAGCACAAGCCCGAATACACCCCGCACGAGGACACCGGCGACTTCGTCGTCGTCGTCAACGCCGGCAAGATCGCGCTGACCGGCGCGAAGCTCGACAAGAAGTTCTACTATCGCCACTCGGGCATCCCGGGCGGCTTCCGCGCCGAGAGCTACCGCCACCTCCTCGAGCGCGACCCCACGTTTCCGGTCGAGAAGGCCGTTCGCGGGATGCTCCCGAAGGGCGTCCTCGGCCGCGACATGCTGACGAAGCTGAAGCTCTACGCGACGCCGGATCATCCTCACGCCGCCCAGAAGCCCCTCCCCCTGCTGCTGCCGACGCTCAAGGCCGCAGCGGCGCCCAAGACCTGATAGAACGCGCACGAGATCATGCCCACCGTCGACACACGCACGTACGCCACCGGCAAGCGCAAGACCGCCATCGCGCGCGTCTGGTTGAAGGCCGGAAACGGCACCATCGTCGTCAACAACCTCCCGGTCGACCAGTACTTCGAGCGCGAGACGTCGCGGATGGTCTTGCGGCAGGCCCTCGAGCTCATCGAAGCTCAGGATCAGTTCGACGTGTGGGCCACGTGCACGGGCGGCGGCAAGGCGTCGCAGGCCGAGGCCATGCGCCACGGCATCGCGCGCGCCCTCATCACGCTAGACCCCGAGAAGCGTGGAGCGGTGAAGCGAGCGGGCTTTCTCACGCGCGACGCGCGCAAGAAGGAACGCAAGAAGTACGGGCAGCCCGGCGCCCGCAAGCGCTTCCAGTACAGCAAGCGGTAGAAGCGTGGCCTGGGCGAGCCTCCGTAGGACGCTGCCCGCGCTGGCAGTCTCGGCGGCCGCGGTGGTCGTCGCGGCACCTCCGGCTCACGGGGCGATCGTCGAGCGCGTCGTCGCTGTCATCGGCGAGCGGCCCGTCCTGTGGACCGACCTCTTGCACCGGGCGACCGCGGGGCGCGTGCAGATCCGCCAGCAGACGCGCGACCCCAACGTCATCAGCGTCCAGGAACAGGAGATGTACAAGGAGCTGCTCGACCGGATGATCGACGATCGTCTAGAGGAGCAACACGCCGACCACGCGCACATCACGGTCACGCCTGAGGAGATCGACCGCGCCATCACGAACATCGCCGCGCAGGCTCAGTCCCAGCAGGCGCGCCCGGTGACCGTGGCGGACGTCATGTCCGAGGTCCACAACCGCGGGTTGACCGATCAGGACTTCCACGAGGAGATCCGGCGACAGATTCTCGAGGGCAAGCTCATCGAGCTCCGCGTGAGGCCGCGCGTGCGGATAACGGACCAGGACGCGCGCTCGACGTACACCCGCTGGGTGGACGAGCTGAAGGACCAGGAGCCGATGGACGTCCGCGTCCTGGCCCTGCGCGTCGTGCCGCAGTCGACCAAGGAGCAGGTGCAGGCGCGGATGACGCTGGCGGCGGAGCTGGCCCGGCGGGCGCGAGCCGGGGATGATTTCTGCCAGCTCGTGAGCCAGTACAGCGACGACATTCCGACGCGCACGACGTGCGGCTCGCACGGGCCGCAGCCGTTCGCGACGCTCCTGCCCGCGATCCAGAGCGCGGTGCGCACTCTCAACACCGGCGAGGTGTCCTCGCCGATCCCCGTGACGATCGGGCAGGAGCAGGTCATCGTGGTCCTCGTGCCGATGGGCAAGGCGCGCGTGCCGCCGTTCAACGAGGTCAAGGGCGAGATGACTCAGAAGGCCACGATGGAAGGCCTCGAGCGAGCGCGCAAGCAGTGGCTCCAGGAGCTTCGCCGGAACGTTTACGTCGACGTCAGGCTCTGACGGCGGCTCGGCGGACCTCGAGAAGAGGCAGCGTCATCGCCTCCGCGCCGGCCCTTTGGACAGGTGCGACATCGCCTCGCCGAGGCCCTCGAGCGTCAGGTGAAACATGGGGAAGATGGCCGCCAGCATCTCCGCCGTGCCGCCCTTCCAGTAGCTCGGCGGCTCCGGGTTGAGCCACGCGGTCTTGTCGAAGTGGTCGGCGAGGGCCTGCATCCAGCGCACCCCGGCCATCGATTCGCCCACGTCGTCTCCCCTCGTGCCGTACCAGTTGCCGCCTCCGAGGAGCTCCGAGGGGTGCATCGCCGCGTCGCCCACGACGACGAGCTTCCACTCCTTCGTGCAGTGCTGGAGGAGATCGCGGATGGGTACGCTGCTCCGGAACGACTCGGTCTCGTAGACCTTGCCGTAGACGCAGTTGTGGAAATAGTGCGTCTTGAGTTCCCTGAAGTTCGACGCCCGCTTGGCCGCCGAGAAGACCTGGCCCACGACCTCCGCGTGGGGATCCATCGACCCGCCCAGGTCCATCAAGAGGAGGACGCGGACGTTCGGCTTCTTGGGCGGCCGCATGACGATCTCGAGCTCGCCGCCGTTGCGGGCGGTCTCGTCGATCGTCTCGTCGAGGTCGAGCTCGAGCTCGGCGCCCTCGCGCGCGAAGGCCCGCAGCTTGCGCAGCGCGACCTCGATCTGGCGGACGTCGAGCACGATGTCCGATCGGTACGCCTTGTATGCGCGGGCGTCCGCGATGCCCACGGCGCTTCGCCCTCCGCCCATCGGCCCGACGCGCAGCCCCGTGGGGTGGCTGCCGTTCGCTCCGAACGGGCTCGTCCCGCCGGTGCCGATCCACCGGTTTCCGCCGTCGTGCCGCTCCTTCTGCTCGCGCATCCGCTCTTCGAACAGGCGCAGGAGCTCGTCGAGGCCGAGGTGCTGGAGCATCGCGAGCTCCTCGGGAGAGAGGTCCTTCTTCATCTTGGGGTCGCGGAGCCACTCGTCGAGCTCCTTCACCAGATCGAGCGACTGGGTCTCGACGCCCCGGAAGCACGAGAGGAACGCCTGGTCGAATGCGTCGAGGTTGGCCTCGTCGTGGACGCAGAGCGCCCGGGCGACGTGGTAGAAGCCGTCGAGCGAGCTGTCGTGCAGGCCCATGCCGAGCGCCCGGGTGAGGGCCATGGCCTCCTGGAGACCGACCTTGACCTTGCGCTTGCGGAGCTCAAAGAGAAACGGGACGAACATCGGCCGAGGGGAGCGTAGCTTTCCCACGCAAATCGGTCACGGAGCCATCGGATGCCGCAGGTAAAGCACCGCGTCGAGGGAGCCGTCGGGATAATCGAGCTCGACAACCCTCCGCATCAGTTCATGACGCTGCAGATGGTCGGCGAGCTCGACGAGCTCACCGAGCGGTGGGAAGGCGACCCGAGCGTCCGGGCCATCGTGATCACCGGCACCAAGCCGGGCACCTTCATCACCCACTTCAGCGTGGAGGAGCTCGCGGAGGCCACGAAGAATCTGCCGACCGGCGGCGTCCCGGGCCCCGTTAAGGCGGCGGTGAGCGGTCTCCTCCGGGGCATCGATCGCGGACAGCGTCTCCTCGGGCACGCGCCTGCCCTCCGCCGGTCGATCGAGTCAGGCATGCGGCGGACGCCTCTGCACGGCATGCTCGACGTCCTCGCGATTCACCGCGTCTTCTCGCGCCTCGAGTGCATGGATAAAGCCGTGATCGCCGCGATCAACGGTACGGCGATGGGCGGGGGCTGCGAGCTCACGCTCGCGTGCGACTACCGCCTGATGGCGCGCGGAGATAACGTCATCGGCCTCATCGAGGTCCTGGCGGCCATCATTCCCGGCGCCGGGGGGACGCAGCGCCTCGCGCGCACAGTCGGCCAGGCCAGGGCGGTCGAGATGCTCCTCGACGGAGTCCTGCTCGGCCCGGACGAGGCCGAGCGCGTGGGCCTCGTCACGCGGGCGGTCGACGCGCACGAGCTCATGGGCGAAGCGATGGCCCTGGCGCGACGCATGGCGACACGTCCGCTCGCGGCGGTGGGTCACGCCAAGCGGGCCGTGCGGGTGGGCGCCAGCCTGCCCATCGACGACGGCCTGGCTTTCGAGCAGCTCGCGTTCATCATGGCCGGCATGTGCGCCGACGCGAACATCGCACGCGACTACTACCTCGATGCGTTCCGATCGGGCCGGAGCGCGCGGGAAATCTTCGGCCGGCTTCGGTCCGGCGACGGACCGACCTTCCAAGGCACGTGACCTCCAACCTCCAGGCCAGGCGACAATCGACATGACCAAACTCAAAGACAAGGTAGTGGCCGTCACCGGCGCGGCGTCGGGCATCGGCCGGGCGCTCGCGCAGCGCCTCGTCGCGAAGGGCGCCAGCGTCGCCCTGTCCGACGTGAACGAGGCCGGCCTGCGCGAGACGGCCGGGATGCTGTCCGGCGCCTCCGGCAAGGTGACGACCCACGTGGTCGACGTCCGGAGCCGTGAGGCCGTCGAAGGCTACGCGGCCGAGGTCGAGCGGCAGCACGGCGGCGCCGACGTCATCATCAACAACGCCGGGCTCACCGTGCGGGCGAGCCTCGAGGAGATCTCTTACGAGGACTTCGAGCTCGTCATCGACGTCAACATGTGGGGGGTCGTCTACGGGACGAAGGCCTTCCTGCCCCTGCTCCGGAAGCGGCCCGAGGGCCACATCGTCAACATCTCGAGCATCAACGCCATGGTCCCGTTCGTGAAGAACGGGCCCTACAACATCTCCAAATACGCCGTCCTCGCGCTCTCCGAGACGCTCATGCAGGAGCTCGCGGGCGAACCGATCCACATCACGTGCGTTCATCCCGGCGGCATCCGCACCAACATCGCCAAGAACGCCAAGGGGGTCGGCGACGCCGAGGCGGCGCTCTTCGCGCGGGTGGCGCGTACGAGCCCCGAAAAGGCGGCCGAGACCATCCTCTCGGGCGTCGAGAAGAACAAGGAGCAGGTCTTCGTCGGCATCGACGCGAAGGCCCTGGCGACCGCGAAGCGCCTCTTCCCCCGCTGGATCGTGCGCCGGACGGGCGCGGTCATGAGGCGCCTCGAGAGGAGGTGACGCGCGGGCGGCACGCGCTACGCTTCGCGGATGGTCCTGCGCGCGCCGGAGGTCGGAGTCCCCAGCCGGGCGGCGATCGATCGCGCGAAAATCGAGCTCGAGCGACGCCTCGGACCGTCAAAGGTGCTGACGGGGGTCGACGCCTGTGCCACGTACGCGAGCGACGAGAGCGACGTCGTGGGGCGCGCCCCCGACGCGGTCGTCATCGCGGCCACCGCATCGGACGTGGCCACGACGCTCGCCGTGGCCGAGTCGTGCGACGTCCCCGTGACTCCCCGCGCGGGGGGGACCGGGAGAACGGGCGGCGCCGTGCCGGTGGCCGGGGGGATCGTCCTCGCGACGCACGCGCTCGCGCGCATCAAGGAGATAGACCGGGCCAACCTCATCGCAGTGGTCGAGCCGGGCGTAGTCACCGGCGAGCTTCACGCCGCGGTCGAGAAGGAGGGGCTCTTCTACGCGCCCGACCCCAACTCGCTGGAGAGCTGCATGCTCGGAGGCAACATCGCGGAGAACGCCGGCGGCCCGCGCGCGTTCAAGTACGGCGTCACGCGCGACTGGGTGCTGGGTCTCGAGGTCGTCCTCGTCGGGGGGCGCGTCCTTCGCACCGGCAAGCGCACGGTCAAAGGCGTCACCGGCTACGACGTCACCGCGCTCCTCGTCGGGAGCGAGGGGACGCTCGGCGTATTCACCGAGGCCATCTTGCGCCTTTTGCCCAAGCCCCCCGCCATCGCCACCGTGCTCGCGCTCTTCGCGGACGTCGGGGCAGCCGCGGACGCCGTCGGCGCCATCGTCGCGGCGGGCGTCGTACCCCGGTGCCTCGAGCTCCTCGACGCGGCCACGCTCGATGCCGTCCGCGCGGCCGGTGTCTCGGTCGACCCACGCGCGGGGTCCATGCTCCTCATCGAGGTCGACGGCGAGGCCGCGGAGAGCGCGCTCCTGCGCGTGGGCGAGGTCGCCAGCGGCGCCCCCCGCAACCTGGACGTCCTCGTGGCCCAGGACGCGGCGCAGCGCGACCGTCTGTGGGCGGCGCGCCGGATGCTGTCGAAGGCGGTGCGCAAGCTGGCCCGCCACAAGCTGAGCGAAGACGTCGTCGTCCCGAGGACGCGCATCGCGGAGCTCCTCGCCCGCGCCGAGGCCATCGGCGCGGAGACGGGCGTACGCCAGCTCGCGTACGGTCACGCGGGCGACGGCAACCTCCACGTCAACTTCCTCTGGAACGACGACGCCGAGCGTCCCGCGGTCGACCGCGCGATCGGCATGCTGATGCGGACCACCATCGAGCTCGGCGGCACGCTGAGCGGCGAGCACGGAATCGGCGTGTCCAAGGCGCAGTACCTCGGGCTCGAACAGAGCGATGACCTCATCCTGCTGCAGCGGGACATCAAGCGCGTGTTCGATCCAAAGGGGCTCCTCAACCCGGGGAAGATATTCCCGCCCGCCGGCCACAAGGCCTGCTGACTCAGCCCACGTTCCGCATCCAGCCTTCGACGTCGGTCCATGCGCGGCGCACTCGCCCGCTCGTCAGGAGGCCCATGTGGCCCGGCGGAGGCGAGCCGTCGTCCCGGCGCTCGATGCGCACGACGGCCTGCGGCCCTCCCGTGCGAGCGAGCAGACGCTCGCCGCAGGCGGGGACGCACTCGAGCCTGTCTCCGTCGCTGACGACGCCCAGGACGGGGACGCGAACGCGCGCAAGCGACGCGAGATAGTCGGAGCGACCGTCCGCACTCATCCATGCTCCGGTGCGTGCGAAGCGGCCGAAGTCCTCGACGCACACGCGGGGCTCGTCGTCGCTGCCGCGGCCGAGTGCACGGGAGGGCAGACGACCGACGCGGCGTGCGACACCGAGGGCGGCCGCGAGAACGGCCCGCTTGATCATCCATCGGGGGCGCGAAGGCTCGAGCTCGCGGATCCACGGGCTCGCGCCGAACCCGACGACGCCGTCGACGTCGATCGCGCCGGTTCCCTGCGCGGCCAGGGCCACGTGGCCACCCAGCGAATGTCCGACGACGATCAGCGGCAACCGGGCCCGCGCCCGCGATCGAGCGAACGCGCAGATGGCCGGCATGTCGCTCCGGACCAGGTCGTCGTACCCGTACTCCCCTCCCTGCTGCGCGAGCGGCCCGCTGTCGCCGTGCGCGCGGAAGTCGAACGCGACGACCCGCCAGCCAAGGCCGACGAGGAAACGGGCGAACCCCGCGTCCTTGGGCCGGTCGAACTGCGTCCGCCTGGCCATGAACGCGTGGGCGAGCACCGCGACGCCGACCGGAGCCTCCGCCGGTTCGCGGACGTCCGTCCGGAGCGACCACCCGTCGCGCGTGCGGACCTCGATCTCCTCGACCCTCGGCGCCTCGCGCTTGCCTCGTCCGGTCGACGCGCCCGTCCGCGCGGGCGCTGCGCCTTCATGCCGCATGGGCCGAACGCCTCGCGTCGCCCTTCGACCCCCACTGTTCGACGACGCTCGGCCGGATGCGCCTCGCCACGTCGAGCGCGTGCCGCATTCGGGTGGCGAAGGGAACGTCAGCGTCGTGGCCTTCGCTCGGAAAGAGGGCCTCGGCGAGCGCCTCGAACGCGCGATTGACGGGAGGGTCCTCGGGCCACTGCGGAAACTCGACCTTGATGAGCGCGTCGATGTCGGCCTGCTTGCGGAAGCCGATGCCGAGCATGCTCCGCGGATCGATCCCGATGGCGAGGAGGTCGTCCTCGATCGTCTTGAGGCTGATGAGCGTCGTCGTCACGAGATCCAGCTGGAAGAGGGCGAGATCGACCGCCTGCGGGATGGAAAGCTCGGTTATCAGTTGCGGAACCATCTGGACGCCGAGGCCGACGTGCCGGGCCTCATCGCGTTCGTAGTAGGGCATCAGCTCGCTCAGGACCGGCTCGACCTCAAGCTCGCGCACGCGCTGGAAGATGACGAGCGCGATCGTCTCGACCGTCAGCTGCATCCCGAGAAGCTTCTTGGCCAGGCTCTCGGTCGCGAGCGTCCGCCGCAGGATGCGCTCCGCCCAGAACTCCATCTTGCCCGGCTTGAAGCCGAGGGCTTCGAGGTAGTCGTGCATCACGTAGAAGTGGCGCGCCTCGTCGTGCACCTGGCTCGCCGCTGCGAGCTTCGCCTCGAGCGGCACGATCCGGTCGGCGAGCTGGGCGCTGATCTTCCAGGCCGCGAGCTCGCCCCACATGATGATCGAGAAGACGCGACCGAGGGCGCGCTGCTTCTCCGGCGGCAACGTGGGCCGGCCGTGCTTCGCGATGAGCTGTGCGAGGACGTCGCGACCGTCCCAGATCTTCGCTTGCCCTACGTGGTAGATGCTCTCCATGCGTCGCGCGCGCCGGGCCTCGGCGTCGGTGTGGTTCGCATCGAACATGTCGAACGGGATGTTGCCGCCGCTGCGACCGACGGCGCGCTGTAGGGCCTCGAGAATCATGCCGGCGATTCTGACACATCGTGCGCGAGTGGCGAGGCTTCCACGATCACTCGAGCGGCAGGACCCAGACCTTGTCGTCCGGGCGCACTCCCAGCAGGGCGGCCTCGGCCTCCCCGATCTCGCCGCCGTCGCCCGATGGTTGCCAGGGCGCCACCGCCGCCCGGAAGAACGGGCTCTCGGGCGACTCCACGGCGACGAGGGCCCGCGCCTTCGTCGGCCCCGCGAGCAGCAGCCCGGTCAGGCGCGCCTCGTGGGAGCGCTGCACGAGCGTCACCTCGTCGGTCGGCGCGGTGAAATGGGGCCCTCCGTCGAACGGGTCGACGCGCCACGCGTAGTGGAATCCGATGCGCCGAAGCATCCGCTCGACCCCCCGCGACTGCGCCCCGACCTTGCCTATCACCGCCTGCGCGTCGTCCGACAGGAGCGACGCGTAGATCGCGCCCTCCGGGAAGAGCCCCTTGATGAACTCCTTGTTCTTCTTCGAGAGCCGGTCGGCCTCGGCGTAGGTCATGTCCGTGAACTTGCGGCCGAGCGCGTTCCAGAGGTGCGACGTGCCGTCGGGCTCGAGGGGCGGCAGGAGCTCTGCCAGGAGCTCGTCCTTGAACCATTCCCTGTGCATCCGCAGATAGAGAAAGCGGACGTACGAGATGAGGAGGCCGAGCCTCTCTGGCTTCTTCCGGTACTCGGGGACCACGATGAGCCCGCCAAGCTCCGTCGGACCGCCGAACGAGTAGCCCGTCTTGAGGACGACGTGCCTGAAGTGCCGGTCGAGCGTCGCCGAGTACCGCTCCTCCTCCGAGACGTCGAGGTAGATGTACGGAGCGTCGCGACGGCCGAGCTGGCCGATGATCATCGACGTGCCGACGATTTCCTGCCGTTCGACGTCGACGATGACAAAGACGTACTCGCGGCGCCTCGGGTCCTTGATGGCGCCCGAGAAGCTCTTTTGAGCGTGCTCGAGGATCCCCCGTATCTCGTCGCGATCCGCCGGCAGATTGACGGTGTTCAGGTGACGAGCCACACGGAGGAGCTGGTCCTCGTCGGCAGGGACCGCGCCGCGGATCAGGTGGTGCTGGCCCATGCCCGTGTTAACGTGATAGCGCGATGCGGTCGCGCGACGTCACCATTCCCCTTGCCTTGTGGATCTGCGCCGCAATCTGCGCGCATTTCTTCTTTGGCACCGGGGGGTTGGTGGTCGCCAAGGTGCACGACGACCGGTCCGAGATGTGGCAGCTCTCGCGCCGCGCGAGCAGCCTCGCTCAGCGCGACGAGCAGACGTTCGAAGTCTCGCTGAACGAGCCGGGCGAGGAGCAGAAAGAGCAGCTCCCGCCTCCCCCCCAGCCCGCAGAGGAGAAGCCCCCCCCCCCGCCCACCCCGAAAGGCCCCGAGAAGAACCCGCCGCACCCCCCCCCGGGGGCCAAGGCCCAGGG
>Ga0182018_10005576_pt1 | contig 10081 bp, 12 predicted proteins | sample 812P2MmetaG_FD_120490 | JGI IMG/M metagenome (GOLD analysis project Ga0182018, IMG submission 120490) | Permafrost microbial communities from Stordalen Mire, Sweden - 812P2M metaG | ecosystem: Environmental > Terrestrial > Soil > Wetlands > Permafrost | place: Sweden: Stordalen | collected... | reverse complement strand
CTATAGCAAATTGGACAAACGAAACCAATTTCAGATTACTGCATTGTTTTGTTTGAGTTGGCGCGAGTTCCGCCGCCAGTCGTCGCATCGGACAAAGAGCCTGACCGGCTGGCGCAGTCGAGAGCCTGATGGACACGGTTGCGCGTCGCACCGCGGAAGAGGGAGTATCAAATCGTATCATGGTATACGAGCCAGGAATTGCGGCGCCCGGCGATGCCGCGTGGCTTGCTCGAAAGCGTACGCCAGCTTGATCAGCAGCGGCTCCGAATTCGCCTCGCCGAAGAACGAGATGCCCACCGGCAGGCCCCAGGCATAGCCCGCCGGTACGTTAATATTCGGGTAGCCGGCGACGGCGGCGGGCGTGGAACTGCCGCCCGGAGCGTGGTCTCCATTGATCAAGTCCGTACACCAAGCCGGGCCGGCGGTGGGCGCGACCAAGGCATCCAGACGGAATTTGCTCATCACCGCGTCGATACCTTCGGTGCGCGAGAGCCGGCGATCTTTTTCGAGCGCGTCGAGATATTCCTTGCTAGTGAGAGGACCTTTGGCCTGCGCCTTAATCATAAGGTCCTGGCCGAAGTAGGCCATCTCCCGTTCGCGATGGCTTTCGTTGAAAGCGATTACGTCCGCGAGCGAATGCACGGGCGCCTTGGGTCCCAGCGCGCCGAGGTAAAGATTCAGATCGTTCTTGAATTCATGGCTGAGGACTTCCGATTCGGAATCGTCGAACTTGCCGGCGGTGGCTATATCGGCGGGATCCACGATCTCCGCGCCGCGCCGCTGCATCTCCGCGACCGCCGCTTCGATCACCCGGTCGGTCTCTTCGCTGAAGCCGAAGAATTTATCGCGGGCCACGCCGATGCGCGCGCCGCGCAGGCCGTTGGGATCGAGCGATTTGGCGTAATCGGCGCCGGTGAGCGCACCCAGCAGAATGGCGGCATCGGCGACCGTACGGGCCATCGGTCCGGCCGTGTCCTGGGAATGTGCGATGGGGATGATGCCGGTGGCGGGAATGAGTCCGAGCGTCGGCTTGATCCCGACCACGCCGTTGGTGGAAGACGGGCACACGATGGAGCCATCAGTCTCGGTGCCGATGGCCAGCGCGCATAGGTTGGCGGAGACCGCGGCACCCGATCCGGAGCTGGAGCCGCAGGCATTGCGGTCGAGCGCATAGGGGTTGCGTGTGAGACCGCCGCGTCCGCTCCAGCCGCTGGTCGAGTGGCTGGAGCGGTAGTTGGCCCATTCGCTGAGGTTGGTTTTACCCAGCAGCACGGCGCCGGCCGCGCGCAACCGTTCGGCCACGACCGCGTCCCGCGCCGCGATGGAACCGAGCAGAGCCAGCGATCCGGCGGTGGTCATCATGCGGTCGGCGGTGTCGATATTGTCCTTGATCAGCACGGGAATGCCGTGCAAGGGGCCGCGCGGGCCTTTGGCTTTGCGCTCGGTATCCAGCGCGGCGGCGATGGATAGGGCGTCGGGGTTGAGTTCAATCACCGTGTTGAGTGCAGGGCCACCCTTGTCGATGGCGGCGATGCGCTCCAAGTACCGCTCGGTGAGCGCGTGCGCGGTGAGGCTGCCCACGGTCATCCGTTTTTGCAGATCGGCGACGGTGGCTTCTTCCAATTCGAAGGCGGGCGGAGCGGCCAGCGCACCGGCGGCCAGCGCGAGCGAGCCCATCAGAGTACGGCGGGTCAGGTCCATCATTAGTCCATCATTAGTCCGTAATTAGTCCGTGATTTCGATGCGCGGGCCTTCCTGCGGGCCGATCTCTTCAATGCGGGCGATGGTGTTGCGCGCCACTTCGAGGAAGCCGGCGCCCGGTTGGCGCGAATCCTCATCCAGCACGATGGGCTTGCCGCTATCGCCGCCCACCCGCACCGCCGGATTGAGGGGCAACTCGGCCAGGAAATGGACCTTCATCTCGGCGGCGGTGCGGCGGCCGCCGCCATGGCTGAAAACGTCGATGCGCTCGTGGCAGTGCGGGCAGATGAGATAGCTCATGTTCTCGACGATGCCCAGGATCGGCACTCTCACTTGGTGGAACATGTGGACGGCCTTGCGCGCGTCTTCCAGTGAAACGTCGGATGGCGTGGTGACCACGATGGCGCCGGTGATGGGCGCGGTCTGGATGAGGGTGAGCTGCACGTCGCCGGTGCCGGGCGGCAGGTCGATCACCAGATAGTCGAGATCGCCCCAATCCACGCCGCGCAGAAACTGCTGGATGACGCTGTGCAGCATGGGGCCGCGCCAGACCAGCGGCTTGTCGCCGGGATTCAGGAAGCCCATGGACATCAGCTTCACGCCGAATTGTTCGAGCGGCTGGATGCGCTCGCCAGAGGCCATAGGGGTGCGATTGATCCCCATCATCAGCGGCACGTTGGGGCCGTAGACGTCGGCGTCCATGAGGCCGGTGGGGTGGCCCAGTTTGGCGAGCCCGACCGCCAGGTTCACGGCCACGGTGGTTTTGCCCACGCCGCCTTTGCCGGAGCCTACGGCGACCAAATTCTTCACTCCAGGAATGGGCAACTTGGGCGGCTGCCCCGGCTGATTCGGACTCATGCAGTCTATGGTAACAGCCGTGGCGGGATGCCCGGCTGCTTGCCCCGCTCTTATGGCGGCGGGCGGCCTCCACCATCAGGCGGCCTTCGCGCACCACGTTGGACACAGGCTTTTCCACGTAAACATCCTTGTCGGCATGGCACGCGGCCACGGTGATGGGCGGATGCCAATGATCCGGCGTGGCAACGACCACCGCTTCCAAGACGTCGCAGCGGCTCCCGCCAGCGCCGCGTTCTTGAAGAGGTCTCGTCGATTCATGGGTTCTCCTCTCTGGAGGACATCTGTTCTATCGCCGTTGGGGCGGGGTGGCGATCCTGCCGGGTGTCGAGATGCGTCTCGACACGGCACGCACGAGTGCGGGCGCCACCTCACCACCGCATCCAGCGATAGATGCCGTCCGAGCGGTCGGCGCGCAGGACTTCGCGGCGCTCCAGATACTCCAGGTGCGCCATCACCTCGAAGATCGCAAACCGGTAGTGGAAGGGCGAAAGGTGGCGGTTCCACAACCGCTCGGCGATCTGGTGGGCAGTGGTCGCGCCGCCATCGATGAGAACCACGATACGCGCGCAACGTTCGGCGTGGTGCTCCTGGGTCTTGCGTACCCAATCGCGATGGCCGGTGAACGGCGCACCGTGTGAAGGCAGTATCAGATCCACGTCCAGCGCGGCGATGCGATCGAGCGAGGAAAGGAATTCGCCCAAGGCGTCGCGGCCCGGTTGCCATCCGATGTTGGGGGAGATGTGCTGCAGGATATGATCGCCTGAAATCAGCACGCGCCGCTCCCGGTCGTAAAGGCAGACATGGCCGGGCGAGTGGCCCGGCGTCCATAGGACTTCCAGCGCTCCGTGCGCGGTGGCGATGGTCTCGCCGCCGGAGAGCAGGCGGCGCGGCGTCAGCCGCTCGAAGCTCTGCTGGATCTCGAACATGGACGAATCGACCAGGGCGCGCATTTCGGGCGAGACGCCGGCCGCGGTCAGTATTTCCCGTTGCCAGCCGCGATGCAGATCCGTGTCCGTGATGTGAACCAGAAGCTCGTTGTCCGCCTGATGCAGGTCGAGAGGCGCGCCGGTCAGTGCGATGAGCCTGGAAGCCAGGCCCATGTGGTCCGGGTGGATGTGAGTGAGCAGGATGTGGCGAATATCGCGCCAGTCCACCGACAGGCCTTCGAGCGCGCGGGCCAACGCGTCGAAGCAGGCGTCGGTCTGCATGCCGGTATCGATCAGCAGCCAGCCCGATTCCAGCCGCACCAGCCAGACGTTCACGATGCCCAGGGAGAAAGGAAGCGGCAGCTCCAGCATGTGTATGCCGGGCACCACCTCGCGATAATCGCCGCCAATTTCGAGATATGGGGTCAAGCGTGATCCTAGCATGGGGCGGTGGCTGAGTTCGGCCAGTTTGGTTGCCTGCGGCCAACTGAAATTTGGCAAGCCAACTGACACCAAGAGACTTGCGGTTGTGGCAAGGGGATTGCACTCACTCTGCTGGAAGGTGGCATATGAAAAAGGGATTATTGGTTTTGACGTTCGCGTTGATGACGCTGGCTCCGATGAGCGCTTCGGCCGCTATCCGCGGGTTCGTGGGTGGGGGCGGGTATTGGGGACCCTATTGGGGTCCGGCTTACTATGGCTACGGCTATCCCGTTGCAGGTCAAGTCAAGCTGGACACCAAGGTGAAGAACGCAGAGGTATTCATAGATGGCGCCTTCGCGGGCATGACGCAGCAGACTAAGTCGATGCATCTGCGTCCTGGCAGTTACAACATTGAGATTCGGGAATTGGGTCAGACGAAGTTCGTCGAGCAGGTCTACGTCGTGCCTGGCAGGACGCTGCACCTGCACCCCCAGTTGTGACATGACAGCGTTCTGCTGCACTGATTACATGAGCCGCTCACTCACGTGCGCGGCTCAGTAGCTCAAAAACTTCGTGGGTGTGCTCGCCTAAGCGCGGCGGTGGACCGCCCAGGCGGCCGGGCGTGTCGCTCAGCTTGGGCGCGACCACCGAATCGCCGCGGCGCAGGCCGCATTGCGCGGCTACTTCCGCCACGTTGCGCACCGGCGTCACGCAAGCATCCGCCGGCCGCAAGCGCTCGAACCACTGTTCCGCTGTGCGCGCGCGGAAAATGCGCGCCAACTCCGCAATGATCTCCTCCCGCCGCGGACCTTCGGCGAACTGGTCCGCGATGAATTGCTCGCGCTCCAGTGCGCGGCAGAGCGCCTGCCAGAACTTCGGTTCCAGCGCGCCGACGGCGATCCAGCGCCCATCTGCCGCCTCATAAACGCGATAACAGGCGTAGCGGCCCGTGAGCACGCCATCGCCGCGCGCGGGCAACTCGCCAGTTGCCGCATGGAAGCCCAACGCTACGGGCAACAGGCACGCCACGCCATCCACCATCGAAACGTCCACCGCCTGGCCTCGGCCGGTCTTCGTGCGCGCCGCCAAGGCCAGTAGCACGCCGGTCACCGCCTGCATGGCGCCCCCCGCCAGGTCGGCAATCTGAATCCCGGGAATTGCAGGCGGTCCGCCGCACGCGCCGTTCCCCTCCAGCGCGCCGCCGAGCGCCAGGTAATTGATGTCGTGCCCCGCCAGGGATGCCCACGGCCCTTCTTGCCCATAGCCGGTAATCGACACATAGATAATCCGCTCGTTCGACGCGCGCAAGGTTTCGTAACTCAGGCCCAGGCGCTGCATGGTGCCGGGCCGGAAGCTTTCGACCACCACATCCGCGGTGTGGGCCAGCTTCAGAAAAGCTTCGCGCCCGCTGCCGCTTTTCAAATCCAGTGCGACGCTCTTCTTGCCGCGGTTTACCATGTGAAACACGGCGCCCTCGCCATCCAGATAGGGCGGCATCCATCGGCCGTAATCGCCCTGCTCCGGCTCTTCGATCTTGACGACCTCCGCGCCAAAGTTGGCAAGCTGCATGGTGGCCGCCGCGCCCGGCAGCAGTCGCGTCAGATCCAGCACCACCAAGCCGTCCAGCGGTCTCATAGCCTTCTTTTCACCAGCAGCTTGTCGGTGTAAACGATCACCGGCGTGTTGTTTTGATTCAGCACCTGCGTCTCGAAAGTCACAATGCCGCGCTCCGTGTCCTTCGGCTTCAATTCGATCACGTGCTTGGTGACGCGCACGGTGTCACCGATGAATACCGGACCCGTAAATCGCAGCTTGTCGATGCCATAGAACGCCAGCACAGTGTCGTTGATCAGGTTCATTTGAGTCATCAGCCCGGTGGAGATGCTGAACACCAGCGCGCCATGCGCGATGCGCCTTCCGAACGGGGACTTGCGGGCGAATTCCTCGTTGGTGTGCAACTCCACAAAATCGCCGGACAGGCCGGCGAAATTCACGATATCGGCTTCCGTCACCGTGCGCCCGCGCGATTCATGCACGTCGCCTATGGCGAAGTCTTCGTAATAATGGCTCATGATGGCTCCCGATTGCCGCTGTATGCGAAACGATTAGAAATGATACCAAAGCGCGGCGCCGATGTAACCCGTGGCGGCGGCTATCCGTAGGAAGCAGCATGCGACCAGTACTGCTATTTCTGTTGGGATCGATACCGGTTTTCGCGCAGCCTTTCTCGGCGGGGATCAAGGCCGGCGTGCCATTGACCGATCCTCTAGACGCGACTCAAAACCCACTCTTCGAATATAACGCCCCGACCCAGCGATATATCATCGGGGGCATGGCAGAAGTGCGGCTCCCGCTGGGGCTCGGCGTCGAGTTCGATGCGCTGTACCGGAACCTGCAATATTCCAGCGGACCGTCGAGCAGCATCTCCATAAGCGCGAGTGGAAGCAACTGGGAGTTTCCGCTGCTGCTGAAGTACCGTTTCCATTTCCCGGTGGTGCGTCCGTATGTGGATGGGGGTGTTGCGTGGGACACCATCACGGGGCTGAAGGAGACTCTCGATCAGGTCGCGGCGTCCCCCGGCCTGCTGAGGAATACGACGATGGGATATGTGGTGGGGGCGGGCGTGGACATCCATGCCATCTTTCTGCATATTTCGCCTGAGCTGCGCTACACGCGGTGGAGTTCGCCGCAGATCAGCGAAGTGCAGTCCGGGGTCACCGAGCTGCAGACGAATCAGAACCAGTTGGAGTTTCTGGTGGGAATCACTTTCTGAGTGAATGAGAGAAACGCCGCGGATATTCCACCCCTTTCCGTGCAGGATTACGACGTCGCCTTGAAACTGCTGTTACAAGGTCCAGCCAGCACCACCATGCGCGAGCTGGCCGGCACGGCGGTCGCGAAATGGCTGAATGTGGAGCTGCCCAAGGTGCAGAACTTGCGGCTGGACCTTCTCGGCGAGACGGTCGATGGCGGCCTGATCCACGTGGAACTACAAAGCAGCAACGATGCGGCCATGCCTTTGCGGATGGCCGAGTATTGTTTGGGCGTGTTTCGGCTGTACGGACGATTCCCGCGCCAGGTCGTGCTGTATGTGGGCGAAGCGCAACTGACAATGCAGGAAGCGCAACTGACAATGCAGAAGGAACTGCGCGGTGCCGACGTGTTGTTCCAGTACCGGCTGATCGACATTCGCACGCTGAACGGGGACCGGCTGCTCGAAAGTGAAGACGTCGGCGATAATGTGATTGCGATCCTGGCTGGATTGCGGGACCATGGAAGTGCGGTACGCAAGATTGTGGAGCGGATCGCGGGCCTGGCAGCGGCGGCGCGGGAGACCGCGCTGGCGCAGTTGACGATCCTGGCGGGATTGCGACGCTTGTCGAAAACGGTAGAGCAGGAGGCGCGGAAAATGCCGATTCGTATCAATCTTTTAGAAAACGAAGTGCTGGGACCCGTAATCAAGAAGGGCCTGCTGGAAGCGCGTCAGGAAGGCGAACTGACCATCTTGCGCCGGCAGATTGAAAAGCGTTTCGGCGTGCTGCCAGGTTGGGCCAGCGACAAACTGGCGGCACTGGCGGCATTCGAACTGGAAGACTTAAGTGAGCGAGTGCTGGACGCCGTTAGCTTGGAAGAACTGCTGAAGTAGAGGCGCGAAATATGCCGATTACGATCGGTATTCTGGAACACGACGTTTTGGGGCCGGTATTCACGAAGGGGCGGCAGGAAGGCGTCCGCGAGGGCATGCTCACCATCCTGAGCCGGATGGTTACTAAGCGCTTTGGCGCGCTGCCGGGTTGGGCCATTGTAAAACTGGCGGCAATGCCGGTATCCGAACTGGAAGAAGTGAACGAACGGATGCTGGATGCCCCAAGCGTGGAAGAATTGCTGAGGTAAAGCCGAAGCGTTCTGCAATTCCGCCGCATTTTCATCATGCTATTCTCATTTCTTCCATGTCCCGCCACCCCCAAGCGGCACGCCTCTACCTGGTACGCGGGCGCGTGCAAGGCGTCGGCTATCGAGACTATGCACAGCGCGTGGCATCCGCGCTGGGTCTGACCGGCTACGTGCGCAATCTGGACGATGGGCGCGTGGAGGTGTGCGCCACCGGACCGCCCGATAAGCTTTCCGACTTGGCCGCGGCGCTGCGCAAAGGCCCGCGTTTCTCCGATGTGCGCGGCGTCGACGAGCAGGAAGCCGCACTGCACCACTATTCCGACTTTCAAATCGAGGTCTGACTGAGGATAATGGATAACCTGAAGTCGCTGATCCGCGAGGTACCGGACTTTCCCAAGCCGGGCATCCTCTTTTACGACATCACCACGCTGCTGAAAGACAAGGCCGGGTTGCGCGGCGTAATCGACGCCCTGTGCGAACACTATCGCGATGCGCAAGTGGATATGGTGCTGGGCATCGAAGCGCGCGGCTTCATCTTCGCGCCCGCGCTGGCCTATGCGCTGGGCGCCGGTTTCGTGCCCGTGCGCAAGCCTAAGAAACTGCCGTCGGAATGTCTGCGTGTCAGCTACGACCTGGAATACGGCACCGACTGCCTGGAGATGCACAAGGACGCCCTGGCGCAGGGCAGCCACGTATTGATCGTCGACGATCTGCTGGCCACCGGAGGCACCGCGGCCGCCGTTGCGCGGTTGGTTGAACAAGCCGGCGGCAAAATCGCCGGGCTGGCCTTCGCCATCGAATTGACGTTCCTGAACGGCCGCGCCAAACTGCCGGGTTACGACGTCTTCTCGCTGCTTAAATACGATAGATGAGCGTGCTGCTGCATCAGCCCCGCAAAGCCAGCCTGCGCGCCCTCGCCAAGATCAACCTGGATCTGCGCGTCTTGAAGGCTCGACCGGACGGCTATCACGAAATCCGCACTATTTTCCAGACCATCTCACTGGCCGATATCATCGACGTTGAGTTCAGCGCGGCACGCGGCACCACGATTCAAATCGACGGCGATGTCGACATCCCCGATAACCTGATCGCGAAAGCGGCTACCCTGGTCCTGGACGCCATGCGCGTAACCGCCGAAGTCAGATTCCGGCTGCGCAAACAAATCCCCATGGGCGCCGGCTTGGGCGGCGGATCGTCGGACGCAGCCGCCGTGCTGCTGGCGCTGCCCGCGCTGGCTGGCCGCCGCCTGGCGTTGCCGCGCCTCATGGAACTGGCCGGCGAACTGGGCAGCGACGTGCCGTTTTTCCTTCTGGGCGGCGCGGCTGTCGCCATGGGCCGCGGAACCGAATTGTATCCACTGCCAGATTCGCCTCCCCTGACGGGGCTTGTCGTCGCGCCTGGCGTGCATGTTTCGACCGCCGCCGCCTATCGCGCGCTGACCCCCCGATTGACAACCGAATCGCAACAAAATAAGATATTTAGTTTCCAGTCTCAGACTTGGGGTGAGCTAGGAGGGCCCGGGGGGCACCCCGGCGTTAACGATTTTGAAACAGTAGTTTTCGAGCAGTTCCCGCAACTCACCCGGTTGAAACGGCGGCTCGTCAAGCTGGGCGCCGACCCGGCAATGATGACCGGAAGCGGCTCGGCGCTTTTCGGTTTGTTTCGTACCCGTGAACAGGTAAATCGCGCTGCAAAATCATTTGCCGACGAACGTGTTTTCCCGATTTCGCTGGTCAGCCGGGCGCGCTATCGCAACCTCTGGTGGCGTGCGCTCCGGCCGCACATTGAAGAAAAACTATGGCCGCCGCTAAGCCGATCCGGGCGATGACGCCCGATCGTTTGAAAATCTTCTCCGGAAATGCCAATCCGCGCCTGGCCCAGGAGATCTGCGCATCGTTGGGCCTGAGTCTCGGCAACCTGATGCTGGAGACCTTCGCCGATGGCGAAGTTTACCTGCAGTTCCAGGAAAACGTCCGCGGCGCCGACCTTTTCCTAATCCAGCCCACATGCCGTCCGGCGGACCATAATCTGATGGAGCTGCTGCTCATGATCGACGCCGCCAAGCGCGCCTCAGCGGACCGCATCACCGCAGTGTTACCCTATTATGGGTACGCCCGGCAGGATCGCAAGGACAAACCGCGCGTGGCCATCGCGGCGAAACTGGTCGCCTCGTTGCTGGAACGCGCCGGCGCGGATCGCATCATGGCGCTCGATCTGCACGCCGCGCAGATTCAGGGTTTTTTCGACGTTCCGGTGGACCACTTGTTTTCGGCGCCGGT
>Ga0182018_10005575_pt1 | contig 10081 bp, 8 predicted proteins | sample 812P2MmetaG_FD_120490 | JGI IMG/M metagenome (GOLD analysis project Ga0182018, IMG submission 120490) | Permafrost microbial communities from Stordalen Mire, Sweden - 812P2M metaG | ecosystem: Environmental > Terrestrial > Soil > Wetlands > Permafrost | place: Sweden: Stordalen | collected... | reverse complement strand
ATCCCGACGACCTGGACGACTTTTTCAATTGGCCGTGGCTGGCGGCCGGCGAAATGGGCGATTGGAAACTGACCGGCGCGCAGGCGAAAACTCTGCGCGAATACCTGCTGCGCGGCGGCTTCCTGATGCTGGACGATTTTTGGGGCGCGGAAGAATTCGCGCGGTTCGAAGAGAGCATGAAGCTGGTCTTTCCCGAACGGCCGGTGGTGGACATAGATAACGCGGACTCCATCTTCCACGTGGTCTACGACCTGGACGACCGCTTTCAGATTCTGGGCACCTGGGCGATGCCGGGCTGGGGCCGCGGCGGAGGCGGCGGGATGATGCAAAGGGCGATTGGCACGAAAGCCCATTGGATGGGAATCTACGACGACCGCCAGCGTGTGATGGTGGCGATCTCGTTCAATTCGGATATCGGCGATTCGTGGGAATGGGCGGACGATCCGCGCTATCCGCAGGAAATGGCCGCCCTGGGAATTCGGATCGGGGTGAACGACGTGGTGTACGCCATGACGCACTGAAGGGAAGAAGATTATTCGCCGCCGATGCCCCGGCGCGGCCTGGAAGGCGCGGGAAATGCCGAGTACACCATTTCGCAAAATACGGCAACGTATTGTGGCGCTCCACTCGGTTGAAGACACAGGGAAGAACAGCGAAAACGCCAAGCCAGGCGACCGCACACGACCAGAAAAGACGAAAGCGTGCGCCCGCATCGGGCGTCTTCATCACCTTTGGTGGCCCGCAGGGCCATTGGGCACTCCTTGACAGCCGCGGCTCGGTGAGAGGCTACCTCGCGTCCCGCCAGTTGTCGCCGACCCCGATATCCACCAGCAGCGGCACCTTCAGCTCGCAGGCGCCTTCCATCTGCCGCTTCACCAATTCCGACAGGCTCTCGACTTCCTCCGGCGGACACTCGAAGACCAGCTCGTCGTGCACCTGCAAGAGCATCGCGCTACGGAAGCCCTCGGCTGCGAGCTGCGCGTCGATGCGTACCATCGCCAGCTTGATGAGGTCGGCCGCCGTGCCTTGCAGGGGCGAGTTCACGGCGGTGCGCTCGGCGAATCCGCGGGCGTTGGCGTTGCGGCTGTTGATGTCCGGGATGGGGCGCTCGCGGTCGAATAACGTGCGCGTCACGCCCGATTGGCGCACTTCGGCGATGGTCCGGTCGATGAACGCCCGCACGCCGGCATAGCGCGCGAAATAATTCTTGATGTACTTTTCGGCTTCGGCGCGAGGGATTCCCAACTGCGCCGCCAGGCCGAAGCCGCTGATCCCGTAGACGATGCCGAAGTTCACCGCCTTGGCCTCGCGCCGCGCTTCGGGCGTCACCAGCATGGGCGGCACACCCAGCACTTCGGACGCCGTGCGCGTATGGATGTCCTCGCCATTGCGGAAGGCCTCGAGCAGCAGCGGATCGTCCGAAAGGTGCGCCAGCAGACGCAGCTCGATTTGCGAATAGTCGGCCACCAGCAGCTTCCAGCCCTCGCGCGGAATGAAAGCGGCGCGGATCTCGCGGCCCAGCGCGGTGCGGATGGGAATGTTTTGGAGATTGGGATTCGACGACGACAGCCGTCCGGTGGCCGCGCCCGCCTGATTGAAGCTGGTGTGCAGGCGGCCGGTGCGCGCGTCGATCAGCGCGGGCAGGGCGTCGACGTAAGTGCCCTTGAGCTTTGTAAGCTGGCGGTATTCGAGCACCTGGCGGACGATCTCGTGTTCCGGGGCCAGCGCCTCCAGAATGTCGACCGCGGTGGATCGCGTCTTTCCTTTGCCGTATTTCACCGGCGCGGGCAGCTTTAAATCGTCGAACAGCACGTCGCCCAGTTGCTGCGGCGAGCTGATATTGAAAGGCCGGCCGGCGAGCCGGTGGATGTCGGCGGTGAGGCGCGCGATCTCCGTCTCCATCAGCGCGGAGAGGCGCTTCAGTTCGTGGCGATCGATGCGGATGCCGGTGCGTTCCATGCGCGCCAGCACGCCGGCCAGCGGGAGTTCGATGGTCGAGTAGAGTTTGCGCAGGCCGCGCGCGTCGAGCGCCGGTTCGAGGATCCGGAAGAGCTCCAGGACGATGTCGGCATGCTGCTCGGGTGATGCTCCGATCTTCAGGTCGAGACGGCGGCGTGCTTGTTCTTCCAGGGTGACGCCGCCGGGGTCGGCATCGAGCAGGAAGGCATACAGCAGGATGTCGTGCTGGAAGCCGCGTCCCTCAATCCCCAGGCGCGCCAGTTCCAGCAGGGTGGTCTTCACGTCGCAGGCGATCTTGGGCGCGGCGGCGTCTTCCAGCCAGGGCCGCAGATGCACCAGGTTTTCGGCGGTGACGGCGCGCGCTTCCCCGGGAGTGCGCGCCAGGCCGACGGCGTCCAGGGCGAACTCGCCCTCGGCGGATTTCGAAACGGCCACCGCGTAGGGCGCGCCAGGAGCGGCCTGCGCCATCCACTCGGCCAGTTCGGCAGGCGCGGCGATCACGCGATAATCGCGCATGCGCGTGTCTTCGGCGGGACCGAGTTCCTTCAGCAGGGAGTGGAACTCCAGATCCTTGTAGATGGCTTTGAGGAGCGCCTCATCGGGCTCCTGGGTGCGCAGGGCGTCCAGTTGGAAGGGCACCGGGACGTCGGTGGAGATGGTGGCCAGGCGCTTGCTCATACGGATCTGTTCGACATGGTTCTGCAGGCTTTCGCGGTAGGCTTTGCGCTCTACTTCGGCGGCATGCTCCATGGCGGCCTCCACCCCGCCGAAGCGCTCGATGAGGGCTTGCGCGCCCTTGTCGCCGATGCCGGGCGCGCCGGGGATGTTGTCGACGGCGTCGCCGCGGAGCGCCAGCAGGTCGGCCACCTGATCGGGCCGTACGCCCATGAAGACTTTCACTTTGGCGGGGTCGTACCACTCGTCGTCCTTGGCGGGATTCAGCATGGAGATGCGATCGGTGACCAGTTGCAGCATGTCTTTGTCGCTGGATACGATCACCACTTCGCAGCCAGCCTCTTCGGCGCGGCGGGCGAGCGTGCCGATGACGTCGTCGGCCTCGAAGCCGGGGTATTCCAGGACGGGAATCCGCATGGCGTCGAGCAGGCGGCGCACGTAGGGGATCTGCTCCAGCAGGTCGGGGGGCGTTTCGACGCGGTTGGCTTTGTATTCGGCGAACTCGACGGAGCGGTGGGTGGGCTCTTCGCTTTCGTAGATGGCAGCCATGTAAGCGGGCTGGTGCTGCTTCGAGAGCTTGCGCAGCATATTGTTAAAGATGTAGACCGCTTCGGTCGAGACGCCGGTACTGGTGCGCATGGGCGGGGCGTCGCCGCGGGCGCGGGCGTGATAGGCGCGGAAGATGAAACCGAAGGTGTCGATGAGGAAGAGTCGCGGAGGGGCCACGTGGCCTATGATACTACCGCGGCCCCTTTCAACCCGATGGCGCCGGGCCCAGGTCGATCAGCTCGTCCCATCCCAGCGCATATCCCAGGGCACTCTTCACCTCGCTGTGTCGCGATGGCGGCAGCGCGCCGGCGCGGGAATCGAGCCAGTGCCGCGCCACGGTGCGAATATTGTCGAGGTTGGCGACGCAGGGCGACGGCAGCCCCTCTCGCTTACCGATGCGGACCTCCACGGGAATCGCCCGGATGGTGGTGGTGATTTCCGCGACGACGAACTTGCCGAGGTACTGGTAGGCGTCGTTGCGGCTCAACAGCAAGACGGGCCGCCGACCGGCCGGCGCGGGCAAGTCGGCTCACCAGATTTCGAACTGTCTCACGGCTGGAACGCTTCGGCCGTGGACCAGTCGTCCGCATCCCGTGCCGAATCCGGCTGCTTGCTGTAGGCAGCGCGCATGTCGCGGTACTCGGCGTGGCGGATCGCCTGACGAATCGCCTGCCGAACAAACTCCGATCTTTTTCTCTTTCCGGGCGCCGCTACCCGGTTCAGCGCCAGTAGCGTCGGTTCGTCCAATTGGATCAGGAGCGCCTTCATATATCGCAATTATATAGAGAATCGACTCCGAGGCCCGTATTGCGGCGCAGGGGTGCGGCGCGCCGCTACGGGCGCGGGCGCGATAGACGCGCAAGCTGAAACCGGGCCGAACTGCCCCAATCCGGCCACAGACACAGGCGCAAAGTGTTGCGAAATAGCCACACTGCAACCGGATCAACTCCTTATACATCAAATACTTGAACTTGCAGTTGCCACCTGTTGAAATAGGAATGGATGAGGAACCTGGAGTACGCCATTGCTTTTTGAGACGACCGTACGACGGCCGGTTGAGGCCTCGGGAATCGGACTTCACCACGGCGTCCCGGTCAAGATTAAGATCATGCCCGCGCCGGTGTCCACCGGGATTGTTTTCGTGCGGACGGATCTGGACAATTTCCAAATTCCGGCGAGTTGGCGGCACGTGGCGCGAGTGAGCTACGCCACCAGCCTGATGCGCCAAGGCGTTTTGATCTCGACCACCGAGCATCTGCTGAGCGTGCTCTACTCCATGGGGATCGACAACGCGTACGTGGAGATCGACAACCTGGAGGTGCCGATTCTGGACGGCAGCGGGCTGCCGTTTGTGCGCCTGATCGAACAGGCCGGCATTCGCGTGTATCGGCGCAAGCGGCGCTACCTGCTGATCCGGCGGCCGATTTCGGTGGAAGACAAGGGCAAGCGCATCAGCATCCTCCCGGACGAAAGGTTCCGGTTGACGTGCGATACGGACTACCCGGCTCCGGTGGGCCGGCAGTCGCTCGAAATGGAAGTGACGCCGGAACGGTACGCGACGGAGATTGCGTTTGCCCGCACCTTCGGATGGGAGACCGACCTGAATCAGATGCGCAACATGGGTTTGATTCGCGGAGCGTCGCTGGAGAATGCGGTCTGCTTCACGCCGACGGGAACGTTGAACCCGGAGGGGTTGCGCTCGCCCGACGAGTGCTGCCGGCATAAGGCGCTCGATCTGATCGGCGATCTGGCGTTGCTGGGGCGGCCGCTATTGGGCCACGTCATCGCCGAGCGCGCCGGGCATGCGATGCACGCGGCGCTGGTGGCGCGCATCATGCAGGACCCCTCGCTCTACGAGATTCTGACGTTCGACCAACTGGCGAGCCGGGTGGCGCAAGCACTGGCGTCGTAGCAGGGACAGGCTTGGCTTGCCCAGCTTCGCCGCAAGGTGAGCCTGGTCAGGCGCCGCCAGTGCCGGAGACGCGAGAGGATTGCGGATAGTGAGGCCGCCGATCGCCTGGCTGTCGTTCATGCCTTCCGAGCAGAGGACGCGGCGATCGCCAGCGGGTCGTAGGTGCGATCTCCATATTGCCCCACAATCCGCGGGGCTGCCTCGTGGGTCCGCACGCTGAGCGGAACGGGCGACGGGCATAGCGCGCGAATCCCGCCCGGCGCCTCCCGCACCTCCTCCCGCGGCATGGCGAGCTTGCGCACCGCAACGGCGACGGACGCGTTCAGGGTTTCCACGCCGACTCCGCCGCCGCGCGCCAGAAGCATTTCGGCGATCCGCACACGCCGCGCAAATGCCTAGATGAGCCCTATGAAAAATACCGGCCCGGAACCCTCGCCATATCGATAAGTTCCATCCGGACCACCCCGGCCATCCCCATGAACCGAAAAACGGCGGTTGAGACGGCGCCCCGTGAGCCTTCTGGTCCAGCCGCAAGCGTTTGCAGAAACGGCAGTTGTCACCCAGTGGGTGAATTGCGCGGCGTTTGAGAATATAGGCAGGTCTCGAACATACTGGCGCTGTTGGGAGTCAACCGCCGTCTCCAGGATAAACAGAATTGCCGCGGCGCGTTGCGCTTTTTTCATCCGTCCCGGTGACGGCCCCGCAGGGGGCGTCAAGCTGATTCACAATTAATTTGCGATATTTTTTGCTGATTATAAAGGGGTTCCAGTCCAGCTAGCCGAAGCAGGCCGGGGCCGCATGGTACAACCGTGCTCAGCGGACCTCTCGCGCGCCGGCACGCCGCCGATGGGATTCCGCACGGACTTGAGAATTCCGGGGAACCTCACCCACTAAGCCTTCGGCCAGGTGGACAATCCCTGGCGCCGGCGGTTTCGAACGGCGGGAACGCAGAGGGGACGGAGGAGAGAATCGACCAATGCAAATAAAAGACGACTTCCAAAAACTGATCCTCGTGGTGGAAGACGAGGGCCTGATCGCCGCCGATATTCAACGGAGAATCGAGCGGCTGGGCTACCCGTCGCCGGCCATCGCACGGTCCGGGGAAGAGGCGCTGCGGCGCGCCCGTTCGACCCCATTCGACCTGGTGCTCATGGACATCCGCTTGAAGGGCGAGATGGATGGCGTAGCCACGGCCGAGGCGCTGCGATCCGAGTTGCAGACCTCAGTGGTATACCTTACGGCGCATGCCGACCAGGAGACCATCGAGCGCGCCAAACTGACCGAGCCGCTGGGCTACATTCTGAAGCCGATTTCGGATGGCGATCTGCGCAGCGTGATGCAGACCTCCATCTACAAGGCCGCGATGGACCGCCGCCTGCGCACCAGCGAGGCCTGGCTGGCCACTACGCTGCGCAGCGTGGGAGAAGGCATCGTGGCCACCAACTCCGATGGGGAAGTGGTCTTTATGAACCCCTGCGCCGAGCGGCTCACCGGCTGGCTGGGCGCGGAGGCACAGGGGCGCGTGCTGATGGAGGTGCTGGGGCTGTTTGAAGAATCTAGCCGCCAGCCGGCGAAGAATCCGGTATTCGATCTGGCGGAAGGAGAGAACCGGACCTACACGCTGGTCTCGAAAGCCGGAGTGCGCACCCTGGTGGAACTGGAATGCTTCGAGAATCGCTCGGCCGATGAAGTGCTCGGTTCTATCGTCACGGTGCGCGATATCGGCATCCGGAGAGAGCGGGACAGCCGGCTGCTGCAGTCCGAGAGAATGGAGGCGATCGCAAATTTGGCGGGAGGGCTGGCCCACGATTTCAACAATCAGCTCACCGTGATTTTGGGATACGCCGACGAACTGGGCGCGCGGCTCACGGGTGATGACCGCGATCAAATCCTGGAAATCCAGCAGGCCGCCGCGTTGGCCGCTTCCACCACCACCCAGCTATTGGCCCTCAGCCGCCGCGGAGGGGTGCGCTTCGAGGTGCTGAACGTCAACGACGTGATCAGCGAGGTGCAGCCTATGATTTCCCACAATCTGGGGAAGACCGCGATCCTCACGACGCAACTCGGCTCCCCGTTGGGCTACATTCGCGCGGACCGCGCTCAATTCAAGCAACTGTTTCTCCACCTCGCGCTGAATGCCCGCGCCTCCATGCCCGCCGGCGGGGAAATGCGGATCGAAAGCTCGACTTTGGAAATCGGCGAGGATAGCGCGCTGGCGCGCCAGTACCGTCCGGGGACTTACGTGCGGCTGCGCGTCTCCGATACCGGCGAAGGCCTGGACGCGGACACTTTGTCGCGGATCTTCGAACCGCGCTTCAACACCATGAAGGAGCAGTTCGGCAGCGGTCTGGGGCTCTCCATGGTGCACAGCATTGTGCTGCAGGGCGGGGGCTACATCGGCGCGGAGAGCGAGGTGGGCAAAGGCACCAGCTTCGAGATTCTTCTGCCGTGCGTGGGTACGTTCCGCGGGCCGAACGAGGTTTCCGGAGAGGAACGCTCCACGAAAGAAGATCCCACGCCGACCATCCTGCTGGTGGAGGACGAAGATGGCGTCCGCCGCATGATGCACCGGTTCCTGGAGCGCGAGGGATACCAACTGCTGGCGGCGAGAAATGCCGAGGAAGCCGAAGACATTGCGGGAGTGTACGCGGAGGCCATCCACGTCCTGGTGACCGATGTGGTGATGCCCGGCATGACGGGGCCGCAATTGGCGGAACGGCTGAAGCCGCTCCGCCCCCAAATGCAGGTGCTGTTCGTCTCCGGATACCGGCACGATGCGCTGGACCAACAGGGGCTGCTGGGCCGGGGAGTGCATGTTCTGCCCAAGCCGTTTCCGCCGGCCCAACTTCTGCGGCAGGTTCAGTTATTGGTGACCCAGGGGAACCGGCTGGTGCAATGAGCTGGAAGACCCCGTCTCCGGCGGTGCGCTACGCCGCGGCCGTGGTGCTGGCGGCAGTGGCGCAAGCGGTGCGCATCCCCCTGAATCCGCCGACCCTGATACCCAGTATCACTTTCATGCCGTTCATCCTGTTGAGCGGCTGGTTGGGGGGATGGGGGCCCAGCTTACTGACGACCGCGTTGTGCACTTTGGAGTCGCTGTACTTCGCCAGGGCGCCGGCCGTCGCCCTCGGAACTTTGGCATTCAGCGGCGTGGTCACCAGCCTGCTTTTCGAACAAGTCAAACGGGCGCGGCGCGCGGATGCCGCCATGGCGGATATGCGGGCGCAGTTGTCGCGCGAAGCGGAAGTTCACCGTAGCTTGCTGGAGTCGGTAATTCAGAACTCGCCGCCGGCCATCGCGCTGTTGCGCGGCCCCGATTTCACCTTCGAGGTGGTGAATCAGGCATACCAGGCACTGGCCCCGGGGGAGCGCATGGAAGGCCGGACGGTGGCTGAGGTGTGGCCGGACGCAGCTCCCATTATCCTTCCGCTTCTGAACGACGTCCGCAACACCGGCACGCCGTATCACGCCACCGGATTTGCGGTCCCCCGGCGCCGCGGACCGGAATTGGAGCCGGAAGTGCGCTACTTCGATTTCTCTTACGTACCCCTGATCGAGGACGGTGACGTACGTGTACTGGCAGTCGCTATCGAAGTGACCGGCAATAAGCGCGCAGAGGCGGAATTGCAGGCTACGTGTGCGGAGTTGTCCGCGATCCAGGCCAACACCCCGGTGGCGCTTTTCGTGGTCAACGACGAACTCCGCGTAGAAAAGGTAAACGAACTGGCGGCACGCCTCGCGGGGCGGGAATGCGCGGACATCGTGGGACAGCGGCCCGGCGACGCCTTCGGGTGCTTGAGCGCGCTGATCAATTCCGGGGGGTGCGGAAACGGACCTTCCTGCGGGCAATGCTCCATCCGAACGGCAGTCCTGGACTCGCTGGCCAGCGGCAGAACCCATCACGACGTCGAAGCATGGATGTCCCTGTCGATCAAAGGTCGCTCCCAACGTCGATGCCTCCTGATTTCCACCTCGGTCCTGGGTTCCGACCAGGCAAGAAAGGTTCTGGTTTGTGCCCTGGACATCACCCTACGGAAGCGGACGCAACTCGCGCTGGAGTCGGCGCTGGCTGAGAAGACCATTCTGCTCCAGGAGATTCACCATCGCGTCAAAAACAACTTAGCGGTAATTTCCAGCCTGCTGAGCATGAAAGCGGATGCCGTTGAAAATCCGACGGCCAGGTTGGCACTGGAGGAGAGTCAGCAGCGGGTCCACTCCATGGCGCTGATTCACGAGCACCTCTACGGAAACGATCGCCTGGACCGCATCGACTTCGCCCAATACGCCACCCAACTGGTCCGCAGGCTGCAAGCCGCCTTGGCGGCGGAGCCGGACCGGATTGAGATCGAGTTGGCGCTGGAGCCCATCGAACTGGCCATCGAACAAGCGGTGCCGTGCGGATTGATCCTCAACGAACTGCTCACCAACACCTTCAAGTACGCGTTCCGCGGCCGGACAGGCGGCAGGATTACGGTTTCTTTCCGCGAATCCGCACCGGGAATGCGGGAGCTTGCCGTGGAAGACGATGGCGTCGGTTTTCCCACGGACCGGTTGGACGGGCGCAATGGGAAGTCGTTGGGGTTGCGAATCGTCGCGGTCTTGACCACCCAATTGGACGGTACCCTGGCGCGGGAGCCGTGTTGCGGCACGCGCACCGTGCTGCGCTTTCCGGAAGCCGACTAGCGGAAGCCTCGCACCGGGCCGCGACGGCCGGAAGCTGCCGGCGAATCGGGCAGATAAACCATCGGGCAGCGGGTCCAAGCTGCAAGCATCCCCGGCGGGCGATTGTCGATCAGGATGTGGTACACGATCACGTTGCCGCGCCGCCGCTCGTTCATGGATTGTTCCAGGTATTCGTTGTTGACCCATTTTCCGCATCTTTGGAAGGGAGTGTCCTTGTTATCAGTTGGTTAGGAGCTGGTTCAGCTACTTTTTGTCACTACAATCGTCGACCGGATCGAAGGGGCTCCGCTCAGACATGGTTGT
>Ga0182018_10005574_pt1 | contig 10086 bp, 11 predicted proteins | sample 812P2MmetaG_FD_120490 | JGI IMG/M metagenome (GOLD analysis project Ga0182018, IMG submission 120490) | Permafrost microbial communities from Stordalen Mire, Sweden - 812P2M metaG | ecosystem: Environmental > Terrestrial > Soil > Wetlands > Permafrost | place: Sweden: Stordalen | collected... | reverse complement strand
AGCATGTTGCCCTTGTAGGCATCGTTGCCGAGCTTGGTGAACTTCTGCGTGGCCAGTTCCTCCACCCAGAGGTCGGCCGCGTAGCTGCCGCGATAATGTTTGCGCGACCATACGCTGGGATGGCGCGTGAAGGCCAGCTTCGCGCCGTCGGGAGAATAGCTGGCGGATGCGCCCCAGTCGGTATTCACGGGGCGCTCGATGCCGCCCTCCACGGGGACTTCCCAGAGCGTGGCGACGCTGGGAAATACGCCGTTGCCGCGCGCCGAAGAGAAGACGATCTTCTTGCCGTCGGGTGTCCAGCCCACCACTTCGTCGTTGGCGGAGTGGAAGGTGAGCTGGCGAGGTTCGCCGCCGGCGGACGGGACGACGAAGACGTCGTAATTGCCTTCGCGATTGGAAGAGAACGCGACCCATTGGCCATCGGGAGAGAAGCGCGGAAACTGATCGCGGGCGGCGTTGTCGGTGAGGCGCTCGGCGGCGCTGCCGTTTTCGTTGGCGATCCAGATGTCGCCGAGGTAGCTGAACGCGACCTTGCCTTTGGAATAGGTGGGATGGCGGAGCAGCTTGACTTGCGCCTGGGAAAGCGCGGGCACAAGCAGAATCACGGCAGCGAGCAGAGTCTTGCGGATCATGGATGGAACCTCCAGCGGGATACAGAGATGGTAATCGGAAATGAGGGCGAATTCAAGTTGGGGGGTGGTTCGAGTGGTTCGGGGCCGGCATGACGGGGATCTTGGCTGCCGGGGTTGGGAATCCGAACTCCCGATCTCGTGGGATATTGGGGTGAGCACTTTTGGGGGGCTGATTGCCGGTTCGAAGGTGCAATCGGAACCCTTGTGAGATTTGCGCGTTAGACGTTCACGGCGCGGCGCGCCATGCCCAGGGCTTCGGCCCAGAAGGCGGTGGTGGTATGGGCCAGGTCCACTACCTCGCGGATGGCGGTGACGAATTCGTCGATCTGGGCTTCGGTCACGACCAGTGGGGGCGCCACTTTCAGGACCATGAAGTTGTTTCCACAGATCTGCGTGAGAATGTTCTTGTCGCGAAACAGGCGCATCACCAGGATCTGGCCGAACATGGCGGGATGAATTCGCCGGAAGGTCTCAAATGCCAGGCGCAGGCGGAGTTGCCGCGGCGTCTGAAATTCGATGCCGGAGAGCATGCCGGCGCCGCGCACGGTCTTCACCATCTCGTACGGCGCCAGCGCTTCCGTGAGGGGGCGCCGTAGTTCGATGCCCAAGGTCTCGGCGCGCGCGCCGAGCGACTCCCGCTGCAGCACGTCGAGGGTTGCCAGGCCGGCGCGCATCTAGAGGCTGTTCTCTCCGAATGTCGAGGCGTGCACGAAGGCGCGGCCCAGGGAACTGAAGACGGAGTCCGAAACAGCCTCGGACATCAACACCGCGCCCACGGGCATCAGGCCGCCGGAGAGCGCTTTGGCCAGCACCACGATATCAGGCTCGACGCGGTAACGGTGCGCGGCCAGGAAAGGTCCGGTGCGGTACATGCCGGTTTGTACTTCGTCGAGCACGAACAGGCTTCCGTGACGGCGACACAACTGCTGCGCGCCCTCCAGATAGTGCGGGTCGGGGACGCGGATGCCGGCCTCGGCTTGCACCGGCTCCACGATGAAGGCCGCGAATTTCTTGGTGGCCAGGTGCATCTCGAGAAAATCGAGATTGCCAAAGGGCACCTGCTGAGTGCCGGGTAAAAGCGGTCCGAAGCCCTTGCGCCACGCGGGGTCGCCCATGAGGGATAGCGCTCCACAGGTGAGCCCGTGAAATGCGCCCTCGGCGTAGAGCAGGCCGGTGCGGCCGGTGTGGGCACGCGCGAATTTGATGGCGGTCTCCACACCTTCGCTGCCGGAATTGGCGAAGAAGACGCGGCTCAGGCGGCCGCCGGCTAACTGCGTGAGGCGCTCTGCTAGTTGGGCGGCCAATTCGGGAATGTTGGTCTGGAGCATCACGGGGCCCGAGCGGTCCAATTCTTCCCGCACTGCCGCCACGATGCGAGGATGATTGTGCCCGGTGTTATGGACGCAGTAGCCGGAGAGGAAATCGAGAATGCGGCGGCCATCGGCCGTGAAAAGTTCGCAGCCGGAGCAGCGCCGGTATGGCACGTTCATTTGCAGGAGGTCGAGCAGGCGCACCCATTGCGGGTTGACGTGCCCGGCATACTGTTGGTCAAGGGATGGTACGGGAGTGGTCGCGGTCATTTCGATGGTTTTGGCGGACACGGTCCGAGACGGATGAGAGAGGCGGCGGGTTCCACGGAATCCGGCGGTGTGTGAGATGTGCTATTTAGGATACGAGGTACTGAAATGGCGCGTCGTGGGTTGTCGATTCTTCTCGGTGCGATGGCCGGCTGCGGTCTGGCGTTGGCGCAGACTTCCGGGCCGGTGGTGGTTTCGTCTCCGGATGGCCTCATTCGGATGACGTTCTCCACGGTTGCGAGCGGACAGTTGGTGTATGAGGTGAGCTATCGCGGTAAGGCGGTGCTCGACCGGTCGGCGTTGGGACTGGAGATTCAGAACCAGCCAGTGCTGGGGACGGACATGCAGATCGCGTCGTCGAAGAGCGGCAAGATCAACGAGACGTATACGCCTCCCGCCGGCAAATCGAAAGAGGCGCGCAACCTGTGCAACACGGTGACGCTGGAACTCAACGAAACCAAGGAGCCGAATCGGCGCCTTACGGTGGAGGCCCGGGTTTATAACGACGGCGCGGCCTTCCGCTACGTGGTGCCCGAGCAGGAGGGACTGCAGGAACTGAGGCTGGTGAACGAGAAGACGCAGTTTGTGCTGGCCACGGATGCCACCACGTATCCGCTGATTCTGCGCAATTTCCGGACGTCGTGGGAAGACAACTACCGGACGGTGGCGTTGAGCGGCATCCATCCGGAGTCTCTGGTGGCGCTGCCGCTGTTGACGCAGTTGCCGGGCGTGGCCTTCCTGGCGATCACCGAGGCCAATATCGACAACTACTCGGGCATGTATCTGATGCACGACGAGCATAACGCCCGGCAGCTTTCGGCGCGGCTGGCTCCGCATATCGACGATGCCGGCCTGGCGGTGGTGGTAAAGACGCCGGCTCCCTCGCCGTGGCGCGTGCTCATGATCGCGGCGGAGCCGGGGCGCCTGATTGAATCGCAGATCGTGAACAATTTGAATCCACCGCCGGCTTTCGCGGACACGTCGTGGATCAAGCCGGGGAAGGCGGCGTGGGACTGGTGGTCGGGACCGTTCGACGAGAACGTCAGCTTCCGTCCGGGCAAGAATACCGCGACGGCGAAGCACTACGTGGATTTCGCGGCGCAGGCGGGATTCGAATATTTTATGCTGGACGGCGGCTGGGCGGCGCGCATCGCGGGCGGGGCCAACGATTCGGGCAGCGACATTACCAAGGCCACGGCGGCGATCGATATGCAAGAGCTGCTGGACTACGCGAAATCGAAGAACGTAAAGATCTGGTTGTGGTCGCATTGGACCGATATCGACCGGCAGATCGACGAGGCATTTCCGCTGTACGAGAAATGGGGCGTGGCGGGCGTGAAGATCGACTTCATGGATCGCGACGACCAGTGGATGGTGGACTTCTACCATCGGGTGGCGCGGAAGGCCGCCGAGCACCATCTGATGATCGACTATCATGGCGCCTACAAGCCTGACGGTTTGGGCCGCACGTATCCCAACGTAATCACGCGCGAAGGCGTGCTCGGGCTGGAGTACAACAAATGGAGCGCGCGGGTGACGCCCGACCACAACGTGATGCTGGCCTTCACGCGGATGCTGGCCGGCCCCATGGATTACACTCCGGGCGGGTTCCACAACGCCACGGCGGCGGAGTTTGTGCCGCGCAATCGGCAACCCATGGTGATGGGCACGCGGGCGCATCAGACGGCGTTGTTCGTGGTGTTCGAGAGCCCGTTCGAGATGGTGTCGGACTATCCGGAGGCGTATCAGGGGCAAAAAGAGCTGGCGTTTCTGAGCGCGGTGCCGACGAGCTGGGACGAGACGCGCGTGCTGAACGCCAAGGTAGGCGATTACATTACCATCGGGCGGCGTCACGGCAAGGAGTGGTACGTGGGCAGCATCACCGGGTCGCACGCGGTGGAACTGGATATTCCGCTGGAGTTTTTGCCGGCGGGCGATTTCGTGGCGGAGATTTATTCGGACGCCAAGGATGCGGGCGAGAATCCCACGCATACCGTGCTGGAGACGAAGAAGGTGAATCGTACGATGCGGCTGAAGGCGACGATGGTGACGGGCGGCGGACAGGCGATTCGGATCCGGCCGGGGTCGTAGGGGGAATTATTAGCCGCGGCTAATGAATTCTTAATCGAATTCTAAGACCGCTTCCGCCTGCTCCACTCCCACGCGCCCCACCGCGATCGTCGCCGCGAAGTAATTCTCGCCGCGCATGTTGCACCCCGCCATGCGGCGCAGCATGGCGAGCTGGCCCACGTGCGTCAAGGCATCCGCAATCGGCCCCTGGAAGATCTTTTCCGCCGGAATTCCCAGCGGAGCGCCCGAGCCTAATCTTCGGTCGAACGCCTCCAGCGCCGCGAAGAACCGCGCCACTCCTTCGTCCCAGGACAGCGCCGGCGGCCCACGAGAGGTGCAAGCTTCGATCCGTTTCCACTTTTGAGGAAGTGGGATATTCACTTAACGCAGGTTGCACGCTGGCCGCCACAACAGGTAGAGAAAAACGTCGTCTGCGGGCACAAGATCTTGTGGCAACCTGCGTGAAGGGAACATCCCCTCTTGAGGAAAAGACAATTATCAGCCGCCCATGATCGCGATATGGGGAGCCTCATGCCACAGTCTCTTGCGCCGACGGACCGCTCGAAGGCAGATGCCAACAACAAAACAGGAGATTTCACGGCTGCCACGACGAGCCGAAATCAGCGCGGACTTCCTTAATTCTTGACTTAGCTAAGTAGTTAAGCTAAGATGGACGGCGTGCAGGTCAATGTTCATGAAGCCAAAACCCGTCTCTCTCAACTGCTCGAACTGGTAGAAGAGGGCGAAACAGTCGTGATTGCCCGGCATGGTCAGCCTGTCGCCGAGCTTGTTCCGGCTCGGCAAAAGACGGGATTTCCATTTGGCATCGCACGTCAGGAGCCGTTGGCGCCTGACGGTAACGAGTGGTGGCAGCCCATGACGAACGCCGAGGCTGAGGATTGGATCGAAGGGCTGTGAGAGTCTTGACCGATACTCACACGCTCGTCTGGGCGCTATCAAAGCCGGAAGAACTCGGCTCCGCGGCGCGGGATGCGCTGGCCACTTCTCCATTTACGGCGAGCGTTGTGAACCTTTGGGAACTGGTCTTGAAGGCGCGGAAGCCCGGCGCTCTACTTGCCAGTCCGCTTCCCTGGTGGGATCGCTATGTCACGCGATCGCATATTCCAACGCTGGCGATTCGCACCGCACACATCCGCGCATTGGCCGGTCTTCCGGACATTCACAAAGATCCCTTCGATCGCATTCTGGTGGCGCAAGCGCTCGCCGAAAACCTCGTTCTTCTCACTTGCGATGCCGATCTGGCCCGTTACGGAATACCGACAATCTGGTAAGTGGGGTATCCGCTTGACTCAGGTAACAGCCCTGGCAGCGGTTGGTATCGAACGGCACTGGCGTGAGTCAAGCGAATACCTCTGCGGCTGATAAAGTCCTAATCGAACTCCACCACCGCTTCCGCCTGCTCCACGCCCACCCGCCCCACCGCGATCTTCGCCGCGAAGTAATTCTCGCCGCGCATGTTGCACCCCGCCATGCGGCGCAGCATGGCGATCTGGCCCACGTGCGTCAAGGCATCCGCAATCGGCCCCTGGAAGATCTTTTCCGCCGGAATTCCCAGCGGAGCGCCCGAGCCTAATCTTCGGTCGAACGCCCCCAGCGCCGCGAAGAATCGCGCCACTCCTTCGTCCCAGGACAGCGCCGGCGAGTTGTGCCACTCATGGCGGCCATCGCACATCCCGAGCGCCCAGTCGAAGAGGTCGCCCATGTGCGCCAGAATCCCGGCCGGCGTGCGCGAATCGGGCGCCGCTCGATATTCCGCGAATTCCGCAGGCGCGCCGCGCACGGCCTTGCCGGCGCGATACGCCAGCGTGGCCACGGTATGCCGCAATAGTTCCACTGCGCCGTCCATCATTGCCTCCCAAAATCGATGAAGCCGCGCCGCGGGTCGGTGCTTAGTAGCGTCACGCGCAGGCGGTCGCCCACGTCGAGCCCCTGTTCGCCGTGCATCAGCCGGCCTTCCACCGGCGGACCCAGCACCCGCACAAACACTCCCTTCGGCGTCACCCCGGTCACTACCGCCTGGAACGACTGTCCGACGCGGTCGTGCAACGCCGCGGCGGCCATCCGCTTATCCATGTTGCGCCGCACCTTGCGCGCGGCATCTTCCTTCAGCGTGCAATTGCGCGCGGTCGCGTCCAGTTCCCCGTCCGAATACGGTTTGCCGGGGAGCCCTTTGAGCAACCGCTGCGTCAACAGGTCGGCAAAACGCCGGTTGGGCGCCGTGGAATGCGTATAGTCGTGCGCCGCCAGTCCGAAGTGGCCTTCGGAGGGGTCGCCGGGCCGCAACAGCACGTACTCGCCGGGGCCCATCAGCTTCAGCATCGAGAGCGAAAGATCGGGATAATGCACCGGGTCGGCCTGTTTGCGGCGCATCAGGAAGGCGTTCAGCGCCCCCGAATCGGGATCCGGCGGAAGCGCTTCGCCAAGCTGCCGGGCCAAATCCACCATGCGCGGCCAGCGCTCCGGCTCTTTCACGATGCGGCGGATGGAAGAGACGCCCGCCGCGCTCAGCGTCTGCGCCATCACTTCGTTGGCGGCGATCATGAAGTCTTCAATCAAATGCGCGGCGCGATTGCTCTGGCGCGTGGTGATCGCGGTCACGTTGCCGTCGCTGATCACCGGCATCGCTTCCGTGCGGTCGAAAGTGAGCGCGCCCAGCCGATGGCGGGCGGTACGCAACGCACCCGCGGCCTCATCCTGCAGCTTGAGTTGTGCCTGCAAATCCGCGGACGCCGCCAGTTTCGGCGGCGGCGCGGCGGTTCCTTCCAGCCAGGTACCCACGGCGTTGTACGTCAGTTGCGCCCGATTGCGGACCATCGCCCGGTAAACGCTGTGGGCGCCCATTGAACCATCGGTGGCCACCACGTATTCCATCACCACGGCGGCGCGATCCTGCTGTTCGTTGAGCGACGTCAAGTCGGTGGAAAGGCGCTCCGGCAGCATGGGGAAAGTGCGCACCTCGGCGTACACCGTGGTGGCTTCGCGCGCGGCGTGGCGGTCGATGGGCGTGCCCTTCGCCACGGCGCTGTCCACGTCCGCCACTCCCACCAGCACGCGAATGCCGCCGGCCACCCGTTCGGCCCACTCGATCTGGTCCAGGTCGCGCGAATCGTCGTTATCGATGGAGGACCACAGTAGCGCCGTTAGATCGCGCAGGCTGTGGTCCGCCAGCGGGTGGATCCCGGCAAGCTGTTGCGCCACTTCGGACGGGAAGTCCGGTTGGAAACCCTGCTCGGTCATCTCCTGGCGCGCCGCGGCCGCCAGATTAAACTCGTCGTGAACCATTTCGTTATCTCCGTGCCAGTTTCCACGCCAACAACAGCCACGCCAGAATGAAAGCCACTCCGCCAAGGGGCGTGATGGCGCCCAACACGCTGACTCCCGTGACCGCCAGCAGGTACAGGCTCCCCGAGAAGATCAGGATGCCGGCCGCCAGCAGCCAACAAACCGAATTGGCGGATTCCGGGGAAAACGTCCCCGTCTTGGGCAGCGTGGCCACAATCAGCATGCCCAGGGCGTGCAGGAAATGGTATAGCACGGCGGTCTTATAGATGTCGAGATGAGCCGCGTCCAGCCGGGCCTTCAATCCGTGCGCCCCGAACGCGCCCAGTCCTACGGCCAGCGCCAGGAAGACGGCGGCAATTGCGCTCCAGTTCATGCTTTCCTCATTTCAATGGGTCATCGAATAGACAATGTAGTTCAACCCGATGCGAATTCCCAAATCCGAGAACCTGGCCGGATACTCCGGGTTGTCGGCGTGTTCCCAGGAATCGCCCAGATCCATGTCGAAGCACATGGCCACCATGACGCGGCCCTCGTCGTCGTAGATGGCCCGCCAGTGCGGCTCTTTACCGTCTTTTTCCCAGAGTTGGTGGGTGTGCAGATACTGCTCGCCGGGCACCTGGTAGCGGTCGTCCAGATCGTAGAGCGTGTGGAAGATGGGGTCCTTGGAATCGATTTCGACGATCGGCCGGTCGGGGAAGACTTTGTGCATGCCGGCTTCGAAGAACGACCACTCCACGGTGCCGTGGAAATCGTCGCACATGAAAAATCCGCCGCGCAGCAGATATTCGCGCATGGTCTTCGCCTGGGAATCGGTCAGATTCCAGTGGCCCACTTCCACGCCATAAAGCCAGGGCCGATTGTAGACATCGCCGTCGTCGAGGTCGGTGGGCTCTTCCGCGGACCGCGCATGAATGCGGGTCAGGCGGCGAACGGCGGCCGAAAGATGGCGGTCGGAGCGCGGATAGTCCATGGTCCAGTTGGAGCTGCCTTCTTTCCAGCTATCCAGGAACTGGAATCCTCCGTTGCGAGGATCCACAGGCGGATACATCAGGCGCGCGAAGACCCATTCGGTCTTTTCGTCGGGATCCGGGGGTATGGGATACCCTTTATATTCGAGCCCCGGATATTCTCGAAACGGCTTTTGCCAGGCATAGAGGCCTGTCAAGAGGGCGAGACCGCCGATCAGCATAGCTCCGGCGCGGCGGAGGTGAATGAGCTGGAACACCGAATTCCCTATCAGGATAGCATTCGCGTCCGTACCCTAATGTCCGCCGGAGCGGGCGCGGGTGCTCAACCGGAATCGGCGTCCGGCCAACCGCTGCCGACCGCAAAATCCCCAAAGCGGTTAAGCACCGGTCTTCGTGCTGGTTTCTTACTGCTCGTCGCCGGGCTTCATGGGCGCTGGCCTTCTTCGATGTGCTTGAGGCGGGCGTCCAGGACCTCTTCGACCCTGCGGAGCCCGGCCCGCCAGAGGTCGCGCATGTCGTCGAAGCGGCGGTTGAGGGCGTCGAAGTTCTTCTGCGCGGCGTCGGCCTTGGCGTTGATGTAGGCGAGCAGCAGGCCGATGAGGGTGGCGTTGGCGAGGATCGGAACGCCGATGGCGAGGTAGAGTTGTGTGTCTGTCACGGGAGTGCGGCATACTCCTTTGCCGATTATTATCTCAACCCCTACGGGCTTCGGTCTTTTCGTCGGGACCCGGGGGTATGGGATACCCTTTGTATTCGAGCCCCGGATATTCTCGAAACGGCTTTTGCCAGGCGTAGAGGCCTGTCAAGAGAGCGAGACCGCCGATCAGTATAGCTCCGGCGCGGCGGAGGTGAATGAGCTGGAACACCGACGGGAGAAAGGGTGCTCAACTGAAATACGCGTCCGGCCAACCGCTGCCGACCGCAAAATCCCCAAAGCGGTTAAGCACCGGTCTTCGTGCTGGTTTCTTACTGCTCGTCGCCGGGCTTCACGGGCGCTGGCCTTCTTCGATGTGCTTGAGGCGGGCGTCCAGGACCTCTTCGACCCTGCGGAGCTCGGCCCGCAAGAGGTCGCGCATGCCGTCGAAGCGGCGGTTGCTGGCGTCGAATTTGGCGTTGATGTAGGCGAGCAGCAGGCCGATGAGGGTGGCGTTGGCGAGGATCGGAACGCCGATGGCGAGGTAGAGTTGCGTGTCTGTCAGGGAGTGCGGCATACTCCTTTGCCGATTATTATCTCACCCCTACGGGGCGCGTGAGGTCGCCTCTGGCGCATGGGTGTGCCGTTCGGCTTCCTGGCCGCCTGACATTTCGTGAGCAGTTCTCTGCGCCCTCCGCCACCTCTGCGTCTACCTCAAGGATGACGAGCCGGCTTCGCCCTTGAGGTCGTTTTTTCTCGATCTTTTTCTCTGCGCCTCTGCGTCTCTCCGGTAACTTCCATCAAGCCCTTTGTTTTCAGTGCGTGCTGCCTGGGAAATTGCAATCCGGTGCACATCTTTTCGCGCGCTCATCGAGAGCCACCAGCCTCGCGCGCCTGGCGTT
>Ga0182018_10005573_pt1 | contig 10089 bp, 18 predicted proteins | sample 812P2MmetaG_FD_120490 | JGI IMG/M metagenome (GOLD analysis project Ga0182018, IMG submission 120490) | Permafrost microbial communities from Stordalen Mire, Sweden - 812P2M metaG | ecosystem: Environmental > Terrestrial > Soil > Wetlands > Permafrost | place: Sweden: Stordalen | collected... | reverse complement strand
CATGTCGTTGACCACGGACAGAGTGCGGCCATCATCCATGCCAAATTCCTGGCAAGTCGGCAGGATTACGATGGCAGGTACCATTCTGGGAGGCTGCTTTTTGGCGTTTTGTATAGCGGTCCTAGCGGTCGGCAAGTTCGAAATGCGATTCGGAATCGAAGCACTGAGAACGCTTTCCGTCGTTGCCATCGTATATGGCAGCCAAGCCACAATCTACGCCCTGCGGGCACGACGCCATCTTTGGGGACTGCGCCCGACGGTATGGCTCGTTGCGTCCTCCGTAGCAGACATTCTTATTATCTCAACGTTGGCCCTTCGAGGGATTGCCATGGCACCACTGCCCGTCTCAGTTTTGGCCGTTGAATTTGCAGCGGCCATCGGTTTCTGGTTGATCCTGGACGGAGCGAAGATCCCTGTCTTCGCTCGTCTTGGCATTTCGTAATTTGACTTCCTGCGAACATCCTCGCTACCGCTCGCAGGAGGCGGGAGCGCAGCAGGGCGCTGCTGGGTTCCGTGGTGCTTCGGTGCAACCACGCTCGTTGCATCCTGCTGACCGCGCTACTGCGCCGCAAACCCGGCGGGGAATCCCCTAGCAACTCTCAAAGTTAATTGGTCTTGAAATAATGGGCGATCTTGTGGCCTGCTTCTTCCGAGTAGTACACAGTTGCGTGAGCGGACTTTTTCGCTGCGTCCTCTGTATCTATTCCAGCATCTTCGGTTGCATGCTCGCTTAACCGGTAGGTTTCCTCGGTGCCATCGGCAGTTTTGATTGTCATCGTCCGAGCACCACGGTCAAACCTGGTAATGGTGCCCTCGCTCGCCTTCAGCCCATCCTTGCCGACGCGATCGATTTCCTCGGCGGTCTCGTCTGTGCCTTGTTCTGTATAGTGCACCACGACCTGGGACCCTTCCTGAAGACCGCGTGCGGCCTCCTCAGCTCCCTTGTAGGTCGCCTTTCCGCCATGCACGACGGTTCGCTCTACGAGATGCATTGTGTGTTCGGTTCCGTCAGCCGCCTTTACCACCACGGTTTTTGCGGCCCGATCAACTTTCGTGACAAGGCCCTCGACAGATGCGATCTTGTCTGTTGCCCTGAGGATACCTGCAAAACCAAAAAGTGAAATGACGACAACAGCAACTGTTAACACGCGACGGGATGTTCCTGAATTCATGATTGGCGCTCCTCATTTTGTGGCTTAAATCGGAATTTCCGATTTAGATCAATATGGCATTGTCGGCGCGATTCGGCGAACATACACATCAATGGGCAAGGCCCTTCGGGACAGCCTTGCCCACGCCACATCGCAGGAATACTAAGCCGCTACCGCTACTTCTTCGCCTGAGTGCTGCGAGAAGTGGACGGGATGCGTAGTTTCGATGATGTCCTTCGCGTTCGCCACCTCTGCAGCCGTCCCATGGACGATCAGTAGGAACTGATCTGTCTTGAGTGCGGTTTCGTATTTCACAATGCTATCCTTAGGAATTCCTATGCTGTAGAGGCCAGCTCCCAGAGCACCTAACACCCCTATCTCGACCGCACCTTCCAACGCTGCCACGATCCATGCAACTACCGGCCCTGCCGCTAAGATCGGGCCGAGACCCGGAATCATGAAAAAAGCAGAGCCGAACAAGAGTCCCCAGAAACCTCCCCAAAACGCGCCAACTTTGCCCCAATACTTCATGCGGTCTCCGGTATTGTAGTAGCCTACCACCTGCTCGTCTGTGTGGTAGCCTTTGCCAACGATTGACAATTTGTGCAGGTCAACCCCGCCGCGCTGAAGTTCCTTCACTGCTTGATCCGCTTCCGTATGCGTGTGATACACCGCGACAACTGAATTCTCTTTGGACATTTCCTCGTCTCCTTGGCGACTTGCCGTTATTTCTCCAACATGAAGCTAAGTCTCAACCCGAACTATGACAGCGCACCAACAAGAAAACTTTTCCCAATCGCACAATGTCGGGTAAACAATGCACGTGCCCTCATCACGGGCGCAGGAGCTTTTTGGGAAAGGCTACTATTGTCCTACAGCCGTCGATGGTCGAAAGGAATGTCCCGTTATCGAATTGACTGAGGTTCCTGACCGTTGCCACCGATGTCATGACTTGCCCCTCCCAAGAGTTCTGAATGCGCATAAGACAACTTCCTCTGAGGGAAGGATTAACAAATGGATGTTTCAAGTCCCATCCTTCACTCAGACCCCGGAAGACGATCTCCGCAAACCAGTCGACAAATCAGCCAGCCCGTTTCCATGGGATACCGGCGGTTGGAGCTTGTGGCGAAGATTCAAGTTCTAGCTCTCGTTCAGCTATTTCCTGACAACGCAGACAATAATCTGCCCAAGGCACCGCCTCCAATCTCTTGCGTGGAATATCATCGGCACAAGTAACACATATGCCATAAGTGCCCTGGGCAATTCGCCGGAGTGCTGCTTCGATCATTCGGACCAGATGCCTGCGCTGGGCACTTTGCCTAAACAGGGACTCTTTTGCGAGGCTGCCGATGGATTGGTCGCCGGTGTCTTGTGGAGGGTCAACGTCTAACGCTCGCGTTTCACTTGCCAATCGATCGAGGAGCCGGAGAACATCTTGTCGGCCGGATTCAAGCTTCCACCTGTATTGCTGAACTTTTGCTTTTTCCATTGTCTTCACGATTGATCCAGTTGTGCCATAAAGACTCCGTTCGGGTGAGGCGCTGGCCTCCGCGGTCCCTCCTGCGCTTTCAGAACCAAGCAGGATCGTGCCTTTACGGGGTACAGAGTCCGACCCTATGCGTCCAGGTCTTCGAAAACATCCTCTGGCCGTGCCGAGTTTCGAAGATACGTGTCAAAAAAACGAAGCAGGAACGGTGTCTGGCTCCCTATGCCTGCAAACAACAAAACTGGGACGTCCGGCTTAATCCGCTTCATCTCCGCACGTACTGCACTGCCAGTAGCATCCGGCAAGTCGTATTCCAGAAGAACGCCGTCTACATGCAGACTTGTCAGCAGGCGCAGAGCCTGGTCGCCGGTCGTGGCCGGCATGACCTCGTAGCCTGCAGTTTCCAGCATGTATTTCAGGGCGTCCATGTACTCTGGGCGGTTCTCAACACACAGAACTCTTGTGTTGTTCATTGGCATCCGCTCCTCCCTGCTTGAAAATACCCGAGCCCACCTTGCTGCCCTTCTCGTAGCGGCATTTCGCTGGGCAGTATCTCTCGAAGAGCCCAGTCAATTGCGGTTTACACCTTCGGAGATCACGCGGATGAACTGCCGATTGTCGGTCACCGGTGCTGTAAGCAATATTAAGGTCATCGCATTCCGTATAGATGATTCATCTCGGCAATCGACTGCATTCTTGCCATGGTAAGCCGATGTCGCTCCTGCGCAGTGCCGACTAACTTCGCAATCAGGCAGCCCACGGTGAGGGCCGACAAGGCTTCCACCAACAATCTTTCGTGATTGCGTCCAAGATCCGGCACCAGCCAGTAGACATGAGTTCGCTGGCGAGGGAGGATACAAGCCCCGACTCCGAGCGCGGCTGCGAGGACAAATCGCCACGAAGGCTGCTCCATCCCCGACCTTCCGCGATTTGACAAGACACGTAGCCGGCTCGTGGACTGGGGATATGCGTATTGGTGCACTGGATCCAGTTGTTAACATCGGATTTCCGCGGGAGACTTGTTCGGTCTGCGAGCCTCTCTGAAATCACGACGGACCTGCTCTTCGCATTTAAAAACCTTCTTGAGTTCCTGAACGATGGTCAGCAGCTCATCGGGGTCTCTTGCCTCCAGTGCGGCATTGCACAACTCTCTCCAGTTTTTGTGGTCTCCTTCTGACATGGCGCAATTCCTCCGAGATTTTGATTTCTGTAGGGAGTGTCGAGACTTGCGGTCCGTTGTGGCTGCAATGATAGTTGCTGCAGCAAGCGGAGGTGCAAGCCGGATGTAACGCCTTAGAGAGAGTAAGGGTTAGCTGATCGGAGGAGGGCGGTTGTAATGCCAACCATCTGTCACGATTTCGACAGAAGGTTCAGCACGGGGGGTCGGGTCAGGCGAAACAACCGGTGGCAGCGTATTCAGCGCAGTGCTCGGGGTAGTCGCCCACTGGGCATCCTCATGATCAAAAAATTGCCTATGATCATGCTCCGCCTGCGACTGGACGGCTAAGCTACGGGAGACGTGGGGGAGACTGGGCGGAGCACTGCGCGCCAACAAGAGGCTCAGAGCGGCAACACAGATGATTAGAGCGCGGTACGAAACGGGTGCGCAGCTGCTTCCCCGGATGGGCGGGACAATCGGCATGTGTATAGACCCCACTCCAACTAGATGATTCCGGGATCGCGTTGGTTCGCCGGTAATGAATTGTTCTCGACTGGCCCCGAGAGTCCCACGAGCCTGCCAGCGAAGCGATGGGACCTTCTTGAATGAAAACCACCGGTGTCGTGGAGATCTCCGTCACCAAATGCTCCGAAGTTTCGAGCGCGTGTCATTTATGAGCCAAGAATGAAAACTGATGGTAGGGCCCAGCTTGTCCCCCATGCGTTTTCGAAAGGTACGTAATCGTAGAGCAACTGACCACGCCGCGACTGTTCAATACTGCACACTTTAAGACTTGCCAAGAGTATTAAATTGATGAGGAGACAATTCTTATGAAAAGACCACACTCGGTTGTTCTCGTGATTTAGGCCGGCGTTCTCCTGGCGCAGGATAGCAATCCGCCCAGCGGGGCAAGTCAGCACGACTCGAAACATGCCATAAAGACAGATGGCAGTTCAGGTTGCGTCGGCAGAGCTGTTCCGCCTTTTCTTGGATGCTACGATTTTCCTCTTATCCGGGATCTTCGCTACGGTGAAAAGTGAATGAGACGAGGTGACACGGAGTTAGCTCTCTGGGCCCTCGTTGATGGAGCCTTCATCCCTTCGGCCTTTGCACCGAAGGAACGGTCCCAAGCACCGATCGCGAAACCACCATGCCATCGGCGATCAACCGATCAGGCTTGGCCTCGCTCAGAACTCAATAGCCGGGAACCCATGTCCAGCCCCACCAGCGATCGCTCCAGTGGCCGGGGATCCACGTGGCCTCCGGCCACGGCTGATCAAACCAATACCCGTCCGCCCATTGCCAGTCACCACCGTCCCAGTAATCGCCGGGTACCCAGCTGGAGGCTACGCGAAGCGCAGGAACCTTCTCTGCCTTCGGCGCAGGCTTCGGTTTGGTGGTTTGGTGAACTGCCACTGCTGTGGTTCCCTTCTCCGGCTGGCCCTTGCTCTTCGTTACCACCGTCGGTTTCGCCGAACTCATGGTCTGGGCTACCAGGTCGGTCCCCGGCCAAGCAAGAAAGACCATGGCGGCGAAGAGAACAGTTGCGAGCTTCTTTGACGTTGTTTAACTCCCCTCTTTCTTTTTCAGACTTGCGCGAACTACTCCATTGGCGACCCTCCCTTCACTGACGACTCCAGCAAGAACTTGGCGGCCCTCCCCGAAATCGAGCGCGATGAAGGGAGGGTTGGCAGCCATAGTGCGAGTGTTCCCATTTGAACGCTTTGCAGAGATACAGTACGGGATCGGGGAGCGGCAGCTGAGTGTTCTTGACCCTTCGGCCGTCCATGATGTTTTCGGTGAAGAGCGAACTCAATCCCAGACGCTCATCCAACTCGCGCACCAACAGCAGACCACCAGCGGAAGTGACCCGCGATCCCTGAAAATCGACTCACAACGAGGGATTGAAGGAGAGCTGAAAGGGCTGGTTTTACTCCTCCTCCATTGGATCGAGGCCTCCGTGCGCGGAGTTCGTTTGCTCTCAAAACCGCATGAATACTCGCGTAGGCCCGATCATACGACTACTAACACGGACTTCAAAAAGGAAATGTGGGCTAACTGGAAGCTCGCTTTTATTCCATCCCAGCGTAATCATGATCTAGGTCGTAACACGATAGAGGTTTGCCCAAGGAGTGTGTCGCTATGCTCTGCCCAGCTTGCGGTTCGAAAGGAATCTTCCACTTCTCACTATTTAGTCTTGCCGCGTGCTTTTGCGTCTTGTGGTTTGCAGCGCCAAGCTCTGGCCAACAAATGGCGCCGCAAGTCCCGACCGTCGCCGGCGGTGGGACGGCGAAGCCCGACATTGACAAAGCAAAGTTGATGGGAACCCGGCCTGCAGAACCGCCACCGGTGCTGCAGCAGCTTAATTTCGCGATCGAACAGCTTACCGCCAGGATTTCGCCTGCGGTGGTTCAAATTCTGGTTACCGGCTTTGGACCTCTGGAAGACAACAATCACAGTCAAACGGCGCTGATAACCCGCGAGCATGCGATCGGTTCAGGAGTGATCGTGGACCCTGACGGCTACATTATGACAAACGCTCATGTGGTCGAGGGCGCGCAGCGCATCCACGTGGTTCTTGCAGTGCCTTCGGTGGATTTTCCCGACCAGATTGCGCCCGTAGGCAAGCAGCGGATTGTCGAGGCACGACTCATAGGCCTCCACAAGGAGACTGACCTTGCCCTAATCAAGATTGATCAGACTGGGCTACCCACACTTTCCCTGGGCAACCGCCGTCCGTTGCATCAAGGGCAACTAGTGTTTGCCCTGGGCAGTCCCGAAGGACTTGAGAACTCTGTGACCATGGGCGTAGTGAGTTCGGTTGCGAGGCAGGCAGATCCGAGCCGTCCGATGGTTTACATTCAAACCGATGCTCCAATCAACCCAGGCAATAGCGGTGGTCCGCTGGTTGATACGGATGGCTATGTTGTAGGGATTAACACGTTCATTCTCTCCCAGGCGGGTGGGAGCGAGGGGCTGGGGTTTGCAATCCCGGCACGGATCGTGCGTTTCGTATACGAGAGCCTGCGCAAGTATGGGCACGTGCATCGCATCGAGGTCAAAGCAGGCGCTCAAACGATCACAGCCAGCTTGGCCAAAGGATTGGGCCTCTCGCAAAATTGGGGGGTTGTGATTGATGACGTGATGCCGGGAGGTCCTGCCGAGGCGGCTGGCCTGAAGGTCGGGGATATTGTAGTCAGCGCTGACGGCCGCCTCATCGGTACGCTCCCGGCTTTTACCGCCGCTCTCTATCTCCATCCTTTAGATGAACTGATTAAGCTCGAAGTTCTTCGGGGGACCGAACGGAAGACACTTTTCATCCCCGCGCTTGAGATGAAAGATCCGATGGATGCTCTGCCTGATTTAGTCAATTCACGCGACAGCGTGGTTTCTCGGCTGGGGGTACTCGCGCTCGGTTTGAACGATCAGGTGCGTTCCATGTTGGGCACGCTGCGCAATCCGTCCGGCGTTGTCGTGGTGGCACGAGTGGCGGACGTCATGAGTTCCACGACTGGTCTGGAGACTGGAGACGTTATCCACAGCGTGAACCAAGTATCGATCGACTCGTTGAGCTCTCTCCGTGCGGCTCTGACACAGATCAAGCCGCATGATCCGGTTGTACTGCAGGTGGAGCGGGGAGGGGGATTGCAGTGGCTAGCGTTTGATATGGAGTAGTCTTGTTCGGTAGCTGGCTCACCGGGCTCGTGAACGAACAGAAGTTACAGCCAGGCGAGTCCCTGGCTCGATACACCTCGCCCATGCCGCCCGCCCCTAGCGGCGCGACGATTTCGTACGGCCCGAGCTTTTGTGCCAGAGGTGAGAGCCATCGGTGCGCTCCATTCTAGTCCTGCAGAAAAGCGTCGCTTACGTGGACAGCGGCCGTACCCGACGTCCCGATTCCAGCCGCCAGGCGGTGACGGCCGTCAATTCCCTTCTCTCTCATGCGCCCACTTGCTTTCGCATCGGCTCGAAGTTCAGATGTTAGATCGAAGCCTTCCGAAATGACTCGATGAGCGAGAACGACTTTGCGTGTTCCGCGAGCAGGGGTGTGAACTCCCTGCAAACGCCATGGTTCGACCGCACCAACACGCGATATCCACAGGTCATGCCGGGCGCATGCTTTAGTCGTGCGAGTTGCGCAAGCCAATTGAGAAGCGGCAGCCTTGCAATAACGGTTCACGACATCGCTTGTCTTGCAGATGAGGGGCAAACACAAGGACATCGCCGCTGCAAAGTGGTAGCCTGTCGGATCAGCCGCACGTTGTCCTCACATGAACCGCCCGCCTGTACCTATTTGTTCCTGCACGGAAAAGCACCATAGAGAGCCGCTGAGTTCAACAGCATGCGAAAGCGTATCAGCGTACAGACGCCACAGCCGCTCGGGTCATCTCTACAACTGGCACCTCCGGCTCTACTCGATTTGCCACAATGGCAGTCCAACCAAGAAACCCTGGTTGACCGAACCAAGAGTAGCAAAGGAGACGCTATGCAAAACGGAAGTATCACGCGGTCCACGCGTTCGCACGGTCCCGATGTTTGGGAATTTAGATGGCGAGAGGCAGGAGCTGATGGCAAGCGGAAACATCGTAGGATAGTGATCGGTTCGATCGCACAGTTCCCGGACAAGTCATCGGCGCTGCTGGAGGTCGCGGCACGGCGCCGGGAAATCAATCTGCATGACCCACGCCTGAGCCTGCAGCCTGTTACTGTTTCTGAGTTGGTAAACCACTATCGCCAGCGCGAACTGGCAACCGACCGGAGACCGTCTTCGTCTCGACAGCATTTACCTGCGTCATAAAACATATAGAGCCCCTTGGGGACTCTCACTTTTCTTCAAAAACGTCTTGACTCTGGAATGCATTCCAAGGTTCATAGTTGGCATGGGGCAAAACAGCAATTCCAGAGCTCTTCGTTCCGGAACCCTTGCCAAGGCAACTGGTGTGAGTCCCGATACGATTCGACACTACGAACGGATTGGCGTCCTCACAGCAGCATCGCGAACAGACTCGGGTTACCGCGTCTATCCCGCGAGCGCCGTGGAGAGAGTGTTGGTGGTGCAAAGGGCGCTTCGGATCGGGTTCACTCTGGCAGAGTTGGCCGAAGTCTTGAAAGCTCGTGATGCTGGAGGCGCCCCCTGTCGCCGTGTTTACCAGCTTGCCCAAGAAAAGCTTAAGGGCATCGCGGCAGACATAGAGGCCCTAAAGCGTACAGAACGATATCTCAAGAAGGTATTGGCCGATTGGGAACAGCGCACTCAGGATGCGGGTCCGGGGCAGAAATCGCACTTGCTTTACTCGCTCGGTGACGCGGCAATGAAATCCGGCGCTCCAGCGAATCAGTTTCGAAGGAGAAAGAGACCATGAAAGCAGTAATCGCATTTCTTCTATTCGGCGGCCTGCAATTGGCAGCACAGGACATGCAATCTTGCCCGATGCACAAAGAGCATATGAAAGAAGCCGCGCAGCATCAGGCCGACGTGGACAAACATGGTGATGAAGCGATGGGATTCTCGCATGATAAGACCACTCATCATTTTCGTCTTTACCCAGACGGTGGGGTTATTGGAGTTACCGTCAACGACAGCAAAGATTCTGAGAATACGCAAGCAATCCGGTCTCATCTGATGCGTATTGTCACGATGTTCTCCAACGGCGAATTCTCCATTCCCATGTTCGTACATACCAGGTGCCGCCCGGCATACCTGTGATGAAGGAGAAACGCTCTGAGGTTGTTTACAGATTCGAAGAATTGCCAGCAGGTGGCAAAGTGCATATTAAGACAGCACATCCCGATGCGTTGAAAGCGATTCATGACTTCCTTCGGTTTCAGATCGAGGACCACCACACGGAAGACAGGAGCGACATAGCCGTTGCTCCGCGCTGAGATGTTCAGAAGATTTGGCAGTAGCAATAGAGAAACTGCTGAGTGGTTCCGAAGGGAGTCTGATGAAGCTCTTCAAAGCTCTCAACGAGACGAAAGCTCTTGCCGAACTCGTGATGCAGTGTCTCAGCGTTGTAGCGCACGACATCCAGTCCACTACACCTTGACGGCCCCTCCGGTCCGAACGTGCTGACGATCACTTGGCCTCCCCGTCTCACTGATCGTGCGACAGTCCGTACGTAGGCGATGCGTTGTTCAACCGTCGTCAGAAAATGAAACACCGCACGATCGTGCCACACATCATGAATGCCCAGGTTCAATTCGGCCGCCGTGACATCGCCGACCAACCAGCGAACGCGGCTCGCTGTGGCTCCCAGACGCTTCTTGCAAACGTTGACCGCGATCTGGGAAAT
>Ga0182018_10005570_pt1 | contig 10094 bp, 13 predicted proteins | sample 812P2MmetaG_FD_120490 | JGI IMG/M metagenome (GOLD analysis project Ga0182018, IMG submission 120490) | Permafrost microbial communities from Stordalen Mire, Sweden - 812P2M metaG | ecosystem: Environmental > Terrestrial > Soil > Wetlands > Permafrost | place: Sweden: Stordalen | collected... | reverse complement strand
CAGCAAGCCGTGCTGTGATCCTGATGCAGGCGTCCCCACGTCCCCTTCCCTGCAGGCTTTCCGCAAATCTGACACCTGCCTTTTTGTTTCGCGAATTGGCGATCGTAGTAGTCGGCGCCGCCAGGCCCGAACGCGCGGTTGAGATAGTCCCCTCTGACCGCTGCGCGATGCCCTTCTTTGTTTTTCGCGAACTTGCGCTTTCCCCATTCCCGGTTTCTGTCTTTGTGCTCCAGGTACCACTTGCGCGCATAAGCCCGAATCTTCTCCCTGTTTTTCTCGCGGTAGAGCTGCTGTCCCTGTTTCTGCCGTGGGCTCATCATCAGATAATCCCTACCCTAGGAGCTCGGCCTCGTTCGGCTGGTCCATGGCCGCCACGATGGGCTGTGGTTTGCCGTTCACCTTCGCCACGCTTTTCTTCAGCATCACCTCGAGCAGCGTCGTGTTCTTGCTGCCCACGCGGAACTCCTCTTTGGCGAGTTCCACCATGGCGAGCAGGTCGGAGTCCTTCACGTCCTTGATCGGCAGCGACCAGCCTTCCCGCTTCACCCGGTCCTCGAACACCATCAGCCAGCCCACGCACGGGAGAAGCTGCGAAACGTCGTAAGACTCGAAGCGGGTTTTAGAGCGCACTCCGGTGATGGCTTCGGTGACGAGCATCCTCTGGCGCTTGCCTTCGTCGGTGCGGCCCGGCAACACCGCGTCCATGCCGGCGTACCAGTTCTCCAGGCACTCGTCTTTCTTGATGGCCTGCTCGTGCCAGCTCTGCTCGCTCTTCGACTGGAAGAGCACATTGGAGCCGGGAGTGAAATCGGTGACGTGATGAATGCCACCGATGTTGATGGTGTCAAAGTGCGGCTTGAAGCACTCCGCCACGGTTTTGTAGTAGCCGAGTTTGTAGCCCTTCTGATCTTTCCAGGTGAACCCGGCTCCGTTCAGCTCCCACACTCGTGCCTTTTTCACCGTGGCCGCGTGGAGCATCACGCTGCGGAAGTTCCGCCGCGCCTTCCCGCGCACCTTGTCGAACTTGATGAAGTCGGGATCTTCGACCGCCGACATAACGATTTCCAGGTCAGCTTCATGGCCAAAATCCGCTTCGGCTTTCATCTTGGTGCCGCCCTTCGACAGCTCCTTGACGATTTCCCCGGCCGTGTTCTCAACTTCAACGTCCTCCCAGGTGTAGCCCAGGCGTCCGGTGGCCAGCGAGTGAATGGGCATGTCCTGGAAGTCCGCGGCGAACGGCTCCCACTCTTCCTTGACCCGCTGAATCTTTTCCAGCTGGCGGCCGTTCCGCTTCATGCCGGTGGTCAACAGTTCCCGCCAGAAGTGCGTGGTGGAATCGATGCCCAGGCCGCAGCATCCTGCCTGGATCGCTTCCTGGTGAGCATTCTTCAAATCGAGGAATGAGCGCGAGCGGCTGACCAGCAGCGGCACGCCCTCGGCTTTGAAGATATCCATCACAAAGTCCACGCCCTTCTCGGACGCCAGCCAGGCGACGGGGGCGGAGTTGTGGTAGGTCTTCGAGAGATAGATCAACAGCATGGACAGGAGCGTGGTCTTCCCCGATCCCGGCGGTCCGTACATGCTGCCTTTCACAAACGCTACTTCCTTTGTTGCTGGTCGAAACATCATGGTCGTGCTCCTTTGCGGCCAGGCCGCGGGTTGACAGCAGTGTGGATACCAGGGGCGAGCTCGAGCGCGACCACGCAAACCGCGGCCATCGCCAGCAAGTGAAAGAGAAAGAGGGGAGTCATTCGCCGCCAGCCAGCTGCTGCTCGACGAAGAGCGAAAAACCCTCAGGCGGGTGGGGAGTTTCCTCCCTAGCGGCTTCGTACTGCGCGGCAATGGCGACCAGTCGGGCGACGATCTGCTCGGCGGGCACGCGCCAGAGTTCGGGTTGGTTGGCGATCTGAGCCAGGCCGAGGAAACGGCCGAGCGTGAAGTGCGGACAGGTTGCGGTATAGTCTGCGTCAGCCATTGGGAAGCTCCGTTTCCTTGTGGTCAGGGTCGGTCGAGAGTTAGTGGCTCTCGGTCGGCCCGCTTGCTACTTAGTGACAGTCGATGCCGTCTGCCGCCCTCTGGCAGCTCCAGATCTTCGGAAGACTGTGCCCGCCGTCATGGAAAGTCACGGCAAAGCGTTTGGCCTGGGCAATCATCTCATCTCGGGCGTCTTGGGCTTCCGAGGCTTCTTTGTACTTCAGCATGTTCCAGGTGAGCCGTGCGTCTGTGCCGCAGAGGAGTAGATCCCGTTTCACGCCAGTCTTGGCGAAGTCCGCATCAGTGACAACGTCACAACTTTTAACTTCTCCAACGTCCCAGCTTCCCACTCTCGAATCACCCGTCGAGGCGACATAGGAGCCTTCTGCTGCGAAGGCGACAGAGATATTGACCGGCGAAGCGCAGCCGACACTCGCCAGCAGACCACCCACCAAAACCGCTAATAAGACGTTCTTCATGTCACCTACCCTATACGTGCTTAGCACGCATGTCAATCGAATTCTTGCTTAGCACGCATAGACGTGTTAAGGTTCAATTCGTGGCGACAGAAACGGCTGAGGAATATCGGCAACGGGTAGCTCGGGCTGGAGGCGAAGGTCGCGCCAAGAAGCTGAGCGCAGAACAGTTACGCAAGTCGGCGAGCAAAGCGGCCCGGGCCAGGTGGGCCAAAGCCAAGAAGAAAGGTCCGAAAAAGTCCGAACTCTAGCCCGGATCCTTCAGTTTCCCACCCACAGCTTCCCCGCGTTTCCAGCGCTCCACATCCTCGTCGGTGTAGGACCGGGCCGGCTTCGGCACCAGCTGGAGCTTGGGCTTGCGCTTGCGGACGAGTTTGGGTTTGAGGGGATCCGGCTGGCGTCGAGGGCTCATGGCCCTGATTATCCCTCAAAGTGCAGATTTGACCAGACACCGACGGCCGATCCGGGCCAGAATGGCCGCAATACTTGATGGTTGCTCGAAAATTGTTGCCTGAGCTCGTGGCCACCGAGTAGCTACCCCGAGCCGCAGAGTACCGGAAGGGACTGCGACTCGCTCTAGTTTCACGGCTTTTTCGAGCTGAAATTCCGGGAACGCAGCCTTTAGTAACCGTGCGATAATCTGCCCAACGGGCAACAATAGGTCGCGCGACCTTTAAGACGCCCGTTCCCACCGCTGGTTCGACCCTGCCCGCGTCGGACAAAAAAGGTTGTTGCTGTTCAGTTCTTCGGCCTCCCGCGCCCCAAAGCGGTGACTTTCCCCATGCGCATATCCTTGTTCAGCCACAACGCGAATCCTCGCGTAGACGCCGCGCTTTGCCACAAATCCAAAACCTACATCGCCCTGCTGCTCGAAAAGGGCGAAGCCATCATGCTGGACGAACGCAGCGCCCAGCTCCAGCCCCCGCAGGCGTGCCAGCTTCCAGCCCTGGCCCTGATCGGCTCGCTGGCGGATCTGGCGACCAAGGGCGCCATCAGTGATGGCGAGTGTTCAGCCAACGTCGGCGTGGGCACCCCGGGCCAGGTGTTTCTCGCGCAGCAGAAGGTCCGCGCCTATCCCGGGATCTTCGATGAGCTTGCCGTCAGCACGCGCTGGCCGGCCGCAGATGCGTGATCCCCTGCTGCTCGCAGTGACCGAGCCCGACCCGCCCGGGAGTGGCTTCATCAATTGGGCCATGGACATGGTGAATGAGGTGATGCACTTCCAGAACTACGCGGTCCGGACCCCGGAGGAGCTGGCCAAGGATCTGACCGCCTTGCACGACCTCCGGCGAGACGACAAGAAGCGTTTTGACCGGGAGATGTCCGCAATACTGAAGAAACTGCGCTGGGAGCGGACCAAGTCGCACATCCTGGTCGCCCTGGTCCTCGTAGCGCTCGCGACCTCGCTCCTGGCGCTGGTCCGCAGATAATGAAGTAAACATGGTAGTTAACCGCGAATATCACCGGAGAGCGGCGCGCCAGGCCCTCGGCCGAGTCGGGGCAGGCCTCGACCGGGACGACTCGCAGTTCTATCGGCCGGCGAAGCGCGTGCGTCCTGGAATTGCAGCCGGCCAATGCAAAAAGCGCAGCGGGAAGCTGCAGGGCCTGCAGCTGGAGCTGTTCCCTGGGGAACGTATGAGTGTTCCGGTATCAGATCCCGCTCGCCCGCTCGCTGACCTCTTTCCCGAGGCCTACCAGTGATCGCCCTGGCGCGGATCCGCCCGCTGGCGGAGATCGAGCGGGAAGTCATCGCGACCGCCGTGGCGTGCATTCCCGACAACTCGAGGCAGCGCGGCGGCTGGGCATCGGCAAGACCACCCTCTACCGCAAATTGAAGGAGCTGGACATCGTTGCAACCCCGCTCCTCCAAAGCGAAGTGCTCCGGGACCTGACCCCGCTCCAACAAAGTCAGGCGCTCAGGTTCGCACCGACGCCGCACGCAGTTCCGGAACCTAAGCCGCGGCCGAAGTTCCTGTTCATCCCCAGCACCAAAGAGGAAGATGCCCGCGCGCACCTGCGCTGCCCCCGCTGCCGATCGATCCTTCTTTTGGACGAAGCACTGGTGGAAGGGTGAAGGCCAAGAAGAAACCGGCCAAGCGGAAATCAGCCAAAAAGCCGAAAACGTCCGAAGCCAAGGCCCCGAAACGCCGGCGTTTCGTTGCCGGCCTGGTCGAGGGGAAATCGATGCGGAAGGCCGCGATCGACGCCGGCTACACCCAGGCGATGGCGGACAAGGCGGGGCAGAAAATCCTGCCGGGCGCGCGCGAGGAGTTCAAAGCGGCCCTGGCCAAGGCGATTCCGATCTCGAAGCTGGTGCAGCGGATCTCGCAAGGGCTGAATGCGAACGAGACCAAGCTATCGCAGTTCGAGGGCACATACACCGACGCGCGGACTCTGGTGTCGTGGGGCGAACGCCGGCGCTACGCGGAGCTGGCCGCGAAGCTGTTCGGGTTCCTGGTGCTGAAGGTGGAGCTGGGCGGCGATGATGGCGGACCGCTCGAGTTTATCGATGCCAGAGAACGCCTGCTTGCTGCGCTCGCCCGCTGAACAATTTCTCGAGCTTCCACTCGAAAAGCGCAAGAAGCTGCTGGAGCGGTTCTCGCAAGAGGAAGCCACGGGGTTGCTCTACGACTGGGTCGGCTGGTGGTCGCGGCCGGCGCAGAGACTTCCTGCAGGCGATTGGAGCACCTGGCTGGTGCGTGCCGGCCGCGGCTTCGGCAAGACGCGCGTAGGCGCGGAGACGGTGAGGATATGGGCCAGGGACAATGCCATTGTGAACATCATCGGACCGACCGCGGGCGACGCGCGGGAAGTGATGGTCGAAGGGCCGAGCGGCATTTTAGCTGTCTGTCCCAAACACGAGCGGCCACGCTGCAGGCTCTCGAAACGTCCTGGAGTGCTGACTTGGAAGAATGGAGCGAAGACCCTTGTCTTTTCGGCCGATGAGCCGGACCGCCTCCGCGGCCCGCAGCATTACAAGCTCTGGGCCGACGAGCTCGGGGCCTGGCGCTATCAGGAAGAAACCTGGGACCAGGCGATGTTCGGATTGCGTTTAGGAAGCAACCCGCAGGTGGTGGTCACGACCACACCGAAACCGACCAAGCTGATCAAAGAGCTGAGTAAAGCCGCCGACACCTTCATGACAACCGGATCCACCTACGAAAACCGAACCAACCTGGCGCCCGGCTTTTTCCGAAACATCATCCGCAAGTATGAAGGCACGCGCCTCGGCCGCCAGGAGCTGATGGCGGAGCTGCTCGAGGACCGGCCGGGCGCGCTGTGGACCCAGGCTGGCATCGACGTCGATCGCGTAAAAGTTTGCCCGCACCTGACCCGCATTGTGCTTGGAGTCGATCCGTCTGTGAGCTCCGGCGAAGATTCGGCGGAATGCGGCATAGTCGCAGCGGGCCAGGGGCCGTCTCCTGCGGGAGTGGACTGGCCGCCGCACTACTACGTTTTGGACGATCTGTCGCTCAAAGCCAGTCCTGAGGGCTGGGCCCTGGTCGTAGTTGGCGGCTACAAAGCCCACAAATGCGACCGCATCGTCGCGGAAGTCAACAACGGCGGCGACCTGGTCGAAGCCATTCTGCGCACCAAATGCATGGACCTGGCGTATATGCCGGTGCATGCCTCGCGCGGCAAACTCACCCGCGCCGAACCGATCGCCGCGCTTTACGAACAGCACCGCGTGCACCACGTCGGCTGCTTCGCCGTGCTCGAGGATCAGATGTGTGACTACGTCCCGCTGACCGCAAAGCTGTCACCCGACCGTATGGATGCCGCCGTCTGGGCAATCACGGCACTGAGCGAGCCGGAAGCGATCGAAGAGACCGTAGTCCACGACGAGTCGGTGGTGATCTCTCCCGAGCTAGACGACTTCGATAGGTCGGTGGATTACCTGTGAAATTTCTCGACAAACTGCTGGACAAAATCGCGGACAAAGCGGCTGACAAAGTTGTCGCCAAATTGAAGGAAGACCGCCCAGCGCAGATCGGCTTTCACACCGTCGAGGCGCAGGACCTTCACGAAGCGCAGTTCCACCACACGCCGAAAGAGCTCGAGTGAAGAAAACGAAAAAGCCCAGCGTCAACGTCAAAGAGCGCAGCTACAGCGTGCGCGAGATGGCGGACTTCGTCACCGAGAATGTGCCGGAGCTGCGCGAAGCTTTCACGCGCGCCGACATCGAGCTCGCACTCGACGACCGCGGCTGGCTGGTTCCCGGCCGGCAGTGGACTTCCGCGGACCTCGACGCGCAGACCCGGACCACGCTGGTGGCCAAGGCGCGCCTCTACTGGCTGCGCGATCCCCTGATGAAGCAGGCCGTGCGCCTCTGGACGGACTACGCGCTCGGCACCGGCGCCAGCTGGGACTCGAAAGATATCAAGGTGAAAGAGCAGTGCGACGCCTTCGCCAAAGGCCGGCGCAACAAGTCGATCATGAATTCCGAGGGACAGCGGCGCTCTTCGAAGAAGCTGCTGGTCGACGGCGAGCTCTTCTTCGTGATCTTTGACGCCGACAGCGACGACGAGATGAAGACCATTCGCCGCATCGACTGCCTGCAGATCACCGACATCATCTGCGACCCGGACGACGAAGAGCACGTTCTGGGCTATCGGCGGCTGACCGCGCAGGACAAGATCATGTACTACGCCGACTGGCGCAACGATGACGACGATGACGCGCTGCTGATCCAGCAGGATGACCCCTCGAGCAAAGGGAAGATCGGCAACAAAGTCGAAAAGGACTGCAAGGTCTATCACCTGCCCTTCGACACACTTCTGAAGCGCGGCAACGGCCTGCTGTCCTGCAACCTCGACTGGTCGAAGGAGCATCGGCGGTTCATGGAAGCCAGGGTCGAGATCACGCAAGCCTTGGCCAAATTCGCGTGGAAGGGCAAAGTCAAAGGCGGCCAGGGCATCATCAACCAGCTGCAGTCGAAGCTGCAGTCGACCTACGCCGTCGCCGGCATGACCATGGTCGAGCGCCATCCCCAGACTGCGCCTGGCGGGACCTGGTTAGAAAACGCCGGCGTCGATCTCGCTCCGATGCCACGGGCGACTGGCGGTGGCGATGCGCGTTCCGACGGCGACCAGCTGAAGCTGATGGTCTCGGCCGGCACCGGAATCATGCTGCACTACTTCGGCGATCCCTCGACCGGCAACCTGGCCACAGCTGAGGCCATGGAACTGCCGATGCTCAAGATGTTCCAGAGCTACCAGTCGTTCTGGCAGGACGCCTACCGCGACATCTTCTCGATCGCGATCGACGAGGACCCTTCCGAGCCCGACGTCATCGATATCGTCCTGCCGCCTATCCTGCTCGACGACCTGCGGAAGATCGGGCAGTTCGTCAGCCTGGTCTCCGGTGTGTTCCCGGAGATCCGCGTGCCGTCCGTGCTGCGCTCGATGCTGAACTCCTTCAACGTCCAGAACATCGACGAAGTCATGGACGAGATCGAGAACAAGAAGGGCGAGCTGGCGCTGCAGGACACGCAGAACAAAGCTCACCAGCTGGCTCTGGCCAAAGCCAAGGGCCCACAGAACGATCCGAACGATCCGAACGTGAATCAGCCTGGCGACAACGCTGACGACGATCCCGGGATCCCGACCAACCCGGAAAGCGGCTTGGGCACGACGGAAGCGGCTCGGCAGGATCGGCAGACGCGAGCCATCAACCGGCTGGCGAAAGTGCTCGAGGAGTCGCGGTGAACAAAGTGAACAAAAGGAGAGAGTCATGACCTTGATGGGTGTGTTGCTGGTGTTCCTGGAGCTGGTCGCGCTCGGCGCGATCTTCGCCGTCATCCGCTGGGCGATCGGGCGACTCTGCCCGGAGCCATTCAAGACCTGGGTTGACGTGGTCTGGGTCGTGGTGTGCGTCTTCGTTGCGGTGTTCATTCTTTTGGGCCTGGTCGGCGTGGGGCCGATGGTCGGATTCGGTTTTGGTCGTCCCCTGAGGCCATGAGCGAGACGAACAAGGCGATGAGCGACACGAATACAGCGATTCCTGGAACGCTGGCCGAGCTGCTCGAGACGATGCAGCGCCCCGGCCTGCTGGGAGTTGCCGGCAAGGCCGTGCAGAAGCGCTGTCAAAAAGATTTGACCAGCTACTTCGCGGCGCTCGGCAAGCGCATTTCCGAGATGAAGTTCGAAGACTTGGCGGACGTGAACCGAGGGGTCAGCGGGGAGCACGCCCGCCATGCCGTCGGGATGCGGATGCACAACCTGCTCCGCTCCCGCCGGCCGTTGCTGAACGCGATGCTGCACGCGAACATCGTCTCGGCGATCGCGCAAGCCAACAAGACTCACGTCCTGGCCGAAGCCGATGGTGACGACGCGCCGCAGAAGCCGGGCATGACTGCAGAACAAGCTGCAGCTTATGCCCAACTTCATGCCGGCGAGCTCGTGACCGGCCTCGATGCGACCACGCTCAAAACCGTGGCCGACGCCGTGGCCTACGGAATCGAGCAGCGCCTGGGCGTAGCTGGGACCGCGCACCTGATCAAGGAGCTGGTCGCCGGCATGTCGACGTCGCGGGCAGAAACCATCGCCACGACCGAGATGGCCGACGCCATGAGCCAGGCGTTTCTCAAGAAGCTCTCGAACAACGACGTCGAGTACAAGCAGTGGATTCTCGGTCCGGATCCTTGCGAGGTCTGCATCGACAACGCGGACGCGTCTCCGATCCCAGTCGATGAAGATTTCCCGTCCGGAGACGACGCTCCGCCGGCACACCCGAATTGTGTATGCGCCCTGGCCGGAGCGAGAGGCCCGGGCGGTGACTTCTGAGGAGGAGCATCCCAATGAAAGCACTCCAGTTCATTTCCGATCGCCACATCAAGGAAGCCGTGAAGTTCCTGGCCGCAAAGGGCAGTCTCCCCTACACCGACGCGAGCGGCTCGCCAAACCACCGTCTGATGGGCGCAGCCTGGGCCGCGCTGCACGGCGGCTACCGCGGGAACAAGTACGCCGGCAAAGACAAGGGCGCGGCGCTCGCGAAGCTGAAGGCGGTCTACAAGTCCGAGAAGATGGACACGCCGGAAGAGTCCTTCGCCCTGGGCGGCGAGTTCTTTCAAGAGGCGCTCGCGCAGTCCGACTCGATGAGCGCGATCCAGTCGAAGGTGATGTGCGCCGTCAACGCCAACATCAAAGCCGGCACCGACATGGACGGCGACGATGACGGTGCGTCCGATGCCGGGCAGTGCGATGGCTGTGGCTGCGTCTGCGGCCAGTCCTACGGCTGCTCGTGCTGCGCGAGCTGCAGCTGCAAGTACCCGCAGTCGGCCTGGTGCCAGGATCTCTTCCCCGAGCAGGTCGTCTACTCAATGGGCGGCAAGCTCATGCAGTGCGACTACGAGCTCGACGCCCAGGGCGACGTGCAGCTGGGCGATCCGGTGGAAGTCGAAACCAGCTACACGCCGGTCGACGCCGGGGAAAGTGAACCCGCGGAGTCAGCTCGGGAGACGTCCCGCACCCTGGCCAGCGAATCTGTGAGCCTGCAAGAGGCCGCCTACGACGCTTCGAAGGGCACGCTGGCGGTCACGATCATTAAGCCGGGATTTTCGAAGAACACGACCGAAGGACGTCGTCGCTTCTATCCGGCCGAGATGCTGAAGCGCGACCACAAGATCTTCGAGGGCGCGAAAAT
>Ga0182018_10005569_pt1 | contig 10094 bp, 4 predicted proteins | sample 812P2MmetaG_FD_120490 | JGI IMG/M metagenome (GOLD analysis project Ga0182018, IMG submission 120490) | Permafrost microbial communities from Stordalen Mire, Sweden - 812P2M metaG | ecosystem: Environmental > Terrestrial > Soil > Wetlands > Permafrost | place: Sweden: Stordalen | collected... | reverse complement strand
TGCTTAGAAGTGCGTCACCTTCGGTATGGCAGACTCGTCCAAAGTCTGACTCACGTCATGTTCAAAGGACCGGCTCACAAGACCGCTTGAGCCAAGGCCAACGGCCAGCGCAAGCGTCAGGACGATGCCGCCGAAGATGATTCCAAACGCAAGCTCCACGATCACGCCGCCGATGGCGAGATGGTCGAGCACCATGGCTGCGGTGAGAATCAGCACCAGCCATCTCACACCCTGACTCAGCAGCCGGGCGTAATGCAGATTCAGATTGACCGCGCCGATGAGTACGCTGCGCGCAAGAAAGCGCGCCAGGATCGTTCCGCCCAAGAGCAACAACGCCGCTCCTACCAGCCGCGCGACGTAGGGCAACAGGAACCCCGCCATCAAGTCGGAGTTGGCGTATCCCGACGCAAAGGCCGCCACGCCCACCACAACTCCAACCAGCACGCAACTCCAGAAGACCGCCCGCGAAAGGGCGAGCGACGGACTTTGGGTGAAGGCCCAATCCATGCGGCCTCCAGCGCGCCGGCGCTGCACGTTTTCATCGAAGTGAAAGGCCGTAAGCAGACGCCTGACTCCATACGCCAGCAGCGCACCGAATAGGCCCGCAATCAGGACCGCGAGCACCAGAGCCAGAACGGCGGGCAGTAGCGTCGCGACCTTCGTCAGGACGCGGGCGACCGATTCATGCAGCGCGGATTCAATCTGTTGCCACATTGGGTCCTCCATGTCGGTCCGGATCAACTCGAAAAATCGTCGCCATTAGGGCGAGTCCATCAGGGCGTGAAGCGATCTGGCCAGCGCCAGCGCGCCATAAGATACGGTTTATCGGCGTTGAAGGCCAGCGTCAGCGCCGCAATGTTTTCTTCAGTCTCGGAGTCGGACAACGCCGCCGTTCGTAACACATTGGATGCGGCCCAGCCCAGGTAGAGTGGCACCAAAGCCCCGAAAATGTGGGTCCGATTCACACTCCGGCTGCGATAAGCAATCAGGAAATCCCACACAATGCGCACCCAGAGCGCATCCGACATACTGAACTCCGCGGCGGGCAATTCGGCCAGACGCTTGATTCCCAGCAGCGTCCCGGGCGCCATCACCTGCGACCAAACCTCGTGCAGGTTGCCGGCTGCAAGGTGGAAAGAGTCCAGCATTGGGGACACATCCACTGAACGGGCAGATTCAGGTAGGTCTGCGGGCCGGGGCGCGTCATCGTGGGCGCCCGTGCACGCCACCGTGTTGCGTACGGGATACACAGGCCGGTTCCTCTGCCAATAGCTCGCGCGGTGTTCAATCTCCGCGAACATCGAGCAGAGGACCTGCGTAAGCAGAGCGGTGACATCAGGATTCGGCGGCTGGGCAAACTGGCGAACCCCAATATCGACCTGAGCAACGCCAATCGATTGAGTGATCGCCTCCAGGACGGGCCACAGGATAAGCTCTCCACTCGCCACCGCGTCGCCAGCTGGGACCAGCAACGCCAGATGGCGCAGAAATTCGCTGGAGTATGCGGCATCGGGCGCCAGGGGAAAGGAGATGTCGGCGGAGTACAGGGCACGTGTGATCGGGCGCAGCGTAGCGCTGTTCAGCAGCCCCTGCGTCCGGCCCAGCTGGTACCTGGCAATGCTCAAACCCGCCCCGCCCTCCAGCACTGGCTTGGCCAGCGCAAGGATGCACGGCCACGGCAACAAGTCCCTCTCCGGCCCCAGTTGAACAATCGCTGTGGCCCCAAAGCGTTCCGCGAGATTCGCGAGGTCCACGTAAACATTGCCGGCATAGGGCCACGATTGGGGCAGCGTCGCCAGCGGACTGTATGGCACCAGTTGCAGCCGCTTGGCGGCAATGCTCGCTTCTGCATCAAGCCCATGTCCCTCTCCGTCGCGCTTTGGAAAGGCAATCGTGATATTAAGTTCGGGTGGAAAATCAGCCGAAGCTTGCGAGAGCGCGTTAACCATCTCGCGGAACTCCTGGGCTGTGCCTGGAGTCGCATGCAGAAGCAGGCCGGTCCGGGCCGCAACATCATGCACTTCAATCTGGCCCTCCAAATCGGCCCCGCGCGAAGGCAAAGTTGCGGAGGAGGGGGACGATGGCTCCGCCTGTTCCCGCCCGAGAGCGGCTCGGAGGTTGCCCTCTGGGATGTCCTCCGTCCTAGCCTGGGGTTCCGGGTCCGGCGCGACGGCGGCCATCGCCTGCAACTCAAACCAGAGGAAAGAATAGGGCGCAAGCGACAGCACATACGGCTGCCCGGTGATTGGCGGAAACGCGTTATAGCCAAAGACTTCCATCGGCGTGCGTCCCGAATACTCCGCAAGATCGAGCGACACCGGCTGCGCAAAACGCGAGAGATTGGCCACGCAAAGCACCGACTCCTCGCCCAGTTGACGGATGTACGCAATCACCTTGCGGTTGGCGGGATTCAAAAACCGCAGGGTGCCGCGGCCAAATAAGCTGAACAGCTTGCGCAGTCCAATCATGTTGCGCGTCCATTGCAGCAGTGAGGAGGGGTTCTTTCTCTGCTCATCGACGTTCAGCGCCTGATAGCCGTAGACGGGGTCGGAGATCACCGGGGAATAGAGGCTCGCGGGATCGGCCGTGGAAAAGCCGCCGTTGGCGCTGGCGTTCCATTGCATCGGAGTGCGCACCCCATTGCGGTCCCCCAACTCCACGTTGTCGCCCATACCGATCTCGTCGCCGTAGTAGAGAATCGGCGTTCCTGGAAACGAGAACAGCAGGCTGTTCAGCAGTTCGATGCGGCTCCGGTTGTTGTCCAGCAACGGCGCCAGCCTCCGCCGGATTCCCAGATTGATTCGGGTGCGCGGGTCCGAGCTGTAGGCCAGATACATGTAATCGCGCTCATCGCGGGTCACCATCTCCAGAGTCAGTTCGTCGTGGTTGCGCAGAAAAAGTCCCCACTGGCACGCATCTGGAATCGCCGGCGTCTGCTCCATGATGTCCACGATGGGCTGGCGGTCCTCCTGGCGCACCGCAACGTAGATCCGCGGCATCAGCGGGAAGTGGAACGCCATATGGCATTCGTCGTTCTCGCCAAAATATGGCCGCACATCGCTGGGCCATTGGTTGGCCTCGGCCAGCAGGAAGCGGTTGGAATACTCCGCGTCAATCGCCGCGCGCATAGCGCGGATCAGCGCGTGGGTTTCAGGCAGGTTCTCGCAACTGGTGCCGTCGCGTTCCACCAGATACGGGATTGCGTCCAGCCGCAGGCCGTCCACCCCGCGATCCAGCCAGAACCGCATCGCGTTCAGCATCTCCTCCAGCACCAGAGGGTTGTCGTAGTTCAAGTCAGGTTGATGCGAGAAAAAACGGTGCCAGTAGTACGCGCCGGCCACAGGGTCCCACGTCCAGTTCGAGGTCTCCGTGTCGTTGAAGATAATCCGCACCCCGGAAAACTTGCGGTCGCTTTCGCTCCACACATAGAAATCGCGCTCCGGAGATCCCGCGGGAGCTTTGCGCGCGCGCTGGAACCATGGATGCTGGTCCGAACTGTGGTTCATCACCAGCTCGATCACCACCTGCATTCCCCGCGCATGGGCCGCGTCGAGAAAGCGTTGGAAATCCTCCAGCGTGCCATAGATGGGGTGCACATCCGTGAAGTCGGAGACGTCGTATCCGTCGTCTCGCAGTGGCGAAGGGAAGAACGGCAGCAGCCACAGGCAGGTGACGCCCAGCTCCTGCAGATAGTCCAGCTTGTCCAGCAGACCGGCGAAGTCGCCTATGCCGTCACCGTTGCTGTCTGCGAAGGCGCGCACATGCAACTCATAAAGAATCGCGTCTTTGTACCAGAGTGGATTCGACGCACTCCCCGGTTTCTTCACGTGCCGGCTCCCACGAGGAACATTCCTTTCTGATGCCGTGGGCAGCAGGAAGGTTAACGCGAAAAGTCCTCAATAATCAGGACCTTTCCCCCGCGCGCACGCTCATCCTGCTCATATACAACCCTTACCTGCCAATGGCACTCTCATTAGAACGTCTGCTTTGATGAAGCGCCATGCCTGCCAGAGAGATCCCTGTCCCCCTTCAAGCTGAGCAAAATGGACCACTCCTATGCGGATCCTGAGTTTACGACTCATCTTGGCCCTGATTCTCGGCATCACCCTGGTATCGCTGGCCTCGTCCTGGTACGAGGTGCGCACCGAGCAGGATTCGCTGCGCAACGACCTCGAACGCAAGGCCGCGACCCTGGGCGAGAGCCTCGCCGGCAACGCCGAATCCTATCAGCAGACAGGCAACCAGGCCGGACTTGAACAGATGGCGCAGGAGTACACCAACCGCGACCATCTCCTCGGAATCGGTGTCTTCGGCGCGGACGGCTCGCCTCTGGTCCTGACTCGCGCTTTGGACTCAGTCCTGTCGCCGCCCCCGCAGTTAATGCGAAATGCCCTCGCAAGCAACCGCACCCAGAGCAAGTTCTTACTGCTGCACTTCAGGCCGGTCTACCTCCTCGCCGCCCCCCTGCATGGCGAGGACAAAAGTGTCGCCGGGGCGATCGTCGTGGTGCACGACGCCGCCTATATCCGGATCGAGGCCCTTCGCATCTGGGGTCGCACCTTCGTCCGCATGGCCCTGCAGGTGCTCGTCATCGTCGTCATCACTCTGCTCATTTTGAAGCGCAGCCTGGCCGCGCCGGTCAAACGCGTGGAGCAGTGGATGAAGGCGTTGCGCACCGGTCGGCACGCGGTCCCGCCGTCCGAATCCGACATGGATTTCCTCGGGCCCGTTGCGCGCGAGGTGGCGCCCTTGGCGGAGAGCCTCCAGCGCGCCCGCGCCTCGGCGGAGAACGAAGCCAGGTTGCGCAATTCCAACGAATCCTTGTGGACCGCAGAGCGGCTCGCCGACCATGTGCGCAGCCAGTTGGACGGCAGCAACCTGTTCGTGGTCTCCAATCGTGAGCCGTACATCCACAACCGCTCCGGCAATGAGATTGCCGTCACCGTGCCTGCAAGCGGCGTGGTCACCGCGATCGAACCCATCCTTTGCGCGTGCAATGGCACCTGGGTGGCCCATGGCAGCGGCGGTGCCGATCCAGAGACTGTGGATGCCCACGGCCGCCTTCAGGTCCCGCCGGAAGAGCCGCGCTACACCTTGCGTCGAGTCTGGCTCAGTGCCGAACAGGAGGAAGGGTACTACTACGGCTTCTCCAACGAAGGCCTTTGGCCCCTTTGCCACATCGCGCACACTCGCCCCATGTTTCGCGCCAGCGACTGGGAACACTACTGGGCCGTCAATGAGAAATTTGCCGACGCTCTGGTGGAGGAGATCGGAGAGGAAGAACATCCTGTCGTGCTCATTCAGGACTACCACTTCGCCTTGCTCCCCCGCATGTTGAAAGAGAGGTTGCCTCAGGCGCGGATCGCCATCTTCTGGCACATTCCGTGGCCGAACTCCGAGGCGTTCGGCATCTGTCCGTGGCGAAAAGAACTGCTGGCCGGCCTCTTGGGCGCAGACCTGCTCGGGTTCCAGGTCCAGGCGGACTGCAACAACTTCCTCGATACCGTAGACCGCTTCCTCGAAGCCAGGATCGATCGAGAACACTTCTCAGTCAAGCGCAACAACCACGAATCGCGCGTGCGTCCGTTCCCGATCAGCGTCGAGTTTCCCGAGTCCGATTCTCCCTCCCGGCACTCAGCTGCGGAAGAGCGCGGGCAGCTGCTTGCAGAACTGGGCATCGAAGCAACATTCCTCGGTGTGGGCGTCGATCGCGTGGATTACACCAAAGGCATCGTCGAGCGCTTCCAGGCAGTGGAGACCTTTCTTGAAATGCATCCCCGGTACCAGGAGAAGTTCACCTTCATCCAGATCGGCGCGCCCACCCGCAGCCGCATCAAGCGATATAGCGAGTTCCAGGCCGAGGTCGCGGCCGAAGCAGAGCGCATCAACTCACGCTTCAAACGCGGTAAGTGGAGGCCTATCGTCTTTCAGAATCGCCAGCACAATCATCGCGAGGTACAGCGCTACTACCGCGTGGCGCATCTGTGCATGGTCACCTCCCTCCACGATGGCATGAATCTGGTGGCCAAGGAATTTATTGCCGCTCGCGCGGACGAGCGTGGCGTCTTGATTCTCAGCCAATTCACCGGCGCGGCGCGCGAGCTGCATGACGCCATCCTCATCAACCCATACGATATTCTGGCAACCTCCGAAGCAATCGCGCAGGCCCTCGACATGAGCGTCGAAGAAACCGTCGATCGCATGCGCCACATGCGCAGATATGTGAAGGACCACAACATCTACCGCTGGGCCGCGAACCTGGTCGGAGAACTCTGCGATGTCCGTCTCGAATCCAGGAACCGCGAACTGGTGTTGTCGGCAAGCGGAGTCCGGGGAGAGGGATAGCGTGCGAACCTCTGAAATGGCTGTCCCAACCGCGCTCTTCGAGCAAGTCGCCGCCGCCACTCAATCGCTGCTCCTATTGGATTACGACGGGACTCTGGCTCCATTTCAAGTCGACCGCCATAGCGCCTATCCATACCCCGGGGTTCTCCCGCTGCTGCAGAACATCATCAACCGCAGCAGGTCCAGGGTCGTCGTCATCACCGGCCGGCCCATCGCCGAACTGCACGCCTTGCTCACCCCGCTGCGCGACCTTGAGATTTGGGGTTCGCATGGCCTGGAGCATCTCACCGCAAACGGGACCTACCGTCAAAGCGCAGTCGCTCCGGAAACTGCCGCGCTTCTCTCCGATTCCGAATCATGGCTGTCCACAGCAGGCCTGGCTCACAGGACTGAAATCAAGCCTGGCGGAATTGCCGTTCATTGGCGCGGATTGCCGCCCGCGGAAATCGAACGCATTCAGGCATCCGCCTGCAAAGGCTTGATGCCCTACTCGCAGCAGCCTGGACTCAAGCTGCTCGAGTTCGACGGAGGCCTGGAGCTCTGCGTCGCTCACCCCGACAAGGGAGACGCGCTGGCCTCAATCCTCGCCACCGTCGATCCTCAGACCCCGGTGGCCTACCTCGGCGACGACATCACCGATGAAGCGGCCTTCGCCTCGTTGAACTCCCGCGGAACAACCATCCTGGTCCGCGCGGAACACAGAGAAACCCAAGCCCAAATCTGGCTGCGCCCACCCGACGAATTGATCGCCTTTCTTCAACAGTGGCTAGGCTGCCTCTCCTGATCCGGCCACGCGCCGCCGCCCGACTTCGAGGGCTGTCTGCTACGGCTCCACGAAGGTTGCATCCGGCGTCACCACCTGATTGCCGCTCGCGTCGGTGCTCACCAATTGGTAGTGAGCGGTCCCGCTGGGCACATACAACAGGTTGCACTGTGGCGTCGATGTCAGGGCCGTTTGGGCCGTGTACGCGCCGTACGCACCGGCAGCCGTGCCGTACTGCACGTAGCTGTAGGTCGGCACCGAGGTAGTCCAGTTGATCGTGGCCGTGTTATTCGCCGCTGGATTTGTAGTGATGCCCGAGATCGTCGGTGGCCCAGGCTGCGTCGTAAAGCTGTATGTTGCCGAGTAACCCGTATTGCCGCTGCCGTCCGCCGATTGCGCCACAAAATAGTATGTCGTCCCACCGCTCAAGCCCGTCAGAATGACGCCATGACTATTCGTCAGCGCCGTCTGCACCGGACTCAGCTGCCCCAGCGCATTTGTCGTGCCGTATGCCACTGCTGTGTTGGCGGGCACATCGGTGGACCACGAAATAGTCACTCCCGAACTGGTCACGCCCCAGAACGCCAGATATGAGAGTACCGGCGGCGGCCCGGTGTTGGACGATGTCTTGAACGTGAAGTTGCCCGACGTGCTCGACGTGTTCCCCGCATTGGCCGACATCACGTCGAAGTTATACGTCGTGTTCGGCGTCAGCCCGGTCAGCATCACCGAATGGCTAGTCACCAGGCCAGCCGCCGAAGCCGTGGAACCGTAACCAGTCGTCGCCCCGTAGTTCACCACCGACGTCGCCGCCTGGTCCGTCGTCCACGTAATCGTTGCCGTCCCGCTGGTCACGCCGCTGGAGTTGACGTTCGTGATCGCCGGCCACAGAGCAGTGCCCGTGGTGAGGAAGGTGGCGTTCGACGACGTGGCGGAGATCGCCGCCGAGTTCGCCGACATCACGTCGAAGTCATAGGTCGTGCCCGGCATCAGGCCGGTCAGCATCACCGAGTGGCTGGTCACCAGCGTCGGATCGAGCGTGGTGGAGTTAGAGTAAGTCGTGCTCACTCCATAGCTCACCTGCGACGACGCAGCCTGGTCCGTGGTCCAGATCACGATGGCCGTGGTGTTGGTGACGCTGCTCACGAGTACGTTCGAGATCACCGGAGGCGGCGTAGTCTGCGTGCCCGTCGTCTTGAAGCTATACGTAGTGGAGTAGCCCGTCGCTCCGTTCGCACCGGTCGATTGCGCCACAAAGTAGTACGTCGTGCCCGGGTTCAGCGTGGTCAACACCACCCCATGGCTGTTCGTCATCGCCGTCTGCAGCGGACTCAGTTGCCCCAGCGCACTCGTGGTTCCGTAGGCCAGCTCCGTATTGGCTGGCACATCGGTGGACCAGGAGATGGTGATGCCGGTGTTGTTGATCCCCCAGAAGGCAACGTACCCCACGTTGGGCGGAGTCGCGTTGGACGCAAGGGTGCTGAAGGTCGAGTTCCCCGAAGTGCTGGACTGCGCTGCCGCATTCGCGGAGGTCACGTCGAAGTCGTACAGAGTGCCCGAAGCCAGCCCAGTCAACGTGGCGGAGTGCGTCGTCACCAGCGTTGCGTCCAGCGTCGAAAACGACCCATACCCACTCGTGACCCCATAGCTCACCTGCGAACTCGAAGGCTGGTCGGTCGTCCAGGTCACCGTCACTGAGGTACTCGTCAGGTTGGTCGTCGCGATATTCGATATCACCGGAGGAGACGACACCACCGATGTCGTCGTAAAGGTCGAATTACCCGATGTCGACGACATCGCTCCCGCGTTCGCCGAGACCACATCAAAGTCGTACGTCGTCCCCTGCGTCAGGCCGGTCAGCGTCACCGAGTGCGCCGTCACCAGTGTCGAATCCAGCGACGAGTTCGAACCGTATCCATTGGTAGTCCCAAAGTTCACCAGCGAAGTCGAAGCCTGGTCCGTCGTCCACGTAATCGTCGCGGAGGTATTGGTAACGCCGCTCACCGCCACGTTCGAGATCGCCGGCGGCCCCGTCACCGCGGTGCCCGTCGTCGTAAAGCTGTATTGCGTCGAATAGCCCGTCGCCCCGTTCGCGCCCGTCGACTGCGCCACGAAGTAGTACTTCGTCCCGCTCAGCAGGCCCGTCAACACCACGCCATGGCTCGCCGTCAGCGCCGTCTGCAACGGACTCAGTTGCCCCAGCGACGTCGTCGTCCCATACGCCAGTTGCGTGTTCGCCGCCACGTCCGTTGACCACGACACCGTGATGCCCGAGTTGTTCAATCCCCAGAACGCCACATACCCCACCTGCGGCGGAGTCCCACCCGTCACCACCTCGATCACCGGGCCGGAGGTGCTCGCGGAATAGTTGGTATCGCCACCATACGCCGCCGTGATCGTGTGCGAGGCGGAGCTAAGCGAGGATGTGGTGAAAGTCGCGACCCCGCTTCCGTTCAGCGTCCCCATCCCCAGCGCGGTTGTGCCGTCGTAGAAAGTCACGCTTCCGGTGGGCGTTGTTCTCAGCGAACCGTTCGAGCTCACGGTCGCGGTAAACGTCACAGGCTGGCCGCTTCCCGCCGGATTGACTGAAGAAAGCAGCGCCGTAGCGGACGCCGTGAGACTGCTGACCGTTTGCGTCAACACCGTCGACGTGCTGGAGGAAAAGTTACTGTCGCCGCCATATGCCGCCGTGATCGAGTGAGGACCCCCGATGAGGGAAGATGTGGCAATCGTCGCGACGCCGCTGCCATTCAGCGTCCCGGTCCCCAGCGATGTTGCCCCGTCATAGAAGGTAACGGTACCCGTGGGCGTTCCGCCCGACCCGGTCACAGTGGCGGTGAACGTGACTGCGTGGCCGAAGGTGGAAGGATTCAACGAAGAAGCCAGCGTGGTGGAGTTCGCCTTCAGCGTCCCCCCCGAGACCGTGATGGAAACCGGCGTAGATGGGATGCCGTTGGTCACGACCACCAGGCTGCTGGGGCCGCTC
>Ga0182018_10005568_pt1 | contig 10095 bp, 6 predicted proteins | sample 812P2MmetaG_FD_120490 | JGI IMG/M metagenome (GOLD analysis project Ga0182018, IMG submission 120490) | Permafrost microbial communities from Stordalen Mire, Sweden - 812P2M metaG | ecosystem: Environmental > Terrestrial > Soil > Wetlands > Permafrost | place: Sweden: Stordalen | collected... | reverse complement strand
GCAGCAACTGTGGATCGTCGCTGCACAACGTGCCGCCTCCGCTGGCGCCGCGTTTTCGGATGCGCCCGAGGTCACTGAGTTCATACAGGCCAGGCCTGCGGCCGCGATAGCGCGCGCAGGCTGGGCATCCGCCGCGGATGGCGCCATAGCGGCAGCATCGTCCCAAAAAGATGGCAGCGGTCCGGCCGCGCTCGACGGAAGCAGGCGAGCGACGGCCTCGTCCCCGCCGCCCCTTTTTTTGATGGCTCCCGCGTTGCAATCGGAATTGGCGCCGCAGAAAAAATCAGGCCCGCTACAACGTGAGTTGAAGCGGGCCTCTTTCTTTTCGATGTCGATTCGATCTAGAAGTAAAACTTCAGACCAAACTGAATGAGCCGCGGCCCGCGGTCGTTCAGGACTTGCCCGAACGTAGGACTGCCGCCGTCATAATCGACTCGAAAGAACTGAGTGTGGTTGAAGGCATTGAAGAACTCGGCGCGAAACTCGATTTGTTTGTGTTCGGTAACTTGGGTTGTCTTCGTCACGGACATGTCCCAGTTGTTGATTCCGGGACCGCGAAGCCTGTTGCGTCCCAGGTTCCCATAAGTGAATAGGGGAATGCCAACATCGCCTGCTTGCGAGCACGTTGGGTCGTTCAGCGGACACGGTGAGCACAGCATGTTCGTCGAATTTATCCAAAAGTTGTGACTGGCTTGTGTGTTGCCGCCGTTGCAGTCGGTAGAGAATGAATTCTGCGCGCGAGGATTCACGTATGCGATCGGCCCCGTCACGTCAACGCGATCCAAACCGTTGTTTTGAAAACTTTGGTTGGAATCTGAGTAAAATGTAAGCGGGTTGCCTTTCTGAAATGAAACGATTGCGTTTAACTGCCACCCGCCCGCAATTTTCTTCAGGAACCCGTCTCTGTGAATCGCAGCGTCAAAGGGAATGTTCCATATTTCACTGATCACGAGGCGCTGCGGCGTGTCGAAATCGGCCACGGAACGGTCAAGACGATCGTCGATCGGGTCGGTGTATTGGAATGAGCGAGCTCGGTAGCCGGACGTCAGATCAATCGTCTTCGCTACGGTGTAAGCAACGCGAAATTGAAGGCCATGGCTATACTGATGGTCCGCCGTGAATTGAAATTGATGGCTGTCGGACAATCCGTTGCCCAGGTTCGTGAAAATCTGCGTCTCTGCCGTTGGCGAGCCTGACGGATCATACGGATCGGAAGGGTTCAGATATCCACCGGTGCAGGCGGCAAGTAGACGCGCGCAGTCAGGATTGATTGGCGAAATTCCCGCAGCCGTGGCCGAGGCATAATACGTCTGAAGTTGGTATTGCAAAATTGAGGGCTGCGGAAAGTTTGTCTCGCCGGTGCTTATCAGTCTTCGTCCGAGACTTCCGACGTAGACGGCTTCGAACATCGTCTTTTTCGCGGCCTGCCACTGAAATCCGTAATTGAAATTCTCGGAATAGGGCGTTCGGAAATGCGGCGCCGTGACGTAAGCATACGGAATCTTCGGCGTTAGGAATGTCAGGTTTGTGTACGGAAACGGATTCGCCAGGCCGAAAGGAGTGTACGGGTCTGCAACGGGATCCGTGGTGATGCCTTGATAGGACGAAGGAAAATTGTTTGCGATGTAGCCGAAGGGCGGTTCGCCTCCGAACTGGAGATTTGTCGCGCCGTCCTGAAGATCGTAGAAAATACCGAATCCTCCGCGCATGACCAGTTTCGCATTGCCAAACATGTCCCAGGCGAATCCCAAGCGCGGCGCAAAGTTCCTGTAGTCCGGATACATCAGAGCGCGGTTTGGGGTCCCAGGATCACCCGGATAGAGGATGTCCGGCGGCGCGTTCGGGAAGACGGTCGACTGCTGCCCAGGAAAATACCCCAGTATGTTGTTGTGCACATCGTATTGCGGGACGTAGAACTCGTACCGCAAGCCGTAGTTGAGAGTCAGCCGCGGAAGCACTTTCCAGGTGTCCTGGACGAATCCAGAATAAGATCCCGTGCGGATTCCGTACGTTGAATAGTCGGATTGCTCGAAGTTGTCGTAGAACCCGCCAACGAAGTCCGCGAAGTCATTTCCGGTGAAGCTCGCGGCGTACTCATCGAAATCGAAGCCGCCGTTGTTGTAATAGTCGTAGTAAAAATTGTTCTCGATTCTCGTGATGTCCACACCGAACATGATTTCATGACGCCCAAGCGGAATGGTGAAATTGTCGGACCACGCCCAATTGGTTCGATTCAGAGTCGTTGGACCCTGGATCGACGGGCCGAGATCGAATGTGGGCGTGAACATGGTCGGCGGAGCTGGCGCAGTCGGATCGGCCGGCGTGATGTTTGTGAAACCGAGAGTCGATGGCGACGTTGCGTCAGTGGGAAAGGCTTGTAACTGCCTGAACCTGCTCACTCCAAAGCGAAACTCATTCAGCTTTCCACCTGAGAAAGTATGCGTCCAGGTGAAGGTGCCGATTTGATTGCGCTGGCCGTCCGTCCCGCCGCTGCCTACTGGGACATTGCCGCCGCTGCCAATAGGTTCTGCACCTGTAAGCGAAGTAATCGAGCCGCCTTCTTCGGGGAAGAGGTCGCGCGAGTCATCAATAAGGTAAACGAAGGAAAAGACGTCATGCGAAGTGAGGTTGTAGTCGAGGTGCACAATACCCTGGTCGTCGTCCACTAGCGCGGATGGCGACGCCTCAAAATTGTTTCCGGGTAAGTTTGGGAGCGGCAAGTATTTGTTTATGTAGTTCTGCATGGTCGGATTTACCAGACCGGCCGTGGCCATGTTGTTGTATGGGATATTCGCACTGGTGTTCGGATTGATGAGTTGCGTGCCGCCGGCCGCGAGCGCGGACGCCGTGCAATTGCCACTGCCATCGTAGGCGGAACACAACTCTGCAAAATTGCCTCCCCGTTCGGCTTGATCGGGGACCGCAATCTCCTGGGGAACCTGCCCTTCCCGCCGTCTCGCTCCTTGATACGCGAAGAAGAAGAATGCTTTGTCTTTCTTTATCGGTCCGCCAATCGTGCCGCCAAATACATTCCGCTTGAACGGAGAGGTTTGGTTGGCGAAGGCATCGCGAGCGTTCAGTGCGTCATTGCGGATGAATTCGAAGAGGTCTCCGTGAAAATCATTCGTGCCGGATTTGGTGATTTGATTGACGATTCCACCTGACGTGCGGCCATATTCCGCGTCGTAATTGTTCGTGAGAATCTTGAATTCTTCGACGGCATCGGGGTTCGGGCTGACGACAATGTTGTTTCCGAGAAAGTCCGTATTGTTAGCACCATCAAGGAGAAAAGTTAACGACTCCGAGCGCTGACCGCTCACCGAGAACGGATTTCCTGAAGTATCGTCCGGGTCGGGCGCAAAGACACCGGCCTGCAGAAGTCCGAGTTGCAAAGTGTCGCGGTCAAGAAGCGGAAGATCGCGGATGGCGCGCTCGTCCTCCACTTTTCCTAGGACCGCGCTCGCCGTATCCACCTGCGAAACGGTCGCGGTTACCTCCACGGTTTGGGTAGCCTGCCCAACCTTCAACACAACGTCCACGCGGCCGTTTTGGTTCAGGTCGAGCACGATTCCAGTTTGGACGGTGGTCTGAAAGTTCGCATGGGTGACGGATAGCTGGTAGGTTCCGACTTGAACGGCGGTAAAGAGATAGCCTCCATCATTGCCGCTCGTGCTGGCGCGCGGAACGTTTGTTTTTGTGTTGGTCAGAATCACTTTGGCGCCGATAATGACGCCGCCGCTTTCGTCGGTAACCGTACCACGCAATGACGCGGTGTCTTGCGCCATTGCAATTTTGCCGAACGCTAGAAATGCGATGAATAGAAGTACACCCCGCCGCAGCCAAGAATTGCGGTTCACAAGTCACCTCCGTCTGTGGACATCTTCCACAGGCACTCGAGGTGTCAGGAAGTCTCAGTCGCGGCAACCGTCGGCAGAAAAACCAAATAGAGCCGGACCACCCCACCCCTACACCACGGGTTCACCCGATATGAGCATTTTTATAGGTTTACGGGCTCTTTCTGTCAAGCGGAGTTTAGTTCTAGGGCGGACAGCGAAAAACTGATGGTCAAAAAAAAATGAGCGGCCGGTGGGGGTGCCGGCCGCTCGGGGGCATGGGGTGACGAGTGCTGAAAACGCTCGGAACGCCGCGCCTCAGGCGCCAGTTCCACCAAGCTTGCGCTCGTTGGTTAACCGCCGCGCCGCGCACCGTCTCGAACAAGACCATTCTGCTTTGGCGCTGCGCCGGAGACTATGGGCCTTGGGGTTCATTTTGTTTAGTACGAATGACCTATATATTCTGCCGAGCCAAGAACAGGCGGAATCAGCAGACCGATTGAACCTCGACCCCGCCAGTGATAGCCTCGCGTTTTGAAGCTCCAGCCTCAACCAGAATATCGTTGTTTGACGAAGGGCCTGGCAGTGGGTTGGCAGGTCCAACGATTCGATGACGACACGATTACATGACGACGCCCGGCACACAGCTCGATAGAGTTGCGCTTGTCGAGTCCCAGACTCTGGGGATAGTTCGCCAGCTTCTCGTCGAGTTGGGCAGCCGATCGACCGTCGAAACGCTCGATCGAGCCGGCCTCGCGTCGCAACTCGAGCATGACCTGGGATTGGGAAGTCTCGAACGGGTTGAATTGCTGGTGCGCCTTGATGCAGCGTTTTCCGTTCGCCTTCCCGACAGCGCGCTGGTGCAAGCAGAAACGGTCGCGGATCTGGTTAGCGCGGTGACAGTTGGGCAGGCGGCTGGAGGATCGGGCGTTGCGCCGGCTACGGTCTCGAGCGCGAGCGCGCCGGCTTCGAACGTCTCGCCGTCGACACGCCGCGTTGGTCAGTTCCTGGAGGGCGCCGAATCGCTCACCGAAATCGTTGTGGCGAGAGGGCGCGCTGAGCCCGATCTCGCGCATATCCAACTTTACGAGGAAGAAGATCGGATCAGGACGATTACGTGCGGCGAACTCCTCGAGCGCGCATCTGCCGTCGGCGCAGAACTCACTCGCCGCGGACTGCGTCCGGGCGAAGCAGTTGCGTTGATGCTTCCCACTGGCGCTGAATTTTTCTTCTGCTTCGCAGGAATATGGATGGCTGGCGGTATTCCCGTTCCGATGTACCCGCCGTTTCGCGCGGATCGAATTGAAGAATACGCGGCGCGCCAGGAAGGAATTCTCCGCAACGCCGAGGCGAAGTTTCTGATCACGTTCCAGCAGGTAGCGGGTCTCGCGCGTTTGCTTGCGCCGCGCGTGCCTTCGCTGATCGATCTGCTCGACGCTTCGCAACTCGTCAAGGCCAAAGCTCCGCCGCTGCCTCCCAAAACAGAAGCGCGGCCTACCGATCACAATTCCTACCGCGGGCGGGGGAATGAAATCGCATTTTTGCAATATACGTCCGGGTCAACGGGAGATCCCAAGGGTGTCGTTCTTACTCACGCAAATTTACTCGCCAACATTCGTTCGATCGGAGAGGCGGTGCAGTTGGTGAGCGAGGATGTGGTGGTTAGCTGGCTGCCGCTTTATCACGACATGGGATTGATCGGCGCGTGGTTTGCCCCGCTCTGCTTTGGGCTTCCCCTCGCTGTGATGTCGCCGCTCGCATTTCTAACGCGGCCGGAACGGTGGTTGAAAGCCATTCACCGGCATGGCGCGACGATCAGCCCCGCTCCCAATTTTGCATACGAGCTCTGCACGCGGAAGATTGCGGATCGCGACATCGAAGGACTCGATCTCAGTTCGTGGCGGGCCGCGTTGAATGGCGCTGAGCAGGTCCGCTCAGAGACGCTCGATCGCTTTGCAGCACGATTCGCGCCATACGGATTCCGGCGCACAGCAATTTCTCCCGTGTACGGTCTAGCGGAGGCGTCGCTCTGCGTGTCGGCCCCGCAAGTTGGATCGGGATACAAAGTTGATCGAATCGCGCGTGACGCGTTCGAGCAGGAAGGCCGCGCGGTCTCGTCCGCAGCAAACGACGCGACGACCTTTGAATTCGTTGGCGCGGGACGCGCCATCCCTGGCATGGAAGTGCAAATCGTGGATCGCGAGGGTTCGGCAATTGGCGACCGTGTCGAGGGACGTCTCTGGTTCCGCAGCGCCTCAGCGACGCAGGGCTACTATCACAATCCCGAGGCCACTCGAGGATTAGTGCGCGAGGATGGCTGGCTCGATTCGGGCGACCTGGCGTATGTAGTCGAGAACGAGATCTTCATTACGGGCCGCGCCAAGGACATCATCATCAAGGGCGGCCGAAACCTGTATCCGCACGAAGTTGAGGAAGTGGCTGGAAGAGTGGCGGGTGTGAGGACAGGCTGCGTGGTGGCTTTCGGCGCGCCAGATGCGCAAAGCGGGACAGAGCGCTTCATCATTGCCGCGGAGATGCGGAACGCGGCTGATCGCGAACGCATCGCCGCCGATATCACGCGTCAGGTGACCGAAGCGATTGGCGTGCCGCCGGATCGCGTCGAGTTGCTAGCGCCGCATTCAATTCCCAAGACATCGAGTGGAAAGCTTCGCCGCTCCGAGACGCGGCGGCTGTTTCTGGCGGGCGAGCTCGGCCGGCACAAACCTGTGTGGATGCAGCTCGCGCGGCTTTCTTTCTACAGCATGCCGCGGCGGTTGGGCCTGGATTTGCGACACGGCGCAAAAGCCGCGGCCGAATTTGTATATGGCGTCTATGCGCTGTGCGCTTTCAGCGTCCTGCTCGTTCCGCTGTGGATCGTGGTTCGGCTTGCGCCCAATCGCCGGGCTGCGGCAAGCGCGACGCGCGCAGGGGCTCGCATAATGCTTCGTTGTGCCGGTATCGGCGTTTCTGTGAAGGGCGCCGATCTCCTCAAGGATCTGAAATCTTCCGGGCCGTGGATTTTTGCGCCGAATCATTCGAGCTATCTGGATATCCTGACGACGGTTGCCGTTATGCCCGCGGGAGTGCTTATTGTGGCCAAGGGTGAAACTGGATTGATGCCGTTCATCGGCACATTCATCCAGCGGATCGGGCACCTCACGTTCGATCGCAGCGACTCGCAAGCGCGTGTCCGCCAGGCGGATGACGTCGCCAAAATCCTGGAGGGGGGCGAGTCGGTGGTCATATTTCCCGAGGGTACGTTTACGTCGGCGCCTGGAATTCGTCCATTCCAACTTGGCGCGTTTAAGTCGGCTGTGGAAACGAACCGGCCGATTTGCCCTGTCGCGCTGAAAGGCGCGCGGCAAATTCTTCGCGATAAGACGTTACTGCCGAAATTTGGGCGTGTGGAGATCACGCTTGGCCCGCTCGTCCAGCCAAAAACCGAGACGAGCGCGAAAGCTGAAGATGCCGACTGGCATGAAATCGTGAGGCTGCGCGATGCTGTGAGAGAAATCGTCGCGCAAAATACCGGCGAGCCGTTGCTGTAGCGGCGGTCGCATTTCCTTCAAGCCTGTTTGATACAAATACCATCCGTGTAATTGCCGGCCCAAGCTTTATGGTCATGTTGACCCCGAGGCGGGAGCCTCGGGGCTCTGAATTGTGAGCGGCGCCGAGCGCAGAGCCAGGATGAAAGTCCTTGGCCTCCGCTGGATCAGTGAGTCAAGTCAAAAATAACTGTGATGTCTGTCTCGACTTCCACCGCTTGGCCATTCAAAAGTGTGGGGTGGTATCGCCACTGGCCGACGGCAGCGACTGCAGCGCGAGCCAGAATTGGATTTCCAGTGACGACATCGAGGCGGCTGACTGTGCCATCCGCGGAGATGATCGCGCGAAGCCGCACCGTGCCTGACATGCGCAGTGCGATGGCGCCTGACGGATAAATTGGCTCGATGCGCGTGATGAGACGCGCTTCCTCGACACCCGCGCTGACACGCACGGGTTTGGTGGGCTCCGGCGGTTTCGGAGGAGCGACGGCTGGCGTCAGAACGGAAGGGCCCATCCCGAAATCGACGCCCGGCCCATTGCCGCTGCGGTCTCCGTTTCCGATCGCCGGGGCGTCGTTACTTGCGGCGCCCGCGTTGGCGTCGGTCGAACTTGCTGTGTGTTCCGGGATTCTAATCGGCTGATATAACGCCACTGGATTTAATACGGGTCTGGCGCCGTGCGCCGGTTGCGGGGATGCGTGAACGGTGTTGGCCAGATGCGTGCCGCCGTGATACGGGGGCAGCGGCACGAACGAATAACGCGGGCTTATGACACCGGGCGTGAAAATTGGAATTATGAGGAGCGCGGCCACGAGCGAACCTTGAATGAGGATTGAGAGAACGAACGATTCGCGGCGGAGACGCTTTGCTGGAGCCGCGTCTTTCGCGTCGTTTTCGACGAGGCAATTGGAAAGCAGTTCGGGATCGCGCATCGGCAATCATCCTTTCTCACTGGCAGCTTTGTGCAGCCAGCAGTCCTCGGCGTCCGCCTTCGTGAAGCGAGGCGTCCAGGAGGAAATTGAGGATCGCGCGACCTTGATGTGATAGACACCGCTGTGGATTGGCAGTGCCACAAAAGGGCGATTTTTTCAGCGCTTCGGGGATGACTGGTGCTCGAGCGTTTGTATATATCTGAAAAGTAAGGCTCTTAATGATTTTATGGCGGTTATGCATCATCGATGGCCAGTTAAGCATCGAATTGGTTGGGCGAATTCATCACGAGGCATTTATCATGAACCGAATATCATCTGAAGCAGTTGGTCTCCGCTATACAGGTTGGGCCGCGCTGAACCGTGACCCGCAGGAAGACCGCCTGGAATTCACGTGTCCCCATTGTGGGGAGCCTGGAACCAAGGCGGCCCGGCGTCCGCGCGCTTCCTATCACTTCACCGACGGGTTCGTTCAGGACCTTCAGGGCGAAGCAGGAGTCTGCCGGAAGTGCAAGAAATCACTGCGCATCGTTCCGGTGGTGCTCCTGCACGATCAGGGCGAAAAGCGGCGTTTTGAAGCTGTTTTTCAGCCGGACCGGAACGTCTCATCGAACTAAGCTCGACAAGCGCATCCAAATGCAAAGAGGGGGAACCGTGTCTAACGTGTTCCCTCTTTTTGTTTTTGCGCCCGCTAAACAATTGTCTTAGCGCGCCCGGCTCTTCGCGGACGAGCCTCGCGCGCCTTCCGAGTAATCCCTGGCCAATCGGTGGCAGGCAAGTGATGGTGCTTGAGATCCGCACGCAATCTGTCGAAGGCCTCATCCACCGTATCCGCAAATTTCAAGAGTTTCATTTCGCGTTCGTTCATTGTTCCCGCTTGGACCATGGTTTTCCAATTGATCACTTTGTCCCAATATTGCCGACCGTAAATCAAGATCAGGTGATGCGACGAGAGTTTTCCAGTCTGCAGCAGCGTCAGCATTTCCCACAATTCGTCCATCGTGCCGAACCCGCCGGGAAAAACGATCAGGGCTTTCGCCAGTTGCGCGAACCAGAGTTTGCGCATGAAGAAATAATGAAAGCAGACATTCAGCTCGGGGGTGATGTAACGATTCGGCCGCTGTTCGTGGGGAAGTTGAATGCTCAGTCCGATCGAGGTGCCGCCGGCTTCGTGCGCTCCGCGATTGGCCGCTTCCATAATGCCCGGCCCGCCGCCGGAGCAAATTACGAAACGTCGCGGGTCTGATCCGAGCGTCATAGCCCATTCCGTGATGCGGCGGGAGAGCTCGCGCGCGTCTTCGTAGTATCGAGACATTGCGAGCTCTCGCTTCGCCGAGGCCATTTTTCGATGCCAATCCGCCGTTTGCTGTGTCCGCCTCGAAGCTCTCTTCAAGTGACCTAACGCAGAAAGCGCTTCCTCGCGCGATTTGATTCGCGCCGAGCCGAACATCACGATGGTGTCGGTGATGTTTTCCCGGCGGATTCGCGAGAGTGGGTCGAGGTACTCGGCCATGATACGCAAGGGACGAGCAGGCAGGCTTTCCATGAAGGCTTCGTCGTGGTACGCGAGCTTCGCCATCGGAAGATACCGCGGACGGCTCATGCTTCCTCCTGTAAGGAACCGAATCAGGCATTCTAGGAGAAGGCCGCGCCCAAAGCCAGACATGCCAGTCGAGCCGGGGGCGGTTCGGAGCTTTCGATGCAACACGCTCCGTTGGGCGCGAATCAGATACAGTATCGCCGATGGGGATTCGAAGGCATCGAACGCGTTGGCTTATTCTTCTCGTT
>Ga0182018_10005567_pt1 | contig 10095 bp, 7 predicted proteins | sample 812P2MmetaG_FD_120490 | JGI IMG/M metagenome (GOLD analysis project Ga0182018, IMG submission 120490) | Permafrost microbial communities from Stordalen Mire, Sweden - 812P2M metaG | ecosystem: Environmental > Terrestrial > Soil > Wetlands > Permafrost | place: Sweden: Stordalen | collected... | reverse complement strand
TGGCCGCTCTTCCAGCACCCTCGACTGGTTCTTCAGTCACCGGAATGGTCGGCGCGCAAGTCGTCGCCCTGGCCGCGGACACGGGCGCAATCATCGCCGGCGCTTTTTCCGCGGGGAGCTGCACCGCCTCAAGTCCACCCACGCAATTCGACGGCTCCTATGACTTGGAACGCCTGCCCGTCGGCCGCAACTACAATTTGTACGTCGAGCCCCTAGTCGGTATCGCGCTTCCTGCCGACTTCGTCGTCCCAGCGGATTTGTGCTCGCAGGATGTGACGCCTTCGTGCACCGCACCGCCCGCCAATACAAACTTCAACGTGCGCACTATGCCTGCATCGCCGTAGGGCTGGTGGGCAGCGAAGTGGCAAGGATTCAACACCGCCGCAAAACAAAAGCGGCTCCCAAAAGACGGGAGCCGCTCGGCGTTTCTTTTCTGAATCGCTTTACTGCGTCGGTAGAAGCTCCTGCGAGAATCCGATCGTGTTGATGGAGCGCAATGCCGGCGTTCTCGGAGGCAAATACTGTGGGCCCAGTGTAAAATTTTGATCGAAGAAGTAATTCCTGCTCGGCGGGCTGTATACATTTGAGCTGTTTTTATAGACTCCGACACCTTGCCTATTGTAGTAGAAGCTTACAAGTGAGCCCATGTAGTAACAGTTAGTTGGCCAGGTTTCAAGGAACTTCAGGAAGTTGTGGACTCCTCCGTCTGTCCCGAAGTCTTGCGCCTCTCCTGCCGGTTGTACGAACGGAATTCCCTTGCCGGCAATCAGTGCCGTGCGATACGCCGTTTGCACCGCGCTGCGGCCTCCGTCGTTATAGGGAGAGGCAAACGAATTCACGTCATTCCAATTGTCTGAAAGCAACGTTATTGCGTCTGCAGCAACCGCCGCGGCTACGCTGTTCCCAAGCCACGAGCCGTCTGGCGGCGCGTTGTAATCGCCCTGGATATACACTGGGTTCTCGGCCACTACTGTCAATCCGCAGGGAATCGCCCCGCAAGTAGTGCCGAGATTCAAGGAAGCTCCATCCACAATTTTTAGCGCGCGCCGGAAAAAGACAGGCGGATTTTCGCGTGCCTCCTGAGGATTTGGGTACATGACTCCGGGCCAATTGTTAACGCTCATGGGCGGTGCAAGAGTCGGGCCCGCACACACAGAGTTCTTCTGCAAACCGCTTAACGGATTGCCGGTGTTCAAGAAGGTTCCGTTCCATAATCCTGCAAGCGTCCAGTTGGTGCCCCCAACAGCGTTGGGATAGAGGGGGATCGTTTCTGCACCTCCATAGGTTCGAAGGATGCCGTCGCCCTCGAGATCTTCGCCCTGTTCGATAACGCCATTCGGGCAACCTGTAATGCCGGTGGCAAAATTCACAATGTCGTTGAACCCGAAGCTTCCTGTCTTCGTGTTTCCCGCGATCGGGTCAGGTTGTTCACCTCGGCGATCCGAGAAGTAAAACGTAAATCCACCCGTATTGTTGTTTAAGCTCAGACCCAGGGGATTCGTCTTAAACCAGGCCGCTAGGTTTCCCGCGTCCAATTCGATGTAATACATCACGCCTTGCGCTGTGACTTGCGTAGGAGTGGTTGCCGTCCTTAAAGTCCCTTCTCGAGCGTCGAAAAGCACCATCGGCCAGTAGTCTGTTCCGGTCGTGCTTCCGATCGTGGCTGAGTTGCCGCAGCCTCCGCCCGGAGCCGCCCCTGCGATAGAAGGATTATCTCGCAATCGCGAGATTCGAATGATGGCGTGCGGACTCGGGTCGAGGCACGGAATCGCCGCCGGGCTAACGTTAGGGTTAGTGGTCGGACCTTGAGCGCTGTTACCAGTTAGGGCAGGAAGATTTGGTGGAGCCTTGTACCCGGCTGAGCTCAGAGGGTTGATATTCCGCCCGGTGAATCCCAAATTCAAGATTTGCGGCGTGATATCAGCAAACGCACCGCCCAAATTTTGATACTCGATTTTGATGCAGCCGCTAATCATAGCTTTTGTCGGTTGAATCCAGTACCCATCGTTGACCGAATAAGTGCCGCTTGACCCTGACGTCGGCAATGGAATCCGCAAAGCAGGCACGTTGCTAGCGCCTGTATACCACCCGAGCCCTCCGGGGTTCATTGCAAGCGTCGCCAAATCCACCGGATCTGTTCCAATGCTGACTGTCGGCATGGCCATCATGTCTGCGTTGTGGCACGCACCCGCATTACCCGGTGTCACACCAGGCGGATAATCGTCCACCAGAATCCGCAGAGTCGCTTCCGAAAAATACTGCTCGTCGAGAACCGCCGTACTCTCTCCCGCAACGGGGCGCCGGATCAACGAAATCGGCGTGCTGATCCCGCCCAAAGACGTCGACGTCAAACTCAGGATCGGAACTCCACTTGCTAACTGTCCGTTATAGCCGCTTTCGATTGTGCCCCATGGTGTCGGCGGCCCTAGATTCGGGGCCGCTGTGGCCACATTGGTGATATTGATAGGATTGAGGCTCGTTACGCTCCCCGACGTCAGAGCCAGCGGTAACCATTGAGCGTTCTGATAATTTGGACTAGGCGGCAAGTTGGCAGGATTGGGCGTAGTCGCGATAGACACCACCCCGGAATATGCTCCGCCGGCGGTGATCGCAAACCCGTTCTCGAGGTTGGTGCGAATTACTTGACCAGCCACCGTTACCTTGTCAGCTAAATACAAAGGACCGGTATTGGCCGCAAGCCAGAGGTTTCCATTGGTATGAACGCGGCCTCCGAAATCGAAGGGGGGCCCGGCGAAGTAACTCACATCCGAATCCGAATAAATACCGAACTGAAACACAGGAATCGCTACCACCTGTACTTGTCGCTGCAACTTCACTTCCGCGCCGGAGCTAATCGACTGGGCGGCAACTTCGAGCGTGAACGGCGTGATCAGTCCCTGCATGCCCGCATACGGGCTGGGCGGGAGCATCGTGGCATTTTGCGAAACCGGAACGCACGGACTCACAAGTGGCGTACCGCATAGAATTTGGTATGTCGAATTACCCGAGGCATCGAGGTATTGAATGCCCGGAATTGTGGGCTGCTGAGCAAGCGATGTTATGGAAACCATATTTGCTGTGGAGATAGAACCTTGTGTGGCAAATTGATTTCCCACATCGGCGGTCAGCTTCTCCATGCCTGCTTCTGCGCCATAGAACGCCGTCTCGCGGAACTGGTTATTTCCACCCAGTCGCTGATCGGTCATCACCATCCAGCACATTCCCACCGCTAACGCGGAGACCAGGATCAGAACCATTAAGGCAGTTATTAGTGCAATTCCCTTCTGACGTTGAGTTCTCACTGCAAATCTCCTTTAAGAAATCTTCCGAAGTGCGCCTCTGCGTCTTATGGTGCTGTCTGCTGTGTCGCAGTGCTGAAAGTATCTGTGAATGACAAGCTGCGTATGCTCACCTGGGTGCTCAAATTGTTTCGCAGATATTGCGGCGTGCTCGATGCCCGATACGGCTGTTCCGATCGTCCTGCCAAAAAAACATTCACGGCGCGAATCTGTGCGGGAGTATCTGGAATAGTAGGTGTGGGCACATTGCCTGGTCCTTCGGGATACACGCCGATACCTGGAAAATTCGAGCCCGTAATGTCATAACTGAACGAGAGGTTCTCGAGATTGTCCGCGATGGCTTGCGGAGGATTAGCTGCTGCGATTCCCGGCGCGGGATAATTTGGATAGTTCACCTGCCGTATCAATTGCGGACTCAAGGGATTGGTCGTCGAATCAATGTAATAGGTGACTAGCCAGACCCGCGTGACACTGGTCGGCGGGAAACCGCCTCCGGTATTTTGTAAATTTGCAACGGTGCCGTTGGGCAGTCCCGTTGCGTTCAAGCCCGCCGGGTCTCCGCCGCCGAACACTATCGTTTGTCCATTCACCGCCGTTACATATTCGAGTGCCGTGCCGTTGGAGTTGTGAAACATGATTAGGTTGCCAACCGTAATCGGTCGTGTTTGACCGGGCATCGCAAAACAGCCCACATCCAGTATTACCGACGCACCTGCCGGGTCGATGAATCCATTGCAAGGTGGAGGACCCACTGCTTGCACCACTGGAAAGCTGTAAAGATAGTGACCAGCCCCATCCTGCAGGATGTTGTCTGCATACAGTATGTTAATCACATCGGTCTTCAGATTTCCGTTTAGCACAGCGCCTGTGACTGGATTGACGGTTGTTGCATCCTGGCCGATTTGCCAGCCCGGAGAAACTGCGGGCATTAATATGAAGCCATTCCCAGGCGGGTTCGGGAAGTCAGGTCCTGTCGGTGGAAACACTCCCGGGCGCACGATTGTTGAGTTTCCGGCGGCGTTATAGGGCACGGAGACACCCCCCTCCGGAATCCCCTCGCCGGCTTGCATCAGGTCTTGAACCATGAAATGCATTCCGGCCCGCAGATTTTCCTGTGTGTTCGCCTCATACGCCACTCCTTGCGTGGCACGCTGTGCTTGCAGCAACGCGCCAACCACTACTCCCACCATGGCGACCAGGATGGCCATCGATACCATCAATTCGATTAATGAAAATCCATTTTCCCGCTTCATTCCCTTACTCCTCGGAACGCTAGAATGCCGAAACATATGTCTCGAGCTTGTATTGGCGCTGAAATCTTCCGGTCGAGTAGTCGACCGTTATCAGCACGTCGCGAACGTTGCCGCTCGGTTCGCTTGCCAGATTAGTGATCGCAATTGTGCGAGTGAAATTTGTAAGCGGTACTTGAATGTCGTCCGGAGTCCCTAGCTTTCCGTCGGGTCCTGGGTAAATGATGTACGCCGCAGGCGCTCCCCCGTCATTAATTGAGCCGACAAGTCCGTCAGGTCCGGGTTGAAGCAGCGCCACTGGGCCAGTCAAGAAGAGCCCGCCTGGATTGCTACCGGTGTTATTGGAGATTTGTGCGAAAGTCGCATTGGCTGTATATTTCGCCGTGAAAATCGCTTCCGCCGCCTCTTCTGCTTTCTGTTGCGCGATGAAATCGTCCTCCGAGCCGTGCATGTAGGACAACGAATCGTAGAGCATCCCCGCCAGTCCCAGAATACCTATTGCCAGAACGACGAGCGCGATCATCGTCTCTAGAAGGCTGAACCCTGCTGCCAGCCGTCGTTTCTTTGCTTCCAGCATTTTCCCAGCCTCCTTCAAAATTGAAACCATGCTACACCGTTGAATTTCCACCCGCGGACTCGGCCTGTACTGCCAAGCACTGTGATCGCCCGGGCAGCTAACGGTTGGTTAGCAACTCCCAGGAAAACCGTGCCGTTGATCGGTTGAAAGGTCAATCCATCTATCAGTTCACCGTCGCTCTGGAATAACATTCCTCCGACGGGTCCCGGATTTTGCCCTTCGAATTCAATGGCGCTGGCATTTCCGAAATTATCCGGCGTGTCCACCGCAGCCGCATTCACGAGGAACTGGGCTGGGGCTTGAATGGGAACAGTGCTTAAGACAACATCCGCCCCCGCTCCCGCTGGCCCGTACGGCGGGGCATTTCTCTCAGTCATCACTATTTGATACTGCGCGCCTACCGTCGGGAACGTGATCTGGACGTAACGGCGGTTCGCGATGGAGTATTCCCGCGCTTGCCGCAACTGATCGAGGACTTGCCTCATGGCAGAATCAAACCTCGCATCCTGCAGAGCGGGTTGCAGAGCAAAAATGGCCGTTGCCGAAATGATCAGGATTATCAAGATCACCGTGCAGAGTTCGATCATCGAGAAGCCGCGTTGTCCGTTAATGCAGCGCTCTTTGTTTTGGGCTTTCAGCTGCGACTGTTTCACGCTTACACCTTTGGGTCGCCCTAGAACACGTAGGCCGACGTTAGAATCTGCCTCCAGATGTGCACTTGACAGGCCATGCGTTGCGAACAGTAAGTGTATTTATATCTGTGATTTGAACAACAAGGCGGGAGTCAAAAAACGGCACCTCGAATTTTTCGGGGTGAAAATGTTACCGTTGAGGATGCGGCCTACCTGACCAATTTACTCGCGCGAATCAGTTCCATTTTGGGAAAGGTCTATTAGTTTCGGCTTCGCAATTTCGAGAGCAACCGTAGGATTTCGAAGTACAGCCAGATCAGAGTCACCATCAGGCCGAACGCCGCGTACCATTCCATATATTTTGGCGCGCCGGCTCGGACTCCGCTTTCGATGAAATCAAAATCAAGCACCAGGTTCAACGACGCGACGATTACAACCACAACGCTAAAGCCGATTCCAATCGGCCCCGATCCATTAATCGTCGTGAAGTGAACGCCGAAAAACCCCAGCACGATTGACAGCAGATAGAAGAGCGCAATGCCGCCGGTCGCAGCCACAACTCCCATCTTGAACTTCTGCGTTACGGGAATCAGTCCCGAGCGGTACGCGAGCAACAGAACGACAAGAGTGCCAAACGTCAAACTCACCGCCTGAATCGCGATGCCATGAAAACGCATCTCGAACATCGCCGAAATTCCGCCTAGCACGAGTCCTTCGAGCAACGCATAAATGGGAGCCGTCACCGGCGCCCAAGTTTTCTTGAAGATGGTCACCAGCGCGGCGATGAATCCGCCAATCCCGCCGACGATTGCCAAGCCCATCACGGAATCCGGCTGCTGAGTACGATTAAAAACATTCCAAGTGTAAGCCGCGGTCGCGATCGCGCAAATCAGCAGCACGCCGGTTTTGTTGACCGTGCCTTGCAGCGTCATGGCTTCGCCGGTGGCGACGCCAGCCCCTTGAAACGCCTGCTCGTTCAGCGCCGGGTTCGAAGTCCTCATCAATTGCGCCAATTCAATTCTCCTTTATTCGCTCCCAGCACCGACTGTCGAGAGTTACGCTACCACGGTTGCGCGCGCTTTGGAAATCCAGTCGCCTTGGCCAAGGTCGTAACGCCTGGGTTGTTCACCAGCATGTGCATTGAGTCACTGCTGTTCGGGCGTGAGCGCGCCGGTTGCGGGGTCAATGCGGAAGCGGGAAATGTCCGTATCTTCCAAATGCGCCACGGAAAGACCTGCGCCATCGGGATCGACTTCAACGCTCCACGGTTTCGCGCCCGCTCGAACCGGCGAGCCAACAACCGCATTCAGCGCGCCAGTTTTCCAGTCAATGGCAAACGCGGAAACGCTTTCAGAAGTGTGATTCACCACATAAAGAAACTTTCCCGAAGGATCAATCGCAATCCATGCCGGCCCATGTTCCGGAAGAACGGAAACTTCAGCAGCGGCCACGTTCTCGCTGTCACCGCCGGACGAAACCGTGATCGAATCGTTCAACGGATTCGCCGCGAAAGTCATTTCCTGCCCGGTCGCCGGATTCGTCACATGCAGTGTGCGCGAATCGCCTGCCGCGGCGACGGCGGCTTTCGTCAGATTGGTCACCGTCAGAACCGTATGCGCATTGTTGCCCTGAAAGCTGCCTCCGATATTCGCAGTGCCCGGGGCTATGGCTGTAGCGATGCCCGTTTTGGCAATTGTAGCCACGGCGGTATTGTCGGAAGTCCAAGTGGTGTCGTTGGGGTTTTCGTGATCCGTGGTGCCGTCAGCAAAAGTCACGTTCAAGATAAATGCCTGCGTCTCGGTAGCCGCAATCGACGGGTTCGCGGGAGTGAGTTTTACAGACGTGACAAACAGATTGCTTACCGTGGAGCCGAGGCAGGAGGACAATCCCAGAATCGAGAGCAACGGAAGAACTCGCGCCACTCGCTTGATCTTGCCGGATGAGTTGACTCCCGTATTTGCCTCCGCGCGCGAAAAACTCGAACCGCGATTCCCTATTTCGCTTCTCGCTCGACCACTCAATGTACTCTCGCCCCCGCCCGTCTGCAACGCCAGCCCAGCGGCCCTGTGCTCAGAATCGTGTGCGCCTCGATATCTCGTCTGCTCGCCCTGAGAGGGTCGAAGGCCGCACAGTTTTCGCTCTCGAACCTCTACCTTTTGCTTGCACTGAGGTCGCGAAATTGCAACCGAATGTGCGCAGCTTCACTCGCGCAATGTCGTCGCTTCTGCGTGTCCACTGAAGAAACGCGGCTTCGCGTTTCAACCTCTTGCGCTGCCTTACCCGCGCAAGCAGTTGGTTCAAAGTTCTCGATTAGATTTTGTGGTGTCGGTTTTTGTAGCGCCGACATCTTACCGGCTCTTCTTCCTTTTCTTTTTCGCATTTTGTAGCGCCAGCTCGTCCTGAGCGGAGCCGAAAAGCTGGTTCTCTTCGGTCTTGTATTTCGTAGCTGCGGTTTACCCTGACGCAGGAACGGGTCTTCAAACCTGAGGCCTTTGACCTGGGGCATATGCCTCGTCTTGATCGGGGAATATGGATCCCGAATGCACTGTTTTATTTTGTCGGCGAACAGTGGATGGATGTATGATTCCGCAACCTTTTCGAACCAAAGGGCAGATTCCGGTTAATGGGAACTCAGAAACATACTACTCATTCGAACGGGATTTGCGCGAAATACACGAGGGTTTAGTCATGACACCGCAGGAGAAAAGAGGCTCTCTTTTCGTTTTGTGGAGAACTGCCGCGATATTGATAGCGGCAATATGTATTGCTTCCATCGTGTGGGGTCACTATCAGCACAACGCAGAAATCGAGCGCGCCGGCACGCTCATGGCTCCGTTCGTACTTCTGTTTGCAGCATTGGCCATTGCGGCTAAGAAACGGGCCCAAGCTCGGAAATGATCTGATTGAGCCGTACCATCCTGCGGAGCATGGAAAACTATAGATCACGCCGGGCGCAGAGTTTTTTCCTGACTGGCCGTTTCAAGAACTAATCCGCACTTAACGAAAACCGGTGATGTAAGCTGAATTGCTTATGCCTAACGACCAGCCCTCCTCTCAACGCAAGCAGGCGACCGTTATATTTGCGGATCTTTCCGGGTTTACCGCGATGTCCGAAACACTGGATCCGGAAGAAGTGCGTGAAATCGTCAACCGGTATTTCGAATCGTTGTCGGCGGCGGTGCGCCGCTACGAGGGCACGATCGACAAATACATCGGAGATTGCGTTATGGCCGTCTTTGGCGTCCCCGCGACACGCGAGAATGATGCCGAGCGCGCCTGTTGCGCGGCGCTGGACATGCAGCAGGCGACTCGGGAGCTGGCCGCCTCCTTCGAACGTGGAACCGGGCGCCCTCCGGAGTTGCACATCGGCGTCAACACGGGACTGGTAGTGGCCGCCGCGATGGGCAGCGGCGAGAACAGCCAATATACGGTGATGGGCGATGCTGTGAACCTAGCATCGCGTTTGTGCCATGAGGCCGAGAACGGCGAGATTGCGGTCGGAGAAGCGACCTGGGAGCAAGTGCGGTACAAATTTGGGTTTGCTCCCAAGGAGCTAAGGTCGATCAAAGGCAAATCAGAGAAGGTTCCTCTGTATTTTCTGCAGTCACGAGTGCAGGAGTCCGCCAGACCAACAAGGTTGCAGGTCCGGATGGTCGGTCGTGCGCGCGAGTTGGCGCTTGCTCAGGATTTGATGGACGATGCGCGCGCGCGCCACGGAACCGTGCTGTACATCACGGGCGTGCCGGGAATTGGCAAGAGCCGGCTTTCGTCAGAGATGTCAGTGTGGGCGGCGCAGAATGGAGTGCGCGTTCTTTCGGCATCAGCGCTGCCGCTGGAAGCAATTCAGCCCTATAGCTTGTGGCGCCAGTTGTTGGAACAATTGAGTGGAGTAGCACTAGGCGTCAATCCAGCGGAGTCGCAAACCAGTCTCGAAGTCTTTCTCCGGAAAACCGTCGCCAACAACGAGCAAGTTGTTGCGCTGCGGGCCACGTTCGGCTTGGCATCTCCTGAATTCGAGTTATTGGATGAAGCGGAGCGATTTGATTCCATCTGTCTGGCTTGGAAGGAGATGCTGCACCGTTTGCAAATGGAACACGCATTGTTGCTGATCGTGGATGACTTGCAATGGGCGGATGCACAATCGGTGCAATTGCTAAACGCGATCGTGGACTTTGTGCCTAGCCTGGCGTTGCTTCTCTGTTGCCAGGCACGGCCGGAGTTTCAGCACAACTGGGCAGGCCGCTCTTATTATCAGCAAATCACTCTGCGGCCATTGTCGCCTGAAGAAAGTGCCGCACTGGCGCAGGAAGCACTCAAGGACAAACCTAGTGGTTCTT
>Ga0182018_10005566_pt1 | contig 10100 bp, 6 predicted proteins | sample 812P2MmetaG_FD_120490 | JGI IMG/M metagenome (GOLD analysis project Ga0182018, IMG submission 120490) | Permafrost microbial communities from Stordalen Mire, Sweden - 812P2M metaG | ecosystem: Environmental > Terrestrial > Soil > Wetlands > Permafrost | place: Sweden: Stordalen | collected... | reverse complement strand
TCGGCCATGACGTTCGCGGGTTTTAGGCGGCAATGAACGAAGCCCTCGGCGTGAACGTAAGCGAGGGCGTCGACTACGGGGCCGAGAATGTAGCTCGCTTCCGCGGGAGAAAGCGGTCTACGCGCAACCACCTGCGAGAGATTTTCTTCGGCGTATTCCATCACGACGTAAAGCATCGGCGTGTGGTCGAGTTCGCAGCGGCCCATTTCCAGGAGGCGGATCAAGTGGGGATGAGAAAGTTTTGCGGCTCGTTTCCAGCGGGCGAGTTGGGCTGGGGCATCGACCGAATCGGCGGGGATTAGTTTGATGGCGGCTTTGGGAACTTGCTGTCCATCATAGTCGACGAGGAAGACGGAACTGAGTTCATTTCCGCCAACGAACTGGCCGAGACGGAATTTTCCGTCGACGACTTGGCCTATCTGTTTTGTGGCGGCCTCGGTCATCTGATCCCCCCGCGTTTTTGCGAGCGCTGCACGGCAGCGTGCTGCCCGAGCGCTGGCGTTTCAGCTTCCAAGGAATGGAACTATATTACGCCTGAGAATGGACTCGGCGCGTCTTGCTGCGGCGTTTCAGGCTGGGTAGGTGCCGGCTGCAAGAGGGCCGAGGTTTTCCCGTACTCCACTCCCTCTTGCAATACATTGTGCAACATTCAGGTTCTGGCAGCGTGAAAAACTAATTTGTGCGGTGCCTAATGGCACCACTCGAAGATCCAGCGAACCGGGCGCGGCAGAATGCATGAGTTGGCGTGATGTTCTTAGAACAGGAAGGGGACGAGGGCCCAAGTGTCACGGCGATAGGCTTCGTGATCGGCGCCGAAGGTTTCGGCCATGGCGCGTTCTTCCATACGGATTTTGCGCCAGTACGCCAGAGCCACGATCACGAGCGCGATGGGCGCGTGAATCTCTCCGGAGACGATGGCTGTTCCGCAATACATTCCGAGCACTGCGGTGTAAATGGGATGGCGAATGAGCCGGTAAGGACCTGAGCGGACTAGTTGATGGCCCGCGGCGATGCGGACCTCGCCGCTCCAGTTGGTGCCGAGGTGGCGTCGCGCCCAGACGGCAAGGAGAATGAAAGCGGCTTCGATCAGCAGGCCGACGGCGACGACGAAATGGTTGGCGGGCAGAAAACGCCGCGTCAAGCCCGGAACAGGAAAGATGAGCAAGAGGACGCCTCCGTTGACCAAAGCGAGATGCAGTCCGCGCGACCACTTGGATTCCGAGGACTTTGTTGGCTTGCTGTCTTTTGCGGCAATGCTCCAGTAAATGGAGAAGAGACACAAGAGCGCCACGGCCAGCAACATCCCTCGCGGAAATTGCAAGTGTGACCTAACCGACGGTGGTATGTGCCGGGAGACGAACACCCCGGTAATTACAACTGCTCCCAGCTTCAGCGGAACCCTCATCGCCCTTGTCATGCCGTCCTCCTCGCGCTGTGACGCGCCGAGCATCAGCGGCGGGGCGCCACAGGCCGCCGGATTTAGCAGCGTCCTCCCAAGCCAATCTCTAATGGTTTGCTTTCTGGCGAAGCTGATCGATTTGCGCCTGCGTCAGAAACGGAGGGAGATGGATCTGGTCCGCGCAAGAAATGTTGAGACCCGCCGCCGAACCTTGCGCCACAAATTCGGAAATGAGCCCGTCGATGCATGGGGAACCGGTGCCATGTGTTCCTTCTTTCACTACGACGACGCGGCTGTTACTCAGATCTTTCGCGGCTTGCGCCGATGCTTCAGGCGGTGTGGCGGGATCGAGCGCGCCGGAAATCAGCAGCGCAGGGACAGCCGAGCGTATCGGCGCGTAGTAATCCTTGGGAATCGCGCCCTGAACCCAATCACCGCACGCTTTTTGGTACGCGCGCACCTGGGAGTCGCCCAAGTAAGTGCCGGTGGTGTCGCGCCGAATCATTGCTTCGGTCGTCCCGGGAATATCTTCCGCACAGATGACGGAAAGACTCATGCCGCGATCTATCTGCTTATCAATTGCGTTCCTCACCTGGATTACCGCGGATCCGTAAATACTCCAATCGTCCTGATAGGCGCGATGAATCATGTAGGGAAACTCGCTGATGATTCCCGGAATGTACAGCAGCGGCCGGAGGGCGGCGACAAACATGCCGCGCGTGAGCGTGACTGGCTGCGTTCCTGCGGCTCCGTTATCTACTTCAAAGTGCGCGGGAGTTTTCTCCAGGCGGTCGACGATCTCTTGAAACTCTTTCTTCAGGTTGGGGAAATCTTTGCGGCAGGCGTCGTCGGCAGCGCAACGAGCGATCAATTGATCGATCGAGCCTTGCGTCGTCTTGGGGAACGCCAGAGGAATCCGGTACTGGGGCGGAGCTACTCCCTCCATCGCGATGGTGCGAACGTGATCTCCGTGTCGCCGCAGGTACACGAGAGCTGCGCGCGTGCCGTAAGAGCCGCCGAAAAGGTTGATCTTGTCGTAGCCCATGGCTTGGCGCACGTCGTCGAGGTCGTCCGCGAAAATGGAGGTGGTGTAGTGCGTGAGGTCCGCCTTTTTTTCAAGGTCGCTGCGGCAGGCGCGCACTTTTTCCGCAACCATGGATTCGCCGATCATTTCCTGTGCGATTTTTGGATCGCGCAGCTCGCACGCCAACGGATTCGACGCGCCCGTGCCGCGCTGGTCCACCAGCACCACATCACGCTGCTGCCGTATCTTTGTGGTGTAACCGGTCAGCGGATAGGCGTCTACGGCGCTCTGGCCCGGGCCGCCGGCGAGAGCGAACCAAGGGTCAGCCGCGGGCTTATCGGAAATTGCCGGCAACACGATGATGTTCAACGCGATCTTGCGTCCGCTCTGCGACCGCCGGTTTTCGTACACTTCATACTTTCCGCACAGGCCTTCCGTGTTGCCGTCAACCGTGCGGCATGGCTGGAGCGGAACGCTTCCCATAGTTCTTGGTTTGAGCGTGGGCATATCGGCGTTCGCACCGGGACGGTGGAATGAGAGGGCGATGGAATTGCCGCCCTGCTGCCACGTTCCGACCAACTCGCTTCCGTCTTCATTGAGTTTTCCTTCGTAAACCGCGGCGATGCTTTTCAGCTCCAGCCGCAAGCCGGTGCTTGGCGCGAAGGAAACTGCGTCAATGGGGATGGTGAGGTTGCCCTGATCCACGCTGGTAAGTTTGCCGGTAAGAGTGCCGTCGGCTGCCTGCTCGATCTTCACGATCAAACGAAGACGCGCCACCATTCCTTGCCACTCGCCGGTAACGCTGTGGGCGTCGGCGGTTTGCGCCTGAGTGGTTGGGACCGCTGGATTTGCCTGAGGATAGGGCTGAGCTGCCGCGCTCGACAGCGAAGCTCCGACTAGCAGCATGAGCAGGATTAAGGCATATCGTTCCCATCGCGATCTCATCGAATTTCTCCTCTCCGATCTTTTTTCCAGAATTTGTTCGCTAACGGCCCATTCGCAACAAGGCAAACAGCACTACCAAGCCGGCCAAGTAAGCTGCGCCGAGATGGGCGAGCGTATTCGCCAGATTTAGTGAATAACCATGCGCGCCCTTCAGTATTAGCATTGGCGCGGAAGGCTGGTAGCACACCGGCCATCTCGCGATATCTGACTCATGCAGGAAGTCCGGCATCCTCACGGGACGCGCGCGCAATGCCACCGTCACTAGCTGCTTTCTCTTGATTTCCACCAAAAAGGTGCCTACTACGGTGATCACCAGCCAGGCTGCGAGCCAGATGCGCGATACGCGATTAAACTCGGCCGGAGATATCCTTATCACGATCGACCAGAAAACGATTCCCGCGGCCACAAAAGCGCGGTACCAATCGCACATTTTGAGGTAGTACTTGCGAGTTTCTTCGCGCGCCTCCATGTGCTCGGTCGCTTGCGTTTGCGGAACCGGAGTGCGCCACGCCAGCACCACACTCTTCACGAACAGCATGCCCACCTGCAAGTAAAGATAAAACGCAGGCACCGCAAATACCACGCGCCAATTTTGGTGCTGCGGGTCCGCAAAGTAGTAGCGGAACAGCAACGCAAGAGCAACGATGTTGGCGAGCGCCAAGGCCCATTCCACTTTGGGATTGGCATAATCGCGCAGCCGTCGGGGCGTCAGCGACAAAGCCATCGAATCCACAGGCTGCTCGGTCTCCGGGACCGCAATAGGCCGCGCCTCCCGTTCCGCTTTGTCCACAGAGTACACGTGATTGATGTGGATCAGGACCGCCTGCGCAATCAAAAGCCAAGGCGCGTAGTCAAGGTAACTGGGGGTGAAAATGGCCACGGTAATCGCGATGTCCAGCACGAAAGGGATGAGCATCCGCATCCAGTAACGGTACAGAATCTTTTTGCCCGCGCCGGTGTAAAAGTCCGGTTGCACGTGAACGTTGAAAAACCATTCCGGCCCGCGCAGAAGCGGCTGGCGTCCGCGCCGGACGCAGCCCCTGATACGGACCACCCAAAAGAAAATGTAAAAGAGTACGAGGTACTCGGTGGCTGTGTGCATCACTTATTTCCTCTCCCCACTGTGCGCAGTTCTCGTATCACCATGCTTAGAATCTTGGTCGAGGACAATCCCGCCAGGACCAACTCCGTTAGCGCTGTGCGCAAGGGCCGCCGGAGATCGTCCGGGCTGCGTTCGGTGGTTGTGCTCGATGCAACGACCGAACCGGATCCGTGCTTGATGACGATTAACCCGTCTTTCTGTAACTCGCGATAGGCGATTGCGATGGTGTTGAGGTTGACGCCCAAGTCCGCCGCCAACTGGCGGACGGGCGGCAGAGGGGCGCCCTGGGGCAATTTGCCACGCGCGATCAGTTCCTTGATGCCATCGGCAACCTGCTGATAGATGGGGCGCGGGTCGTTGGTATTGATGGTCAGGAACATTGCAATGTACTGTGTATGTATACTGCATACACATTCAAGAGGTCAAGAAGAAATGCGTGCGAAATTCAAGCTCCGCCGGCCTTGAGGCGATCCCGCTTCTGTTCCACAAAGTAAGACTCAAGAACAAAATGGAGCGGGCCGGCGGCAATTACTTGCAGAGACGAGGGGCTAGTCTCCAGTTCGATACACGGATTTCAGAATATTGCTGCAAAGTGGGGCGAGATGGAGGATTTTGTTGGGTCGCCACCTGGAACTCAGAGCCTGGAGCGATACAGAAAGCGGATTAAAGCGTAGATCTGCGTCGAGAGAGGGCAATGGAAATTACTCCGGGCAGCCGATTTGGAACTTTCGAAGTGCTTCTTCCCGTGCGATCACTGGGGCGGGAAACTCAGCAGCACCGCGACGATGGATTTCCGGGACGATTGTTTATCGTTGAAGGGATCGACGGGTCGGGAAAATCCACACAACTAAGCCTGCTGCATAAATGGCTGGAGTCAAAAGGGTATGGAGTGGTGTTCAGCGAGTGGAATTCTTCGCCGCTGGTGAAGGACACGACGAAATTCGGCAAGAAAAAGAAGATGCTGACGGCGGCGACGTTTTCGTTGATTCACGCCACGGATTTTGCGGACAGGACGGAGAAGAGCATTCTGCCGCTGCTGAAAGCTGGGGCGGTGGTGTTGTGCGACCGCTACATCTATACGGCGTTTGCGCGAGATGTGGCTCGCGGAATGGACCGCGAATGGGTACGCGAGCTTTACGGGTTTGCAGTCAAGCCGACGGTGGCATTTTATTTTCGCGTGCCGCTGGAGACGGCCATTGGGCGGCTGATGGACGGGCGCGATGAACTGAAATATTACGAAGCGGGGATGGACTTGGGCTTGAGCGACGATCCTGAAGAAAGTTTCCGGCTCTTTCAAGGCTTGATACTGAAGGAATACGAAAAAATGATTTCCGAGTTTGGCTTGACAGTGATCGACGCCACTTTGCCGATTGAGGTGCAGCAAACCCAAGTGAGACAAATCGTAAAAACACAACTTGAGAAAGCCGCGAACGTGAGGGTGCAACGATGAGGCAGACATACGGAAAGCTTCTCCCGGGAATGCGAATTTCCGATCTGACCGGCAAATTGATCGTGATCGAAGGGACCGACGGCGTTGGACGCTCGACGCAGATCAATCTTCTGAAGCCATGGCTCGAAGAATTGGGGCACGCGGTGCTGGATACGGGGATGGCGCGCTCGACGCTGGCGGGTGAAGGACTCAAGCGCGCGAAAGAAGGAAACAATCTGGGGCGGGTGACGCAGAGCCTTTTTTACGCGACGGATTTTATCGACCGGCTGGAGAACGAAATCGTTCCGGCGCTGCGATCGGGATTCATCGTGCTGACCGACCGATACGTTTATTCGCTGATGGCGAGAGCGTTCGTTCGCGGAATGGACTCCAAATGGATTCGCAGCATTTACAGCGTGGCGCTCAAGCCGGACGCGACATTTTATTTGCGGTTGAGCATCGACCAGCTTATTCCCCGCGTGGTTTTCTCGCGCGGATTCGACTATTGGGAATCGGGGATGGACGTCTATCCGGGACGCGACATGTACGACAGCTTTTGCAATTATCAAACTGCGCTGATGGCAGAGTTCGACCGACTTAGCGAAGAATATAAATTTGAGGTGATTGAAGCTTCGGCGGATGCAGAGCAGGTGTTCGAGCACCTGAAGGCCGGCATCTTCCGCGCTCTCGAGAGCGATTCGCGAAAGGAATACATTTCCGCGCGGGGCACGAAGACATTGTCAATTTCCGATTTGACCGCGAATGAGAAGGTCGCTCCTGCGGCACAGACTGCCAATGCAGCTAAGTTCGAGTCGGTATTGCGATCCATCATGGCGCACTCAGCAGATGGCAACGGCAGAACAGCACAGCAGCAGAAATAGTTTTTACATACCCGCAATTTGCAGTTCACTTCTGTAAGGCAGTTCATTTCACTAAGAATGTTGTCTGCCAAACGAAAGGTTTCCTACTGCGGATCGGGTTGGTCGCCGACGGAGAAGTAGGTGCAATCGGGGTGGTGGAAGACGAGGGCGCTGACGCTGGCTTCGGGGTCCATCATCATGCCTTCGGTGAGATGCACGCCGATTTCTTCGGGGCGGAGGAGCATCCAGATGCCGGCCTGGTCGTCGAGGTTCGGGCAGGCGGGATAGCCGAAGCTGTAGCGTTTGCCGCGATAGCGCGAAGTGAAGCGCTCGGCCATGGTCAACGTGGGAGGATCGGGGAAGCCCCAATCTTCGCGAATGCGGCGATGGAGCCATTCGGCGCAGGCTTCGGCGGTTTCGATTGCGAGCGCTTGCAGACCGTGGGAAAAAAGATAACGGCCAGCGACTTTGGCTTCCTCGGCGCGTTCGCGGACTCCGGCTCCGGCGGTGACGACGAAGAGAGCGAGATGGTCGCGGCGAGCGGGATTTTTGTCTGTACCGTTTTGACCGGCGATGGCGGGCTCGGCGGGCAGGATGTAATCGCTCAGGCAGAGTTTGTCCGCTACGCGCTGGCGCTGAAAATGGAATCTGTGGATTGGCGAAAGTTTTCCAGGCTCGAACAAGGCAATGGAATTTCCTTCGCGTTCGGCTTCGAAGAATTGCCAGACGGCGGAGATTTTCATGAACGACTCAGCTTCGCGTTTCACTTCTTCCATGCTGTGAAAAAGTTCGAGGGCGCGCGGGTCGCGTTCTTTTAGAGCTTTTTCGAAATTTCCGCGGAAGCCCATGTGGCGTCCGAAAATCATGTAGGGATTGATGTAGCTCCAAATTTCATTTCGGTCGGGGATGGAGCGGGCTTTGCGGTCGAGATAGGCGACGGGCGGAATTGGAATGTCGGTGCGAATACGCGGCGAGCGCTCTTCACCGGCAGGGCCGAGCGGGCCCGGTGCGGCTTCTTCCACGGCGACGGTTCCGGCGTGAGTGTTGTCGCGCAGGACGGCTTGGCGTTGCGCGGGATCGCTCAAATGATTCATCAGGCGCAGGCCGGTCATGGCGTCTTTCGCGTAGCAGACGGCGGTGCTGTATTGCGGAGCAATTTTCAGGCGCGTGAATTTTTCGGATAGCGCAGCGCCGCCGACCAGCAAGGGCACGTCAATACCAGCTTCGCGGAGGTCCGTGGCAGTGATGACCATTTGTTGCGCGCTTTTCACGAGTAAGCCGGAGAGGCCGATGGCGTCGGGATTATGTTCGCGATGAGCGCGGATTAATTCCTCGGGGGGAACTTTGATGCCGAGGTTGATCACCTCGTAGCCGTTGTTTTTGAGGATGATCTCGACGAGATTTTTGCCGATGTCGTGGACGTCGCCTTTTACCGTCGCGAGCATAACTTTTGCGCGCTTTTCGGTGTCGGCCTTCTCCATGAACTGTTCAAGATGGCTGACGGCGGCTTTCATGGCCTCGGCAGATTGCAGGACTTCGGCGACGATCAGCTCGTTGTTGTTGAATAAGCGGCCGACCTCTGCCATTCCCGTCATTAGCGGTCCGTTGATGATGTCGAGAGGCGCGTTTCCTTCGGCGCGTTTGCGATTTAGATCGTCAACCAAACCGTCTTTGGAACCTTCGAGAATGTAATTGGCGAGTCGCTGGTCGAGCGGGAGGTCGGCGGCACGTTCTTTTTTTCGCGAGCCGGATGCGCGGAAGTGATCGGTGATGGCGGTGATATGGAATTGGTTGATGGCGGCTTTTTGCTCCGGCGATTGTTCGCGCCAATCAGGCGGAGCGTTTCGCAAATGTTGGGCTTGCGCGTGACCTTCGGGTATCGAGGTGGGCGGCGTATTGAACAAAAGATCTTCGGCCAACGTCCTTTCGGGCTCTGGAATGGAGCCGAAGCGTTCGATGCGTTCGGCGTTGACGATGGCGAGGTCCAAGCCGGCTTTGGTGCAATGATAAAGGAAGACGGAATTTACTACTTCGCGCGCGCCGGGTGGCAAGCCGAAGGAGACGTTGGAAATTCCGAGAACCGTGCGCACGTATGGAATTTGTTTTTTAATCAGGCGAACGCCTTCGATTGTTTCCAGAGCGCCGCCGATGTAATTCTTGTCGCCGGTGCCGCAGGGGAAAACCAGCGGGTCGAACATAATGTTTTCTGCGTGAATGCCAAAACGTTCGGTAAGCAGGCTGTAGGAGCGCTCGGCGATTTCAAGTTTGCGTTCGCGGGTAAATGCTTGGGCTTGCACCGGATCTTCGTCGATGCAACCGACGATGATGGCTGCTCCATAGGAGCGGGCGAGCGGACAAATGCGCTCGAATTTTTCTTCGCCGTCTTCGAGGTTGATCGAATTGATGATGCTTTTGCCCTGGCAATAGGTGAGAGCAAGTTCGACGGCGCGCGGATCGGTGGTATCGATCATGATGGGGACTTTAATTTTGCGGATGAGCTGGTCGTAGAACGGTGGGATGTCGGCCATTTCGTCGCGGTCGGTGCTTTGGAGACAAACGTCGACGATGTGCGCGCCGCTTTTCACTTGGCGCCGCGCGATCTCGGTGGCTTCTTCCCAAAGTTCCGCGGCTACAAGATTTTTGAATTGGCGCGAGCCAATTACGTTGGTGCGCTCGCCGACCACTAGGGGACGCGTGCTTTCTTCGGCCTCGATAATTTCGATTCCGGAATATACGGCGCGATGAGTGGAATCAGGGGGACGCCGGGGAGACTTTTTCTCGACCATCTGTGCGATCGCGCGAATGTGTTTTTCGGTGGTGCCGCAGCAGCCGCCGACGATGTTCAGCCAGCCGCGATCGACGAAACGTTCGAGCTGTTGCGCGAGCGACGTGGGGGTTTCCTGGTAGAGGCCTTCTTCATTGGGCAAGCCGGCGTTGGGATAGCAGGAGACGAAGCCGCTGGTGAGCGATTGCAAGGTGCGAACATGATCGGTCATGAACTCCGGACCCGTGGCGCAATTCAGGCCGAGCGAAATCAAGTCCACATGGTCGAGCGAAGACCACAGCGCCTCGATGCCTTGACCGGCAAGCATCGTTCCCATCGCTTCGATGGTGACGGAAACCATGGTGGGAATGGGCTGGCCTAGTTCCTGACTCAATTGCTGGATGGCGAGGATGCCGGTCTTAATATTGCGAGTGTCCTGGCAGGTTTCCAGGAGAAGGAGGTCTGCGCCGCCTTCGATGAGGCCGCGTGCCTGCTCGCGATAATTATTTTGAAGCTGTTCAAAATTAATGCCGCCGGTGACGCTGATGGCTTTTGTGGTGGGACCCATGGAACCGGC
>Ga0182018_10005565_pt1 | contig 10100 bp, 8 predicted proteins | sample 812P2MmetaG_FD_120490 | JGI IMG/M metagenome (GOLD analysis project Ga0182018, IMG submission 120490) | Permafrost microbial communities from Stordalen Mire, Sweden - 812P2M metaG | ecosystem: Environmental > Terrestrial > Soil > Wetlands > Permafrost | place: Sweden: Stordalen | collected... | reverse complement strand
CGCGCCCAATCAGACCGAATTACAATCAGCTGGCCGTTGCCAGGACATCTCTAAAGAGCGCCCTATTTGCGCCCGCCGAAGGGATTTGGGGGACAAGGTTGACTCAAAGGAGAATTCGCTATGCAGAAGTTTAGAATGGATTTTGCAGTGCTCCAGGTCTTCGCGTTGCTGCTGTTGTCCGTGACGGTCCTCAAGGCCGCGCCGCAGGACGCCAGTTTTGTCGGCACGTGGGAAATGACGGTGACGGGCGGCGGGCAAGGAGGTGGTCTAGATGGCGTTCAAGGTGGAGGAGGCGGAAACCGCGGCGGTCGAGGTGGCGCACAGTCGCTGACAATCACGCAAGACGGCGACAAATTTAAAGTCAGCCACAAGACGCGGCGCGGCGAGAATGCCTCTGACGCCGTCGTCTCGGGCAACACTATTTCCTGGACAGAAGAGCGCCAGGGTCCTGACGGCAACGCTAGGAAGATCGCGTGCAAGGCAACATTGACGGGCGACACGATGACAGGCACTATGGGCAGCGGGAAGTTCAGCCGTGACTTTACGGCGAAACGATCGGCGCAAACTAACTGACACCTCTCGCGGCGCGTCGTGGCGCGGGACACGATGGAATCATAGCGTTTCATCGGAGCCGGCCTTCGGATCGACGCGCAGACCCCTATTACGCGAGACCTGCTGCAGATAGCCAAACCGTCGAGACGCTTAGATGGCACCGCGCTGCATTCGGTTTGACTCACCACGCAATCGGGACTATTCTGAACATCGGAATGAACACTATGTTGGCCTTCTTTTATTAGCGTTTTCCTCCTTCTTCCTGCTCACTGCGGGCTAAAAACCCGTTACGCCGACTTTCAAGTAATACCCCACAAACAACGATTTATGATTCGCGAGGCATGGCATGGCAAATTTAACTCTGTTCGAAAAACTCGATAACATCGAATCGCGCTACGAAGAATTGACGCAGCAACTCTCTTCGCCCGAAGTGCATAACGATTCGGCGCGTTTCCAAAAGCTCGCCAAGACGCACGCGGACATGGCCGAGATGGTGGCGAAGTACCGCGAATGGAAAGAAATCCAGAAGGGATTGCAGGGCGCGAAGCAATTGCTCGTTGAAACCGACGACACCGAAATGAAGCAGATGGCGCACGACGAAGAACACGAACTTGAAACTCGCAGTGTGATCGTTGAGCGCGAACTGAAATTTCTGCTGCTCCCGCGCGATCCTAACGACGACAAAAACGTAATCGTCGAAATCCGCGCCGGTACCGGCGGTGACGAAGCTTCCCTCTTTGCCGCTGAGCTCTTTCGCATGTATTCGAGATACGCCGAATCGCAAAACTGGAAAGTAGAAATTCTCGAAAGCTCGGCATCCTCCATCGGCGGAATGAAAGAAGTCGTGGCCGCAATTCAGGGAAACAAAGTCTATTCCAAGCTGAAGTATGAAAGCGGAGTGCATCGCGTGCAGCGGGTTCCAGCCACGGAACAACAAGGACGCATTCATACCTCCGCCGCAACCGTTGCCGTGCTGCCCGAAGCGGACGACATCGACATCAAAATCGAAGCCAAGGACCTGCGCATCGACACGTTTTGCTCTTCCGGCCCTGGCGGGCAATCCGTGAACACCACGTACTCCGCCGTTCGCATCACGCATATTCCCAGCGGTCTGGTTGTGTCGCAGCAAGATGAAAAATCGCAAATCAAAAATCGCGCGAAAGCCATGCGCGTCTTGCGGGCCCGACTGTACGAGATGGAACAGTCCAAGCAGCACGAAGCGATAGCTGCCGAGCGCCGCGGCCAGATCAAGACCGGCGACCGCTCCGAAAAAATCCGCACCTACAATTTTCCGCAGAATCGCGTCACCGACCATCGCATCGGCTTGACGCTTCACCAGCTCGACCAAGTAATGGAAGGGAAACTTGGGCCTATCGTTGACGCGCTTTCCACTCATTATGAATCTGAGCGGCTGAAGCAAGAGCTCGTGGAAGCCTAATCATGCGAGATTCTGGTAGCAATGGCGCCCATCTCCGCGAAGTGTCAAATGCCAACAGCCAGCAATCTGTTTCCGCATTCGCGCCGAGTTCTAACGTGAGCGAACAGGCGATCGATATCCGCCGGGCACTGAAGGAAGGCATGGCGACGCTACGCGCGTCACGCGTTCCGTCGCATACGCTTGCTGCGGAGCTCCTCCTGATGCACGCGCTCGGGCGCGATCGCACTTGGATGTACACCCATGCCGAAGCGCTTCTCGAATCTGCTGAAACGGAAAAATATTACGCTCTGATCGCGCGCCGCGCGGCCGGCGAGCCCACGCAATATCTCACCGGCAAACAGGAATTTTGGGGCCTCGAATTCGAGGTAACGCACGCGGTGCTTATCCCGCGGCCGGAGACCGAGCATGTGATGGAAGTCGCCTTGGCGCGGCTCGGCCCGCGCGGCTTGAAAATCCATATGGATACGGGCTTACCGCGTGAAAAGTTGCTCGTCGCCGATGTCGGCACGGGTTCGGGCTGTCTCGCCATTTCGCTCGCCTACGAATTGCCGCACGCTGACGTTTTTGCCATAGATATTTCCGAGGCCGCTCTCGAGGTTGCGCGTCGAAACGCCACCCGCCATGCCCTCGCTGAACGCATCAATTTCGTTCAAGCGGATTTGCTCGCGCCATTTCTTCGCCCGTCGCTCACCACTAGCCCCTCGCCACTGCCCTTCGACCTCATAGTAAGTAATCCACCGTATGTCGCGAGCAATGAAGCCGACCAGTTACAGCGCGAGGTGCGCTACCACGAACCTCGCGAGGCTCTTTTTGGCGGTCCTACGGGTGTGGAGATTTATGCGCGGCTGATCGAACAAGCCGGCACGCTGCTTCGCTCAGGTGGAATTCTCGTTCTCGAGCTTGGCTACAATTCGGCAGAACACGTGCGCGCAATTCTGACGGAACAGAACGGCTGGACGAACGTTACCTTCACGAACGATCTCGCAGGCATCCCGCGCGCGGCCGCTGCCGACCGTATCTGACAAAACGCCACAGTTGTTTTGGCGTAGAATCTAACTCTCGTCCATTTCAACGATATGCCGCAGCTGGCCCATTTTCGCGCGAAGCACGACGCATCAGCGCCTGCTGCGGATTCCACTGCTTCCATTCTTCACATCGACATGGACGCGTTTTTTGTTTCCGTTGAACTGCTGGCGCGCCCCGAATTGCGCGGCCTGGCCGTGATCGTCGGGGGGCAGCGCGACCAGCGCGGCGTTGTGACGTCCGCCAGCTACGAAGCGCGCCGCTTCGGCGTTCATTCCGCGATGGCCTTGCGCACAGCCGCAAAACTTTGCCCGCACGCTGTGTTCCTCGACGGCCACCATGAACTCTATGGCCGCTGGAGCGATCGCGTCGCGACGATTCTCGCAAAATATTCACCGACGGTGGAAATGGCTTCGATTGACGAAGCGTATCTGAATCTTGCGGGCACCGAACGTCTCCATGGTCCGCACCTTGGCGCAGCGCACAAACTTTTGCTCGAAATCACGTCAACAACCGCGTTGCCGTGTTCGGGCGGTTTGGCGGCAACGCGCCTTGTCGCAAAAGTTGCGAGTGAGCAGGCCAAGCCCCGCGGGCTGGTTTGGGTTCCGCCGGGAAGTGAGCCCGCCTTTCTCGCATCGTTGTCCGTGCGGAGGATTCCAGGCATTGGAAGAGTGACGGAAGCTGCGCTGAAAGGCCTCGGGGTCGAAACCATTGCGCAACTTCAGCAGGTAACACTTCAGCGTCTCGAAGAGGTTTTCGGAAAGTGGGGCCAAGCGCTTTATCGCAAGGCGCGCGGCATTGATTCGTTCGAATTTTTCGTTGACGCCGAGCCGAAATCAATTTCCCACAATCAGACTTTCGGCCATGACACAAATGACCGCGAGGTTCTAGAGTCCACCTTGAGCCATCTGTGCCAAAAGGCCGCAAAACGCTTGCGCGAAGCTGCCCTGCACGCTCGCACCATCACCGTTACGCTGCGCTATGCCAACTTTACGACCATCACCCGCGGCCATACGCTCAGCGAGCCTTCCGATCTCGACACTGTCTTTCTCCACACGGTCCGGGATATTTTTTCAAGCGCTTGGGACGGAGCCGCGAAACTGCGGCTTGTCGGTGTCGAATTTTCCTCCTTCTCGGGCGCGTCCGGCCAAATGGAGCTTCTTGATCCGGGGCGCCGCGAAAAGCTGGAACGGCTCGCCCGCGCCACCGATCGTCTTCGCGACCGTTTCGGATTTTCGAAAGTACAATTCGGCGGCTCGCTCACGACTCGCGACGACTCCGACGACCACGACTGATTTCTCGAGCGCGCAAGCAGCTGACTCCTCGACGGAACAAATGCGGCGCAATGTGTTTCCTGTCCTATAATCATCGTTCTCATGGCCACAACTTCTAATCCCGAAAAGCGTTCAACCGGCGCGTTCCACAGCTTGCGCGACTTTTGGGCTCGCGTGACCGAGGGCCTGAAAATCAGCCAGCTCTGGGGACAGTTCAAGTCCGAAGCCACAGACACCTACGGCTTTTACTCGAAGGATGTGGACCGCGAGGCCATTAGCCAGGAGAAATCGAAATTCAAGCGTTTCTGGCGGACAGCTTGGGGTTTGTTTCTGGCCATGTTGATGAAGCTCTCCCCCACGCGACGGGTGCTTCTGATCGCCGCGATAATCCTTCTGGTTGTTCACAACGAAAACTTTGACGGCATCTGGCTTGGCGCCGTGATTTTATTTTTGTTGCTAGCGCTCGAACTGGCCGATCGCGTGACGATGAAGCGAGATCTCGAAATCGCGCGCGAGATTCAGCAGTGGCTTGTTCCCGCCCAGCCGCCAGTTATTGCAGGTGTCGATATTGCGTTCGCCACGCGTCCTCAAAACACTGTCGCGGGCGATTATTACGACGCGTTTTTGCGGCCGCTGCCGACGGGCCGCGCTAGCAACCCGCCATTACTCATTGCAGTGGCCGACGTTGCGGGGAAAAGCGTGCCGGCTGCGCTGTTGATGGCGACATTCCAGGCAAGCTTAAGAGCGCTTGCGGCGACACCTGCTTCGCTTGATGAAATTGTAGTGGGGCTCGAACGCTACGCCCGGGCGCACAGTCTTGAAGGCCTTCGCTTTACTACGGCCTTCCTCGCGGAAATAAATGTTGAGACTCGCGAGATGTCCTACGTGAACTGCGGGCATAACGATCCGATCTTGCGCCGAGCGTCTGGAGAAATCGAGCGGCTTTCTATCGGTGGCCCACCCCTCGGGACGCCGCTCTTCACCGAAAACGAAATTCCCTATCCGTCCGGACGCACCCAGCTTTACGCGGGTGATTTGATTTTCATTTTTACCGACGGCGTAGTGGAAGCGGTGAATGAAGCCGGAGAAGAATACGGCGAGGCCCGACTTCTTCCCTGCGTGCATCCAACTCCCGCGAACGCTGCGGATGTACTCGCGCGCGTAATGGCAGACGTCAATAATTTTGTCGGCTACGCGCGCCAGCATGACGACATCACCGCTCTCGTTCTCCGCGTGACATCGTAGTTAGCGCGGCGGATTGGCCGCGCTCAGCCGCCCTCAAGTCCTGCCGTTCCAGTTCGAGAAACTCTGGAGTAGAATTGCTGCGCCATATCGATTCTCGACTCGAGACCTTCCGAGGTGTGCGGATGCGTTTTCTATTTTTGTTTGGAGCGTTGCTCGTCGCCACGGTCGCGGTTGCACAAACCCCGAAGGCGGTTGATGTCGTAGACTTCATCAGTATTGATGCGCCGGTTTTTGTTCTGAATCACGTGCGAGTGATTGATGGAGCGGGTGCTGCCGCCAAGGAAGACCAAGCGGTGATCATCGCAAACGGCAAGATACAGTCCATCGAGCCGGCTGCTTCGGTCCAAATTCCGCAAGGCGCACAACAACTGGACCGCCCCGGCTACACCGTCATTCCTGGCATCGTTGGAATGCACGACCATCTCTACTATACGGACTCGGCCGCGGTGCAACGTGCAGGAGGAAGACTCGGCGAGCCGGGATTGTTCGTTATGGAGATCCCTTACACTGCGCCGCGGCTTTATCTGGCGGCCGGCGTAACTACGATGCGCACGACTGGAAGCCTGGAGCCCTACACCGACCTAAAAGTGAAGAGCCGAATAGACGCAAACCTGATGCCGGGACCAAGTATCGACGCGACCGCTCCGTACCTGGAAGGCGCGCCAACGATTTTTGCACAAATGCACGAACTGACCGGCCCGGACGATGCAAAGCGCATGGTGGACTACTGGGCCGCGGAAGGCATGACGTCGTTCAAAGCCTACATGAACATCACGCGTGAGGAATTGGGCGTGGCGATCGAGGCAGCCCATGCGCACAAGATGAAACTGACCGGACATCTTTGTTCGGTGACTTGGCCGGAAGCTGTGGCGCTTGGAATCGACGACTTCGAGCATGGGCCGGTGTTTGCGGACACTGAATTCGTGACGGATAAGAAGCCTGACGTTTGCCCCCAAGGTGGAAGCATGGCGTGGGCAAAACAAGACGTGAATGGAGCGCAGGCACAGGAGCTCATCCACAATCTCGTGTCGCATCACGTGGCGGTGACTTCCACGCTGCCGGTGTTTGAGGCCGGCGTGCCGGGGCGGCCGAAATTGCAGCGGCGCATGCTGGATGCGATGTCCGCGGAATCGGCACAGAGCTATTTGACGCTGCGCGCAAGTGTGTCTTTGGACTCGCCGATGACGTCGCTGCTGCGCAAAGAAATGGATTTCGAAGTGGCATTCGCAAAAGCGGGAGGCTTGCTGCTTGGCGGGCCCGACCCGACCGGCAATGGCGGCGTGCTGCCCGGATTCGGCGATCAGCGAGAAATCGAGTTGCTCGTAGAAGCAGGATTCACTCCAGTGCAAGCCATTCAAATCGGCACGCAGAATGGCGCGATTTATCTCGGCCAACAGGATCGCATCGGAACCCTCGCGGCGGGCAAGCAGGCTGACCTCGTTTTGATCAAAGGTGATCCCTCGAACAAGATTGACGACATCGAAAACGTCGAAACGGTCTTCAAGGCTGGAGTCGGCTACGATTCCAAAAAATTAATCGAAAGCGTACGAGGCCAAGTCGGGATTCGCTAGAGGGAACTGGAATACGACTGGAAACTGCATCGACTACCAACCACGCGCCATTTCGCTCATAATCGCAACATGAGTCCGCGGGCTTTCGCTGAACAGATTTGCCGGAAATTGCGCGAGGCCGGCTATCAGGCCTTTCTCGTCGGCGGATGTGTGCGCGACATTCTTCTAGGACGTGAGCCCGCCGATTACGATGTCTGCACGGATGCTACGCCTGACCAAGTGCTGCGCATCTTTCCCGGCAGCCTGACGGTGGGCGCAAAGTTCGGCGTCGTAATTGTTGTCGAAGATTCGCCGGTTGATAACTCCGCCAGCGATGCTGCAGTGCCGATTCAGGTTGAAGTGGCTACATTTCGGTCCGACATAGGCTATTCCGACGGCCGCCACCCGGATAGTGTTGTGCTCGCAAAATCACCGCAAGAAGATGTGAAGCGGCGAGACTTCACGATCAACGCGCTGCTGATGAATCCGGAGACTAACGAGATTCTGGATTTCGTTGGCGGACGCGAAGACCTTCGCGCAGGAATTATCCGCGCGATCGGCGACCCCGAGGAGCGATTTCGCGAGGACAAACTACGGATGGTTCGCGCTGTTAGGTTTGCCGCGCGGCTTCACTATGAGATCGAACCGAATACCTTTCGAGCGATTCAGAAACTGGCTCCCGAAATCACGCAGGTTTCTCCCGAGCGGCTTCGCGATGAGTTAACCAAGCTGCTCACCGAAGGCTCGGCGCGTCGCGCGTTTGAATTGCTGGATGAAACCAAACTGCTGCCAGAACTTCTGCCGGAGATTGCGCGCATGAAAGGTGTCGAGCAGCCGCCGCAATTTCACCCGGAAGGCGACGTTTGGATTCACACTTTGCTGATGGTTGAAAAACTCCCGGCGGGCTGCTCGCCGACGCTCGCATGGGGTGTGCTTCTGCATGACGTTGGCAAGCCGGCTACCTTCACGCCGCCTTCCGGACCGGACGGAAGAATTCGCTTCGATCGGCACGCCGAGGTCGGCACGCGCATGGCTGAAGAAATTTGCCGCCGCCTCCGTTTCTCAAATGATGATACGGAACAGATCGCTTCGCTCGTTGCCAGCCACATGAAATTCAAAGATGTGTTGCAAATGAAGCCGGCTACGCTAAAGCGGTTTGCCCGCATGAATCGCTTTGGCGAGCACCTCGACCTGCACCGCCTGGATTGCCTCTCCAGTCACCGCATCCTGGACAACTATGACTTCGTTCGCCGATTCACCGAGGAAACGCCAGCCGAGGAAATTCACCCGCCGCGATTGGTAACCGGGGACGATCTTCTCGCCATCGGTCTGAAGCCCGGGCCGGTATTTAAGGAAATCCTAAATGCCGTTGAGGAAGCCCAGTTAAATGGCGCTATTCACACGCGGGAAGAAGCGATGATTTTGGCGAAGTCACTTATCCCGACAGGGAGTTAAGAACGTGATGAACTTTTTTGCCGGCTTGCTTTTCTTCCTGACGATAACAGCTGGTAGTTCCCGTGCGCAGCACGCGCCCCAAAAGCAAGCAAACGCCGCGGATCAGCTTGGAATGACTTGCGCGCAGATTCTACAGATGAGTTCGACTGCCTGGATCGCTCATTTCCATGAAAGAGCGAGTCAAACGAAAGACCCAAACCCCGGAGTGGAGAACCATGGAAGTGAAGCGGTCAAGCCGTACGCTGAAACCGCGGATCCTCAAGTGACGTTGCGAGCAATTGGGACGTACGGGAAGTGCTACGATGCACGGACCGACCGGCTAGCCGCGTCGCTAGGCAAGTCCGGCAGAGGGCCGCTGATGGGTGTGCGCGGCAATTTCCGCGATTTCGAAGCAGCACTGAAGAATTTCACCGCCGTAGCGGTTAGCGTCGCCCAACCTCCCGATGATCCTGTCAAAACGGCCTACGCCGCACTGTACGAAAAACAGTTCCGCTACGCGTTCTATCAAAGTTACGAACGAAACCCTGTAAAGCAACCTCCGCCCCCAGCTCAAGATGCGACCCCTACGGCAGCAGCTACCGCGAAGACAGGCCCAGCGACGACAGGTCAGCCGGCCTCGACTGCGCGTATCAGCGATCCGATGACTCTCGCGAAAAATCGCTTCGGCGATTTTTTGGCAGCGCTGCCGGAAGACAAGAGACGCGAGGTCCACATCGCATTTGGGCAAATCTTCGAAAAAGGTTCTATCGCCGACCAGTGGAAGCAGGAAGTTTATCGCTACGCGATTTCCGTTCTCGAATCACCAAAGGACAAACCGTTTTCGCCGCCGCCATTTTGACCCTCGCACCCGGTGTCTGTTAGTCTCGTTCGTTCTTAATTCTTGGAGAATAAATGAATTTTCGAGCTTTCCTTTTGCTAAGTGCGCTTGCTTGTTTAGTCTTCGCGGGCGACCTACATTCACAGAGTAACGAAGCCGCGAATAAACTCGCGCGAGAGATTTACAAGCAGCTCATCGAAATTAACACGACAGATTCCGTCGGCAGTACAACAGTGGCCGCGGAAGCGATGGCACAGCGGCTGCGCGACGCCGGCTATCCCACGAGCGACGTGCAGGTGCTCGGGCCGAATTCTCGGAAGGGCAATTTGGTCGCTCGACTGCGCGGTACGGGCGCACAGAAACCGATGCTGCTGATTTGCCACCTGGATGTAGTGGAGGCGCGGCGCGAAGATTGGTCCATGGATCCGTTTCAATTTATCGAGAAGGACGGGTACTTCTACGGCCGCGGGTCGGGAGACATCAAAGACGGCGACGCAATCCTGATGACTGCGATGATTCGTTTGAAACAGGAAGGATTCAAACCGGACCGCGACATTATTCTGGCGCTCACGGCGGATGAAGAAGGCGGGACGTCAAACGGCGTGGAGTGGCTGATCAAGAATCATCGCGACTTGATTGACGCAGAATTTATTCTGAATCCCGACGCAGGCGATTTCGAGTTGGACAAAGGAAAGAAATTGCTCGTCGGCGTCCAGGCAGCGGAAAAACTTTATCAGGATTTCGAT
>Ga0182018_10005564_pt1 | contig 10100 bp, 7 predicted proteins | sample 812P2MmetaG_FD_120490 | JGI IMG/M metagenome (GOLD analysis project Ga0182018, IMG submission 120490) | Permafrost microbial communities from Stordalen Mire, Sweden - 812P2M metaG | ecosystem: Environmental > Terrestrial > Soil > Wetlands > Permafrost | place: Sweden: Stordalen | collected... | reverse complement strand
TCCTCGTTGAGTCGTCGAACAACTCCAACGATGGCGGGACCTCTGGCCGCGATGGTGGACCTCTCCCTACGTCACACTCCCCAGTTCAACGCGGAGGGCCCCTAAGCCACTCGACCTGGAGAGCCCCTGTGGAAACCGACCCTACGCGCACGTGCGAGCTGCCGGTGGGCTTGCCCCGCAAGCCCAGGTGGGAGCAACTGCCCATCTTCACTCCCCGCTGAAATCTACCTCGGCGGTTCGGGACATGCTCGCCCTGACCAACGAGAGCCCGAGAGCCCCTATCTCGTCGATTCTCTGACGGCGAGATACCACGCCACCGTTTCTTCGATTCCCTCGGAGAAATCAATCTCGGTAGAAAATCGAAACGCATCCATTGCGCGCTGCGTGGCGAGGTTCCGACGCGGTTGACCATTTGGCTTGCTCAAATCCCAAACAATCTCGCCGTCATATTCGACCTGAGTCGCGACAATCTTGGCGAGATCGCTTATCGATATTTCGTCCCCCGACCCAATGTTCACCGGGTCCCTCAAGTCATAGCTTTCTAGAGCGAGTCGAAAGGCACGTGCGGCGTCTCGTACATGAACGAACTCGCGCGTGGGGCTACCGTCACCCCAGAGGCTCACGGTCGGGGCACCGTCTTCCTTTGCTTCAACACATTTGCGAATCATTGACGGAATGACATGGGACGTCTCGGGGTCGAAATTATCTCCCGGGCCGTAGAGATTGACGGGCAACAAATACACGATGTTCATGCCATACTGCTCTCGGTACGCCTGGGCCTGAACGAGCAGTGCCTTCTTCGCTATCCCGTACGATGCATTGGTATCCTCAGGATATCCATTCCACAAATCGTCCTCCCTGAATGGCAGCGGTGTAATCTTCGGATAGGCACACACTGTGCCAGCAACAACGAGCTTTGTGATGCTGGCTATCCGACATGCCTCGATCAGCTCGATCCCCATGATTGCGTTTTCGTAGAAGAAACGACCTGGCTGACTACGATTGGCTCCGATTCCACCGACAGTGGCTGCTAGGTGTACTACGGCATCAGGACGTGTGTCAGCCAGCATCTTCTGTATTTGGTCTCGAACTCGCAGGTCATAATCGCCGCTGCCGAGAGAGTGAACCTTGGCGCCGTTGCGGCGCAATTCTTCGACTAAGTGTTGCCCGAGGAATCCGGTTCCACCGGTTACAACGATCGTGGAGTGTCGGAGGTCCAACACGCTTTCGCTCCATTCATCTTGACAATGAACTCTGCTCTCCGATACGAGCGAGAACCCTGATCGGCTGATTTTTCAACCGCAGCTATAGCATCCAAAACACTCGGTGCCTGCGGTCGTATTGGACTCATTCGACCTCAAATGTTATCAGGATCGAGAAACAACGATCTGCATATTCATACATCGCCAGAGGCCACCAATTCTGCGTCACGCGTTGGATCCGACGAACGGGACGCAGGCGCTGGGTGGGCGTCTGAAGTGGGCAACAACTTGAGCGTGGACGGGCAGGGTCTTACTCGCGCACAGTTTGGGGGAACGTCGCAGTCGGACGCAAACGGTGCTGGCGCCCTCGTAAGGTTGCCCAGGCGCCAACGAACGTCCCGTGCTACTAGTAGCGAGAGGGAGGGGGCCGATCAGGCGTCGTTTGGCCTCGGTGTACAAATCGATCGGGAGTGGACCCTTGGCTGCGGCAGCCAAATTGCTCTTAAGGTGCTCGGGTCCGAAGTGCCGACGATGGTGGTTGTCACCTGGCGAGTCGGCCCGAGGACCGGGCCTTGCCGGATCGCGTGAGGTCGTGGCGACCGAATATCGCAGGTGGCACCAGACGCGGGCTGGTCCCCAGTAACGAGCACCGAGGGTCAGCCGTCGTGACCTACCGCCCGGAGCTCGTCACGATCCATGCCGTCGCCGAGGTTGACGGTGTCCTCTCGACCAAGGCGGCGTGCGGCAGATTGAGGAGCGGTGGCCTCGATGACGTCCAGGGTGATTTCGGTCCGCCCTACGTCATGAACGGCGGCAGTCAGTGCAGAGCCGTTCTTGGAATCGAGGTCTTCGAGTCCTGAGCAGTGCCTAAGCCGCCCACTCTGTTCGCCAGACCGGCGGTGTGCTGAGGGTTGCAAACGCCCCTCCGACACAAAGAATCTGCGACGGGTTCAGTCCCACCGCCGAAGGGCACGTCGCAGCGGGGAGCGCTACCCGCCTGTCACTCGAGCCGAGATTTGCCCTACAACTTGCCCTACAAATCGCGTCAACTGCTGTTGTCGGAGATCGTTAGCTCGGCATCATCCCAGTTCAGGACGTTGCGGGTCTTTTGGCGACGTCTGGATCTCGTGCGGAAGCCGGACTCACACGGCTGAGGCGAGAGATTCGGGTCCTCCGCTCGGTCGTCAACTTCCGTTCGGGACCCTGTCGGCCCCTTAGGTGTTCTGCCGCCTGAACCCCTAGAGAAACTGGAAACCAGCCCTTAGAAGGCCCGTAGGACCAGTGGCGCCGGTGTTGCCCGTCGGCCCCGTAGGACCAGTGGCGCCGGTGTTGCCCGTCGGCCCCGTCGGCCCCGTCGGACCTGTGGCGCCGGAGCTACAGATGCCAGCCGCCCGCACCGCCACCAGGTTCGCCACCGTCTGCGTACGGTGCGGTTCGGGCAGGTCGGGCATGGCCAGGAGCCGCAGGCACAATGCCTCCGCTTCCTGGTGCTTGCCCACCCAGTAGGCATCGATCGAGCACTCGAACGCGAGGCCCCACCGGTAGACCCACGGCTGCAGGAACAGGCCGTCCTCGGGCTGGGGCCGTTCGAGGCCGCGCTTGGCGAAGAGGTAGGCGGCGTGGTAGTCCCCCTCGGCGCGGAACCGCCACGCCAGCTCGTAGAGGGGCTCGGCCCGGGTCGGCGCCTCCCCCGCCCGGAGGAGCAACATCGTACCTGTCGCTCGATCGCCCTCGTCGTAGTGGAGGAGGCCGGCCTGATAGAGGGCGAAGAAGACCTCCTCGCTCCAGCCGCCCATGGCTGCTCTCCGTTCGTAGAGCTCGGCGGCGAGCGCCCGGTGCCCGGCGTCCCGGTGGCTCTGGGCCAGGTAGAAGACGGTGCGGGGATCGTCGGGATTGCGGTCCAGCTCGGCCGTCAGCACCTCGATGTCGCGCCGGGGCGCCGCGGGGCGGTGCGTCTTTCGCTCCCGGTGGTGGACCCATTCGGCGATCTCGGGTGCCGCGTCGACGACCGCACCGTCGACGACCTTCACCTCGTGGACGGGGCCGACCCAGCGGCCCCGTCCGGCCCGGACCATGCGCTCGCGCTTCGAGTAGCAGGTGCAGGTCCCGTGTTCGTCGCGGGCGTAGTCGTACCCGAAGCGGTACCCCGCCGTCGCCGGGTCGGCGCTCGCCGCCAGGGCGCGGAGCCGCCCCGCTCCGACGATTTCGTCGTCGCAGTCGGCCCAGACCTGCCAATCGGTGCCCAGCAGTTCGTCGGCGCACTGGCGGGCGTGGGCGAAGTCGTCGCGCCAGACGAACCGATCGACCGTGCACCGCGTCGAGGGTTGGGTGGTGGCCCAGGCGAGGAAGCGGTCGACGGTCCGGTCGCTGCTGCCCGTGTCGACGAGCACCACCTCGTCGAAGGCGCCCTTGCAGGTGGCGAGAAGGTTTGGCAGCGAGCCCTCCTCGTCGCGCGCGATCAGCGCCAGGCCCACGGTGGGCCGGCCGGCCGCCGGCCGTGTCCCCTCGGGGGCGGGCTCCTCGTCCTGCTCGCTCGTCGAGAAGTTGTGGGAGCCCCACGCCGCGGCGGCACCCAGGCCCGGCTCGCCGCCGGCGGCCTCCGGCAGTCCGAGGGGCGGATAGGAGAGGTAGCCCCCTGACCACCGCACAATCACGTCGGAGGAGAAGCCGGGCGGGAGATGGCGGAACGGCACGTCCCACCGCTCGAGCACGGTCTCCGCGTAGCGCCGGGAGATCCAGTACATCGCCGAGCCGGTGATCAGGTGTGCAGCGGCGAAGGTGCACAGGTTGTGCTCCTCCGGCCGGGGGCCTGCCCACGCCGCTCCGTCCCAGGACGACCGGGCGTAGGAGAGGGAGCAGAGGGGGGCGCCCGCGGGCAGATTGGCCAGCACCGCGCCCAGACGTGTGGTCCAGTCGTTGTGCAGGAGCAGCCCGTCCTCGCAGACGATGGCGCCCGCTGCGGACGCCTCCGTGTCCTCGAGGAGCGCCCGGAGCGCCGCCAGGTGACTTGCGAGCCGCGCCGCCGCGGCGCGCGTCCCGGCATCGACCTCCTCCTGCGGCAGCCCTGCCAGGCGCTCGTCGACCAGCGAGGAGTCGGCCGGGAGGGCCTCGACGAAGGTGGTCCGGTCGAGGAGGCCGTGGTGGGAAAGCCGGCGCTCCACGCGCCGGCGCGCCTCGTCGCCGGCGGGGGCGGCGATGCAGAAGACGGGCGACGGGGCCGCCACCCCGTCCTCGCCCTCGCCCGCGGTCGCCTCCACGAGGCCGGCCGAGTTCACGGTCGCCAGGCGGGGCTCGTCGGGGTCGAAGGACTCCCACCGCCGGTAGCGCACCCCCGCGTACGACTCCTCTTCGACGTCCCCGAAGACCGAGACCCGGTACCCGTGCCGGGCCAGTGACTCGGCGACTCGCACGACGCCGGTCTCCGAGCCCCCGAGGCCGCGCCCCTCGACGTCCGAGGGCGACCAGCGGGTCCAGGCCGGCCCGGTGAAGAAGGCGACGTCGCCGGCCGTCCGCCGCTCCGGAGGAGCCGTCGGTCCCCACCCGCCTCGAGCCGCCGGCCGCTGGGTTGCGGGCGGTTGCAGACCGGGGATGGCGTCCTCGGGGAGGTCGGAGGAACGCGCCCGGTCCCTCACCAGCTCCAGGGCGCGGGCGGGGATGGTGCCGAGGTGGGGACCGATGAAGGCGGGGTGGGAGGCACCGCAGGCGTAGCAGACGTCGGAGTTGAGGGCGAAGGCCTCCCGGAACGAGAGCCCCGGCACCGGCTCGTCGACGTCGTCGTAGAGGGGGATCCGCTCGGTCCGGTCCGCGGCGTCGTCGAGGATGCCGTCGGGGCCGCTCGCCAGGTGCGCGCCCTGGTGGATCAGCGCCTTACCGGCCACGTAAGGGCGGATCCGCACCGCCAGGAAGCGCTGGTCCGCAGCGGCCTGGCCGGGGTCCTCGGTGTGCAGGAAGTCCTCGATCCACGCTCCGATGGCCCCAAGCAGGCCGCCTCGCGCGCCCCACATCCCTCCCATGATGGGAGCGGAATGCAAGCAGTGGTCGCGGATGATGTGGAAGCTGCGGCTGCTCGCCAGCCACTCCTCGACGCACGCCGCCTCCCGGGGCGAGAGCCACGAGTCCGCGTCCCGGCAGATCATCGCCTCGACGTCGGGGTCGGCGGCCGCCAGGAACCGCCACAGGCGACCGCTGCCGCCCCGGTCGCCGGGCATCGCCACCAGCTCGGCGTGCTCGAAGGTGGCGAGGAGCCGGAGGACGCCTTCGGGCACGGTGTCGTCGTGGTAGAAGCGGCAGGTCCAGCCCGGGTACACCCTGGGCGCGAGGAGGCAGTTGATCACCGCGTTGATGGTGTAGGCGGGGTCGCTGCCGTAGAGGCTGAAGCTGATGACGCGGCTCACCGGCGCTCGGCGGCGCGCGCCGCCCCCGCCTGCTGCTCGACCCGCGGGCACGTCGCGCGCAGGCCGTCGAGGAGGCTGTGGCGGGTCACGAACCCCAGCGACTCGATGCGGTCGTTGCTGAAGCGGACGCCGACCGGCCCCTCCACCCACCGCACCGAGATCGACTTGCCCGCCACGCTCGCCACCGCCTCGACGAGCTCGGCGACGGCGACGTACTGGCGCGAGCCGATGTTGGTCGGCTCCTCGACGTCGGAGCCCGTAAGGAGGCGGATGCCGTCGACCAGGTCGTCGACGTAGATGTAGGAGCGCACCGCGGTGCCGTCGCCGAACGCCTCGATAGTGCCGCCGTCGGGAGCCTCGGCGACCTCGCGGCAGATGGCGGCCGCCGCCTTCTCCCGGCCGCCCCGCCAGGCGCCGTAGGGCCCGTAGGTGTTCTGGAGGCAGCGCGACGCAGGCGGGCAGGCCGTGGGCGCGTCCCCAGGTCCGGACCAGCCGTTCCGATTGGAGCTTCTCCCAGCCGTACTGGTTGTCGGGCAGGGCCGGGTAAGCGGCGTCCTCGTCCAGGGTGGGCTCGCCGGCCTCCATGTCCCCGTAGACGCACACCGACGAGGACAGGAAGTACCGCGCCACCCTGGCCCGGACGGCGGCCGCGATCGTCTGGGCGCTGATGAGGACGTTGGTGCGCAGGATGTCCGCCTCGGCCCCGGAGATGAACTCCACGCCGCCCATGTCCGCGGCCAGCTGGTAGACGTCGTCGAAGGGCCCGCCGGCCAGGGCTCGGTCGCAATCGCTGGCGAGGGTGAGGTCGGCGACGAGGAACTCGTCAGCGCGGTGTCCCGGTACCGCGGCTCCTCGACGTCGACGCCCCGCACCCAGTAGCCCTCCGCGTGCAGCCGCTCGGCCAGGTGGCCGCCGATGGAGCCGCCCGCACCGCAGACCAGGGCACGGGGGGTCACGGGCCGACCCGCACCAGGTCGGGCAGGCACCGGAGGACCTTCATCGGTCCCTGCGCCCCGGGCGTCGCACCCCGTGCCACCAGCCTCCTCGCCCCCCGGGCGGAGACGATGTAGGCGCGCAGGTCGGCCGGTGGCGTGTCCTCGGCCGCCAGCCGGACGGAGCGATGGGCCCAATGGCGGTCGCCGGTGCCCGTCGCCCCCAGCACCGCGAGGTCGAACTCCGGCTCGAGGTGGCTGAGCAGGCCGGCCGCCTCGACGAGCAGACCGCCGAAGCCGTCGCACAATCGGGCCCCCACGTCGAGCACGAGCGTCGGATCCCCGCCGTCGGCGACGGCGAGCTCCCTCCACAGTGAGGCATGGTCCCCCGAGTGGCACTCGCACCGGGCCAGGAAGCCCTCGCCGGCGGCCGCGGCCGTCGCGGCCGCGAACGACGCCCACCCCTCGCCGTCGCCGCCGGCGCTGACGACTCTGATCGCCAGCCGTTCGGCGAAACGGTGCCCGTGCACGATGCGGGCGAGGGTCGGGAAGAACTGGTACTCGTCGAGAATCCGCCGCTTCTCGGTGCGGATGGCGTCGAGGCGGGCCGTCCACTCGTCGTCCCGCATCGCACGCTCGATGCGTCGTCGGCTCGCCTCGAAGTCCTCGAGGTCGAGGCGCACGAAGGCGTCGGGATCGAGGTAGTCCTCGACGTTGGGACACCCCCAATAGAAGCAGAGCGCCTCGCCGAGGATAGCGTCGGTGAGCTTCTCTGTGAAGTAGTTGGGCTCCGAGGAGTTCTCGGCCGCGAACGTGTAGCGGTAGGGGAGGATGCCCTGGCGCTTGTCGAACACGGGAAGGCTGCACCGGTAGCCGGCGAGGCCGTGGGGGTTGTCCCGGCCGTAGATGTCGATGGGGGTCCCGTGCACCTCGAGGTGCTTCAGGAAGGCGACGCGCAGCCGCTGGCCGGGGAGGCGTGCCTCGCCCGAGGTCACCGAAGAGAGCTGGGCCGTCTTGGGGATCGGCTGCGTGGTCAGCTCGTCGTAGGTGAGGTCGAGGTGCCACTCGAGGTTGTTGCGGTAGCGGTCGTGGGTCCGCACCTGGAGGAACTGGCGGGGGTCGGGCGAGGACCAGGGCCCCCACTGCTCGGTCGTGGACCGGGGTTCCATCTGGAAGACGATCGTGCGGTCGGGCCGGAACTTCGTCTCGCCGTCGCCGGGGTAGTTGACGATGGCGTAGTAGTCGACGTCCTCGTCCTCGTGGGTGACCTCGATGTCGTCCCACCGTGAGCGGCCCTGTGACTGCCTGTTCCAAAGGTGGCACAGGATGAACGACGACGTCCAGTCGGGGATCAGCTTCACTCGGTAGGGGGGTCCCGGGCCGTTGCGGGCCGTGGTGGGCGGCGCCAGGGGCGACGGCGACGGTGCGCCGTCCTCGCACGCCGAGAAGTTCTCGTACCCCCACGCGGCGAGGAAGGGCACGTGGTACTCGAGGACCTCCCGCTGCGAGCGGATCTCCGAGTCGATGGCGTCCTCGAGGACCAGTAGGGGATAGGAGAGGTACCCGCCCGACCACTGGACGATCAGCTCGGAGCGATAGTCGGGCGGCAGGTGGCGAAAGGCGAGATCCCAGCGGTCGATGACCGCCGCTGCGTAGCGGCGGGAGATCCAGTAGGCCACCGCGCCCCAGGTCGTCTGGGGGACGAAGGTGCACAGGTTCTGGCGCTCCGGTTGGCGGCCCGCCCAGAGGACGCCGTCCCACGAACTCAGGTGGTAGGAGAGGGCACAGAGGGGCGCGTCGGCGGGCAGGTTGTCGAGCAGCTCGGGGAAGCGCCGGTCCCAGTCGTTGTGCGGCAGGGCGTCGTCCTCGCAGACGATGGCGCCCTGCGTCGACTCCGGCGTCCGCTCGAGGAAGGTACGGATCGCCCGCAGGTGGCTGGCCAGGCACGCCGCTTCGGCCCGGCGCCGGGGGTCGGTGGCATCGGCAGGAAGGTCGGCCAGGCGCTCGTCGACCAGCGGGGAGTCGGCGGGGAGGGCCTCGACGAAGGTGGTGCGCCCCAGGAGCCCGTGGTGGCGCAGGCGCCGCTCCATCCGGGCCCGCCGTCCCGTGCTGGCCGGCAGGTTGATGCAGAACACGGGGCAGGCGGGATCGTGCGGCCGAGCCGACGGCGAGCGCAGGATGGGCCCCGACCGGGCCCGAAGAGCTGAGCGCCATCTCATCGCGGAGCCACAGCGTTCAGGCGCCGGCGTTCAGGCCCGTCCCAGGCGCACCACCCGGTGGCGGATGCCAGTGTGGCGGTTGCTCGTGGTCCACTCGACGGGCTCGACGAGCTCGTAGGTCGCGAACCGGGGGAGGAGCTCCTCGAAGACGACCCGCATCTCGAGGCGGGCCAGGCTGGCCCCATCCGAGAGACCGGCTCTCCTACTCTTGACATCAGCTGGAACACCTGCTGGCGGACCCGGCTGAGATCAGCACCCAGGCTGATGAGCACCTGGGCGGCGACCCCCTCGCCCTCGCGGACCAGCCCGAGAGCATGTGCTCGGTGCCGATGTAGCTGTGGCCGAGCTGTAGGGCCTCGCGCAGCGAAAGCTCCAGGGCCTTTTTGGCCCGGGGGGTGAACGGCGGCGCGGACGGGCCCGAACCAGCCATGCCAATGGTCTCCTCGACCTTCCCGCGTACCGCCTCCAAGGTGATGCCGAGCGACTCGAGGGCCTTGGCCGCGATGCCCTCGCCCTCGTGGATGAGGCCCAGGAGGATTGGCTCGGTACCGATGAACGCGTGGTTGAGCAGGTGCGCTTCCTCCTGCGCCAGCACGAGCACCCGTCGACTCCGGTCTGTGAAGCGTTCGAACACTTCTCCAGTATCGCGCCTGCGCGTCATGGGACGGCCGGGCTGACGACCACTGCCGTCAATCTGGGTTCGACCGAAATGCAGGCGGCGAATGGCCCCTACATTGCTTCCTGTCCAGCCGGCTCAAGCGGTTACCGAGGCTGATAGCTTGCGGCAGCCGGTCACTAATGGTGTGGCGACTGAATGGTCATGAAGAGGGGCCTCCCCGGTGAGAACAACACTTGGGTTCTCACCGAAACCAATCACCAAGGAGGCTCCCACACACCATGTTGCACCTCGGACTCGACCTCAGCAGAAAAAGACTGTATGTCTGTGCGCTCGATGAGCGCGGCGATCGGGTCGCCGTCACGGCGGCCCCGCCGGACGACGACGGCCTCCGTGAACTGGTAACGAGACTGGCCCCCCACGGCGGCCCCGTCCATGCGGGCCGCAGGACCCGCGAGATCTCGCTCCACATGGTCATCGTCGGATGCCGACCGACTACTAGATCGAAGCTCTCGCTCGGGAACGGGAGGGCGGCATCGTCGGGAACCTCAGCAACCCACACGCCAAGGGGACGCAGGTTGTTCCGGGCAATGTCAGCATTCGGGGGCCACGACTGAGTTATAACCGAAACCTGTGGATGCGCCACCTGAACGAAGGCGCGACGTACCTTCCTGTTTGACCAAACAAGTTCGCCGGCGATGAGACGCTGGCAGGAAGGGACGCCAATGTTGAGAGTA
>Ga0182018_10005562_pt1 | contig 10103 bp, 11 predicted proteins | sample 812P2MmetaG_FD_120490 | JGI IMG/M metagenome (GOLD analysis project Ga0182018, IMG submission 120490) | Permafrost microbial communities from Stordalen Mire, Sweden - 812P2M metaG | ecosystem: Environmental > Terrestrial > Soil > Wetlands > Permafrost | place: Sweden: Stordalen | collected... | reverse complement strand
GGGCACGGCACTGCACTTGAAAGGCTCGATCCTCCATCACTCCTATCCCACGTTGACCGATTACATCGATCACATGAACCGCTACTCATCGCTCGGAGCGGAGATGCTTGTCGCCAAGGGGCGTGGTCGCTTCAGCGCCTTCAACATCGTTTTCCGGCCGTTCGCGACTTTCATCTATAACTATTTTTTCCGCCTCGGATTTCTTGACGGCCGCGAAGGCTTGCTTCTGCATCTCTACCATGCCGTTTACGTATCGTGGAAATACGCGAAGGCCTGGGAACTGGCGCGCAAGACAGATTGATTCATTCGCGCAGTGTAATACGCATGATGTCGTACTCGACTTCGACGCTGCGCTGCGGAAAGTTTGACTCCACGTGGGCCTTCACGTCGCCGACGGATGGGATCCCATCCCGGCCGGTCAGGCCGCGCGCATCATCGAGCAAGATGACGTGGCGAAACGGATGGCTCAGAATCATCTCCAATTCGGCCGATAAGCGCTGCTGATCTCCCTGCTTACCAACCCAGCCGTAGTAACCAGCGTCAAGCCAGAACAGGGCCGGGGCTTTCAATAACTTCAGCACTTCGGGCATGACCACGCGGCTGTCTCCGCAGAAGATTCGAATGTTCTCGTGAGCAGCGAACTTACGCGCCGCCCGTTCCGCCAATGCCGGCGCGTATTCTATGGAATAGATGCGGTCGAAGCGGCGCTTCATCGCCGCGACCATCTCACCGTAGTAAGTTCCGGTTTCGACCAGCGTCTTCAGCCCAAATTTCTCGCCATATTCGCGAACCACCCTTTGCTTCAACAAATGCGGAGATCGCAACGGCCGTCCGCGCAAAAGCCAGTACCAATAGTCGGGATAGTGTCCGAGCACCTTGTATGCGCCATACAGGGGTGTGCGCTGCAACAACCGCCGGAACGATCTCAGAGTGCCTCCAAGAAAGGAAGACCCAGCATAGGTGCGGACGAAAAGCGCAGTCAAGGAGAGATGTTTCCAGGCATTGCGTCTCCTCCGAAGGTCAACGCCAACCATTCGGTCGGTTCGTAGCCTTGTCGCTTCCTTGGCGGCTCCTCTATGATCGACTGAGCGTGGGGAAGCGCATGGCCGAGAATAAGTCGAAGACTGAAGCGCGCAAGACCGTTGCAGAAAGTCCGATGTCCGATGTGTTTGAAGGTCGCCATCCAGCGGCATCGGAAAAAGAGTGGGCGGAAAAGACGCTTGCGGCCACGTTGGAGAAAGCTCCCGAAAAACCCATCGGAGCTCCTACTGGCACCAATCTCGACGAGCACGGCCACGCCCGGTTCAGCACGATCTCGGATGTCCCGATTCGCCGTCTCTATACGCAGGCCGATCTGCCCGCCGATTGGAATTACGAACAGTATCTGGGTTATCCTGGCCAACCGCCCTACACCCGCGGCATTCACGCTACCGGGTACCGCGGCAAGCTGTGGACGATGCGTATGTTCTCCGGCTTCGCCTCGCCGGAAGAAACCAACCAGCGCTACAAGTATTTGCTCGAGCACGGCGGCGGCGGACTGTCAGTCGCTTTCGATCTACCCACGCTCATGGGCTACGACTCCGATCACCCGGCCAGTGAAGGTGAAGTCGGCAAGTGTGGTGTGGCAATAGATTCTCTCGAGGATATGGAAATCCTTTTTGATGGCATCCCCCTCGAAAAAATCACAACTTCGATGACCATCAATTCGCCGGCCAGCGTGCTCTGGGCGATGTATCTGGTCGTGGCGGAGAAACAAGGCGCCGACTGGAAGAAGATTTCCGGCACTCTTCAAAACGATATTCTCAAGGAATACATCGCACAGAAGGAATACATCTACCCGCCCGCACCTTCGATGCGGCTGGTCATCGACACTTTCGAGTTTGGATCGAAGTTCACTCCACGATTCAATACGATTTCCATCAGCGGCTATCACATTCGCGAGGCGGGATCGACCGCGCTGCAGGAACTGGCTTTCACCATTTACGACGGAGTCGAATATGTCGAATGGGCTCAACGCCGAGGACTCGACGTCGACGATTTTGGGCCGCGTCTTAGCTTCTTCTTCAACGCGCACAACGACTTTTTCGAAGAGATCGCCAAGTACCGCGCCGCGCGGAAGATCTGGTATCGGCTCATGAAAGATCGCTTTGGCGCGAAGAGCGATCGTACCCGACTGATGCGCTTTCACACGCAGACGGCTGGCGTATCCTTGCCCGCCCAGCAACCGATGAACAACATCGCGCGCGTAGCTCTGCAAGCCTTGGCAGCCGTGCTCGGCGGAACGCAGTCGCTGCATACCGATGCCTACGACGAGGCTCTTGCCCTGCCGACGGAGGAAGCTGCACGGATCGCGTTGCGGACGCAGCAGATCATTGCCTTCGAATCGGGTGTGGCCCAGACGGTCGATCCGCTTGGCGGTAGTTATTTCGTCGAAAAACAAACGCTCGACATGGAAAATGGCGCTTTCGATTATTTTGAGAAACTCGACCAGATGGGTGGCATGGTCAAAGCGATCGAGCGCGGATATCCGCAGAAAGAAATTGCCGAAGCCAGTTACCAGTATCAGCGAGCGGTTGAAGCCAACGAGAAGATAACGGTTGGAGTGAACGATTTTGTCATTGAGGAAGAGTCGCCGAATATTTTGTACATTGGGGAATCAGTGGCGCGAGCGCAGGAGAAGAAGCTCAAAGCACTGCGCTCCCGCCGTTCGAACGAGGAAGTCGACCGCCGCCTGGATGCTTTGAAACAAGCTGCCGCTAACACTCCCATCGCCGGCGCTAACGGCAATATTTCCGGCGACAACACCATGCCCTACATCGTCGATGCCGTGCGCGCCTACGCCACTGTCGGCGAAATCTGCGAAGCCCTGCGACAGGTCTACGGAACCTATACCGAGGCAAGCATCACGTAGTTGCTGTTTGCGCTTACAAACTGCAGCCGCAGAGATTTGTTTGGGAAACTGCGCTCCACTGAATGGCTTGAGGTTATTGGTCGAGCTTTGTTTATTTGTCACATTCTGGTTGTTCAATCATCACAGCGTCGATCCAGTCAAAACCGCTACGATTGCGGACATGCAAATCGACTCGCAAAAAGCCGGAAGAAAAAAGGGAACTCCAGCAGCTCGTCAAAGAGGAGCGGTCGTCTCCATTGAAACGCGCATAACAATTCTGCGCCATCAAAAGATCATTCTCGACACCGCTCTGGCCGAGCTCTACGGAGTTCCAGTGAAGCGTCTCAATGAGCAGGTGAACCGCAATCGGGAACGGTTTCCTTCCGATTTCATGTTCCAGCTCACGCCCCGAGAGAACAAATGTTTGAAGTCGCAATTTGCGACCTCAAAGATCGGTCGCGGCGGTCGGCGCTCCCTGCCTTACGCCTTCACCGAACACGGCGCCATCATGGCAGCAACCGTGCTCAATTCTGAGCGGGCAGTAAAAATGAGCGTTTTTGTCGTGAGAGCCTTTGTGCGCTTACGTGAGATGCTGGCCAATAATAAAGAACTATCCGAGAGAATCGGAGAATTGGAAAAACACCTGGAGTCCCACGACGGCGCGATCCGGGAGATTGTCGGAGTTATCAAGAGTCTGATGAATCCCCCGCCCAAAGGGCGGAGCAAGATTGGATTCGCTCTTCCGGCAGCCCGCGCCGGGTAAGGACACGAAATCCTACTCAGGCTGTACCCACCTGCTAAGCTCGCTACCCCCACGGAAGTGGACTGGTGCAGGAGCCGGGCTCAGCGTATCCTCTAGCGAGCGGGTGTAGTGTCGGAGAAAAGGGTGTTACGCCGCGATGGCGGCGCAAATCTCTGGTAGGATGAGCCTTACCGAGGCTTCCAGGTTTCGGTCTCGGACCGATTGTCGGGCGCGGCTTTCGATGAAAGCAACGCTTTTCGCTGGGCGGCTCTCCCGCCGCTTCCGCGGACCCAGTCCCCGGGGTAGGAGTGCTGTTTTGAAGGACCCTGTTTTAGGTGATGCGACGATTGGAAAACGGGTTCGGCGCCGGCGGAGCTGGTATCGTCGACGCCGGCGTAAGCAGCGCGCCCTGATCGCGGTAGTCGTCGGCACGGTGTTTGCCGCTGCCTGCTGGCAGAACGTATCGAGCTATTTTTCGTCGCCCTCCACATTTGGTTCCCAGCCTTTGCCCGGCTCTGTCTCGACCCAGGCCCAGCACAAGAATCATGGTCTCGTGAAGGCGGAATCCCCCAGGCCGACGAGGTTACTGGTGCGCATTCCCGGAGTCTATCCTTACTCGGTAGTACCGGGAGGCGTAAAGGATTCCAACGATCTGCGCATGGCGGCAGAGCACGATGCGGCAGTTCGCAGGCATTACGCCCATTTTGACTTCAGCAACGCCCGTCTCATACGCAACGCCGAAGCCCGTGAGGTTTATCTTTCCTATCGCATTCGCGATACGGTGTTCTGGACGAGAAAAAAGGTACGCCTGCTGCCCGGTGAACTGCTGCTGACCGACGGCAAGATCACTGCGCGGGCACATTGCGGCAACCAGATTTCGGATACAGCTAAGCCCGAGGTGTCTGACGAGGAACCTTCCGAAGATGTGCTCGACCAGCCAGTGGCAATTGAACCTACGGCAGCGTTTCCGGCCCGCCCCGCGCTCGCGCCTGACTTGCCTGCCGCCACGCCGACTCCGCCCCAGCTATTCGGCGGCGGCTTCGTTTTCCCGTACGTGTCGTTTGCTGGGCCGTATCCGGTTTCGAATTGTCCCGCCGGAGAAATCGACACGGACAAACACTGCCATAAGCGCCATAAACCACCTATCAGTCCCGAACCGTCGACCATGGTGTTGCTTGGTTCCGGCCTAGCGTTGATTTTCTGGCGCTATCGACACACTCGCCCGGCAATTACGTAACATAGCCTTCGATGTGCAAATGATTGCGCTACACCACGCTCAGCGCGCGGTTTCGGACTTGCATTTCAGAAATGCACAAGTCATGATTACCGACGGCGTAAAGCCGACCGCTCACAGGAGTCAGTGAATGAAACGTAGCTTTGTAATCTCCATGCTTGCCGGGAGTGCACTCTTTCTCGGTCTCATCTCTTCCCTCGCCTTTGCTCAACGAACCGAAGCCGTTTTTAACGGACACAGAATTATCATCCCGGAATCGAGCCAGCCGGTACCCGGCCGCCATCACACCAATTATTTCTTCGTTGACTCCGATCAGGCTGCCCCGCAACCGCCTCCGGGTAATGAGACGCCTGCATCTTTGGCCTGCGTCTACCAACTGGTAACCGGACCCGCCGGTTGCCCAATTGCCACCAGCACGAATGTTCCCACCGGCGGAGTTGGCGCGATTGCCATCGTGGACGCTGGGTACTATCCAACCGCCGCTTCCGACCTGGCAGCCTTCTCCAGCCAATTTGGCATACCGCAAGCTGACTTTACGCAGGTCTGGCCCGGCAAGAAACAGCCTGAGGTAGAGCCCGGTTGGGAAGTCGAGGAAGCGCTGGACATCGAGTGGGCCCACTCCATGGCACCGCAGGCCAAGCTCTACTTGGTAGTGTCAAAGCTGTGCAACGTGGGAACATGCGCGACCGATCCGTTTTGGGACGCCGTGACGCTGGCTGCCAAGCTGGTTAAAGAAGCTGGCGGCGGCGTTGTCAGCATGAGCTGGGGCGATGCGGAGTGGAGCACGGAGACCAAGGAAGACAAACTTTTTAACAAGAAGGATGTTGTCTTTTTCGCTGCCTCTGGCGATTCAGGTATCGGCGTCAGCATCTATCCGGGCTCATCCCCCAACGTGGTATCGGTTGGAGGCACCTATTTCAACCGCAATGAAAAAAATGGCGACTTTGAGAGCGAGGTTTACGGCGGCGGCGGTGGCGACCTCAGTCCTTACGAACTCCGTCCCAGCTACCAGAACGGCATCGAGGACATCGTCGGGACCCAGCGTGGATACCCTGACGTGGCCTCCGATTTCTGCTGCGCCGTGATCTATCTCGATGGCGACTGGTATTCGGTGGGCGGCACGAGTTGGGCTTCGCCAACCTTTGCCGGGATCGTCAATGCAGCCGGCAGTCTCGGGAAAAATACCACTGCGGACGAGTTGACCGTCCTGTACAACGAGCTGGCCAATCCGACCGAGTATAAAGCCGATTTCAACGACATCACTCAAGGCGCTCCACAGTGCACGACTGGGTGGGATCTGTGCGCCGGTATTGGCTCGGCGCACACGTACGCGGGTAAGTAATCGGCAGCGACTTGGCTTCAGCCTGTCTTCCCTTGTGTGTCCCTGCGGTGGAGAAGAACCTCTCCGCCGCGGGGGACACGAAGGGTGCACAGAAGGAGACGACGTTCTGTCAAACCGCACTCCTGCAAACCGCACTCCTGCTCGACCTCCGAAGCGCTTCCGGCCCAATCCACCTGATACCGATCCGCGCTCGGTCGCACGCAAACCCCAGCCACCTGCCGATCGCCCCTTCGCTCCCGGCTACGGTATTGTCGGGGCCAATGAGGGTAAAGGTCTGCTTCGGTGGGACTGGGTTGCCCGCAAAATGCAACGCTGCCGCACATTCTGGTTATCGACAACCCACGCGAACCACGGACGCCCGCATGTTATGCCGGTCTGGGGAGTGTGGCTCGACGACGCGTTCTTTTTTTCCACGGGACGCAAATCCCGCAAGGGTCAAAACCTGGCCGCGAATCCCGCGTGCACGATCGCGAACGATAACGGCGAGGAAGCTGTGATCATCGAAGGCCTGGCTACTCCAGTCGAGGAGTCCGCCCCCCTGAAGCGCATCGCAGCCGTCTATAAGAAAAAGTACAAGTTGGATCCGCGGAGCATGAATGAGCCCATCTTCATCGTGCGACCGAGCACTGTGTTCGGGTTTATTGAGAAGAGTTTTCCTAAATCCGCGACGCGGTGGAAATTTACGAATTTGTGATTTTAAAATTACCAATTACAAATGCTTCAGGATTTTCCGCGCCGAAAGATGGGCGCCGGTCAGCAGCAGCATCCCTGAAAAAAACGCCCAGAACATCAGGCTGACCGAGATGGCAAACGGTCCATACACTTCGGCGAAATTCAGCCGCGGCAGCGCGAAGATATAAACGTATTTCAGCGCTTCGGAGAGCAATCCCATCATCACCGCAGCCGGCAGAACTCCCCACGCCGGAACTTTGCCGTTCGGCAACAGCCAGTAGACGAGGAAGAAAATCGCGATGCTGGCTGCAATCGAACAAATCTTCATGGTGACGAAACCCACGAGTTGGACGTACCAGACACCATAACCGTGCAGCGTCCTGGTCAGGAAAGCCATGTTGCCTGCGGTCAATCCCACGGAGAGCAGCGCCAGAATTCCGCAGGCAAAAACCAGGCCGAGCGAGACCAACTGATTTTTCAGGTACGAGCGATTATTGGGAAACCCCCAGACACGATTCAGTGCCACTTCAAGCGGCAGAAAGATTCCGGTGGATGTGATCAGCAACATGGCCAGCGAAAAAACCTGCGCGCGATGGTGCACGCCGACCATCGCATTCAGGTTCCGGATCACGAACTCCTGGCCGGTCGGCACATAATCGCGCAACAGGTTCTCGACCACGCTGTACATAACGCGCGAGTGAAAAACGTAACGGATGAGCGTCATCAGCAAGAGCAGGAACGGAAAGAACGACAAGATGGAGTTGGCTGCGACCGAGAAGGCGAAGGTGTGCACATCGGTCCGGAGCAGGTAGCGCGCCGTCGAACGCACAATTCCTTCGTCCGGGACCGGGCGATACTCGCTTGCGCCTTTCTGGTCAGAAGTCTTGATCGGAGCGATGGAGGACACAGTTTCTCAAATATTATCAAATACTTACGGATCGCGGTCGAAGCATCGGCACGGCCGGCTAGTTGGGGTTCACGACGTGGCGCTGGAGTAAGATGCGTTCGATTTCCGGTGGTCTTCCAAAACTTAGCTCTTGCCAACGCTAATGTTCCTGCTATTATCTGGTGCTTCGCCAACCGGACAGTTGGTTGGCGAGTCTGTAGATTGACTGGCTAGTGGCATTTCTGTGGCTGTGCGATATCGCGCCTTCGTCTTCGCGGCTCCACCGTTTTTCGTCGCGGGCAACCGTCCGCCGGAATTCAGAGGAGCCGTTTCTGTTGGTGCGGTACCGCGTTACCGCAGCGGCGCCAGCAAGTAAATTCTTGTCGTAGCGTCGAGCGGGGTGTCCTATAGCCCAGTGTGGTGGGTAAGGGTTGCGGGACAGACGAGCGGCGGAAGAATAAATCCGAGCACTGAGGCGAAAGGAGTTTTTTGTGAGAGAGAAGGGTACTGTGAAGTGGTTCAACGGGGCGAAGGGATACGGGTTCATCCAGCGCTCCACGGGCGAGGATGTCTTCGTACATTTCTCCGCCATCCAGGAGAACGGATACCGCTCGCTGAATGAAGGCGAGACCGTCGAGTTCGATCTGCTCAAAGGCCCGAAAGGCTTTCAGGCGGGTAACGTCGTGCGCGCCGCATAAAATTTCTCCAACCAGTTCGCAAACCCTCTCAGATTGTCGGGAGGGTTTTTTATTGGGTCCAGTCTTGACGATGGATATGCCTTTAGTCTTGATTCTCTTGAGCCGCAACTATTTCACCAAATCCGCCTATCGCAATCGGCTCTTTGTCCGGGAATTGAGCAACCAGCGTCAGGCTTCCTCCGACCGCCTCTACATAGTTCCGCAGGGTGGAAAGTAACAAGTCACTTCGCTTCTCCAGGCGAGAGATTCCATCTTGACCCATATTGAGCGTACGGGCCACGGTCTTTTGAGTTTTATTGACCGCATGCCTGAGTTCTTGCAGAGACATTTCGCGTACGACCAGTTCGCGGGTCCGTGCTCTAATCTTCTTCCGCCTCGCTGGACTGATCTCCTTGAGTTTTTGCCGCAAAGTCTTCATTGCTGCGTGGCCCCTTTCTGCCTGGATGCTTCCGCCTTTAGAAAAGCAAGGTGTCGATCGAACCTCGCGTCTGCCTGTTTAATAAGTTGGCGATAAGCACCTTTACGGCCAGTCTTGCGCTCCATGATAGATGCGCACAATCTCCAGATTCTGATCTTGAATGCGATAAACCACAATGTAAGGCAAACCTGGGAACACCAGTTCTCGGGTCCCTGCGATCCGCCCTCTGCGGCCCTGACGAGGGAAATCCAACAACCTGCCACACCCCACATAGAGAGTCTCCGCCACCTTGGCGGCGGCGTTGGGATTGCCCCGCTGAATGTGGCGAATAATGTTGTATGGGTCTTGGGTTGCGGGAGTAGTCCAACGCAGGCGCATTACGGCCGGAGTATCTGTTGAATCTTGGCCCCCACTTCGTCGTGCTCCACAAAGTCCCCGCGATCGGCAGCGGCCAGGCCAAGATTCACCGCCTCAATGAAGCGGCTGTCGTCCTCCAGATAACGGCTTAGCACCTGCTGCGCCAGTTCGTCGGGTTTCAGCCCACGCTTCGCCGCGATCTCCGCGAACTGCGCTTCCTTTGCCGGTTGAAGTCGCACTTCCATAGTTACAGTCTAGAAAGGCCGATGAGGCGTGTCAAACAGGCATCGAAGAGAAGCCTTTAGGGAAACCCGGGCCACCGCCTTTCCCACACTTCACATATTCACCACCCCCACCACTACGATAATCACCACACACTTCCTTGGACTTCAACGCAGGCGAGACGGCTCCGGCATGGACGCTGACCCGCCGGGCAACCGCCAGTCTGAAATGACCCCGGACGACGTCGATCCGAACAGCCTGAGGCCAGACGCGCGAGAAGTACAGTAAACATGCTGGTAATCTCATCTCATTCGTTTCCATAACAGCACGTTGGGCGCAGAACTGCGGGCCGGCGTGCGATTTCGCCGTCGTCGGATTCCGCCAACCAGTAACCAAGAACGGAACCGTGATGGCGACCTGACGCCGGCTAGGAAAACCGCGCCTCTGGCCGAAAGCGGGTGACGGCCGCCTAAAGCCACAGAAGTGCTGCCTTTCTCACACTTCACATACTCACCATCCCCACCACTACGATCGTCACCACACACTTCCTTGGACTTCAACGCAGGCGAGACGTGCTCCGGCATGGACGCTGACCCGCCGGATAGCCGCTGGTAAGGGGACACGACCCGCCGGGGAACGTTT
>Ga0182018_10005561_pt1 | contig 10105 bp, 5 predicted proteins | sample 812P2MmetaG_FD_120490 | JGI IMG/M metagenome (GOLD analysis project Ga0182018, IMG submission 120490) | Permafrost microbial communities from Stordalen Mire, Sweden - 812P2M metaG | ecosystem: Environmental > Terrestrial > Soil > Wetlands > Permafrost | place: Sweden: Stordalen | collected... | reverse complement strand
CTAACAATCCGAGAGAATTCAGAATTCTGTTCCGTCCGGTGGTGAGAATCATAGGAAATGCCCTCTTGCTCTTTATACGACTTTTAGGCGCTGACGGTTCCGGGAAATTGGTTTCGGGAATTGCGGGGTGGTCGAGTTCTGGGGAGTCGAGCGGCTCGGGGACTACTGGGCTGAATGACGCTGTGAAATGGTATTGTGGTCGGGATGAAGCGAGCACTCGCAGGATGGATGGTTGTTGTGGCTGTAACCTATGCGGCCCTGGCAGGCGGGGCGCGGGATCAAGCGGCTGGTCCAGCGGCTCAGATGGCGAACCCCGACGCAAACGTTATTGCCGGGACGGCTGCGGTGGCGCCGGTTGTGATCAAGGTACATGCCAGCGAGGAGCGGGGCGCGAACCTGCCGATATGGAACTTCTTTGGTGCGGACGAGCCGAACTATACCTATGCGCCGAACGGCAAAAAACTGTTGGGCGAGCTGAGCGGGATAGGCCAAACGCCGATATACTTCCGCACCCACAACTTGCTCACGACGGGTGATGGAAGAGGATCTCTGAAGTGGGGATCGACAAACGTGTACACCGAGCGGGCCGATGGATCACCGGTCTACGACTTCACCATTACGGATCGGATATTTGATGCGCTCGTGGATGCCAACGGGGTGCCTTTGGTGGAGATCGGCTTTATGCCGGAGGCGCTGAGCACACATCCGGAGCCGTATCGCCACACGTTTCCGAACGGCGACATCTTTACGGGCTGGACCTACCCTCCGAAAGACGAGGCAAAGTGGTCGAAACTGGTTGCGGCCTACGTGGCTCACCTGCGCCAGCGCTATGGCCCCCAGACAGATCAGTGGTTGTGGGAGGTGTGGAACGAGCCGGATATCGGCTACTGGCATGGAACGCCCGAGGAGTATGACCGGCTATATGATCTGTCTGCCACCGCCATTCGATCGGTGCTTCCTCATGCGCGCATCGGAGGGCCTGAGGCGACTGGAATCAGCGAAAAATCGGAGGTGTTTCTGCGCCAGTTTCTGGAGCACTGTGCGCACGGAACGAACGCGGCGACAGGCGGCATCGGCGCACCGCTCGACTTCATCAGCTATCACCCAAAAGGCAGCCCGAAATATGTGGATGGGCATGTGGTGATGAATGTGGGGCGTCAGTTGGCGGCGACGGAACGCGGGATGAAGGTGATCGCGAGCTATCCGGAGTGGAAGAAGACGCCCATCATTCTGGGCGAATTCGACCCCGAGGGTTGTGCCGCGTGCAAGGGCAATCAGAACGCATATCGCAACGGCCCGCTCTATGGCGTAAGCGTGGCTGAGGCGACGATGCGCACCTATGAATTGGCGCGGAAGTATGGCGTGACCGTGGAAGGGGCGGTAACGTGGGCGTTTGAGTTTGAAGATCAGCCGGCGTTTGCTGGATTTCGCGAGTTGGCGACAAACGGCATCGACAAGCCGGTGCTGAATGTCTTTCGCATGATGGGCATGATGGGTGAGACGGGGCTGCACAATCGGGGTCGGTGGCTTGCAACGGAGAGCAGCGGGGCGTTGCCGCTTGACGATGTCATCGAACACAGCGTGACAGGTGCACCCGACATCAATGCGGTGGCAGCCCGCAATGGCGATGAGATCGACGTGCTGGTATGGAACTATCACGATGCGGATGTGCCCGCGCCGGCAGCGGAGATTGAGCTTGAAGTGCACGGGCTGAAAGCTGGGTCGGCAATCGCTTCCGAGTTCCGAATGGACGAGACGCATAGCAATGGTTATCGCGCCTGGCAGCTGCTGGGCAGCCCGGCGCATCCGACCGCGAATCAGGTAGCTGAGCTCCAGAAGGCTGCGGGGCTGGAAGAGACTGTGAAGGATCATGCGATAGCTGTCGAAGGTGGGGAGGCGCGCGTGAAATTGACGCTGCCGCGGCAGGGCGTGGCGCTGGTGCGCATCCAGAAAAAGTAGGGCGCGCGACTGAGTTGGAGGGAGCGAAGCGGCGTCCCAACTAGCCATGGGGATCGGCTATGCGGCTGCGTGGCGATCGAAGCCGAGTTCGCGGGCGAAAGAGAGAAAGACGAGCGCGGAGGGCGAATACCCGCCGGGGTCGGGCAGAGTGAACTCGCCGGTGAGTGGGTCCATCTGCTGGCGGAAGTCGTCGTTGCGCAGGATGGCGATACACCACTGGTGCATGAGCTGGCGAAGCTCGGCAGACTTTCCGTAGTGGGTCATCCAGCGCGGGGCGCGCAGAGCGGTGAGCGCCTGTGACGCGCCACCCCAGGAGTTGCGCGGGATAGGGCGAACGAAGTTGGGGTCGTCCATGGCGATGCTCGAGAAGGGATAGGGCGCCCAGAACGCTGCGGGGTTGTGAAGCTGGCGCTTCCAGATAGCTTCGAAGATGGCCTTGTTGCGGTGGTCGGCCACGTTGAGCACGTGTTCGCCGAAGACCCGGCTGATGGCATCGGATCGCACGCGGACGAATTTGCCCTGCGCATCGAGATCGTAGAAGGCTGCGTCTTCAGGGCTGTAGAGCTTGTCGATGATGAACTGGCGAATCATTTCGGCGTCGTTGTGCCAGCGGTCTGCTTCAGCAGTCTTACCGAGTGCCTTGGCCATCTGCGCAAGGGCCACTCGGCCACCGTACACCGTTGCAGAAAGGTCGGGGCAGAGGCGCGGCAGCGAGGCAATGGGTGGACACTTGCGTGCATCGGCGTCCGGGCAGCGATTAGGAATGCCCGCCCAGCGCGGACTGTTGTCGTGACCAGTGTCGTAGGCGCAGAAACCTTCAACGAGTCCCGACTTGCGCGTGTCGCGATATTGGCGGAGCCAGAGATCCCAGCGCGAGCATGCACTATATGCGACGGAAAGAAACGCCTCATCGCGGGTCGTGTGGAAGAGCTCAAGCGCAGTGGCGCCGATTGGAACCACCATCTGAATCTGGCCAAAGCCATTTTCAGCCGTCTTGATGCTGGCGGGGAACTGACCGTCGGGGCGTTGCAGCCGGAAGAAGGCCATATGGTTGTTCGCGGCGGCCTCGATGGGGGTGGTCTGGTCTGCAACGGCGGGCTGGCTGGCAGAGGGGGGGCTGGAAGAGGCGGGAATCACGTCAGCGAGCGAGGCGTAGACGAGGCCTTCGTGGGGGCCACACTCAAGCCAGATTCCCTGGTAGGTGCTGCCTTCAAAAAGCAGTGGTTTGTCGTAGCCGGGAGCTCTGCGCAGATTGCCTGCGAGGACGGCGACAGCGGCGTCCCAGGTGCGCTGCCAGTCGTCGACGGAGGGCTGGTCTGAAGAAGAGAGCGGCTCGGCGAAGAAACTGCCTGGGCCGAGGGCGATCGCCGTGCCGACTGTGCGCGCTGCGGCTGAAAGGAAGCGCCTGCGGCTCGCGTTGGATGCGGAAGGGGAAATCATCGAGGGTGCTTGCGAGCCCGCGCGTTGAGCAGGGTTCAGATCGGGGTCCAGATTTGATGAGAAATCAGTGTGACGAGTGGCCGTCTTCTTTCGTCGAGGTGGCAAAGAGGATTGAGCAGAGGAAGATGACGGCGATGAGGGGCACGACAAAGAACGGAGAATTGATGTTCACGATCGGAACTCCTTACATAAAGGGTAGCAGAGGCGGGATCGGTAGAGCCTAGCTCTTCGGCCCGGTGTTGGGATAGTCGACGCGGATGGTCAGGATCTCGAATGGCTTGATTGGAACCTTGACCGCGTCGCCAGTTACGGCAAGCGGATCGCCCTCGGGGATCTCCATCATGTTGGTGACGGTGGCGCTTGTTGCTCCGGGCGGGACGTGGAACTCGACCGTCGATTGTTTGCCAGCCCACTCATACACGCGGAAGATCAGGCCGTTTGCGTCTTCGGCTTTTTTGACGGCGGTGAGGACGACGTTTTCAGGGCTGACCGACGCGAAGGAGTGCTCGGCGGGCAGCGAGCCGGGGTGAGCGGTGGTGACGACGGCGGTGAGTGGGTAGTTGTACTCCCAGCCGTGGCGAACCGTGAGTGCGTCTTTCCACGTGCCGGCGTGGGGATAGAGCGCGTAGTGGAAGTGGTGGTGGCCCATGTCGGCCTCGGCGTCGGGCCACTTGGGCGAGCGGAGGAGCGTGATGCGGATGGTGTCTCCGGCGGCATCGTAGCCGTATTTCGAGTTGTTGAGGATGCTGAGGCCGTGGCGTCCATCTCCAAGGTCGGCCCAACGCATTGCGGGGACCTCGAACTGGGCCTTCTCCCAACTATTGTTGCGGGTGGTGGGCCGATCGATGGTTCCGTAGGGAATCTCGTAAGTGGCAAATGGCCCGTAGGCGGCGACAGGGAAGGCAGCCTTGAGCAGGACATGGGATTCGTGCCAGTCGATGTCGTTTTCGATGTCGACCTGGTCGCCGACTATGCTGATTGTCTGCACGAACTTTGAGCTTTGCCATGTGTAGGTGACCTTAACCGATTGAGAGCGACCGTTGGCTCCGAGCAGCTCAACCTTGTCGGCCCTGTCGATCGTTGACGCCTCAGCATCGAGTGTGCCCGGATCAATGTTCCAGGCGTCGTATTCTTTGGGCGTGTCCTTGAAAAACTGGAGTTGATTGCCGCATGCGCCGGGTGCGAGCGTCTCGTATTTCGTTTCATTGTCGCGAATGCTCGATATGCACCCTGTGATTTTGTTAATGCTTACGCCCAAGTGACCCTGCGATAGAAAATAGTCCTTCCCGTTCGGGTCCTGGTTAACAACTTCGTATCCGTGGACACAGCCCATCCCCGGATCACCCTTCTTCGGTTTCCAAGCTGGGCCGACTCGAAACGCCTTATAGCCGAAAGCGGGAATATTGTAGGCATAGAACTTCAACTCGACTTCGCCCGTATCCATATTTCGTGAAAGAACCTCAGGATCGATTTGATTCATGCCACTTTCAGGCTCACACATCGCGGCAATCGATATTTCTTGCTTGGGATCGGCAAGTTGAATCTTGACAGTAGCCTCGCCGGATCGTGCCCAACCTAACTGGTTGTAGACAACGATGGGAGTGGACTTCTCAATCTTCACTCTCGTGTCGATTTGTGCGGCCACCTCTGACAGCGCCCCCGCGTCGATCTCATTCGTTGACCAGCGGACCACGTCGTAGTCCTTTTGCGCGTCTTTGTAGATGACGCCGATGCCGGAGCCGGCGGCGAGGTCGTGGAATTGATTGAAGAGAACCTTCTTCCAGTCTTCAGTGATCTCGGCGGCGGGATACTTCGACCCATAGAGCCAGGCGAGCGACGAGAATTTTTCGGCGTTGAGAACCTGCTCTTCGGCGTCGCGCATGTTGCGCTTGTGGTTGGCCTGCGAGGTCATCACGCCGCGGTGGTACTCAAAATAAAGCTCGCTCTTCCACGTGGGGATGCTGACTTGACCATCAACAGCGGGAGGCGCGGTGTATCCCTTCGCAATGGATTGGTAGTTCCACTCGGGGCTCTCTGCCGCGATCTGCTTTTCGACAGCGGTGAACCAGGTCTGCGCGGTGCCGAACTCGTACTTCGGCGTGATGTGGCCGGGAGCAGCCCAGTGGGAGGCTTCGTCGAGGATGGCGCGGGTGGGCCCACCGCCGTGATCGCCTACGCCGTAGAGGTCCATCATGTCGGTCATTCCCGGCGCCCGGTTGCGCGCGGTGACCAGGTCATTGGCTAGGCGGTCAGGGTTCATGTCGAGGTTGACGTAGTCGTGGGGGAAATACGTGAGCACCTTTGAACCGTCGGGCGACTCCCACCAAAAGAGTTTGAAGGGCAGCTGATTGGTGTCGTTCCAGGTCATCTTCTGTGTGACAAAATAATCAACTCCCGATTTCTTGTAGATCTGCGGCAGCTGCCAGGTGTAGCCAAAGCTATCGGGGTTCCAGCCGATGCGGACATCGACGCCGTAAGCCTGCTTGAACCAGCGCTTGCCGACGAGAAGCTGGCGGACGAGCGATTCGCCATCGGGCATATTGAGGTCGGGCTCAACCCACATGCCGCCGACGATCTCCCAGCGGCCCTCCTGGATGCGGCGCTTGATCTCGTCGTTCATCTCAGGATACTTCTGGGCCATCCACTCGTTGTAGGCGGCGGCGGACTGGGTGTAGGTGTAGTCCGGGTACTCGTACATGAGCTGGAGGGCGGTGCCGAAGGTGCGTTTGACCACGTCGACCGTTTCGGTCCAGGGCCAGAGCCAAGCGGCGTCGATGTGGGCGTTGCCGGTGAGGTGAAACGTGGCCTGAGTGAGCAACGGCTCGAGTGCCTGGAGGCGCGATTCGGCTGCGGTGAGGCTCAGGTCAAATTTGCTTTGGTCGCCGGCGTCGAGAGCTGTGAGATCGATGGACTGGATTGCGCTGTTAAGGGTGGTCATCGGCGCCGGGTCACTGGGAGCGAGCGAGGGAACGAGATAAGTGGCCGACAGGAACTCGAGGCGCAGGTCTTCAGGGTTGGGGCGGCTTGCAGGAAACTCGATGCGGAGGGTTGCGCCGCGGAAGCGTTTGTCGTCAACGGTGTGGAGCAGCTTAACGGCGACGACGACCTTGTCGCCGGGGCGGCATTGGTCAAGCAGGACGATCGGCTCAAGATCGTCGCCCATGGCGACGCGGCGGCCATTGAAGTAGAGGATCTGGGGCATTGGTCCGTTGGCGTCGGCGTGGAACTGGAACCAGAGACGCGCGCCAGTGAGGTCGTATCCGTTGAGCGTGGGGGGAACGACGTATGTGTTACGGAACCAAACGGCGTCTTTGGGAGCCGCGGCGCGATTTGCGATGGGCTGCCATGAGGATTCGTCGTGATCGATGGCTTCGCCATGGGCCAGATCACCGGCGTGCATCTTCCAGCCGCCATCGGGCAACTGACCGAGCGTAGCGAGGCGGTCAAGGGCGGCGCGAGACTCAGGCGTGAGAACCGCGAGGGCCTTGGCGGTTGCCAGGCCGATGGCTGCCGACGTTTGTGCGGTGGCGGGCGCGGAGACAAACAGGCCAAAGGCGATGAGGAGGGGTGAGACAACACCGGAAAGAACGGTGCGGCGGGTCCGCTTGGCGGCATGAGACATGGCTTAGAAATCCTCCGAAGCATCTTAAGTCATCGCGGCCGTTGGGTGGAGCCATTGCATGGAGCAGACGCTCGCGGGCACTTGCAGTGAGGCTCCGGCGTCCGCGAGAGGATGAAGCTCAAAATCCGTTTTGATGAGACCGATCACTACAATGGAAACGAATGAATCTCTTCCCAGCTCTGTTTTTCCAGACATTCGAAACCATCGACTGGCACTGGCTGTGGCTGGCCGTGGCGGCGTTTCTGGCCGGGGTGTTGAATGCCGTAGCGGGGGGCGGGTCGTTCTTGCTGTTTCCGGCGCTGCTGGGAATGCGTATCCTGCCGGTGCAGGCGAATGCGACCAACACTGTAGCGCTATGGCCGGGGCAGTTGACTTCGATCTGGGCTTACTGGGAAGAGATCAAGCGGAATAGGCGGTTGGCTCCGACGATGGGGATGGCGGGGTTGCTGGGCGGGACAGCAGGAGCTGTAGTGCTGCTGAATACGCCGCAGCAGACGTTTATGCGCCTGGTGCCGTGGCTGCTGCTGGTGGCGGCATCGATCTTTGCGGCGAGCGGCCCAATGAGCCGGTGGTTGGCGCGGCGAAGGCAGCCGGAGACGGGCGCCAAACCTGAATCGAAGACGGAAAAGGATGCGGGTGCCGGGTGGGACGCTGGGGTGAGGCAAGTTGCGAGCGTGGGACGCGGATCGCGTCTGGCGTGGGTTTTCGTGTCAACGATGCTGGTGTGTTTCTACGTCGGGTACTTCGGTGCCGGAGCGGGATTCCTGATTATTACGGTGCTGTCGCTCTTCGGCTTCAAGGATCTGAACGAGATCAACGCGCTGAAAGTGGTTTCAACGACGATGGCCAACGGCATGGCGTTCATCATCTTCGTAGTCGACGGGCAGGTAGTGTGGCGGTATTGCCTGCTAGCGATGGTGACCTGCGCGGTGGGGGGATACACGAGCGCGCGGTTTGCCCGGATGGTGCCGCAGGCGGTGCTACGCGGCACGGTGATCGTGATCGGCTTCGGAATGGCAGCGTGGTTCTTCTGGAAGGGGTAGACGAACGGGCAGACGAAGGGACACGGCATTGAGCGATGAGGGTGGCTAGTGCGGGAACCTTTTCACTTCTGTGGTGTCCAACTACAAAGAGCATGCAAGCGATGACCGCGCCAGTATGTGTCGATACACCCAGGCGTGTACTCTGAACACCGGAGCGAATGAATGCGTTTGATTGCTGCTATTGCATGCCTGGCGGTGCTGGCCTCTGGCGCGAATTGGGCCGAGGGCCAGGCGACCGAAACGAAGGCGGGCGTGGCGCACAAAAACGTCGTAGCCAAGAGCTCCGCTGACAAGGTCACGGCCGCAAAGGGCGCAGAGAAGCTAGCCGCACCAAAGGGACTGCTGCCCGATTCCTTTGCGGGATGGATTGCCGACGGGCCTGTGAAGAGACTGACTGATCCAGTGCAGGCGGATGGGGCAAACGCAGCGGCGCTCAAGGAATACGAGTTCGAAGAAGGGGCGACTGCCAACTACACGCGGAGCGGCGAGACTCTGAGCCTTCGCTTGCTGCGCTTTCACGATGCAAGCGGGGCCTACGGGGCCTATTCGTTCTACAGGCAAAACGGCTGGCCGAAGGAAGACATCGGCTCTGGCGCAACCTCAAATCACAATCGCGTGCTGTTCTGGGTCGGCGACTCGGTGGTGGATGCGAACTTCTCGCGCATCGGCCCCATGTCGGGCAGTGAACTGAGGGAGCTGGCCTCGCAGATTCCGACACCGGATGGACCACGGGCGCTGGTGCCGCCGATCCTGGCGAGCCTGCCGAAGGCCCAGCTCGATGGCCAGACGACGCACTACGCGGTGGGGCCGGCTGGATACGGCGGGGCCGGAGGCGTGCTGCCGCCGGAGATGGTGGGCTTCGATCGGGGCGCGGAGACAGTGACGGCGAACTACTCGCTACGCTCAGGGCCGGCCACGCTGACGATCATCGATTATCCAACGCCGCAAATGGCGATGGCACAGGAGCCGAAGATCCGTGCCTATCTGAAGGCAGGCAGCCAGGCGCAACCTGCGTGGCCCAAGCCGTTGCAGGATTCCGATGTGGCTTCGCTGGAAGTGAGGCGGAGTGGGCCAATGGTGGCGATCATGAGCGGCGATGCTGAGCCTGATGAGAGTCACAAGCTGTTGGCCATGGTCCACTACGAGTCGGACATCACTTCGATTCCGCAGCCGAGCGAGTCAGAGGTTGCGAAGACCAGCCAATTGCTTTTGGGGATCGCCGCGCTGGTGATTGTGGGAGGAAGCGCCGCGATCCTGATGGGATTCTTCCTTGGTGGTGGGCGAGCGCTCTATCGCGTGGCACGGGGAAAGCCCGCATCGACGGTTTACGACGAAGAGTTCATTCGTATCGACCTGCGGGATGGTTCGTCAGCGACGGAGACGGTTGTTGACATTGCGCATCCGAAGGGTTAATGGCGGGTTAAACCTGTGGAAAACTAGGCCTAAACCCAAGAAAACACCATAGAAAGACGGCAAACGCCGAGGTTTTTGAGGCGAAGAGACGGAGAACAAACGCCGCCGACCAAGCGGCTCGTCTTGTTTATAAGGAACTGATAATAAAGACTTTATTTCTCCCCTTATTTCTCCTTGACACTCCCTTCCCCCGAACCTACTATGCAGCCAGAAAGTTCTGATGGTTTTGCCTCCGTTGGAACTATTCTCCCTGAGGGAAGAGCTGCCCTGTTGCCGGGCGGCTCTTTCCGTTTCTGGAGGACTATTTTGGAGGCCGGGCGGGGTCAGAGCCTGAATCAGGGTCGGGATCGGGCAATGCATCGCTCCAGCGAGCGCCACAGGCCTCGCAGAGCCAGCTGTTGGTGGGGTCGGCACTCTCCAGAACCGGGTCTTCGGCGCGGCACTTGGGGCAGGTTGGCGGAACGTAATCCGGAACCTCCTTGCGCGATTCTTCGATAATCTCCTTGGGGATCGGCCGTGCCGCGACTTCACGCGCTTCTTCGAGCTGATCGGCGGCGACGAGGATTTTCGGACCGCTCAGCCCAACACGAGTGGCGCGATTGTCGACCCAGCTTTCGATGCCGGCACG
>Ga0182018_10005560_pt1 | contig 10106 bp, 13 predicted proteins | sample 812P2MmetaG_FD_120490 | JGI IMG/M metagenome (GOLD analysis project Ga0182018, IMG submission 120490) | Permafrost microbial communities from Stordalen Mire, Sweden - 812P2M metaG | ecosystem: Environmental > Terrestrial > Soil > Wetlands > Permafrost | place: Sweden: Stordalen | collected... | reverse complement strand
GGGTTCTATGGCTCGCTCGGACCAAGCCTGCTCGACCACCTGATCGGCTCCGCCTCCGCCGTCAACGGCGGACTCGGACTTGGCCTCCTTGCCGGAATCGGTGCGCTGACCACCTACCTGCTGCGGGCGACGCCCGCGCCCACCGTGATGCTGATCGGCACCGGTACGCTCATCGCCGGCGTCGCCACCGTGCTGCTCGCCCCTCTGGGTTGACTTCCTGCCGGGGTTCTTCGTTGGAACCGCCGTCGCGGGGATCGGCTTCGGCGCCGGCTTCCAGGGCGGCATCCGGCTGGTCGCCCCGCTTGCTCACCCCGACCAACGAGCCGGGGTGCTCTCCGTGCTCTTCACGGTCTCGTACCTCGGGTTGGGGATCCCGGCCATTGCTGCCGGTGTGGCTGTGGTGAAGAGCGGCAACCTTGTCGCCACGAGCTCTGTGTACGGGATGGTCGTGATCGTCCTGACCGCCTTTGCCACGGTCAACCTGACGCATCTCCGGGCCGGCGGTCGCCGGTCGACCGAGGGTGGCTCGATGCCCGACGGCCGTACGATAGACAGACCTGTCTGAGAGGAACGCACCCGTGAGCATCACCGCACCGACTGAGATTGATCATCGCGCCTCCGCGCGGGAGCGGCTGCTTGCTGCCGCCAACGAGCTGTTTTATGCCGAGGGCATCCAGACCGTCGGGATCGATCGGATCATCGAGCGTGCTGGAGTCGCGAAGGCCTCGCTCTACAACCTCTTTCGCAGCAAGGAAGAGCTCGTGGCCGCGTACCTCGCGTCGCGGCACGAGCTCACCACCGGCCGGCTCGCCGCGGCAATCGCGAGGGTCGATGATCCACGCGAGAAGATCCTCGCCGTCTTCGACGCCCAGGCGCAGCAGTTCGGGCAAGCGGACTTCAACGGGTGCGCCTTCACCGCCGCGTCAACCGAGGCACCGCGGGGCGGTCTCGTGGAGCACGCCGCTGAGGAGTACCGCGCCTCGATTCGAGGCATGTTCACCGATCTGGCGGAGCAAGCCGGGGCCGCCGATCCCGTCACCCTCGGCCGGCAGCTTCACCTCCTCTACGACGGCGCCGGTCTCGCCGCCCGCATGGACCATCGCGATCCCGGAATTGCGCCGTCAGTGCGCGAGGCGGCCGAGTCGCTGCTGGACGTCGCGGTCTACCGCGGGACCTAGAGTCAACGGCGCCCGACCAGGCACGCAGCATCGGATCCGGGAAGTCAGAGCCCGAGAGCGGTCTTCGCGATGATCTCCTTCATCACCTCGTCGGTCCCGCCGCCGATACGGATGAGCCGCGAGTCGCGGAAGTATCGGGAGATGCCGCTTTCAGCCATGTAACCCATGCCGCCGTGGAGTTGCAGACACGTGTCGGCCACCTGCGTCGTCACACGTCCCACCAGGAGCTTGGCCATCGAGATCTCGGTCACCGGGTACTCGTCGCGATCCCAGCGCTCGGCGATGCTGTACACGAAGTTCTTGGCGACGGTGATCTCGGTGTAGAGGTCGACGAGCCTATGCCGGTTGACCTGGAACTTCGCGATCGGGCGTCCGAACGCCTCGCGATCCTTGCACCACTGCAGGGTCTCCTCGAAGGCAACTTCGGCGCCGGCAATCGAGCCCGCGGACCCGATCAGGCGCTCACCCTGCAACTCCCACATGAGGTTGTAGAAGCCTTGGCCGATCTCGCCGAGGACCGCATCGTCGCCGACCTCGACATCGTTGAACGAGAGCTCGGCAGTGTCGCTCGAGTGCATCCCCAGCTTCTTGAGCTTTCGCGAGACCGTGAAGCCGGGCAGATTCTTGTCGACGAGAAACAGGGTGATCCCGTGCGCACCGTCGCCCTGTGAACCGGTGCGCGCGACCAGCAGGATGAAGTCGCAGCGCACCCCGTTGGTGATGTAGAGCTTGCTGCCGTTGATCCGCCAGTGGCCGTCGATACGCTCGGCGCGGGTCCGGATGGCGGCCACGTCGCTGCCGGCGTCGGGCTCGGTGATGCCGAGGGCCGCGATCTTCTCTCCCTTGATCGCCGGCACGAGATAGCGCTGCTTCTGCTCCTCGGTCCCCCACCTGAGGAGGGGCGGTGTGGCCATCTCGGTGTGCACGCTGATCGCCATCCCGACACCGCCTGAGCCGCAGCGGGCCATCTCCTCGGCGAGGACGATGGCGCTGAAGTAATCGCCGCCCTGGCCGCCGTATCGTTCCGGGTAGCGCAGCCCGAGCAGACCGAGCTCGCCCATGCGGGCGAAGACGCTGTCCGGGAAGCCCTCGGCCGCTTCCCACTCATCCGCGTGAGGACGCAGCTCCCGCGCGACGAAGTCACGCACCGTCTCGCGGAGCGCGTCGTGCTCAGCCGTGAAATGCAAGCGAGGATGCCTCCGTGGGCCGAGCGATTCACCGGGATGTCAATTCTGTCACGCGCCGATTGAGGCTGAAACTGCCCCTAGGATGGTGGCAATGCCTCGCACCCGATCTCCCCTGCTGTGGCTTGCCGGCGTCGCGATGGTGCTGGTCTCCGCATGCTCGGGCACGGGCGCAAGGAGTCCGACCCCCTCACCCACGTCCGCAGCGACGCCCTCACCCTCCCCGACTGCGCTGCCGCCGGACACGCTGTCGGTCGGCGTGCTGGGCGTTGGCGTCGGGACGTTCGACCTCGCCGCGATCCCGGTCGCCCGGATCAAGAACGACGCCAAGTACCACGGTGCCGCTGCCGTGGTCGTGCACTTCGTCACCCATCGCGCCGGCCATACCCTTGGCTCGCTCGACTCCGAGGCGGCTGTGAACCTCGCTCCGGGTGAGACGCTGTCGGTCAGCGGCGATTGCACCGATGCCTGCAACGGCGCGACCAGCATCGACGCGACCGTCACGGTCGGCTCCTGGCCGACCAGCATCGGACCGACCTTTCCGACCCTCTCGGCCGCGTACTCGTGCCAGCCCTGCCAGTCGGCGCACGGCTACGGCAACGTCAAGGGGACGTTGACGCCATCGGACCCGGTATCCGCAGGCGTCGCCGTGATCAGCTACGCAGTCTGCGAGAACGCTGCCGGAGTCATCCTGGGAGGTGGCTACGAGGAAGCCGTCTGGCAGGCCGGGTCCACCCTGTCGGCAGACGTCCCGGTCGTGCTCAATGCCGCACCGGCCACCTGTGCGATCGGGGCGTCCACCGGCTGGTAGACGCGTTCGCTCCTTTTGAGCGAGTTGCAGGCGCAAGTACCCGTTGTGGTACGGTCGCCCGCGGCTCAGGCCGCCAGTGTCGTCGAGACGAGAGTCTCCAGAGGGGCATCAGGGGCGAGCCGCCTTTCAAGCCCGGTCGAGGGAGCGATGACCGGAGCCCGACCTAACAGGAGTGATCCGCCTTGCATTTACCCAAGCGGGCACGTGGACTGGTTCTCGGCTGCCTGATGTTGGTGGCCGGACCAGCGACCGCAGTGCTCATCACGGCCCCCACCCAGGGAGCCGCAGCGTCCGCCTCGCTCGTCCGTTCGTCAGTCGGTGAGGTCGATCTCCTCACCAACGTGACCGCACACCCCCTGATGCTCAGGGTTCGTACGGCGACGCTGTTCAGAGCCTTCCCCGCTCCGGCGAAGAAGGTGGCCCCGCGTCGCGCGCGATTGTCTCGCCCCCGTTTCGTGGTCCCGTCGGTGCTCTCGGTCAGCCAGGCACAGGTGGTCGCCGACATCACCGCCGCCGCGGAGAAGTACGGCGTGAGCGTCTCCTGGATGCTCCAGACCGCCAATTGCGAGTCGCACTACCACTGGAACTCGGTGAATCCCAGCGGGCCCTACATCGGCGTGTTCCAGTTCCTGATGTCCACCTTCATCGCCAACGGCGGGACCGCGGCGACGATCTGGAATCCGGCGGTGCAGGCCGACATCGCGGCCAAGATGTTCGCCGACGGTCAGTCCCGTGAGTGGTCCTGCGCCTGATCTTCGCCTAGGGGCGTCAAACTCAGAGGGTGATCACTGAGACGGGTTCCGGAGATGCCGGAGCCACGGAGCACCTGCGCGAGACCAAGACGTCCCGGCGGGTCATCTACGAAGGCCGGCTGCTGACCTTCTACGAGGATGACGTCACGCTGGCTGACGGGACTCGCGCCCAGCGCGAGGTGGTCGCTCATCCCGGTGCTGTGGCGATCGTCGCGATGGACGACCACAGCAGGGTGATCCTGGTCCGGCAGTGGCGCCACGCGGTCGGACGGGCCCTCTGGGAGCTCCCCGCGGGCACTCGCGACGCCGGCGAGGAGCCGGCACGAACCGCGGAGCGCGAGCTGGCCGAGGAGACGGGGCTGCGCGCGCTGCACATCACCCCGTTGGGCAGCGCCCCGCTCACGCCGGGCTACTCCACCGAGGTGATGCACTTTTTCGCGGCCGGCGGCCTCACCGAGGGGCCGACCGATCGCGATGCTGACGAGCGAATGGACGTCGAGCACTTCGATCACCAGGCGATCGAGACGCTGGTCCGCCGCGGCGAGGTGGACGTCAAGACCATCGCCGGCCTGGCGCTCGCCGGATGGTTCGAGTGATGGCCGACCGACCGCTCAACGACCCCCTCGAGGCCGACCGGTTGATCGCCCGCGCGATCGAATCGGTGCTGGACGCCGTCCCGGAACTGCCTGTCAGTGACGCCCTTGCCGGCGAAGCCAGCCCCAAGTCGCAGCCGTGGGCGGAGACGGCCGCACCCCCGGCGAGCGACAAGCGACCGCTCGAGGCCGTGCTGGCGGAACTGGAGACGCGGGTCGCCGCGGCGCCCGGTGCGCGTGCGGGCCATCCGAACGAGCCGCACCCCGGCGAGGCATACCTCGAGAAGCTCTCGCCCGCGCCACGGAGCGCCGGCAAGCGCTCGAAGCGACGCTGGCAGGGTGGCCGGAAGCGTCGTGGAGGGCGCGGCGGACGTGGCGGCGGTGGTGGAGGTGGCACGCCGGCGTGAGCGGTGGCCGGGGCGGGAAGGGGCCGGCAATCGAGGGCGTGCTCTTCGATTACGGGGAGACCTTGGCCGGATTCTCACGCCCGCGTGAAGCACTCGCTGCGGCGGAGGAGCAAATCATCGCGGTCGTGGAGGCCTCGGGCAGGGCTGCCCCGTCGAGAGCCGCTCTGCGCGCGATCCTCGACCAAGTCGAACGTGAAGTACTCCAGCACCAGGAAAGCGGCGCCCTGGACGAGATCGACGTGGTCGCGGTGTCGCGTCGGGCCTACGAGCAGGCCGGACTCCACCTTGACCACGACCTGCTCGACGAGGTGCTTCGCATCGAGCAGGAGGCTTGGTGGCAGGGCGCCCATCTCGATCCGGAGGCGATCCCGCTTCTGGATTCCCTGCACGGTCGAGGGCTCCGCCTCGGGCTCTGCTCGAACGCGCCATACCGTGTCGAATCCCTCCATGCCCAGCTCGCCTTTCTCGGCCTGGACGGGCACCTCGACGCGGTGACCTTCTCGGCGGAGGTCGGCTGGCGCAAGCCGTCGCCGCGCATCTTCGAAGCTGCGCTCGCAGCGCTCGGGACCAGCGCGAAGCACACGGTCATGGTGGGCGACAGCGAGACCGCCGACGTTACCGGCGCGCACGCGGCCGGCATGCGCGCCGTGCTCATCCGCAGAAGCGGCGACAGCGGTTCCGGCGACGCTGATGCAGTGATTGCAGCACTTCGCGAATTGCCCGGTGCATTGCGGAACATGTGCCTATACTTTGAATAAGCGTGGAGTTCAAGGAGTACATCAAAGAACGGTGCGCGGAGAGGGGGATTTCCTTGCACCGGCTTGCCCTTCTGTGCGATCTGAATCAGATCTACTTCTATCAGAGCGTCAACAAGAACAAGGACAATCCACCGCCTTGGGTGTTGCGTCGCGCCGCACCGCATCTGGCAGTTCCGTATATGGAGCTGATGATTCGCGCAGGCTACGTGCGTGAGGCGGATATCGATGAGTGGGGGCAGCACAAGAGCAGCTGACGTGGCTCTGTTCGCGGTGCGGACGTGACGTCCCGAGCGATCATTCACCTCGACCTCGACGCCTTCTACGCATCGGTCGAGCAGCTGCGCCGGCCGGAATTGCGCGGTCTTCCGGTGATCGTCGGCGGGGCACCGTCGGGTGATGGCAGCGCGCAGCTGAACCGCGGAGTGGTCAGCGCCGCTTCCTATGAGGCCCGCGCTTTCGGAGTCCATTCAGCGATGCCACTGCGCACGGCACTGCGGCTGTGCCCAAAGGCGATCCTCGTCCCGGTCGACTTCCGCGCATATCGCGAAGCGTCGAAGACCGTGTTCGACATCGCTCGCGACTACACGCCAATCATCGAGCCGCTCTCGCTCGATGAGGCTTTTCTTGATGTCACCGGATCCTTGCGCCGGTTCGGCACGTCGCAGCACATCGCCGAGGAGATCCGCGAGCGAATCCTCGCCGCGAGTGGACTGCACGCGTCGTTCGGCGTCGCCACCTGCAAGACCGTGGCCAAGATCGCCTCCGACCTGCGCAAGCCTCGCGGCTTCGTCGTTGTCGAATCCGGTGACGAAGCTGCATTCCTGGCCCCGTTACCGCTGCGCCGGCTCCCCGGGCTGGGACCGGCCGCTGAGCGCGCATTGAGCGGATTGGGAATCTCGACGCTCGGGCAGCTCGCGGCGCTGCCCCTGGACACCGTGCAACGCCGCGTCGGTCGCGCGTCCGGGACATCCTTGTGGGAACGAGCGCGAGGCGTCGACACAGCCCCCGTCACCGTGCCTGGCGCTCCCCGGAGCGTGTCGCGTGAGGAGACCTTCGCTCGCGACGTCGCAAAGCGCGACGCATTGCATGCACGAGTCGCTGAGCTGGCAAACGATGTCGGAGCGCGTCTCCGGACCGGCGGGTGGACCGCACGCACGGTGACCCTGAAGCTCCGCTACTCGGACTTCACCACGATCACGCGTCAGGAAACCCTCGCATCATCGACGGCGACGGACACCACAGTTCGCGATGCCGCGCTCGCGCTGCTCGAGGCGGCATGGACGGGGGCCGCCGTGCGCTTACTCGGAGTCGGAGTGAGCGGGCTCGCCGAGGCTCCCCAGCTCGACCTCTTCGACCGACCGGCGAACGACCGCATCGATCACACTCTCGACCGGTTGCGTGAACGCTTCGGGCAGAGCGCCATCAGGCGCGGCACCGGCGAGGGACTCCACGACCTCGACTGGCGCGGCGACGACCTGCGCCGATGAGTCAGAGTAGACCGGCGTCACCAAGGGGAAATCATGAGCACACTCGAAAACCGTCCGAACACCGCCCTTCTCGTCATCGACGTGCAGAACGGCGTCGTCGGCGGGACGCCGCGCCGGAACGAGGTCGTCGCCAACGTCGGCAGTCTCGTCGAGAAAGCACGCCGGGAGGAGGTGCCAGTCGTGTGGGTGCAGCACTCCGACGAGTATCTGGCGAGGGGGAGCGACGAATGGCAGATCGTCCCCGAGCTGAGCCCGGAGCAAGCCGAGCCACTCATTCACAAGAACTACTTCGATTCCTTCGAAGACACCTCTCTGGAGACGGTCCTGGCTGGCCTGGAGGTGGGGCGGCTCGTCGTGGTCGGGGCGCAGACCGACGCGTGCATTCGCTCGACGCTCCACGGGGCCTTCGTGCGGGGGTACGACGCGACCCTGGTCAGCGATGCCCACACAACCGAGGACCAGACCGAATGGGGAGCGCCATCGCCCGAGCTGGTGATCGCCCACACCAACCTGTACTGGGGTCAGCAGACGGCGCCGGGGCGGACGGCCGGCACCGTCGAGACCAAGGACGTCGACTTCGGCCTCACCTCCTGACCGCGGAAGGCTCGGGAGCGGCCCGACCTAGTCCTCGTCGACGTCGTCGAGGTACTCGACGATCTCGCTGTCGTAGCGTGCCCGCGCGTCGTTGAGCATCGCGCCCACGATCGCGACCCGTTCCTCCGGCCAGCCAAGCTCCGCGGCCAGCTCGAGAACGGTGGGGGTCCGGCCGAGCTCGTGCCTTGCCCGGATCTCCGCAGCCTCGTAGATCTCGGTGTCGCGGACGAAGGCCTCGTCACTCGCCCGCTCGATGGCGGCGAGCTCGATGGTGTCGTCCATGTGCAAGGCGACGAGCCGGCTCACGAACCGGTCCAGGCCCGAGGCAGGACCGCCCTGTCCGGCGTACTCGAGGACGGCGACCACTCCCGCGATCGTCCCCTCCTGCGTCAGATCGCCCACCTCGACACCCTTGCCGCCCCGGGCCTCGGCAAGAGCGAGGATCGCCGCGAGCTGATGCTCGACGAGCTCGTCGAGTGCGGGACCCCTGCCGCGGGCACGCACTTCCACGAGCAGCCGCGCAGCGGCGTCTTCGCTGAGCGGCGGCAGCGACCGCACTTTGGCGTCGAGGATCTCGCGATCCGCCAGCTCGCTCCTGGTCATCTGGCCACGCTCTTGGCGCCACCGTCCTTGCGCCCGAAACGCGCGGCAAGCTGCTCGACTGCGCGAGCCGTCTCCCTGCGTGCGGGGGCCTGCGAGGCCAGTTCCACCGCGCCTGCGAAGGGGCGGCCGGTCACCGTGTACCGCGCCGACATCACCACGGTGCATCCGCCAACCACCTTGCGAATGTTGACGTCGAGGGTCAGATCCAAACCTTCCTCGAGGGTCAGCACCATGTGTTTCGGCGGCGTCAGCTCGGTGCAGACCAGGACGCCGCGCAGGTGGCGGCCCACCAGCCCGGCCTCCACCTCGTAGCGCGCTCCCACCCCACCTGATGGCCCGCTGATATGACGGAGCCGCCGGATGGCGGGGAGCCAGTCGGCGTGTTCGATGTCGGCCACGACGGCGAAAGCTTCTTCGGGCGTGACTGGGAGGGTGACCTCTGCGCTCGTTTCGATCATGGTGGTCCGCGCCTAGTACATCACTGTGGCGAACACGTCCGTCTGCTCGAAGCCGAGCCGCTCGTAGACGCGCTGCGCGATCACGTTGTACTGGTTGACGTAGAGGCTGCAGCGCGGGACTTCCCTGAAGATGCTGGTGCAGACGGCGGCGAGGCCGGCGCGCGCGATGCCCTGGCCCCGATATTGCGGCGCCGTGTACACGCCCTGAATCTGGACGACGTCGGGTGTCCATGCAGAGAGCTCGGCCTTGAACAGCACCTCGCGGTCGCGCATCCAGAGCCAGCTCCAGCGCCGCTCGATGAGGCTGAGCATGCGCATCCGCCACGCCGGCGCATCGACCGCAAGCGGGTCGATGCCCATCTCCTCGCGGTGCATCCGCGCCGCCGCGACGATCAATGCTTCGAGGTCGTCCCTCGTCGAGAGGCGCACCTCCGGCGATGGCGTGCCCTGAAGGTCACCACGATCGAGAATCATCAGCGGCTGCGGATCGCGCAGCTCGCGTGCCGGACGGGGCGGTCGAAAGGCGTTGTGCAGGGCCATGACCGACGTCTTGTGCCCGACGATCATGCGCGGCTGCGCGCTGGCGGCGAGCGCGTGCGCGAGTGGTGTTGCGGCCTCGCGATCGGGGATGTAGGGTACGACCAGGGACCACCCGAGGACCACCGACGTGAGCTCGTCCTCCGCGAATGCTCCCCACCAGTCGCCGGCGTCGAATCCGAGGCGCAGCTCGCTGCGCAGGTACACGTTGTTCACCGGGTCTCGGTCGATGAGCGCGGCGAGGTGCCCGGTGTGTGCCGGACCCAGTCGTGCGACGCGGAGGGCAGAGCGCGTTGCCATGCGTGGGATTGTCCTCGCATCGATACCTGCTCAGGCGGGATCGCTCGGCTATTCTCGGTGACGTGACCTTGCCCTCCGTCTGCACGCGCGCGTTCACCGTGTGCGCGTGCCTCGCGAGCCTGCTGCTCACCGCGTGTGGCGCACCCGGTGCGACGGTGACTCCCAGCGCGGGGGCATCAACGTCCGCGACCCCTGCCGTGCAGGCGGCGCCATTCGCCGGATCCGGATTCCGCACCGACATCCCCGCGGGGTGGCAGGCGCAGGCGACAAATCAGAGCACCACGTCGACCGCAAGCGGGACCGGGACCGTCCTCATGTTCCTCGCTGCACCGGATCACGGCGTCCTGCTTGCGAAGACGACGCCGCAGCCGGTTGCGGATGACCAGCTCGCTCCGTACCTGGCAAGCATCACCCCGGCCGGCGCGGTCGACGTGAGCCCGGCCG
>Ga0182018_10005559_pt1 | contig 10106 bp, 9 predicted proteins | sample 812P2MmetaG_FD_120490 | JGI IMG/M metagenome (GOLD analysis project Ga0182018, IMG submission 120490) | Permafrost microbial communities from Stordalen Mire, Sweden - 812P2M metaG | ecosystem: Environmental > Terrestrial > Soil > Wetlands > Permafrost | place: Sweden: Stordalen | collected... | reverse complement strand
CTGCCGACGGACGTGGCGCTGTTTATCGCGAGCAATGTGCGAACGAACGTGCGCGAGCTGGAGGGCGCGCTGGTGCGGCTGATTGCGTGGTGCTCCATGCACGGGGTGGAGATTACGCTGGCGGTGACGCAGCAGTGCCTGAAGCAGTTCATCGATACGCAGGTGCGCAAGATCACGATTGAGGCGATCCAGCGCGCGGTTGCGGAGCAGTTCGGGATGCGGGTGGCGGAGCTGAAGCAGAAGAACAATGCGCGGCAGATCGTGGTGCCGCGGCAGATTGCGATGTATCTTGCCAAGCAACTGACGGAGGCGTCGCTGCCTGAGATCGGCAGGCAGTTTGGGGGCAAACACCATACCACTGTGATGCACTCGATCGCGAAGATTGACGAACATCGGCGCAGCGATAAGGACATGAACCGGACGGTCAATAAACTGATGGAAACATTAAGCTAGAAGCTGATGGAGACGCTGAGCTAGATTTTTCGTTCGGATGGAGCGGATTCGGGCGATACTGTGTGTATGGCGGCGACGACGCTCATTCCGGTCAGCGAGTATCTGAGCACAACGTACAGGCCGGATTGCGACTACGTTGAAGGCGAGCTCCAGGAGAGGAATTTGGGAGAGCGTCCGCACGGCTTATTGCAGCTAATATTGGCGGCCATTTTCCACGCCAATCGCCGCGCCTGGGACATTGTCGTTGTCCCTGAGCTCCGGGTGCAGGTCTCCGCGGACCGCTATCGCATTCCCGATGTGACAGTGATGCGGCGCTCCGACCCGCCCGACCCCATCGTCAAGAAAGCGCCGTTGATCTGCATTGAGGTGCTGTCGCCGGAGGACCGGCTGCAGCGGTTGCAGGAGAGAATCGATGACTACGTGCGCATGGGGGTGGAGCATATTTGGCTGATTGATCCGATTAGCCGGCACGCGTGGGTGGCGACGGCGGATGGATCGCATACGCGGGTGGCGGAGGCGTTTACGGTGCCGGGGACCCCGATCCGCATCTCGCTGGCCGAGGTGTTTGCGGAGCTCGACGACATGTTGACGCAGCGTTGACGTCCGTTTGCAACCGGGCTTTGCTAGGATGACATCTAGACCCGGCGAAGAGGCCTTTCCCATCCGATGACGTATAAGAAGATCCGCAAAGCAGTTTTTCCGGCCGCAGGCATGGGCACGCGCTTTTTGCCGGCGACGAAGTCCATCCCCAAGGAGATGCTGTGCCTGGTGGACAAGCCGTTGATCCAGTACGGCGTGGAAGAGGCCGTGGCTGCGGGCTGCACCGAGATCATCATTGTGACGGGGCGCGACAAGGCGGCGATGGAGGACCACTTCGATTCGAGCCCAGAGCTCGAATATGCGCTGGAAGCCAAGGGCAAGAAGGTGCTGCTGGAGGTGGTGCGATCGGTATCGAAGATTGCCAGGATCGTATACACGCGGCAGTCGGAGCCACTGGGCCTGGGCCATGCGGTGCTGATGGCGAAGGAGCTGGTGGGGGACGAGCCTTTCTGCGTGCTGCTGCCGGACGACATCGTGGACTCGACGGTGCCGTGCATGAAGCAGATGGTGGAGGCATTCTATGAGACGCAATCCAGCATTCTGGCGTCTGAGGTGATTGAGGGCCCGGCGATCTCGGCCTATGGATGCCTGGATTGCACGACGGATGCGAAGAACCCGCGGCTGCTGGATGTGAAGGGGATGGTGGAGAAGCCGAAGTTCAAGGATGCGCCGTCGCAGAACGCGATCATTGGGCGCTACATTCTGACGCCGCGGATCTTCGAGATGATTGAGACGATCAAGCCGGGCGCGGGCGGCGAGCTGCAACTGACAGACGCGATCAGGCTGCTTCTGAAGTACGAGAAGGTCTACGGTTTCCACTACGAAGGCAAGCGGCACGACGCGGGCGACAAGCTGGGGTTCCTGAAGGCGACGGTGGAGCTGGCGCTGAAACGGGCGGACCTTGGGCCGGGCTTTCGCGAGTGGCTCAAGAGCTTTCCAGTCTAGTTTTGGCTCCCTACGCTTCCCTGGATGCGTATCGCGCGGCAAGAGCGCAGGCGAGAGTTTACGCATCTCAACTCACGGAATGAATCCGCACCGCCCCTGGAGACACCATGGCAACGAAGAACGCAGCAGCATCCAAGACGCCCATCACACGCAAGAAGTTGATCGACCTGCTCAACGAAGACCTGGCGCGGGAGTTCCAGGCGATCATCGCGTACGTCAACTATTCGCAGGTGCTGAAGGGCGCGGCCTACATGAACATCGCCGGCGAACTCGAGGTCCATGCGAAAGAAGAGCTGGCGCACGCCATCATTCTCTCCAACCAGATCGACTATCTGGGTGGCATGCCGACCACGGTGCCGAAGCTAGTCAAGACCTCGGAGAAGGCCGTGGATATGCTGCGCTTCGACCTGGAGAATGAGAACGAGACGATCCGAAATTATCGGCGTCGGGTGAAGCAGTGCGACGAGCTGGGGGAGTTTGCGACGGCGGAGCACATCCGGGAGATACTGCTGCAGGAGCAGGACCACCAGATCGCTCTGGCGACGGCGCTGGGGATCGATGTTCCGGATGTGGGGATCGCGGATTAGGCCTGACTCGAACCCTGGCGACTTGACATAGGCGGCCCAGTATCCGTAGACCTGTTCTTGCTCCTTTCTTAAGCTCCTAAGCGAATGAGGTACTGGATGCGAACACGAGATTTTTTTCTTGCAGGCGCGCTGTGCGTGAGCCTGTCGACCCTGCTGTATGGGCAGCCGCCGACGGCTCCGCCGGCGGGCGCGGGCCCAGGCGGGCCTAATGCTGCTGGAGGGCCAGGAGGCGGCGGGCGGGCTCCGCAAAAGCCGAAGAACCTGAAGGTGTTGCCGGAGGACGCCGACATACGCACGATCATGCGGGGATTCACCGGGGCGCTGGGCGTGGAGTGCGAGTACTGCCACGCCGCGGCGGACCCGGTGACGCATCGCTCGGACCGCGCCTCCGACGCGAACCCGGAGAAGGACAAGGCGCGGTACATGATCCGGATGACCGACGACTTGAACGCCAAGTACCTGGCGCAGATGCCGGGGCGCACGGATAGCGATGTGATCAGCTGTGGGACATGCCATCGCGGGCAGAAGCATCCGCCGGCGTTTGTTGCGCCGCCGCGGCAGCCGGGGAACGGGCCGGGTGGTGGGCCAGGTGGTCCGGGGGCGGGAGCGCCGCCTGTGCCGCCGCCGGCTTAGACGCTACTGGGTTGAGCCGGTGAGGAAGGTCTGGCTGGCTTGCGCGCCGATGACGCGATAGAGGGCGAACTGGCGGGAGTTGTGGGCGCGCAGCTCGAAGAGGAGACTGGCGCGGTTGGAGGCCTCTGCGTCCACGACATCGACCAGGCGCATTCGCGGGGTGCGGTCGAGATGGGCGGCGTCGGTGACACTCTTGATGGCAATCTGCGGCTCGCCTTGCGGGCCCACTTGGGCCACGATGGTGACGAAGCGGAGTGAGGCGCCGAGGCCATCGGTGTGAGCGGAGTAGACGTAGGTGGGCGTGCCGCCGTAGCTGAGGTAGTAGCCCTTGAGCTGCTCGTCGAGCAGCGGTTCGGGGGGCGGCGGGGGGACTTCGTGGGCGACGCCGCGGCGAAGTTTGGTGTTGGGATGGCGGGTGTCGGGCGGAGGAGCCGGGGGAGTAGGAGCGTTGGCGGCTTCATAGGCGGTGAGCTGGGCGCGGGCGGCTTCCTGCATTTTGGCGAGGATGGCCTGGTGCTCATTCTCGTCGGTCCAGGTGAGGGTGAAGTCGTGAGGAGGGCGGTCCGCGGCGTCTGAGACGGCGACGAGCTGGTGGAGATCGGCGTCGCCGGGAAGACCGGAGAGTTTTGGGAGGTCGGCCTCGGTGAGCGCGGCTGCGGGTTTGCCGCGGTGCAGGAGGGGGCGGTTGGGGTCGTCGTTGAGGGAGCCGACGCCGGCGACGCTTCCCTGGTCTCCCTTTGGGGGCTTCGCGTCCGCGGGGGAGCGGCGGCGCAGGGTTGGGCGGTCGGGATCGTCGGCGGGTGTGGCGCCTGAGTCGGAGCTGCCGGAGCCGGTTGAGGCTGTTTGGTCGGGGGTATCGGGGTGGCGCTTCATGGTGGGGCGGTCGGGATCGTCGGCCGGGGTGTCGGTGGTGGGCGAGGCGCCGGGCGCGGGGGTTGCGGCGGCGCCGGAGCCGGGAGTGGCCGAGCGGGCGGAGAAGTGTGGCTTGTCGTCGGAATCGTCGTCGATGGCGTTGATGACGGGGAGGGTCTTGGAGGCCTTTAGCGTGGAGGTCTTCGGTGGCGGCGGGGGGACGAACTTGCCGTAGCCGAACCATCCGTCGTCGTAGTCCGCCGTTGCCGTGTCGACCGGCACGAGATGGCGTGAGAAGAGGAGATCGAGGGTGCCGAGGGGGACGCCGGACTTGTCGAGGTCGTAGACGTTGCCGGTAAGGAGGGCGAAGGGGACGGGGCGGGCGAGGTAGACGGCTGCGTCCTCGAACTTGCCATTGATGAAGAGGGAGACGGGGATGAGGCGGCTGGCGGCGGGCTTGGCCATGTCGCCGGTCCACTCGTAGACGCCGACGGCGCGGACGACATCTTCGGTTTTGGCGACTTTGTGGGTTTGGGCGAGGAGGGATGGGGAGAGGAGCGGGAGGGCGCAGGCGAGCGTGGCGAGGGCGCGGGCGAGGTTAGGCGCGGCGGGCTTGCTTTGGCGTGCGAGCCGGGATGTGGGCGGGTGGGGCTCCATGCCTCTCCTTAGACGCTGGCGGGGTGTTGGGCGTCTCAGCACTCAGTATGCCGCATTGGGTGGGGTGGGCGGTGCGGTAGCGCCGGGGCCAGTTTGAAGGGTTGGCTGAACTTGTCGAAGAGACGAGTTGCGGGCACTTGGTGCGATGGCGATTTCGCATCCATCCAGAAACATTCCTGACGAGAGGCGCGTCTCTCATTATCGACACCGCATGTTGAACCAAGCGAATGACACAGGCCAGCTTAGGGGTATCCCGCAAAAGGCTCTAAGCGCGATATTCTAGGGCACGATCACGGCGACAGTAGTCGGGGCTGAAGAACACCGTTTTGCTGTCGGATCGCTCTATCGATAAAGGAATGACATGACGAAGCAGTTAGCAATCGCCGGGCTATTTCTAGCCATGGCTTCGAGTGGCGCATCGGCGCAGGTTAACGCAGGTGAGCAGAAGTCAGACCCGAACCTGCCCTTCACCGTGATCCAGATCACGACGCTGAGCCTGCCATGGAAGATTGCATTCCTGCCCGATGGGCGGATGCTGATCACCGAGAAGGTTGGCGGTCTGGAGCTGGTGACGCAGGACGGAGTAAAGACGCCGGTTGCGAATATTCCGGACGTTCTCTGGAAGGGGCAAGGTGGAATGCTGGGCGTCTACCTCTCGCCGCACTATGCGCAGGACCACACTGTCTACCTGACGTATTCCGAGCCGGGCGAACCCGGTGGTTCGAGCCTTGCGCTGGCGCGGGCGCAGCTAAAGATCGGCAACGATGCGGCGAGCTTAGAAGGGCTCGAGGTCATCTGGCGCGATGGCGAGCGGGGTGACGGCGGACAGTTCGGCGCGGAGGTCGCGTTCTCTCCGGACAGCAAATATCTCTTCCTCACGGTTGGCGACAGGCAACGGATGACGCCGGCCCAGGACCCCAACCAGCCGCTGGGCAAGATCCTGCGACTGACGCTGGATGGCAAACCGGCGCCGGGCAATCCTATGGCAGGGAAGACTGGCGCGGCGACTGTGCCAGTCATTAATCCGCCTGCGGATACGGAAGCCGCGAAGACGGCCCCGGTGGTACGGACGTATACCTTTCCCGGCCCGAACCTGACACCCGCCGAGACGTGGAGTATGGGGCATCGGACGCCCTATGGCCTGGCCTTTGCGCCGGATGGACGGCTGTGGGAGGTGGAACATGGCCCACGCGGCGGCGACGAACTGAACCTGATCGAGCCGGGCAAGAATTATGGCTGGCCGCTGGTCTCCTACGCAGTCAACTACAACGGCGTTCCGATCGATAGCCCGGATACGCGCCCCGACTTGGCCAAGCCGGTGATTTACTGGACCCCCGTCATCGCCCCGGGCAACCTGATGTTCTACAAGGGCGCAATGTTCCCGCAGTGGAACGGTTCTGGCTTTGTCAGTGGCCTGGCAACCATGTCGCTCGTCCGCCTCACCTTCGACGGCAAGGGCGGAGCGCAAGCAGTGAATCGTTGGAGCATGGGCTTCCGAGTCCGCGACGTGGAAGTCGCCCCGGATGGAGCTTTGTGGATGATCGAGGACGCGAAGCCGGGCCGCCTCGTCCGCGCGACGCCGTTGGGCATGGCTGTTTCGGCTCCGGCGGCAACGCAGGCCTCGACCCAAAGCGGGTCGGCCCAGAGTAGTTCTAGTACGGCGGATGCCTCGAGCCCCGAACACATGAAGAGCTTGATTGCGAACAACAACTGTCTCCTGTGCCATCGCGTCGGACGGGACGGAGGGGACATTGCGCCGTCGTTGAACGGAGTGGGAACGCGACTCACGGCGGACCAGATGCGAGCGGCGATTGTCAGTCCTCCGGCAAAGACCAAAGCCGGCACTCCGAACCCGATGCCTTCCTACAGCAATAAGCTCACGGAAGAAGACCTGAAGAACCTGGTGCACTACCTCAGCACACTTCCCGCTGTACCCTAACTACTTAAGTGGCTGATCTTGGCGTTGGCACCTACGCTGACGAAGCGGCCCTGATGGCGCTTAGCTCAATTCCTCTCGCAAGGTTTACAACTGTCGAGACAATCGACGCCGAAGAAGGAGATTCCGGTCGAAAATGAATATGCGTGCCGTCGTACTGGTCTCTCTCTGTCTAATCTCAGTGCCCGCGCTGGTCGTTGCGCAAACCGATGAGATCCAGGTCTACGACGGAGAGATCGCACCGCCCGGAATATTCAATCTGATGATCCACAACAACTTCACCCCCCGGGGGCGCACGGCCCCCGACTACCCTGGGGCAATCATCGCCAATCATTCATATCAGGTGACCGCCGAATGGGCCTATGGCGTGACCCCTTGGCTGGAGCAGGGACTTTATCTCCCGGTGACCTCCCCTTATTCTACGAACGACGGCTCGACTATTAACGGCTTCAAGATTCGCGAGCTGTTCGTGCGACCCAACGCACATGACCACAAATTCTTTTACGCAGCCAATTTTGAGTTTAGCGTCAATAAGAGCTATTGGGAGTCCAGAACGATTTCCTCCGAGATCAGACCGATTCTTGGGCTGCACCTGCATCCATGGGATTTCATTTACAACCCGATTGTCGACACGGACTATACGGGCGGACTCGGCAACCTCCAGTACAACCCGGCGGGGAGAGTGGCGTACAACTTCAACGACAGATGGGCCATCGCCGCGGAAGAGTACGACAGCTTCGGCCCGCTGCGCGGCTTCGACCCGCTTCGCAAGCAATTTCACGAGATATGGGCCACGACGAATTACTCCGGCGCCAAGTTCCTTGGGCTAAGTGTCGAAAGCGGCATCGGGTACGGCTTGACTGGGGGGTCCGACAAAATAACGCTCAAGCTGATGCTGTCGCGCAACCTTAACCTCCACCCTTGGCGCCCTTAAACGAAGATATCCGCCGGCGAGACCGGGCTCCTCGTTCCACTTTGTCGCGACTTCGAAGGAGTGTTGGGGAAGGGGTGGGTCGGCTAGTATCGGCTAGTATCGGGGGCGTGGATACTTTGGTGGATGCGGCGAGGGGTGCGGGGCGGATGGGGCGGCCGCTGCTGGCGGTGGAGGGGCTCTCGGTGAGCTTCGGAGGGTCGCCCGCGGTGCGGGGGATTTCGTTTGCGATTGGGGCGGGGCAGACGCTGGGGCTGGTGGGGGAGTCGGGGTCGGGGAAGTCGGCGACGGCGCTGGCGGTGATGCGGCTGCTGCCGGCGGAGGCACGCGTTAGTGGGCGGATTTTGCTCGGTGGGGCTGAGAGTGCGGATGCGGCGGGCGTGGCCGGGGTGGAGACGGATCTGCTGGGGTTGTCGGAAGACGAGATGCGGCGGCGGAGGGGGCGGGAGATTGCGATGATCTTTCAGGAGCCGCTGACGGCTCTGAATCCGGTGATGCGGGTGGGCGAACAGATTGCAGAGGCGGTGCGGGCGCACCGGCCGGGGCTGGGGCGAAGCGAGGTCGACAGCGCGGTGTTGGCCGCGATGCGCGAGGTGGCGCTGCCGGAGGCGGAGCGGCGGGTGAGGGACTATCCGCACCAGTTCTCGGGCGGGCAGAGGCAGAGGATATTGATTGCGATGGCGATTGTGAACCGGCCGCGGCTGCTGATTGCGGATGAGCCGACGACGGCGCTGGACGTGACGGTGCAGGCGCAGATTCTGGCGCTGCTGAAGGAGCTGCGGCGGACGCATGGGCTGGCGATGCTGTTTATCTCGCACGATCTGGCGGTGGTGGCGCAGGCGTGCGACCAGCCGGGCGACCGGGTGGCGGTGATGCAGCGGGGCGAGATTGTGGAGGAGGCGGCGACAGAGGATTTGTTTCGTGCGCCGCGGCATGAGTACGCGCGGAGGTTGTTGGCGTCGGCGCCAACGATGTCGAGCGACCGGTTGCGGCCGTTGGCGTCACTGGTAGCCGAGGCTTGAGCGGCGGCGTGAGATAGACTCAGAGATTCGTGCGTGGCTGTGCGAATTGAGCTGCCGATGCGTGCATTGATTCTCTCCGATGTCCATGCAAACCTTGAGGCGCTGACCGCTGTACTGGAGGCGGCGGACCATTGGGACGCGGTGTGGAACCTGGGCGACATGGTGGGGTATGGGGCAAGCCCGAATGAGGTGCTGGAGCTGCTGCGGCCGCTGGCGACGCTGACGGTGCGGGGCAATCATGACCGGGTGTGCTGCGGGCTGACGTCGTCGCTGCACTTCAATCCGACGGCACGGGCGGCGGCGCTGTGGACCGAGGAGACGCTGACGGAGGAGAACCTGGAGTGGCTGCGTGGGCTGCCGCAGGGGCCTTTGCGGGTGGAGGTTCCGCGGGCGCATGGGGTGAGGGCGATTGCGGCGGCCGCTGAGGGGCAGGACGGCGGGGCGGGTTGCGATGAGGGCGCGGAGATCACGCTGGCGCATGGGTCGCCGCTGAACGAGGACCAGTACATCATGAGCATGCGCGATGCGTGGGCGCCGCTGCAGCAGATGTCGACGGCGGTGACGTTTGTGGGGCACACGCATGTTCAGGGGGGCTTCTCGCAGAAGGAGCATGAGTGGCATGAGATTCGGCCGCGGATTCCGGTGCGGCGGGACCGGTGGGCGCTGGCGATTCCGCCGGGGACGCGGCATTTGATCAATCCGGGGTCGGTGGGGCAGCCGCGGGATTACGACTGGCGGGCGGCGTTTGCGATCTACGACAGCGTGGCGTGCGAGGTGACGTACCACCGGGTGGCGTACGACGTGCGGGCGGCGCAGGGGCGGATTTTGAAGGCGGGGTTGCCGGAGCGGCTGGCGGCGCGGTTGAAGGAGGGGCGCTAGCATTCTGCGAGCCTGGGGCGTCAGGCTCGGGTGGCGGTGACTTGCAGGTACTGGTTGTGGACGAGGGTGTGGGCGGCGGGGTCGGGGGCGGCATTTGCGCCGGACCAGAGGGCGACGAGGTCGGCGGCGAAGGCGGCCTGGCCCGGTTCGTCGAGGCGGCTGAAGGCGACCTGGGTGGGGCCGAAGTATTTGCGGAAGAAATCGACAACACCAGCCGGATCCATGGGGAGATCGAAGTCGACGGGGATGAGTTCGGTGCGGATGTCTTTGAAGTTGGCGGCGAGGCGCTGGCGGACGGTGGCTTCGTCGCCCCAGAGGACGGGGGGCGGGACACCGGGCGGGGGTGGGACGTGGCGGCTGCCGAGCTTGAACATCGCGCCGGTGAAGCTGGCGGGGTTCCAATTGGCCATGGCGAGCGTGCCGCCGGGTTTGAGGACGCGGGCGAGTTCGGCGGCGACGAGCTCGGGGCGGGGGGCGAACATGGCGCCGAACATGGTGACGACGGCGTCGAAGGAGGCGTCGGGGTAGGGGAGCTGCTCGGCGTCGCCCTCGTCGAATGTGGCGGTGAGGCCTTCGGCGGCGGCGCGCTCGCGGGCCTGCACGAGGAGGTT
>Ga0182018_10005558_pt1 | contig 10109 bp, 11 predicted proteins | sample 812P2MmetaG_FD_120490 | JGI IMG/M metagenome (GOLD analysis project Ga0182018, IMG submission 120490) | Permafrost microbial communities from Stordalen Mire, Sweden - 812P2M metaG | ecosystem: Environmental > Terrestrial > Soil > Wetlands > Permafrost | place: Sweden: Stordalen | collected... | reverse complement strand
CTGCTGGGGGGTTTGGCCGCTATCCATAGGCCCGAGAGTCTACCGCTCCTCTCCGACCGCGCCCTGGGCCGAACCGCGCACGAAAAGACCTGGTCAACTCCGCAGCAGCGGGATGACGACGATCTGCGCCACGAGGATGACCACCATGATGGACAGGTCGATCGAGGCGCCCCCGGCCCGCACCGGGGGCAGCAGCCGGCGGAGCGGACGCAGCACCGGTTCGGTGACCGCAGAGAGCACCCGCAGGACCGGTATCAGGGGCGAGCCAGGACGGACCGGGAACCAGCTCAACAGAGCTCGGACGATGAGCACCACGACGTAGACCTCGACCAGGCCCGCCAGGATGTGGAGGATCACCGGCTAATAGCGCCCGAAGTTCCGCTCCTGAAGGCGCTGACGTTCCTCGTCGGACACCTTCACGTTGCTCGGGGCGAGGAGGAAGACCTGGTCGGCGACCTTCTCCATCTCGCCGCTCAGCGCGTAGGTGACCCCGCTGCAGAAGTCGATCATCCGCCGCTGGAGGTCCCGCTCGGCCACCTGGAGATTGACGATCACCGGCCGGTTCGACTTCAGACAGTCGGCGATCTCCTTGGCGTCGCCGAACCGGGCCGGCGCCACCACCTTCGGCGTCGAGTCCGAGCTGACCGGGCGCACCGAGGGCGCGGCCTGGGGCCGGAGCGTCGGTGTGCCGGTGCCGTTCTCTCTCGGCAGCGCACGGATGCGGCCGGACGTGCCGGCGGGCGGCCGGGGGTCGCGAGGGGCCTCTTTGGACTGGTCAGGTTCGGGTGTGCGGGTCTCCAACCGGGCCACCGGGGTGAAGCCCTTGGAGCCACGTTCCTCGTAGTCGTCCTCGTAGTCGTCGTACTCGTCGTCGACCAACCCGAGGTAGACCATGGTTTTCTTCAGCAATGAGGGCACAGTCCACGTCTCCTTCGAGACAGCGTACCGCTCCGGCCTCGAAGCGACGGTTACCCCCGGTCGCGCTCCGGTCACCAAACACCACGCCTGACCGGCCAGTCAGGCCGGCCGGGCCGGCCGGTCCCCGAACAGCGCCCGGCCGACCCGGATCATCGTCGACCCCTCGGCGACGGCCAGCTCCAGGTCCTCGGTCATGCCCATGGATCGCACCGGCAAGCCCAGGTGGTCGGCCAATCCCCGGACGGCCCGGAACGCGGCCCGGGCCTCGTCGATCGGGCGGGGAGCCACCGCCATGAGCCCGGCGACGTCGAGCCCGAGGGACGTGAGCGAGCCGACGAGGGTGGGCACCGCGTCGGGCTCACAACCGGGCCGCCCGGCATCGGTCGAGAAGGCCACCTGGACGAGGACCGTCGCGCCGGGACGGGCCCGGGTGATGCGCTCACCATCGACCGCGCGCGACACCGATTGCCAGCAGTCGACGCGGCTGGCCAGCGCTCGGATCTTGTTGCCCTGCGGCCGGCCCAGGAAGTGCCACCGCAACCCCGGGGGGGCACGTCCGTCGAGGGCGGCCGACTTGGCTTCGAGCTCTTGTGCGTAGTTCTCGCCGACCTCGAGGAGCCCGACATCGCACGCGGCGAGCACCGCTTCGGGGCCAAACCCCTTGGTCACGGCGAGCACCGTCACGGACCCTGGATCGCCGCCGGCCCGTTCGATCCGGTCCTTGACCGCCGCGAGGCGCGCCGCGATGCCCGCGTCGAAGTCGGGATCCCGAACCTGGCTCACATCGTGCGGGCGTCCGGCGCCCGCTTCGCTGCGACCGCTCCCCTACCGGAGGAAGGAGGGAACGTCGAAGTCGTCGTCACCGAGCTCGATCTCTTCGTCCTCGCTGTCGGCGAAGATGTCGACCGGCGACGCGTTGCCCCGCGCGCCGAGCACGCTCGCACCGGAGTCCGAGCTCTTGCCACCCGAGCGGCTGACGCCCTCCCAGCGCTCGAAGCCGGCCGCGATGACCGTGACTTGGACCTCGTCGACCATGTTCTCGTCGATCACTGCGCCGAAGATGATGTTGGCGTCGGGGTGGGCGACCGAGTGGATGATCTCTGCGGCCTCGTTGACCTCGAACAGGCCGAGATCGGATCCACCGACGATGTTGAGGAGGATGCCGCGGGCGCCCTCGATCGACGCCTCGAGCAGCGGGCTCGTGATGGCGGCCCGGGCCGCGGTGACGGCCCGACCGTCACCGCTCGCGGTGCCGATGCCCATAATGGCCGTGCCGGCGTTGGCCATGATCATCTTCACGTCGGCGAAGTCGGTGTTGATGAGGCCGGGGACCGTGATGAGGTCGGTGATCCCGCGTACCCCCTGCAGCAACACCTCGTCGGCCATCTTGAACGCGTTGACCATCGACGTCTTGTCGTTGGACACGGTCAGCAGACGGTCATTCGGGATGACGATGAGTGTGTCGACCTTCTCCTTCAGGACCTGGATGCCCTTCTCGGCCTGCATCGCGCGCGTGCGGCCCTCGAAGGTGAACGGCCGGGTGACCACGCCGATTGTCACCGCACCGAGCGCCTTCGCGATCTCGGCGACGACCGGCGCGCCGCCGGTCCCGGTGCCGCCGCCCTTGCCGGCGGTGATGAAGACCATGTCGGAGCCGGCCAGCGCCTCTTCGATCTCGCCGCGGTGCTCCTCGGCGGCCTGCCGGCCGATCTCGGGGTCGCTGCCTGCGCCTAGGCCGCGGGTCAAACTGCGGCCGATGTCGAGCTTCAGGTCGGCGTCGCTCATGAGCAGCGCCTGGGCGTCCGTGTTCATGGCGATGAACTCGACGTTGCGGAGCCCGGCGTCGATCATCCGGTTGACGGCGTTCACGCCGCCGCCCCCGACGCCCACGACCTTGATGACCGCGAGGTAGCTGCTCTGTGGGGAAATGCTCATGAGTTCTTGGGGTGCTGACGTGGTCCCTGGCTCCGTACCATGCGGTGGCCCCCCCTCGTAGGAGGGCCAGGATAGTTCACCGATCGCTCAATCGGCGCGATCTCAACCTCAGATCGAGGGTGAACGACGTGGAGCCAGCCGATCCAGGGTAGGCACGAGCCCCGGTCCGGTCAACTCCGGACCGTGCCTCGCGGCGCGCGCATCGATCTCTCAGGCCGCCGCGATCGGCGGTCACACCATGGTCTGGCCGGCGCTCACGTTGATCGCCTCGCCGGTGATCGCCGCCGCGTCCGGAGACAGCAACCACGCGATGGTCGCCGCAATCTCCTCGGCGCTCTGGAGCCGCCCGAGCGGGATCTCGCGCGCGATGAACGCCTTCAGCCCGTCGGGTCCTCCCACCAGCTGCTCGAACAGCCCGTTCGGGTTGATCAGGTCGGTGTCGACCGTCCCGGGGCAGACCGCGTTGACCGAGATACCGGACGGCCCGAGCTCGAGCGCCATGGTCTGGGTCAAGAGGATCACGCCGGCCTTGGCGGCGCAGTAGGCGCCGAGCATCGCGAACCCGCGCTTGCCAGCCTGGCTCGACACGTTGCAGATCCGGCCACCGACGCCGGCGGCCACCATCCGCGACGCGCAGGCGCGAGAGACAAGCCACGTCCCGACGACGTTGACGTCGAGGACATGGCGGAACTCGGCCTCGGGCAGCGTGATCAGCGGGCCCATGCCGAACCCGGGGCCGCTCCCGCCGGCCACGTTCGCGACCACGGTGATGGTGCCGAGCGTCTCGGTCGCCAGGTGGACCGCCGCGTCCACCTCGTCGCCGATCGAGACGTCCGCCCGGACGGCCACGGCCCGCCGGCCGAGCGCGGTGATCTCGTCCACAACCTGGTCGAGCTCGTCGCTCGTGGCCACGCCGTGGTCGGGCGCCGACTCGTACGGGCGCGCGATGTCGAGGCACGCGACGTCGGCGCCGGCCCGGGCCAGCGCCACCGCGGTGGCCCGGCCGATACCCCGGGGGCGGGCGGCGCCGGTGACCAGTGCGACCCGGCCGGCCAACTGGCCGTCGGTCACGCGGTCACCAGGATCTTGCAGTGCCGGTCCGGTTGGGCGAGATCCTCGAATGCGCCCCCTACCCCGTCGATCCCGACCTCACCGGTGATCATCGGTGCGACGTCGATCGCCCCCTCGGCGATGGCCGACAGGCTGTTCGAGAACTCGTCCAGGTCGTACGCGAGGACGAACTGGAGCGACAGCTCCTTCGAGATGCCCCAGATCGGTGTGACCTGGTCGTTGCCCATGCAGACCCCGACCACCACGATGCGGGACCTGGCCGGGGCCGAGCGCAGGGTCTCGTTGAGCATGCCGGGCACGCCGACGGCCTCAAAGACGACCAGCTGGCGTCCCCCGCCGTGCTCGCCCCAGGCGTCGTAGACGTCGGCACCGGACGCGTCGATGACGTGGTGGGCCCCCATGGCCGACGCCAGCGATCGGCGCATCGGCGAGAAGTCGGCGGCCACGATCGGCTCGATGCCGCGCTGGCTGAGCGCCGCGATGACGGCCAAGCCCACCGGGCCGCAACCGATGACGAGCGCACCCTCGCCCGCGACGATCCCGGACTTGTTGACCGCGTGGAGGCCGACCGCCATGGGCTCGGTGAGCGCAGCTCGGCGCGCGTCGAGGCCGTTCGGCACGCTCATCACGAGCGGGGCCGACAGCAGCATGCGCTCGCTGTACCCACCCGGTAGGACGTTCGAGTAGGCGAGGTCCTGCACCCCGGTCGCGGTGATCATGACCGGGACCGAGGTGACGAGGGTCCCCGGCGCCGGCCCGGCCGTGTCCGGCCCGACCTCGAGCACCTCGGCCGCGAACTCGTGGCCCATGAAGACGTCCCTGGCCAGATCGGGGGCCGTGAGGCCGACGTCGGGCACACCGCGCATGGACCCCATCGTGTCGACCATGGTCGCCCCGTGCTTCGCGAAGTGCAGATCGGACCCGCAGATGCCGCACGCCTTCAGCTCGACCAGGACCTGGCCAAACGCGGCCGTCGGGTCCTCCACGTCGTCGCGGACGATCATCTTGCCGGCACGCAACACGGCCGAGCGCATCAGGCGCCCCCGCCGCTCGTCGACGCTGCCTTTTCCTCCGCGTGGGAGGTGATGGCCTGCAGGATCGCCTGCCCGGCCCGCCCGAACAGCTCGTCGCGCTTGGCCGCCGCCCAGTCGTGCGAGCCGCGGGGCGCACCCAGCTGCCCCTTGAAGTGCGGGATGACCTCCCGGGCGAACAACCGGTAGGAGCGCAGCGTCGCGTCACGGTCGGCCCAGTCGTGGCCGAGCTGGAGGAACGTCCCGAACCCGCCCGACTGCTCGAGCAGCCCTTCGATGTAGGCGATGGCATCGTCGGGGGTCCCGATCACGATGTTGCCGCCCTCGGCGTAGCTCTCGACGAACGCCCGGGGGTCATCCCCGGTGTCGTTCACCTCGTAGCCGAGCGGGACGAAGCCGGCCGTGCCGAAGTAGTTCGAGAAGTCCTTCAGGCCGTGGGTGCACTCCTCCATCGCCTTGTCCTTCGTCTCGGCGATGTGCATGGCCCCGAGCACGCGCCAGCTGTCGCGGTCCGGCGGGGCGTGGCCGGCCACCGCGGCCTGCTCCTCGACGACGTTCCAGGCCTGGCCGATCGCGGCGAAGCCGCCCTCGATGATCTGCATCGACAGCGAGAGCAGCGACACCCCGTAGGTGCCGGCGAGCCGGGGGCCCGACGGCGAGATCATGGCGGCCACCGCCACCTCGAAGTGCGGGTCGGTGTAGGGGCGCATCTGCAAGCGCGCCTCTTTCATGGTGAACCAGTCGGTCTCGCGCGTCACCGGCTCCTCGGAGCGCAGCAGGGCCAGGATCGCTTCCAGCGACTCCTCCATGCGGCGACGCTGGTCGAGCGGGTCGATGCCCATGACGAAGGCGTCGCTCGGGAGCGCGCCCGGGCCGGTGCCGAAGAGGACCCGGCCCCTGGTCAGATGGTCGAGGAGCACCATCCGGTCGGCGACCAGCCACGGGTGATGGTACGGCAGGGACACCACGCCGGTGCCGAGCTTGATGTGCTTGGTCCGCTCGGCGGCGGCCGCGATGAAGATCTCCGGGCACCCGATGATCTCGTAGCCGCCCGAGTGGTGCTCGCCGAACCAGGCCTCGTCGAACCCGACCCGGTCGAGCTCGACCACCCGCTCGAAGTCGTACTCCAATGCGAGCGTCGGGTTCTGACCGAGCGGGTGGAAGGGTGCGTAGAACACGCCGAAACGAAGCGGCTTTGTCATTTCGATGCCTTTCTTTCTGCTGTTGTTCTTTCTGCGGTGTCTTCCAGGAACGAGAGCAGCGCGGCGTTCACTTCGCCGGGCCGCTCCTGTTGGATCCAGTGGCCGGCGCCGTCGATCAACAGCCGGCCCCGGTAGTCATCGAGATAAGCCTCGCCGGCGTCGGGGGGCGCGAAGGTGAGCACCGGGTCGGCGCTGCCGGCGATGAAGAGCGACGGAGCGGTGACATGGGCCTCGGCGAGGTGCTCGCTCAGATGCCAGTTCCGGTCCATGTTCCGGTACCAGTTGAGGCCGCCGGTGAACCCCGTCCGGGTGAACTCGGCCACATAGAAGTCGAGCTCGTCTTGGCTCAGCCAGTCCGGCAAGCCCCTGGGTTCGGGCAGCCGGTCGATGAAACCGGCGTCGTCGGCCACGACCAACGTGTTCAGCTCGTCACCGGAGAGCTCGCCCGGCCTCAGCCCGGCCAGCATCCGGCGCATCGTGCGGGCCGGGTCCCCGTTCAGTTCCGCGTCGGCGACGCCCGGCTCCTGGAAGTAGATGATGTAGAAGAACCCGCCCGAGTAGATCTTTCTCATGAGAGCGACGGTCGGCTCGGCCGCCCGGGGGAGGAACGGCACGCTCATGCCGACGACGCCCCTCACGCGCTCGGGGGCCATGAGGGCGAGCTGCCACACCGCGACCGAGCCCCAGTCATGACCGACGAAGACCGCCCGCTCCTCGCCCAGGCTGTCGAGGATGGCCAGCAGGTCGTCGGTCAGGTGCGCGATGTCGTAGTCCTCGATCGCCTCGGGACGGTCCGAGCGCCCATAGCCCCGCTGGTCCGGCACGGCGACCCGGTAGCCCGCCTCGATGAGGGCCGGGACCTGGTGGCGCCACGAGTACCCGAGCTCGGGGAAGCCGTGGACCAGCATCACGAGCGGGCCCTCCCCGCCGACGTCGACGGCCAGGTGCACGCCGTCGCGGGTGATCGTGCGGGTCTCGGTGCCGGGAAGGGTCATGTCGCCTCCTATGTGACCACTGCGTCGAGCAGCAGCTCTCGGGTCGGCCCCTCGGGTTCTGGGACCGGGTAGGCCTCGGGGTCGGCCATGACCGTCATGACCCGAGCCACGAACTCGGGGTCCTCGTTGAGCTCCGCGGGCAGGGTGAGCAGGTTCCACAGCCGGGCCATGGCCCGCCCGATCACCGGGTCGGTCTGGCTGGCCGCCATGACCGCCCGCAGCCGGTCCCGTTGGAGCTGGTCGGGCGAGTCACCCGAGGTCGGGTCGGCGCCCGACCGGTCGATCTCGACGGCATGGGCCCACCACGGGGCCACCTGTTCGCCGCACGCGGCCTCGTATGCCGACGTCCGCTCGACCCGGTCGTCGTGGGCACCGATCGCGTCGGCCAGCAGCACCGCCTGGACGAGGGCCAGCGAGCAGCCCCGCCCGTAGAGGGGATTGGTGACCGTGTGCGAGTCGCCCACGGCATGGAAGTTGAGCACGCTCGGACGTCCGTCGGCATCGCGGAACCGCCTGATGCGGTTGAGCAGACCACCCATCGGACGGATGCCGCCGATCGGCTCGGGGTCGAGCTCGCCGAACCACTGGTCGGGGCCGGGCAGGGACCGGCACGCCCGCTCGAAGTGATCGGGGTCCGACAGCGTGCGCCGCAGGTCTTTGTCGTCGGTCGGGACGGCGAGCGTTGCCGAGATCATTCCCCCGTCGCCCGGGACGATGAGGTACTTGAGATAGCCGAGGTCCCCGCCCAGCTTCGGCGCGGGCGGCGTCGCGAACGCGTCGGGCACCCCGTACCAGCGGGTCAGGTACATGAGTCCGCTCTCGCGGATGGTCTCGGGGACCTCCACGCCGAGGGGCTCGAGCCAGCCCGGGATGTCGCCGCGGCGGCCGGTGGCCGCGATGGTCGTGCCCGCGGCGAGCTCGGTGCCGTCTTCCAGCACCACCCCGCCGACGACGGGGATGCCCGAGGCGTCGGTCGGCCCCGCGAACAGACCGGCGACGCCGGCGCCGCTTCGAACCTCGATGGCCGGCTCGGCCAGCACGGCCTCCCGGAGGATCCACTCGAAGGTGGTGCGCCGCACGAGGAGTATGGAGAGGTCCTCGTCGCCCGGCCGGGGTTCGCCGAGCGACGCCGTGCCCGACATCGTGGGGCAGCCCGCGCCGAGCAACGAGTCGAGCAGGTCGGGGAAGCGTTCGCGCATCACGACGACGATCCGGGCGAGGAATCCATGGGTCTGGTGGGTTTGGGGCGCCCCCGGCCGCTCCCAACCGAACGCTTCGTCGGGGGTGGATGTCGAGTGCAGCGGGTCCCGCTCCAGCACGAGGACCTCGTGGCCCCGGCGCGCCAGGGCGAGGGCGGCCCCGAGCCCCCCGACCCCACCCCCGGCCACGACGATCTGCTCTTGCCCCACCACCCGGTCCTTGGATACGAGCGTTTCCAAGCGCTGGGGATTAAGGTAACACACGTTGCCAAAGATTGATCTTGCCCCCCGCCAGCGCCGGTGGACCGGTCTGTCGCCAGCCGAACGCTAACAAGAGCGCCGCACGCTCCTACTCGACGCGGCCCTCGAGGTGCTCGGCAGTGAGGGCTGGGATGCGATGACCGTCCGGTCGGTGCTGGAGCGGGCCCGGCTCAACCCGCGCTACTTCTATGAGAGCTTCGGCGACCTCGACCAGCTGGCCGTGGCCGTCTACGACCGGGTGGTAGAGGAGCTGGGCCGGGTGGTCTGGGACGCCCTCGCCACCGCAGGCGAGGCGCCGGCCGATCAGGTCCGGGCCGTGGTCCGGGCCATCGTGGAATTCGTCGATGACGACCGCCGCCGCGGTCGGATCCTCTACGCCGAGGGGCTCGGCAACGAGGCCCTGAACCGGCGGCGGCTCGAGACCGGCGCGATGGTGGTCGCCTTCATCGAGGACTACGCCAGCCAGCGAGCCGGGCGGGCCGTCGATGAGGTCGGCCGGGTCGGGGCCTCCATCCTGGTCGGCGGGTTCAGCCAGCTGCTGGTCGACTGGCTGGCCGGCCGGCTCCGCACCGGCAGGGATCAGCTCATCGAGGACTCGACCGCGCTGTTCCTCGCCCTCGGCGACGCCGCGGCCACCGTCGCGGCCGCCCGCACCGGGCCCGGCACTCCCCGATCGGCCTAGTGGCGCCTGACTCGCCGACCGTTCGCTCGGTCGATGTGTCCGAGGTGCGGCCACTCAGGAGCGAGGTGCTTCGCCCGGGCCGGCCGCCCGAGGCCAGCGTCTACCCGGGCGAGGACGACCCCCGCACCTGCCATGTCGCCGTGTCGCTCGGTGGTGACGTCGTCGCCGTCGGCACCGTGTTCCCGGACTCGTCCCCCTGGGCTCCCGAGCGCACCGACTCGTGGCGGATACGCGGCATGGCGACACGCGAGGGACTGCGGGGACTGCGGCTCGGGAACCTCGTCATCGACGGGCTCCTCGAGCACGCGGCGGCCAACGGCGGTCGGTTCATCTGGTGCGAGGCCCGCACGACCGCCCGCAACTTCTACGCCCGCTCGGGCTTCGTGATCGAGGGTGAGCCGTTCATGCTCGAGAGCGTCCTCCACGTCCACATGTGGCGGGACCTCTAGGAGGGCTTGCGAAACGATTGGCGAAAGTCGGTCATGGCGTCACCGGAGGAGTTGACGGATCAGCCATCGCGGGAAGTTCGCAGCTGGAACATTGACAAACCCCCGCCCCAGCAAGGATCGGTCCTAATTCGTCGAATCCTTCCCGCCGAAATAGAAGCCGATGATGACGCCGGAAACTCCTAGAAAGGGAGTGAACACCCCGCCGATTGCCAGCTTCACATTTTCGGCGCCGGCAAAGTATGCGCCAGCCAGAGCGAGGCCGAGTAGAAGCGTGGACCCCACAACGGAATAGGCGATTGCGGTCCGGACGTTTTCACGTCTTGTCGCCTTGTCTGGCCTGCCCTTCCCAAACTGGACAGGTGGCAG
>Ga0182018_10005557_pt1 | contig 10109 bp, 14 predicted proteins | sample 812P2MmetaG_FD_120490 | JGI IMG/M metagenome (GOLD analysis project Ga0182018, IMG submission 120490) | Permafrost microbial communities from Stordalen Mire, Sweden - 812P2M metaG | ecosystem: Environmental > Terrestrial > Soil > Wetlands > Permafrost | place: Sweden: Stordalen | collected... | reverse complement strand
GCCGACGCCGTGGAATTTTTGCAGAAGGCCGGGTTCAAGAAAATCTGGAATCTTAAGGGTGGCATCCTGGCGTGGTCGGATGAAGTCGATCCTTCGATGCCGAAATATTGACGCGAAGTATTACCACGATCTGAAATCAGGCCGCGAAAGGAATCGCATGCCCGTAAAAATTACGCCCGCAAATAATGGCCCTCTGCGCATCGAGGGCGATTTCGAGATTGTGGACCCGTCAGGCAAGGCCTTCGGCCTGGCGGGACGCACCACGATTGGCCTGTGCCGCTGCGGCCATTCCGCCAACAAGCCATTTTGCGACGGCGCGCACAAGCAAGCTAATTTTCAGGATTCAGTACAGGCCCGCGATCTTCCCCCGCCCGCGCCCAAGCCCGCACTCTAACTTCGATTCGTCCGGAATATTCCTGCTGGCGCTCGTCTGTGAGCACTGAGATCGAAGTCTCTCTCCCTAAGCTCATTTCGCGCAGCTATCTTTTCCAAATCCAGAAGACTAGAGTATCGGCACGATTGTCGTGTTGAATGGCGGAACGCTGCTGGTCCACTGCGTGAGCCTACAAAATGAGGTCAACCATGAATCACCGCACTCGGCGATTGGCAATTTTGCTGATTTTGATTCCCACCGTCGTGCTGGCTGCGCGGCGGCAAGATTCGCGCGCACACGCGCAGGGGACGATGGGACCGATGGCGGGACCCGCGTGGTCCGAGTTGATGGGAAGTATGGACAGGATGGATACCGCGATGGCGGCGGTGCAACCATCGGGCGATAGCGACGTCGATTTCGTCAAACTGATGCTTCCGCACCACCAAGCCGCAATCGACATGGCCCGAGCGCAGTTGATGTATGGCAAGGACCCGCAAATGCGCAGGTTGGCTCAAGAGATCATTACCGACCAGAATTCCGAAATTCAGCTGATGCAGCTGTGGCTGAAGCAACATGAGCCGCAGCACGAATCAAGCTTGCAGAAATCGAACCGGGCGGCCGCTTTCGATGCCAGCGCGCAGCGATAAAAGGAGCACGAAAATGAGAGCGGTCTGTGCGTTGGCATTTTTGTGTTTGGCGCCTTCGGCATACGCGCAGCAAGCGCCTTGGGGACGTCCCGACATCCCCATCTCCTCCCACGATCGAGTTTACGCGGCAGACCAGACTTCAAACACGGTCTCCGTGATCGACCCCTCCACCAACACGCTACTCGGCGTGATACGTCTCGGCGATCCGGTGCCCGGCGCGCTGAGCCCGCTCTATGTAGGCCAGCTCCTAGTGCACGGCTTGGGCTACTCGCCAGATGGCACGACGCTCGCGGTGGTATCCGTAGCGTCAAACTCCGTCACACTGATCGACACGGCGACAAATAAAATCAAGAAGACCATCTATGTGGGCCGCTCGCCCCACGAGGCATTTTTCACACCGGATGGAAAGGAATTGTGGGTGACCGTTCGCGGCGAAGATTACGTCTCGGTGATCGACACCGTGCAGATGAAGGAATTCCGCCGCATTGAACTGGCCAACGGTCCGGGCATGACCATGTTTGGACCGGATGGCCGGTACGCTTTCGTCTGCTCCAGCTTCACGCCAGAACTCGCCGTGATTGACACCGCAACGCATGAAATTATCAAGCGGTTGCCACAGGCCAGTCCGTTTTGCCCCAACATTGCCGTGAGTCCCGAGAATGATGAAGTCTGGATCACTCTGAAAGATACGGGCAGCGTGCAGGTCTATAGCGCGAAGCCGCCGTTTGAACAGATCGCGCTGCTGGATACCGGACCGATAACAAATCACGTGAACTTCGTAAACAATCGCAACGGCAAATTTGTCTACATCACGATCGGCGGATTGAACGAAGTGAAAGTATTCCGCAGGGGCGCCACGCCTGAGCTCGTGGCCACTATTCCCGTTGGGGATTTGCCGCACGGAATTTGGCCATCCGGCGATGGCTCTCGCGTATACGTCGCGCTGGAAAACGGCGAGCACGCCGTGGCGATCGACACTCTCACCAACCAAGTGATCGCCACGATACCGATCGGACAGACAACGCAAGCTCTGGTTTACGTGCCGAACGCGGTTCCAAACGGCGCGGGCACCGATAACCTTGCTCCGCTCGGTGAGGCAGGTAACACGGCGCACCTGCGACTCGAGGCCGGCGGGGTTGCGATGCCAAACGCGCACGCTTCGGTCGCCGTGAACTCGCTGGGTCTTTTGGACCTTGTTCAGATCGCCGCGGGAGGGCTCGCGCCCAAGGCGCAGTACGAAGTCTATTTGGCGGACTCCAATCAATCACCTTTCGGGAATCTCCAGCCACTGGCGGTACTGAAGACCAATGCCGATGGCGCAGGGATAGTTCAGATGATCGGGCCGTTAAAGGTGCTTGCGGAAAATGGCTCAACGCCCCCTACGGCGGTTCCGCGTCGCTTTCTAATAGTTACGGATATGAACGATGCGTCGCAAGTGGTGATGCGCGAAAGCAACTGATGCATTAGGCGCAGGATTTGAACCGTGGGACAGTACCCAGGGACGCGCCTTTTTTTGACCACTAGCCAGACCTGTGCCCCACACTCCGTTCAGTTTTCGCCCGCATTTGCCGGCGAGGCAACAAATTGGCTGAGTATCCGCCGACCGAACTGGTCACCAAAATACACATCCTCTGTGGGATAGTTTGCCCCGATAGTTAGTAACTTCTTTTCCCCATCCTGGTAACTGCCTGCAATATCAATGCGTTACATGGAGGACGGCCCCCTGCCACATTTGGGCATTCCGGTTGCACTAAATGACGCGTTGGATTTTGAAATTGAAGGCGCATTAAAGGGCTGGGGGATCTGGTGTTCGAGCTTTCCGCAATTCGTCGGGTAACGCGCGCGTTTCGTTGGCCACTGGCAGCGGTGGGCGCGGCTGCGTTCATCCTATTGGTGACTTGGCTGCGGCACCAGCCGTTCTCCTCCGATCCAATTCTCTTTTCTTATTTGCAAATTGTCGGCAGCTTGCTCGGCTTCACTTTCGCCGCGAACGCCATGGTGCGCTTCCGTGGCACGCATGACCGCCTCACGCTGATCCTGGCTTTCGGTTTCGTGCTGGCCGCGCTGATCGAAACGATCACGATATTCGGATTCTACGGAGTGCTGTCCGAGGGCTTGCCCGCGCAATCGCACATTCCTCTCGCTTGGATGGTCAGCCGAACGCTCCTTGCGGTGCTGATCCTGGCCGCGCTGACGGTCGAAAAACGGCTGCCCAGCTCGCGTGAACCCAGCCGCGAAATTCTCGTGGCTGTTGTGGTGGTCGGAGTAGTGGCCTATCTCACCAGCGCCGCGTTTCTGAGCTATCCGGTCGAGCCGTCGATTCACCCGCTTGCGCGCATCGCGCGTCCCTGGGATTTGTTTCCCGCGTTTCTATATTTGCTGGCTGCGGTAGCTTGCCGCCGCCGGTTGCATCGCGATCGTTCGGCGTTTGACTACGCGCTGTGGGCCGCGTGCTGGCTGAACGTGGCGTGCCACGTGGCCGCGAGCCAGTCCCAGCGCCTGCTCGACGGACCATTCACGCTGGCGCAGTTGCTAAAGGTCTCAAGCTACGCCGTGGTCCTCGGCGGCGCGCTGCTCGATAACGCCCGCTTGTTCGATCAAGTGCGCCACTTGGCCGTCACTGATTCGCTCACCGGCCTCGGCAATTACCGCACGCTGGTGCAAACGCTCGAGGCCGAAATCCAGCGCTCGAGCCGCACCGGGCGGCCGTTCGCGCTGTTGCTTCTCGATCTCGACGGCCTGAAAAGCGTCAACGACCGTTACGGCCATTTGGTCGGCAGCGGCGCCATCCGACGCCTGGCCGCGAAGATGCGCACCAGTTGCCGCACCATGGATACGGCCGCGCGCTACGGCGGCGATGAATTCGCCGTGGTGCTGCCGGAAGCCGACATCAACGCCGCCGCTGCTGTGGGGCGCCGCATCTGCGAGCGACTGGAGCAGGACGGGGAATCTCCGCGCGTCACCTGCAGCGTGGGTGCTGCCGTTTTTCCGCGCGATGGCCAGAGCATCGAGCAGTTGTTTTCCGTGGCCGATAGCGCGCTGTACCGCATGAAGGGGCATGGCGATGGCGCCGTCAATAGCTTGGCGCGGATCGCAGCCTGTCTCTAAGCATGATTTGAAAAGTTTTGAAGCGAGGCCGTTGTGGTTAGACCGTTCGAACTCGGTCGTTGGGAAACAAGGACTCCGATGACACTCGCGGTCCATCTTTGCGGCAACGCGGAAACGCCGGGCACCGAAACGGCGTTCACTGAAAACGTCAGTCCGCGCGGCGTGCGCGTGGTGAGTGTGCGGCGCTGGCGCGCGAATGAGGATCTGGATTTTGTGTCGCTCCCGGGAACGTTTCGCGCCCGGGCGCGCGTGGCGTATTGCCAGCCGCTTTCCGGGCAAGGCTACGCCGTAGGACTCGAATTCCTGGAGCAAACGGGGCGCTGGGTCGTCGGCGGCTCGTCCGCAACTGGAAAATCTCTGGACGGATAGGAGGAACTCGCGAAGACAAAAAAACTGGCGCAAACAGTTACCAAGACGCTGGCCCTCCCGAGAACCCGGAAGGACCGGCGTTTCGGTTTTTAGGGCGTGGTTTCGGGGCGTTTCCGGTTAACATGCATTCAAGGTAGGAGAGAGGAAGGCCCCATGCAGCAATCTCACAAGCGTACGATCCGCGCCTACGTACTGATTCACACGCGCGCCGGCCGATCTAAAGCAATCGCTCATGAACTGACGCAACTCCCAGGCGTAGTTTCGGCCCAAGCCTGCTGGGGCGTGCCGGACGTAATCGCATACGCCGAAGTCGAAACCCAGCCCGAGCTGGACGATTTGGTGATGGAAAAGATTCAGACGATTGACGGGATCGAACGCACCGATACGCACATCGTTCTTTAACGAGTGCTGGGGCTGTGGCCCCTCGCTCGCTTTTCGTCAGGTGTAGGCCACTTTTCTTCGCCCGCAGTCTTCAGCCCGTTTTCGCTTCTCGCTCAGCGCGCCGCCGCTCGGCGTTCGCGCGCACCAGCGCTCCCAGTTTCCGATACTTCAGCCGAACGTATTGAGCCGAAGACCACGCGATCACCCAGCCGCGTCGGCCATCGAGAAACCCGAGTTGTAGCACCAGTCGCTGAAAAAATGTCCATGGCGCCGCGAAGTACATCGCCGCGCGCCAATGGCGCCTGCCGCGTTCGTAAAGTTCGCCGGCGGCGATGGTTGTGAACGCATCGATTTTCGCCCGGTGTTCTTCATACGTGCGCACGTTGTAGTGGTGCAGAAGACCGTCGAGGCGCCCGGCGGATCCATTGAGGCGCACGCTTTCGTGAATCGTGCCGGTGAAGCGCCCGCGGCCGCGATCATAGATCCGCACGATTTTGTCCGGGTACCAGCCTGAATGGCGAATCCATCCGCCCAGATAATTCGTCATGCGCACGATTTCATAACCCGGATGGGAGGGGGCACCGAGTTTCCACGCGAGCAGCGAGGCGCACAGTTCGGGCGTGAGCATTTCGTCGCAATCGAGCGAAAGCACCCAGTCGTTTGAAGCCTGCGCGGCCGCGAAATTTTTCTGATCGGCAAAGCTCACGAACGGGCGCTCGAAAACTCGCGCTCCCGCGGCGCGCGCGATTTCTACCGTGCGGTCGGTGCTGCCCGAATCCACCAGCACGATTTCGTCGGCAACACCCTTGAGCGATTGAAGCGCCCGCGGCAGGTCAGCTTCTTCATTGCGCGCGATTAAAATAGCGGAGAGTGCGGGCATGGCGATCGCCGCTACAGTAGCACGACTTACTGGGGCGAATTAGGCGTCGGACTCAACGCGCGAACGGATCGTCAGCAGCAATAGGCTTGAGCCCACGCGGAATTCCGACATGTGCCGCAATTGCGCGGCGCGAATGCGCTCTTCGCCAAAAAATGTGCCGTTGGTGGAATCGAGGTCGCAGAGCCGCACCACGTCTCCGCGGACTTCGATCATGCAGTGCCGGCGCGAGACTCCCGCGTCGTCCAGGGGCACATCCGTGCCCGCGCGGCCCAGGATGATGCGCGGTTTTTCGAGCGGGAACACGCCGCCGCGCGAAGCGCCGCCGATCACCGTGATCGAAATCGCTTTGCCGGGCGGCAAGCGCAGATCGCTATCGGCTTCCTCGTACGCGCTAATGCGCCGCGGCGCGCCCGCTCCGCGCGCGAACGCCGGCAGCGGCGAAACCACTTGCGTGCTTTCCGGGCGGCGCTCGAGGCGTTCGAGCTCAACCAGCGTGGGCTTTCCGCATTGTGTGCATCGAAACTGCACCCGCCGGAGATCGCCGATCTGCGCGTCGTTCAGCCGGTGCAAAGTCCCGCAATGTGAACACGCGGCTTGCATAAATTTCAATCTAGCACGCCGTGGCCGCCGCCGCGCCTGTCACGCCGGCCAGTCGTTGCGGCGACCAAACTGTACTCCGGGACAGGTCTGCGGCTCGCCAGCCCTACTGTACGAATCCAACCTTGGGCGGCGGTCCCTCCGGAACTTCGCGGATGGGCCCGTATTGCGTCTCGTACTTCGTGAGATTTTCGCCCAGCGCCCGCCAAAGCCGCTTGGCGTGGCCCGGACTCACGAGAAGTCCTGAAACCAGCTTTCCCTGCGGCGCGTTGGGAAAAATATAGATGAAGTGCAACGCGAATTCCTCCGCATTGTGATAGAGCATCACAAGATTGCTGTACTGGCCGACCAGATCTTTTTCATCGGCTTTGATCTGCACTTGCGGTTGCTGTGGCTGTTGCGGTGAACCAGGTGGATTCGACATTTGTTGTAGTCCTCCGTACCTTCAGTTGACGTTACCACAGACCGCAAGGTTTCGGGGTGGCCGCCGCCGCCCCTCAAAGTGCCGTTCTGGCACGCTGGCGCGCGTGCGGCGTTGACTCCCGCCGGGCATTAATGTTAGTTTATATGGAGAGTTCAGCATACTTAACCACATCCCCTTATGTCCAACGCCAGCCCTCCATCTGATGCCCCTTTAACCCCGCCCGATACGCATAGAAAACCCTCGCTGCCGGAAGTTCATCGCTCGATCCCCATTGTTCCCGGGGCTTCCTTGCTGCGCAAAATGTTGGCGTTCGCGGGGCCGGGATATCTCGTAGCCGTTGGCTATATGGACCCAGGGAACTGGGCCACGGATTTGGGCGGAGGCTCGCGCTTCGGTTACACGCTGCTTTCGGTGGTTCTGCTCAGCAGTCTGATGGCTATGTTTCTGCAGGCGCTTTCCGCGAAGCTCGGCATCGCAACCGGGCGCGACCTGGCGCAAGCCTGCCGCGAGCATTATTCGCGCCGCGTATCGTTGTTTCTGTGGGTGATTTGCGAGCTGGCGATTGCCGCGTGCGATTTGGCCGAAGTGCTCGGCTCAGCCGTAGCGCTGAAGCTGCTATTCGGTGTGCCGATGCTCGCTGGCGTGCTGCTTACAGGGCTCGATGTGCTGCTGATTCTCGCGCTGCAAGGCCGTGGTTTTCGGATCGTCGAAGCGTTGGTAATTACGGTGATCGCGACCATCGGCGGCTGCTTTGTATACGAAATCTTCATTTCGCAGCCGCTCTGGCGGGAAGCGGCCGTCGGCTTGATTCCGCGCATGGAAATTCTGCGCAATCGGGAAATGCTTTATATCTCCATCGGGATTCTCGGCGCCACGGTGATGCCTCACAATTTGTATCTGCATTCGAGCCTGGTGCAGACGCGCGCGTTCGGTAGCAGTTCTCGCGATCGCCGGGAGGCCGTGCGCTACGCGGAAATCGATTCGGCGCTGGCGCTTGGCGTTTCGTTCTTTATCAACGCCGCGATCCTGGTGCTGGCCGCCGCAGCGTTTCATCGCCGCGGTCTCTATGAAGTTGCCGACATCGACCAAGCCTATAAGCTTCTTTCGCCCGTCCTAGGCGCGAGCATCGCGAGCACGGTTTTCGCGGTCGCGCTGCTGTGCTCCGGGCAGAATTCCACGCTGACCGGCACGCTCGCCGGTCAAATCGTGATGGAAGGTTTTCTCGATCTGCATTTGGCGCCGTGGCTGCGGCGATTGGTGACGCGATCGCTCGCAATTCTTCCCGCGGCGCTAGTGATTGGAATTATGGGTGAAGGACAGGTGACCCGTCTGCTGATTCTGAGCCAGGTAGTGCTCAGTTTTCAGTTGCCGTTCGCTGTGGTTCCGCTGGTGAAATTCACAAACGACCGAAGCATGATGGGCGAATTCGCGAACAGCCGCCTCACCGTCGCCGTCGCGTGGTTCGTAACCGCTGCGATTATCGGCCTGAACGCTCTGCTGCTCGTTCTGATTTTTCGCGGCGCGGCTTGAGGGACTTCTCGCGCCGCAAGTCGGCTAATTCGCGTTCGCCAGCGCCACAGTGACTTCCTTCAAATCCGGCACCGTCGGAATATCGTAATTCTTAAACCACGCGAGCTTTCCCGATTTATTGATGATGGCGATGGCGCGCCCGGTGATGCCCTTGTCCGCAAGATACACGCCGAACTTTTCGGCCACCGCGCCACGCGGATTGAAATCCGCGAGCAGCGGATAGCTGATTCCCATCTTATCGGCGAAGGCCTTGTGCGACCACGCGCTGTCCACGCTGAGGCCGAGCACCTGCGCGTTGAGCTTTTCAAACTGCGCCAAATCGGTGACGAGCGTGGCGTGCTCGGTCGAGCAGACCGGGCTCCAATCGAGCGGATAAAAAATGATCACCACGTTCTTGCCTTTGAAATCCGTGAGCTTCACTTCTTTTTGCGTCTGATCCTTGAGCGCGAATTCCGGCGCTGCTTGTCCGACGGCCAAAGCCATGGCGAATCCTCCTGGAGAAGTGTGCGAAATAAAATCGGAGCGGCCCCGCGATGCTTCGTCAGTGCGCCCGAAACTTTATGATAACGGATTTTGCGCGTCTCCGCGCCGCAATCTGCTACGATGCAGTTTCCGCTGTCGGAAGCAAAGCATCGGCGCAATCATGGCGCGTATCCGTCTCGAAAAAGCCTATCCCGGCATCGAATTTCGTCCGCGCACGCGTGGTTGGTTCGCGCGCATCACGCGCGTTCCTCCCGAATGCGTGCATCTTGAAAAACAGCAAGATTGGATGGCCAGCTTCGCACCGGACTCGCTCTATCTGCGCGGCAAGAAAGCCGCGCGGCGCCCGGGCGCGTGGCGTCCGGAAGTATCGTTGTGCCGGGCCTGCCTATTTGGTTTGCTGGGGCCGGAGCTTGCGCAGTATCGCGGACGCGTCGCCGCGTTTGAGCCTGATAGCGCCAGCGTCTCGCAATATTTTTTCCTCTCCGCGCCGGATTTCGCCGCGGCCGGCCTAGAATTGCATGTTGCCCAAGCGATCGAATCGAGGCTCAAGCATCTCGCGGGCGAATGCGAAGTTTGCGCTCTCCCGGCGAAGTGGCTCTGGTTTCCGCGCAGCGAAATCGAGACTCTGGACCAAGTGGATCGCATCGCGCACTCGCCCGGGCAATTGCTCTGCGCCGCGCACGGCACTGACCGCCTGTGTCGCGCGCTCGGCGCGCTGCCCGATGCCAATCTGTTTTATTTGAACGCGCCCTACGGTTCTTCCGGCGCGTACGTCTGGATCTAGAAACCATGCAACTCAAAGAGCTCGTCGAAAAATACGTCTCGCTGGGCGGCGGTTACGGCCGGCCGGTCGCGCTGGCCGCGTTCGGTTTCGATCACGGCGAGACCGAGCGCGTGTTCGCCTCGTTCGATGAGGACTACAACATCAGCCGCTACTTCCATTTCTCTCGCGCGGAAGGAGCGGCATATGGCATCAACGGTTTCGAGCACACCCACGTTTCGATCGACGCGGACATCGCGTCGGTTCTGTGACCGGCAGGACGCGTATCCAATGGCGAATTACGCGCGTCTAACCGGTGCGGCCATTCAAGACTATGAAAGAAAAAGACGAGGAGAAAAGAACATGAGAAAGTTCGTTGCTTGTGCCACGTTGCTTCTTGCTTGTTTCTCCATTTTGACGCTGCCGGCGCGCAGCCAAGACACCATGGCTCCGCAAGCGCAGACCAAGCCACCGGAAGATAAGAGCAAGCGCCCCAGCCCGCCGGCCCACGTGGAATATAAATTTCCCGACGGCAAGATGCTGACGATCGATTATTC